>Ga0187803_10000307_pt1 | contig 20122 bp, 18 predicted proteins | sample NC_wetland_sal_i_2_FD_132425 | JGI IMG/M metagenome (GOLD analysis project Ga0187803, IMG submission 132425) | Wetland sediment microbial communities from Neuse River Estuary, North Carolina, USA - Control_3 | ecosystem: Environmental > Aquatic > Freshwater > Wetlands > Sediment | place: USA...
CAGCGCGCTACCCCAGGCTCCGGCTTCAAAAACTCTTCCGAAGGACGCCCCTATGCCACTCCACGCCACTGGAGCTTTCGAGGTAAAAACCACCCCGCTCCCGCCGGATGACGCCACCGGAGGCGCAGGCGTAGATATTGGCCGCTACGCGATCGACAAGCAATACCACGGCGATCTCGAGGCCGCGGGCAAAGGCGAGATGCTCGGGGCTGGCGACCCCGCCAAGGGCACTGCCGGTTACGTGGCCATCGAGCGCGTCACTGGAACCCTCCACGGCCGCAGCGGCTCCTTCGGCCTCCAGCACACCGGCACAATGGACAAGGGAAACTTTCAGCTCACCGTCACTGTGGTGCCCGGCTCGGGCACGGGAGGGCTCGCTGGCATCGCAGGAACCATGACTATCATCATCACCAACGGCAAGCACTCCTATGATTTCCAGTACACACTGCCAGTAAGCTCTGAATGATCCAATCCGCGCTGGTTTTGCAGGTCTGGTTGTCCGGGAAACCCAGACGCCTCATGATCTACAACTGGCTTCATAAATAGGTTTTGGGAAGGGCACGGCTTCAAGCCGCTGAGGTCGCGAGATTGACTTTTCCCGCAGCCTCTTCAGCCGTGCCATCTAACGCCGCCAACAATACGGGCTTTAGCCCCTGAGGGCCATACTCCCATCACCGAAAACATTTATGAAACCAGTCCTATCGTCCCTTCTACTGAACCGTCAGCTTAAGAGTTGTGGAATGCGACAGTGAACCGGAACTAGCCGTCATGGTCAGCGTATAGGTCTGCGGCGGCGGGCTGCTGTGTCCTCCGCAGGCGGCGATTCCCAGGAGCGAAGTCGCGGCTAGCAAGAGAAACAGCAGACGCACTGTGCGGCAGCGGTTCCCAGCCGCTCGCCCAATTTTTCCGCCGAAGGGCAGCATCATTCCCAGCAGCAGGGGCGACAGTTGAAGCGCGAGCAGAGCGCTGTGGTGAAGCGATGCAGTCTGGCTTGGTGTCAGAATTGAGAGCGAGACATTGGTCGCGCCCGCGCCCGCAGCCACGTTCGGCGGCGCAAACGTGGGAGTTGCACCCGCGGGCAGGCCGCTTACTGCCAGCGTTATCGGCGCCGGAAACGTCGAACCACCCGATGGTGCAATCTGCAGACTATAGTTAGCCGTCCCTCCTGCTGACACCGTCTGTGACGCAGAGCTGCCGGACGCGACACTGACGGCGAAGTCCTCCACCGTCTCCGGGACGGCTGAGCTGGTCAGCGCCGAAAAGTTACTGTCTCCACCGTACGCTGCTGTGATCGAGTGGGAACCGACTGCCAAGCTCGACGTCGTGTAGGTCGCCACGCCCTGCGCCAGCGTGACTGCCGAGCCGAGCAAGGTCGCTCCGTCGTAGAAGCTCACCGAACCGCTGGGCGTGCCCGACGAAGAGGAGACAGTCGCCGTGAAAGTGATGGCGCTCTGCGCCAGCACCGTCCCTGCCGTGCTGGTTAGCGCAACCGTCGGCGCCGCCTTGTTAACCGTTAGAGATACACTGCCGCTCGCCGACGTGTAATCGATCGTATCGGTAGGCGTGAAGGCGACGTTGAGCGTGTAGCTGCCCGCGCCAAGAACCGTCGTGCCCGTAACCGTGGTAGCGCTGCCGCCGGTCGGCGTAGCCGTGTAAACGAAGCTGCCAGCCACAGGTGTCCCGCCATAGACTGCCGTGGCATTCAGAACTCCGCTCAGCGTCGTGCCGTATGTAATCGGGGCAGGCTGCGCCCAGTTAATGGTCGGCGCCACGCTCACCGTGAACGCCACCCCGTTGCTCGCCACCCCGCCAACCGTGACCACCACGTTCCCGGTGGTTGCTCCTGTGGGCACCGAAGTCGCAATCGAGGTCGCACTCCAACTCGTGATCGCCGTTGCCTGCGTCCCGTTGAAGGCCACCGTGCTCGCGCCCTGCGTCGAGCCGAAGTTCGTCCCCGTGATCGTCACCGGCGTGCCTACCGGCCCTGATGTCGCCGACAGATTCGTGATGCTCGGAGTCGCTACCACCCCGCACCCCGGGAACTTGAAACTGCCGATGGCTGTGCTCCAGTTAAATCCACCGGTGCTCTTCTCGTATTCCTCGGTGAACCAAAAAGTGCAGTCGTCGGTCGGGTCGACAGTCAGCGAACTGTAGTCGCCCCAGCGCTTGTAGCCGGAAACCTGCGACCCCAAGCCGGCGACCATTACCACTTCGGATTCGAGAGTGCCCGCCGGATCGCCAGGTTCACGACCAGCATAGACGATCGAAGGATACTGACCCGTTGCCGAACCGGACACGCTGTAGCCCACGGCGATGTCCTGGCTCTGATCCATTGCAATCGCCGGCATCCAGCGAAACTGCGAATCTGGAGCGAAGGTTCCGGATTGGAAAACCGTAGGCGACGTCTCCGGATTGCGGATTTCGTACCAGCGCACGCCGCCAGAGCTGCCGGCGACGATGGAATGGGTGGTCAACAGCGTGGTGTGGTCACCGAAATTGCGGTACACCAGACGCCACATCAGGCGGTCACCGATGGCTTCCAGCAAATCGCTGCCCGCCGTGGGTTGTTGCACACATTGTCCGCGGTACTGCGTGTTGCACAGCGGCGTGAAGGGCGCAACTGGAATCAGTGTGGGGCCGGTGAAAGTTGAATTCGCCGGCGTAACGAAGTCAACGTGGAATTGGAACATCTCCAGATTCGCGCTGCCATCCCGAGCCAGTTCCATCACGAAGTTCGGAGTACCCGCAGCCGGCGGCGTCGCCCCGTCCAAATCGGCAGGCAACATTGCGAAGTGACTCGGATCCTGCTGGAAGCATTGCATGGTAGCGGCAGAGCCAGCCAACATACTCGTGCGGTCCGCCGCGCAGACGTCCGCACCGATGTAACCCGATCCCGAGGCGGGGAAATTATCGAAGGTGAAATAGTAGGCATCCGGCCATACGCCCATCTTCGGGTAGTCCGGGAAGTAGCTGAACGGAAATGCATAGCGATTGAAGGAACCGGTCGCATCGTCGGTCTGCGAGACCGCCACGCACTCATAAAACGGTCCAGAGCCTCCTGGCCCAAGGGCGAACTGGGAGACGACCCAGCGCTGCGCAGCCGCGTCAAATCTGGCGATCGGGTCGCCATTGTCTTCCGTTTCACATTCTCCGCCAAAGCCCGCCCAGAAGGCATTGCCGGCGAGCGGACCCAACGCTGTGTTTCCGCTCTTGTCAAAGACCCGGTATTCGCCGTTGATGAATTGTACATATTGCGTCGTACCCACCGCGCCGTCGTTATCCGGAGGCATGCAATCGCAAAAAAAGGCGTCACCGGAACCGGCGCCGTCGAATTCCAGCCCGAAGCTCGGGGTTTGCGAGCTGGGAGAATTCTCCGCTGTCTGCAGTACCGGATCTCTCTGCACCTGGTTGCTCCAATTGTGATTGGGATTGACGTTGTTCTCGATCTCGTGCTCGAAAGTCACGCTCCATTCGGGAAGCAGGGGTGCAACTTCGCGGAGGACTGGTCCTGCATCGTGTTTGAACTCTTTGATGACAATGGAGCCTTTATGGCCTTGCGGCCAGGACCCGGTCGCCGCCACCGTCGGCGTCTCGACAATCTGGTCCGCCACCCGGCCGACCGCCCGGGTCGAAAAAGGATCCTTTGCCGGGGCGTTGGTCTGCACGACTTGGGACCAGGAAACCAGCGATGACACTAGGATCAAGACAGAAATAAGAAGAGCCGCCTTGCCCTTCCGAATAGACACACCGCAAGCGAGACAGGTCACAGTAGCCTCCTGCACTAGTTAATCGGCCAGAGGGCTGCCGCGCTAGCTGACAATTGGTCAGGGTCTTTTGGACTGCCACCAGGCTAGGGCGTGTTACAAATTAACGCCCAGGGCGGGACGACCAAGGGCTGCCGCGAGAGCAAGATCACCTTGCGGAGTCAAGAGCTGGCTACCACCACCCATCGGATTCCAAAGACCTTGGAGGGGTGGCCAGTTCCTAACCTGTAAACAAACAAGTGCCTTCCGGGCAGGTCCACTCAAATCGACTTCACCGGAATCGCCAACAGATCCTCCACCAGGCCAACTTCCTTCTGCACAAACGGTTCGGCGTAAGTGACGCCTCCGAGCATCCCATAAAAACGCGCCATAGACTCAACCCGCGCCCGAATCTCGGCCTGCGCCGGAAAGATTCCACTGCCGGCCTGCTGATCGGTGAACTGCGACTTATAGGCCATCAGCGAACGAAAGCGCGCCTCAAACTGCTCACTGATGTCCACGACAAACGAAGGCCGAATATCGCGGTAGAGGCTGGCGTAAATAATCTTGAATGGCCGATGCGGAGCGACACTATCGGAAGCCTCGCTCACAGCGTAAGGCTCACGGCTGACAGCTGACGGCTCACGGCTGCCAGCTGATGTCTGAGAACTGAGAACTGGGAACTGAGAACTAAGCTCCAACTTCGCCAGGCCCGATACGAACGCCGCTTCGTAGCCAAGCACCGAAGCAGTGTAATGATCGGGATGGCGCCCTTCCCAAAAGGGAAGTATCAAAACCCGCGGTCGCAGTTGGCGGAGGAGGCGCGCCACCTTCAGCCGGTTCTCCCATGTGTTCTCCACGCGCCCATCGGGTATATCAAGCGCGCGCCGCCAAGAAATCTTGAGAATCCGCGCCGCCTCGTCAGCCTCGCGCGCACGATCTTCCGCAGTGCCGCGGGTGCCCATTTCGCCCTGAGTCAGGTCCAGAATTCCGGTGCGGTGTCCGCGCTCCGCCATCTTGAGCAGCGTGCCGCCGCAAGTCTGCTCCACGTCGTCGCGGTGCGCAGCCAGGGCAAGAATGTCGAGCGAGTCGTCGGTCGTCAGTCGTCGGTCGTCAGGTGTCAAATCGGGAGCCATGATTCAGATTATAGGAGTGCCAGCGCAGCGTCCTCCCCGACGACTGCCGACTGACGACCGGCGACAATTCCCTCTACGCTGCTGGCCTCGTCGTGCGCCGGTTGGCCAGCGCCAATGCAAGCCCGAACATGAACAGGGCAAACAGCACCAGAGTCAGCAGAGACGCGGTCAGCGGGAAAGCGCTCGGCGCGTCAGGATACATCAGCGTGCGCAGCGCCTCAACGCCGTAAGTCAGCGGGTTGGCGTACATAACCGCCCGAATCCATCCCGAGGCCCCCGAAAGAGGAAACAGCGCCCCCGAAAGCAGCCAGAGCGGAATCAGAAACAGATTGATGATGGCATGAAAGGCCTGCGTCGAATCCATTGGCCACGCGATCGCGAAACCGAGCGCAGTCAGCGCGAACGAAACCAAAAACACGGTCAGCACGATCACCCCAAACGACGCCAGAGTAATGTGCACCCCCACCAGCGGCGCGAAGACAAGAAAGATCAGCCCCTGCAAAGCCGCAAGCGTAGTTCCGCCCAGCACCTTTCCGAGCACAATGGCCGCCCGCGGCACGGGGGCGACCAGCACGGAGAGAAGAAAACCCTCGTTGCGATCTTCGATCACCGACATCATGGTAAAAATGGCGGTGAAGAGAACGATCATGACCAGCGTGCCGGGATAGAAGTAATTGAGATAGTGCTGCTGGCCAGACGCCTGCCCAGAGCGAAACGAGGTTCCAAAGCCCGAGCCGATGACCACCCAGAACAGCAGCGGAGAGAGAATGACGCCGACCACTCGCGCCCGCTGCCGGTAGAAGCGCACGACCTCCCGCCACCAGAGCGTGAAGGCGGGCAAAAGTACGCCCGCCGAACCGGGAGCGGGGAGGGTTCCAGCCTGGGATGCCATCGGAGCTAGTGTAGCAGTTCCTTTCCCAGTGCCCGGCTCACGTCACTGCTGCGCGAGCTACGCCGCAGGATGAACCGAGGCAAGGCTACTGTAGCGCGTACAACTCGTTGCCCGCAGGGACAACGAGCAACCCTTGACCCGCACCCATTCCCGCCTGGGGCACGGAGAAATACTCACCGCAGGAAATTGGTTGCCCGAGATTCATGGAGAATGCCTGCTTCCCGGTCTTGGCAGAATATCCCAGAAGATTGCCCGCGCTGGTACCGGAGTAGACAGTTCCGTTGACGATGACGGGAGAGCAGGAAAAAGTCTCGCCGCTGCCGGGAACTGCGGTCCAGAGAGTGCTTCCGGTCTTCAGCAGTACGGCGGTAAGAGTGCTCTGCTCAGTGTAAAACGCGGTGTTGCCGGCGAAAGCAGGGGCATAGTAGCTGTTGAAGCCGTTGACTAGAGCCCCTGTATTTGCATTGAGCGTGATGCCATCCGTGGGGTAATTGTAGAGGTCGCGTACGTAAACCAAGCCGCCATTGACGACGGCAGTTTCTCCACCGCCCCCTTCGCATCCTCCGCTATAGTGCCAGACCTGTGTGCCTGTCTTGGCCTGGAACTTGTAAGTCTGGGGACACACGTAGGAAACATAGACGCCTTTACCCACGATCGCAGGAGCTGATGAATCGCCATTTTCTACGCCGGCAGTCCACAGGACTTGACCGCTGCTCTCTTGCACGGCATAGACAGTGCCACCTTCACCAGCGCCTCCTGTGTATGCCATCCCGTTCAGCGCGGTCACGGGCGAGCTAAACGCGTATTGATAAGGGAGGGAAACACTCCAAAGCTGTTGGCCATCGGCGGCAGCAAAAGCGGACATAGTCCCGTTGGTGGTGACCACAAACACCGAACCCTTGTCGTAGGCGGCTCCGATCCATCCCCCGGACGGAGCGGCTTGGCTCCAGAGAAGGCTTCCGTCGCTCGATTTGAGCGCCTTGAGAGCAGAAGGGCCGGAGCCGCCTCCCCCGTCGATCACAATCACCTCACCCGGCACAACCAGGGGATAGGAAGCGGTTCCATTCAGGCTAACGGACCACTTCACTGTGAGCGGTGGCTTCACGCCGGAGGTTTTGACCGAACCGGTGTGTGCCGGGTTGATCTGGTAGGCCACCGACATGCCGGACAATGCGGGAGTTTGCGCCGTAGCCAATAAAGTGGATACAAGCAGCAACAAAAGAAGTAGTAGCTTAGATGTTTTCATGATGTCCACACGGTCAAAGATTCTCTCTTCGGAGCGGCCCGCAGTCAAGATGCAGTAGTTTGCACCGTATATGAACCAGACCGGAGGCACATCCAGGGATCATAGATTAGCCGCGAACCTCTGCCTGAGGCCTGGTAGAGACGAATCTATCTCTTCTTTTTCGCAGTCTTCCCGCTGGCGGAAGACGCGGCGTCCGCCTCTTCGTTCCAGAACCTATGCCCGGTGCGATGAATAAAGACGTCTTCCAGCGTCGGCTTGCTTACACTCAGCGACTGAATCTCCCCCGGGAACGCCTCGACCACGTCGGGCACAAAGCGGTGTCCATTCTCAATTTCGAGCCGGACATGGTTGTCCATGACAGTGGCGTCCACGTGAAACCGGTTGCGAATCTGATCGGCAAGAACCTGGGGATCGCGCGCTTCCAGAAGAATCACGTCGCCGCCGATTTCGCGTGTGAGCGACTCCGGTGTGCCCAGAGCGACAAGGTTGCCTTCATTCAAAATCGCCAGCCGATCGCAGCGTTCCGCTTCCTCCATCAGGTGCGTGGTTACGATAATGGAGACGTGCTCCTGGTCGCGAAGGATCCCCAGATACTGCCAGAGGTCTCGCCGGGCGCCGGGATCGAGGCCAGTGGTGGGCTCGTCCAGCAGCAGAACCTCCGGGTGGTGGAGCAATCCTTTCGCCAGTTCGATGCGGCGCTGCATTCCACCGGAGAAGGTCTCGATGCGGTCGTGGGCGCGGTCGAGCAATCCAACGCGCGTAAGGATTTCCTCAATGCGCTGGCTGAGCTGAGATCCGCGTAGGCCGTAAAGGTGCCCTTGGTGCCAAAGATTCTCACGCGCTGTCAGCTTCGGATCAACGCTTTGGGCCTGGAAGACGACGCCAATGCGCCGCCGCAGCGCTCCAGGCTGGCGAACCGCATCGAGGCCGGCAATGGTCGCGGTGCCGGAGGTCGGAACCATGAGCGTGGAGAGGATGCGAAAGAGCGTGGTTTTGCCGCTGCCGTTGGGACCGAGCAGGCCGAACAGTTCCGCAGGGCGAACGTCGAATGAGACGCCATTGAGCGCAGTACGGTTGGCATAGCGGTGAAGCAAATCGCGCACCGCAATCATGGCGGGGCCGGATGACTTGGCGGGATTATTGGGTGTAGCGAAGTCGATGGCGGTTGAATTTTGAGCCACAGACTATTCTACGATGGGCGTGGGATGAAACGGCAGAGAGGGCGAGATTTGGTAGTGGGGCCGTCCGGCACCACTACCCGAGATTTGGACGGCGTTAAATGGCGTGTTGCGCGCGCAGGTGTAGCGATGAACGAGTAAATAGGTTCGGGGGTATAGCGAGACTCACTCGCGCCGTGTTAGGCGACGACGGGATCCCGCTCCCGGCCAGGGACGCGCTCCGCAAAAGAGACGGGTACGTGGCGCCAGACCTGAATGGCCAGGACGACCGTCGTCGCCAGAAGCAGGGCGCCAACAGCCACGTGGACCACGGTGGCGACGATCATGGGCAGTTCCGGTTGGGCTGCGTCCTGTCCCCACATGACGCGTGTGATGAAGGCAAAGAATCCGAGGCAGAGTTGCGCCACCATCAATCCCAGCATCATCACCGCCGGGCGCTTGACCGCTTCGACCTGGGAATACACCGAAATGGCGCGGATGGCGGTCCAGGAAAGCACAGTGGCGACCACCACGGCGTGAACCACATGCGGCCACCAGCTCAAACCGTGGTGGCGAAACATTGCGCCCAGCAGCAGTTGCACGTAGAGAACAAAAATGGAGAGCAGAGTGAGCGTGAAAAGCGAGGGGCGGCGGGTGTCCAGATCCGTGCGCGGATGCTCCTCGAGCCAGCGCCGTCCGGTGAAGACGGCGATCGTGACGGCGATGCAAAAGAAGGTTTGCGCGACAGCCGCGTGGGCGCTGGAGACGAGCGGTGGCAGGAACAAGAGCACGGTGAGGCCGCCGAGGACGCCCTGAACGATGACGGTTCCCAGGGCGCCGAGGGCAAGCAGACGCAGCCAGCGGCGCTTTTCGGTGCGCCAGGTCCAAACAGCGAGAATGATGGTGAGCAGGCCCACGAATTCGGCGACCAGACGATGGCTGTGCTCGTACTTTACGCCGCCCACCATGTGCGGCATTTTGTAGATGGAACCGAATGACGTGGGCCAGTCGGGAACCGAAAGGCCGGCATCGTTGCTGGTGACGAGGGCGCCGGCGACGATAAGAATCAGGGTTACGCTGGCAGTGAAGATGGCAAACCGATGCAGCCCTCGGTTGTACGGAAGTTCGATGCCCTTCAGGACGACCCCCTGCTAAGCCGGTGCCGAGCCGCACGGCGCACTCGACCCAGCTCTCCGACGCGCCATTTTAGCAGATGTCGGACGCCTGCCGACGGGCGGGGCAAACATCCTCAGGCCATCTGCGGGGCCGGATTCACCGGAGATTCCATGGCCTCAATAATGGCATCGGCAAACTCCGATGTCCCAGCCGTGCCGCCTACGTCCTTGGTCAGCTTGCTGCGGTCGCGATAGACCTGATCAATGGCGTTGCGAATCTTCCACGCCGCTTCGGCCTCTCCGATGTGACGCAGCAGCAGCAGCCCCGAGCGCAGCACTGCCGTCGGGTTGGCGATATTCTTTCCGGCGATATCGGGAGCGGACCCATGTACCGCTTCGAAGATGGCGCACTCGTGGCCGAAATTCGCGCCCGGAACGAGGCCCAATCCGCCCACCAAACCCGCGCAGAGATCGGAAATGATGTCCCCGTAAAGATTCTCCAGCAACAGCATGTCGTACTGATAGGGGTTCATCACCAGCTGCATGCAGGTGTTATCCACGATGTGCTCGCCGTAGAAAATCTCCGGGTATTCCTTCGAAACCGCCCGCGAGCAGCGAAGAAACAGGCCGTCCGACATCTTCATGATGTTGGCCTTGTGGATGCAGTGAATCTTCTTGCGCTTGTTCTTGCGGGCGTATTCGAAGGCCCAGCGCGAGACGCGCAGGCAAGCCTTTTCGGTGATGATCTTGAGGCTTTCGACCACACCGGGGATGACTTCGTGCTCGATGCCCGAATAAAGGCCCTCGGTGTTTTCGCGGACGATGATGAGATCCACATCCGGATAGCGAGTAGGGATGTGCGGCAGGTTGCGGATCGGCCGGAAATTCGCAAAAAGCTCGAAGCGCTTGCGAAGCTCGACGTTGATGCTGGAGAAGCCCCCGCCAATAGGCGTTGTGATCGGACCCTTCAGCCCGACCCGCGTGCGCTCAATGGACTCAGTCAGTTCCTTCGGGATGTATTCCTTGTACTTTTCATAGGCTTCACTGCCAGCGGCGAAGCTCTCCCATTCGAATTTGACGCCGCTGGCTTCGAGGATGCGAACGGTGGCCTGGGTAACTTCCGGGCCGATGCCGTCGCCGGGAATCAAGGTAACTTTATGGGTCATAAACGGAGCGCTCAGCTCTTTGCTGGCATCTTGGCGCGGGCTTCCAGCGCATCCTTGTCCTTGGTCTTGAGCAGGTCCTTGAGCTCGGTCATGAACTCCTGCACGTCTTTAAAATCAAGATAAACAGACGCGAATCTCACATAGGCGACTTTGTCGTGGCGGCGCAGCCGGTTCATGATCAGTTCGCCGATCTCACTGGTCTTGCGCTCGCGCTCAGGAGACTCGATGACAAAGCTCTCGGCCTCGTTCACGATCTGCTCAAGTTTGCTGATGGGCACGGGCCGCTTTTCGCAGGCGCGCATCAGGCCATTGAGCACTTTCTGCCGGTCGAACCGCTCGCGCCGCCCGTCTTTCTTCACCACCATGTACGGAATTTCGTCGATGCGCTCGTAGGTAGTGAAGCGCTTCTTGCACTTAAGGCATTCCCGGCGGCGGCGAATGGAATCGGCTTCCTTGCTCTCGCGCGAGTCCACCACCTTGTCGTTTTCAAACCCGCAAAAGGGGCATTTCATGGCGCTTGGGAAATTAAGAGTACCCACGATTGTAGCAGTTGCGACATTGCGACATTGAGGGATTGAATCATTGGAATCACTGACTCATTCGGTGCACCCTAATTCAATGACTCAATGATTCAATCTCTCGATGATTCAATGTCCTCAATTCGCCGCTGCTTCCTCGGCCTTGGCCGTCTCCTCGGAAAGCTTGCGCAACGACAAGCGCTCATGATGGGCAAGCAGCAGCCCCGCGGGCACAACCGCCACAAACGTGACCAGCCAGAGCATGATCCCGCAACTCACGGCCAGCTCTTTGGGAGCGATGTCGAAAACATGATCCATCGCGCTGATGGTCGCTAACTGCGATCCGCCCCCCACGCCCGGCAGTTGCACCATGGACCCAATCATGCTCGATCCCATCAATAGCAGCACCTTGGTCGTACTCATGGCATGCATCGGTGCGCCGTACGCGCTCGTCACTTCTTTATAGGACACGGCGATGACCCACCACATCAGAACCGAGACAGCCGCAAGCTGGAGAAACGCGAAAGGCCCGTGAATCGTGTCCAGGCCGGCGGTAAACTCGCGAATCTTCTGCGCAATGCGATGGCCCAGATTTTCGGCGAGGTGGGAGAATCGCTCCTCGACCCACCGCGCGACACGGTTTCCCCGGTAAGCCATCACCACGGCCGCCACAAGAAGGCCGAGGACCAAGACGATCAGCATGTATCCGGTGAGATAGATCCAATGCTTGACCGCAAACGGCGCTGCCTGAGTGAACGTATGCAACTTGGAGGGAAAAAATATGGCGGCCACCAGGATGACGGTAAACCCGCCAATGTCGAAGATGCGCTCCACGGCCCAAACTGCCACCTGGGAGGCCAGACTCAGGTTCTCACGCCGGGCGATCAGGTAGGGGCGAATCAATTCCCCGGGTCGGCCAAGCAGGGCAAGTCCAGTGAAGCCGATCAGAGTGGGAGGAACCAATCCCCAAATGGACACTTCTTTCCGTACCGGCCGGAGAAAGATCTGCCATCGCACTGCACGCAGGAAATAAGCAAAGTAAATGAGCGCGACGCCATGAAAAATGTGCCGCCAACGCAAATGGAACTGCAGCAGCAAGACCCAGTCGAAGTTCCGCCACGTCCGGAACTGGAGATAAACCAGCCCCGCCAGCACAAGGAAAACGAGGAAGTATACGACGTATTGCTTGTTCTTCATGCCGTCGGCAGTCGCAGCGAGGCATTGCTGTGGCGAGCACGGCCCCACATGAAGGTAAATGAGAGAGAACGCAGGGTCAACGCGGAGGACTCACGGCGGCGACGGCAGGTTTTGCACCGGAGGCCGCTGCGCGCTTGGGCCTGCTGGCGTTAACGTGTGCGGGTGCGGCGGAGGCTGCGTTCGCTTTTTGCGCCTTAGTTTCTTTTTGCGCTAGGGCGGCCGCCCGCTCCTGGGCAATTTTCTTTTTGTTGTAATCGTGGACAATACGGGCCACGTAGGCGCGCGTTTCGTGAAATGGCGGCACGCCCTTGTACTGTTCCACGCGCTGGGGCCCCGCATTATAAGCAGCCAGCGCTTTGACCAGGTCGAAGTTGTAGCGCTCCAGCAGTTCGCGAAGATACTGGCTGCCTCCGTTCACATTCGCCTTGGGGTCGAAAGCATCGTTCACACCCAGCGCGCTGGCTGTCGAGGGCATAAGCTGCATCAGGCCCTGTGCGCCTTTGGGTGAGACGGCGTGCGAGTTGAACCCGCTTTCGGCGTGAATGACGCTATTCACCAGATCGGGATCGAGGTGGTACGTGGCGCTGGCCGAGTTCACGACCTGGTTGACGTCGGTGGTGGAGTGCGCGGGTACAGGAGTTCTTGATCGCTGCGAAGATGCGGGCGGTGTTGGCGGCGTTGGCAGTACGAGTTCCTTCTCAAAGCCCGCGATTTCCTCCGTCGCAACGTCGGTAAAGCTGGAATCGTCGGTTGAGAGGAAAAGCCGGGTGGTCGAGCCCATCACGATGTGGTGGTCGTGGGGAATCGTGAATCCATTGGTCAGGACGGCGATATCGGCCGCGACGGCAAGCCGCGTAAGCACAAGAATGGCAACGGCGCAGAAGAGCGCGCCCAGTATGTGAGCCGACCTGTGCGCAATTCCATTCATTCTGTTTCGCTCATCCTCATCCCGTGGCGAAAGTGGGTTCGTATCACGGCATCGCTTAAGCGATGCCGCAACTTCCCGAAACCAGACGCCCCTTTAGGGGTCGGGCATCGAGAATTGACTTTCACCACAGGCTGTTAACTCAGCGTCCTTTGTCCTGCCGCCGCCGGTCCGACCGGCTTACCGTTGAGCGCAACTTCAATCGCCGCCGCCACGCCATTTTCCGAGTTCGAACGGGTAAGCCTCCAGCCCCGGTCCCGTAACTCCTGCGACGCATTTCCCATGATAAAGGGTTGGCCGGCAAAAATGAGCATTTCAATATCGTTGTAGTTATCACCAACGGCCATGACCTGCTCGCGGCTGATGCCGCGGTAGTTGGCCCAGCGCTCCAGCGCGTGCCCCTTGGAGCAGCCCGCGTTGAGCACATCCACGATAGAAAGATCGCGGCCCGGATATTCGGTGCGCAGCACCGTGACGGGCAGTTCGCAACCGGAGAGCGCTTCGAGCGCCCGTCGCATGAGTGCAACCGGCCCGCAAAACATGGCTTGGATGGGGTCGCAGGTCAGCGCGTTTTCGAGGGGAATCACGAACTCAATATATTCCAGGTTCTTTTCCAGCCAGCGCTGGATGCTGCCCTCCAGTTCGCTAAGATTCTCGACGACGATCGTACCCCGGCCTTCGCGATCAAAGGTCACCACCGTCTGGTTGCGAAATTCCTGCATCCTGTGGACCAGCGCCCGGCAGGTGGCCTGCGGCAGCAGGTCGCGGTGAAAGGTTTCTCCGGCGAGCGAGCGGGTGATCGCGCCATTGGAACTAATAAGCCAAAGATCGAACCCCAGTTGCCGGGCGATGGGTAGAGCGAAAGTGTGGCGGCGTCCCGTGACCAGGATGACCTCGATGCCCTGATCGTGGGCACGCCGGAGCGCGGCGAGGTCCGCCTCGGAAATCTGGAACTGCGGATTGAGCAGAGTGCCGTCAATGTCAACGGCGATGAGACGTGGGGAACTGGCGGCCACACTCAATTTTAGCATTGCGTGCTAACGCCTCCTCATTCTTCGTCTTGCGCAGACCCTGCCTGATCTCCCGCGTCATGTGCGAAAATCGTCCCCCAGGGAGATCCCTCATGAAACTTCGCTTCGCTATGTTGTTCCTCATCCTCTTCCCGGCGTTTCTGCCAGCGCAAACCTCGGCTGATTCCACCGGCAAGCCTTTCGTGGTCGAGTACTACTACAAGGCCAAGTGGGGATACGCCGACGAATTCCTGCAGCTATTCAAGAAAAACCACTACCCGATACTGAAAAAACAAGTGGAGATGGGCCGCCTGCTGAAAGTCTGGATGGATCAGCCGCGCTACCACACCACCGAAGACGGCCGCTGGGATTACCGCGTGACCATCGTCTTCAAGAATTCGTCCGCCGCCAATGAGCCCTTTGACGAAGACGTCCTCAAGAAGCAGCTTTTTCCCGACCAGGCAACGTATGCCAAGGAAGAGCAACGGCGGTTCGCCATTCTTGATGGCCACTGGGACCTGCCGATCAGAACCATGGACCTGGACGCAAAGTGAGCAAGAATCCGGCGCTGGAGAAGTCTGCGGCACCCGAGAAAAGTTGAGCCGGGGGCGGCGAACAGTGGGAAAATAGGGTAGGGCTATACGTTCCGCGGACCCACGCCGCGAGAAGGAGGCCTTATGCTGGCAGGAAAGAATTCCTGGAGGAGAAATCCTCTCTTCCACTTTCATCCGATGCACAATCTCTATTCCCTGGTGATGGCGCTGGTTCTGTTCGGCATGCTGGTGCTGTTCCTGCTGTTGCCTCCGAGGTAGCAGAGCGCAGGCGCGACGGATTCATGGTCCTCCTCCGTGTTCCCCTGTGTACCCTGTGGTTATCTTGTCTTTCCACAGCGAAGCCGCGCCGCGTTACAACCGAGTCTCTACTCTCCCGAGGTCTGCTATATTGGCTTCTCCCGGAGGTGACCCTATATGTCCCGAATCGTGCGTTGTGGCCTCATCCAAGCCAGCAATGCGGCCGCCAGCGTCCGCTCCCTCAAAGCAATCAAGAAGGCGATGATCGACAAGCACCTCAAGCTCATCGGCCAAGCGGCAAAGAAAAAAGTCAAGATCCTCTGCCTCCAGGAACTCTTCTACGGTCCCTATTTCTGCGCCGAGCAGGACGTCCGCTGGTATGACCTGACCGAGCGCGTCCCCGGAGGCCCAACCACCGAGCTAATGCAGAAAATCGCCGCCAAGCATCGCATGGCGATGGTCGTCCCGGTCTACGAGGAGCACATGCCCGGCGTCTATTTCAACACCGCCGCAGTCATTGATGCGGACGGCAAATATCTAGGCAAGTATCGCAAGCACCACATCCCCCACGTGCATCCCGGTTTCTGGGAAAAGTTCTATTTCACTCCCGGAGACCTGGGCTATCCGGTCTTCGAAACCAAGTATGCCCGTGTCGGCGTCTACATCTGCTACGACCGCCATTTCCCCGAAGGCGCGAGAGTACTGGGCCTGAACGGCGCCGAAATTGTCTTCAACCCTTCAGCCACGGTGGCCGGCCTCTCCGAATATCTCTGGGAGCTGGAGCAACCCGCCCACGCCGCCGCTAATGGCTACTTTGTCGGCGCCATCAACCGAGTAGGCCGAGAGAAGCCCTGGAACATAGGCGAGTTCTACGGCAAAAGTTACTTCTGCAATCCAAGAGGCAAAATCTTTGCCCAAGCCAGCCGCGACAAGGACGAAGTCCTGGTAGCCGACCTCGACTTGGAAATGATCCAGGAAGTAAGAAGAGTCTGGCAGTTCTATCGCGACCGCCGCCCCGAAACCTACGGCCCCCTAACCACACAAACCGGCCAGGCCGCCGCCGCGGATTGAAAGGCCTGCGTTCGAATTGCTTTGGAAGTAGTGTCATCCTGAGCGGAGCAGCAAGTTCACGAAGTGGACTTTCTGCGGAGTCGAAGGACCCCTACTCCCTCGACTGTACAAGGTGTGCATCGGGGCATTCTCCCATCTACGGCACAGCAATCTGGGACCCAGTTCAACTCCTAAGTCGCTTCCATTCACCGGTAGCAGTGGTAATCTCACCAGTAGCGATCCTCCTAGCCACATTAAACGTCAACATAGGAGCCAACGTAGTTTCCCCCGCCAACGATTTCTCCAATCTCTGGCCGCGCAAAATCAGCTTCCGCACCGGAGGCGTCATCACCTGCCTCATGGGCATAGTGTTAATGCCATGGAAACTCCTCTCCAGTTACAGCACCTTCATCTTCGGCTGGCTAGGAGGCTACGCCGCCTTCCTGGGCCCAGTAGCCGACATCATGATCTGCGATTACTTCCTGATTCGCCAGAGAGTGGTCGTAGTTGATGATCTCTATCTGCGGGGCAGGACTTACGAATATACTCGAGGCTTCAACTGGCGAGCCATAGCCGCCCTGCTCGCCGGAGCCGACACCGCGCTGGTAGGACTCGTCATCCCTGCGGTCCGTGTTCTGTATGACTATTCCTGGTTCGTAGGATTTGCGGTCTCGTTCGTGGCGTACTACGCGCTGATGAAGGGTTTGGGAAGGGCACGGCTTTAGCCGTGCCGTTAGTGATGCAACCAATGCGCCTTTAGGCGCTGAGGGAGAGCTGCTGGGCGCCTACGTATGATCCAGTAGCCTCAACGGGCTGTCGTTATTCCTCTGGCCCTGGGAGTGCGCACGGCGCTGGCCGGATTAACCGCTGCACCCTGTCTTTGGTGGACCTCCGCCTACCAAGAAAAGCGCATTCTCGTAATCACCGCCGAAGTTCACACGCGTGATCTCACTAAGTTTGAACTCGTTGGGATTTTCGTCCCATGTCGCATCGGGGTTGATCTCAAGCAGCGAGACGCGGCCGCGGTCCACATCCTGTACCCGCCCTATCCAGCAAACGTTTGGCTCAATTTGTTCGCGATGAATCGTCACAAGCGGGAATGCACGACCGGCCGAAAGAAGGAGGTCATCAATGGACTTAACGCTGACTCGTGGTTTCTTAGGTCTAAGTTCTCCTCGCCGCTTCAACGCGGATTCCACGAACCGGCTATACGGGTCGGGCCCGACGCCTTTTACGTCGGCGATGCGAAAGCACTCGAACCCGTCGAACCAAATACGGTCACTAACGAGCGAGAGCAGGAAAAATCGGGGTCCCACGTCTAGAACGTACCCACGAATTCTCGAATCCTCAAAACGTCGTGAGAACCGCACAAAGCGCCGAAGGCGCATCGCTTCAGCAAGTCGAGATGAATGTTTTTCGGCCATGAGTTGTTGTCCTGACGCGGTCAGCGAAACGCCGGCAGCACTTCCTTCTCGTACCTCTCCAGTGCGTCCTCTTCATCGCTGCACATCGAGAACATATTAAACGGTTCGGCCCCCGGCGAGCCCTCACGATTCCTTTCAACGTACAGCGCCTCAATGCCCTGCGCGACCAGACGCACCAAGTCAGACCTTCCCTTGACAAGATGATATATACTAATTAGGTAACAATCGCGCCAAAATAGCGATGCACCATGGGCGGCAGTAGGTGCCAAGTGCGCCCGCAGAAGCCGCAGTTTCGTGGTCAATCTGCGTTAAGTTATTTGACATCAATATGTTGGAATCATTGCAGTATAACTCTATACCGCTCAATACTTTGGCTGGTAAACAGGCTGAAACATGAGCTAAGCCATTGATTTAGAAATACTTTACCTCTAAGTCCTTATTCCCCAAAGACCTGGCGGGATTATCTCGCTAAGTCTCTGATTCTCAAAGACCGCGACAAGGGGGGGGTAGGGAGAGTACCAACCAGTAAACACAGGCAATTCCCAAAACGGGAATCCAGAAAATCCAAGAAGCGCAAAGCAAGATCTGATTTTAAGAACCGAGCAAGCGGCCGAAAGTTGAAAGCGAGAGCCGAAAGCAGAGAAGCCGAGAACAAAAGCTAGGAGCTAGCAGCTAGAAGCTAGGAGCTTTTCCCAAACGCAGGTATCACATCCTTTTTATACCTTGCAAGCGTCTCTTCCTCGTCTCCACACATAAGATAAATATTGAACTGAGTAACACCCACTCCTGCCAGCGCGTGCAGTTTTTCAATGTGGGCCTCAGCAGACCCAAGCAGACAGAAGCGGTCCGTAACTTCATCGGACACAAAATCCGCGTTGTCGCTGCCGACTTCGCAGTGATGCAGATAATCGTACTGTCCCTTCGTGCGTATATAAGAGGTCAAAGCCGGAGGAAGCTCTTCCGGCCTGTAGCGCGAAACCAGATCCACAACGTGGTTGGAAACCAGCGCAGGAAACCAGCGCACGTGTTCGCGTCCAACCTTCAGATCGTCCGAAACCCAGACAGGAGCAGCCGACATGACCTCAATCTTGCTGAAGTCGCGTCCTGCAGCCTCAGCGCCCTTCTTCACAAAGCCGACGCACCAGCCAATCAGATCGGGATCGGCAAACTGCAAGATAACGCCATCGCCAATTCGTCCCGCAAGCTCAAGCACCTTGGGACCGTAACCGGCAACCCAAACCGGAGGAACTCCGCCAGTAGCCCAAGTAAGTCGCGCAGGACAACCTTCGTAGTCAATCTCTTTGCCACCAGTAAGCGCACGGAATTCTGAGACAGCCTGCTCCAGTTGTGCCGAGGTCACCGGCTTCTTGCCCAGCACGCGCCGCGAGCTGTCACCGCGCCCAATGCCAAGCTGCATGCGCCCTCCGGAGACAAGATTCAGCGTGGCAAATAGGCTGGAAGTAACGGTGATATCGCGCACAGCGGGATTAGTGACGCAAGTGCCAAACCGCATGCGCTTCGTGTTCGCAGCCATCAAAGTGAGCAAAGGATAAGGCTCCAGCCAAAGCACGTGCGAGTCGAAGACCCATCCATATTCAAAGCCAGCGTCTTCGGCCTGCCGCGTAAGCGCAAGGATGCGCTCGACCGTCATATCAGGCTTGATCGTGATTCCAAACTTCATGCCGTCTCCTAGTGAGTTTCCTCCGTGTACCTCTGTGTCCCCCGTGGTTAAAGCGTTTCGTCGCCCTCCCCAGGACGCTGGTGATCCATAAGCGAAGGTCGGCAGTGTAGCATAAAATCGGGTCTGCAAAGGCAAAGGAGAACACGATTTATGGCCTTCGATACCATCATCATTAACGGTCGTGTGGTGACAGCAACCGACACGTATGCAGCGGATGTTGCGATCCAGGACGGCAAGGTTGCCGCGATCGGTCAGAATCTGCCGAGCGAAGACGCTAGCAAGATCATTGACGCAAAAGGGAAGTATGTTCTGCCGGGAGGAATCGACGTCCATACCCATCTAGACATGCCCTTCGGAGGCACAACCAGCGCCGACGACTTCGAGACCGGAACGCGCGCAGCCGCATTCGGAGGGACGACGACGCTGATTGACTTCGCCATCCAATACAAAGGCCAGAGCCTGCGGACCGCCTTCGACACCTGGATGAAAAAGGCCGCTGGCAAGGCCGTGTGCGACTATGCCTTCCATTGCATCATCACCGACCTGGCCGACGCGCAGCTCGAAGAGATGAACGCCCTGGTGCGTGAAGGCGTCACCAGCTTCAAGCTGTTCATGGCCTATCCAGGCGTGTTCATGCTCGACGATGCCAGCATCTTCAAGGCTTTTCGCGCGACGGCGAAGAACGGTGGTCTCGTCTGTATGCACGCCGAGAACGGAAGCGCCATTGACGTGATCGTCCAGCAGGCGCTGGCGGAAGGGAAGAAGGCTCCGAAATACCACGCCCTGACGCGCCCCACGACGGCGGAAGCGGAGGCTGTGTCGCGGGCGATTGCGCTTGCCGAAATGGCTGGAGCGCCGGTTTACATCGTGCATTTAAGCTGCAACGACGCCTTGGAGAAAGTGCGCGAGGCGCGCGACCGCGGCCTGCCTGTGTATGCGGAAACCTGTCCGCAGTATTTGTATCTGTCGCTGGAGAACTTCGACGCACCGGGCTTCGAAGGCGCGAAGTATGTCTTCACTCCGCCGCTGCGCGAAAAGTGGCACCAGGAAAAGCTCTGGAACGGATTGAAG
>Ga0187803_10000308_pt1 | contig 20093 bp, 26 predicted proteins | sample NC_wetland_sal_i_2_FD_132425 | JGI IMG/M metagenome (GOLD analysis project Ga0187803, IMG submission 132425) | Wetland sediment microbial communities from Neuse River Estuary, North Carolina, USA - Control_3 | ecosystem: Environmental > Aquatic > Freshwater > Wetlands > Sediment | place: USA...
CCTCGATTACGGTTCTGCCCTGTTATTGGGCGATTTTGACAGCCCGCTGCTATGTCCATTCGTTGACTGTTAGCGTTGCAGTTCCAGCAGCGTTGTTGTACGCGTTAATCCAGACAGGCCCAGGCATGAGTGGAAGATTGAAGGTCTGGCCTCCGAATCCGAATTCCACAAGGTAGTACGTGGTACTGGCATCACATTGGGACTGCGAGGTCGATCCGTAGCAGACGCCAAACACGATTATTGTGTCTGAGGCCCCAGAAATCTGGAGGTAGCCGCCTGTGCTCACGGTAAAGCTCGTGATTGTGGTTGAGGCATTGAACCCTAGGTTGTAGTTCTGGTTGTTAACGAGGGTCTGTTCGACGTCCAGATAGGCAACGCTAGAGAGGCTCGCAATCTGTGAGTTCGCACTGCTAACCTGCCCTGAAAGAGATTTGACCTGCGAGCTTTGACTGTTGACTTCACTGGAAAGTGAGTTTGCCTCGCTGGTAAGTGAGACGATGGTCACGCTCGACTGCTTCAGCATGGCTTGGAGAGCTTGCCTTGCGCTGGTTTGACCTGTGATGTTTAGGTTGAGGGTCGAGATCTGTCCGTTCAAAGAAGTCACCTGTCCATTCAGGGACGAGACCTGTCCGTTCAGAGAAGTGACTTGTCCGTTCAAACTCGAAATGTTCGAAGAGGCGGTCACATAGTAATAACCAAAGGCGACAGCAATTATGACGATCACCACGACCGCGGCAAGCATGGACATCTTTGACCCCCCGGCTTGCGGTTGACCCATTAGCGCAGCAATGTGGTGGGCTTCATTATTTAACACTGCATCAGATGGCTGAGCCCGAACGCGAACTCTCTTGAGTACTGGCCCCCTCCCGGGTCCGCTACTCGCCAGTAGCTGAAGACCGCAATCTCGCGCTTTGCCCAGGATTAAAAGTGACATCCTGAACCAGTTTGTGGTAGCGGCCTGTGGGCAAGAGGAGTATAGCTAGCGTTGGGCTGGCATACTTACAATCTCAGGTGACTTCGAAGTATTCGAGGAGTTGCTGCCCCCACGCATCGAACACGATCACTGTATGCCGTCCAGGCTCAAAGTTTTGAGGAAAGTACCCATGGCTGGGCCCTGCAAGCAGGCTATGCGCCGGGATGGACTTGCACTCCCATCCCCGGTGGCCCATGGCAGTATACTTGCAAACAGAATGGCGTCTGGTTGTGGCCCCTATCTGCCGACGGTTGACGCCCTCTTCTAACTGTCCAAGAGTTAAGAGAACCGTCTGATGTGACCGTGGGAGAATGAGGCAAGGATTCTTCGCTTTCATCATGGTCGCTCTGCTGGTGGTTGGTCTCGTCGTCGGATACATCGGCGGAGTCGCCAATCGGCAGACCGTCACGACCACTGTGACAGCCACTACCGTAACAAGCACTGCAATTGACCTCTGCTCTGCCTTATTCGCTAAGAATCCCGCGGAAGCAAAGGTCGATTTCACGGTCGAAATCTCTTTTCAGGGGCAATGGAATGCTACGGTCAGAACCTACTCTGCGTTCAAGGTAGCGCCGGATTACCTTCATACAACTTGCGATTATTATGGAAGCGGCCCAGCTACTATCTATGTCATCCCTTGGAATCCGAACGGGGAACAGACCGTCTTGGTGACGGCGAACAAATTCGTTTCAGGCTATGGGAACCTAACGGTGAGCGTCGGCTGGGGTGAGGCGTTCCGTTCAAACAGCACAATCTTGCCATATGGCTCTGCCGCGACCTTCATCAGCATCGCGCCTTAGGTCTCGCGTCCCGTTTGCCACCAACCGACCTTAGGCAGGGGAAAAACCAACCAACAAAGTGGACAGAACCCGCAAGTCGAAAGACCGAATAGAAGGCACCCTTCTCCCCGATTGAGACTTGGCGAATCGAAAGCCGGTTGCGATAGGAGCCGTAGTTGCCTTGGCGGTTGTCCTATTCTACTCTGTTCCAATTGTTCCCGCGTCGGGCTGTCAAAGTAGATGGCAACTCGCTGGATTCTTCCCCAAGTACGAGTCGCCGAGTTGCGCGGTCTTTCGGTTTGGTGTCGGTCTTGGGCCAAACTCATTCGGAGGCATGAGGTGGGTTCTGCTTCCAACCTGCGCATCTCCCTCATGCACATGACCCAACAGGAGAATTTCTAACGACCATGCACAGGAGACTCATTAGAACCGAACCTTTCTGAGGAATGCGTATAGGCGCGAACCCGATACTTGACAACGTGCGTAGAAGGCTTCTAATCGCTTCTGCTGTGGCAGTCGCGCTATTCGCCTTGTCGTTTTCGCTTCTCCTTCTTGTGGTGATTCTGCCCAACGGAACCACATACTCTGATGATGGTGTGACATGCGCGTTGTCGGCAAGCGCACCAAGATACATCGACAACCTTGTTCCTGAAATCACTCAAACCTCCAAGTTTCAAACTCTCGCAAACGGAATGCCCTTCATCTATGCTTACACTGATAACATTACGAACAGGGTCGCTAGTGTCGGCGGAACAACGCAGAATCTCCCCCCACTCGTCGAGTTGGGATTCTATAGCTATGGCGGCGCAACCTCTTGCGGCGACGTCGGAACAGTGAATGCGACTGAATTAATCCTCGTCCAAGTTCCAACATTGAATAGCGAATTCAACATGACAGGAGCGACTTACGACTTATCGGCTCCGCACTTCTGAAAGGCGGAACACCCGTCACGCAGCATCCGGACAGAAACACCCGCTAACGCAACAGAACCTTCAGAACCCTTCCAAAGGATAAGTTAGAGCCCAACGGACAGGGAAATGCTCAATGAGCAAGGGGACGACGGGTTTAGCCATCATTGCTCTGGTCGTCGTTGCAGGTCTCGCAGGTTACTTGGTCGTCCTCTCTGGTCAGCGAACCTCGTCCTCGGCAACGGGGACTCCCACTCCCAGTAGCACTCGCACGTCAACCTACGGTTCATGCACCGCCCTCGTGACAATATCGGGCTACAACCAATACTGCGCCTCCCCATTGAATTACACAACGTTTCGAACATATGTCAACGAGTCCTCCTCAATCAAGACCCAGAATGGGGCGATAGTCCTCTCAATAGGATATCACCCTTGTATCTTCGAGTTCTACGTCCTACCGAACTCCACCGATGTGGAGGTCTATTGGGGAACATCTGAGGCAACCCAGACCTGTGCTTAATGGGGAGACGAAAGAATCCTGTTTTGAGAGGCAATGTGGCGTCTAGTTTTGGTGCGTCTTAGGGCGAAATTGGGGTCATGGTGTTCCTCTGGCGCAACTCGGTGATGCAACGATTCGCAGTGGCTAACCCGAGATGAGTGTGCAGGTCGTGCTATTCCAGTAGGCTATGGCTCCCGTCAGAGTGCCCGAGTAGAAAGTCGTGCTGGTCGTTTGAAAGCCCACTGTCGGCTCTACTGTCGAGGTCTGGTAAGTCAGGACGACATAGCTCTGTGTTGAGGTCGCTCGAATCGTAGAACTACTCGTCGTTATCTCTTCAATCGCCCAGACGTGATACTCGGTTACGATACACTGTGCGACGCCCGACACTCCCATGTTGATAGAGGTCGTGGGGTACGTCGTAGTGTAAGTCTCGACAGTGGTGGTGTCTGTCTTGATGACCGTCTCAGTCGTCGTTTTAGAGGCGGCAGTATTCCCGAAATAGTCAATCCCCGCGCCGATTATCAGGGCGACCACTATCAGGAGAACGGCGACTTGTCCCTTCATTCAGGACTGAGAGAGGCGTCTTTGCTTTAAGGCTCTTCCCGATTCTCTGTTACCGTCCTTCCTGACTTTCCTCCCCCCAAGCCTTAACTATCAATTCGGCATGAAGACGAACCGTCCCGACGCAGAGGAAGTAGGGGACACAGCGCCGGGGGCAGGGGCTCACCCTGAGCATTGCCCACGAGTCCCTGCTGCGCTCGAAACCATGTCCTGATGCTTGACGTGGACAAATCCTGAGCCGTGTCCCAGAGGTTTGACAGAGCCTCAAGTCAGAACTCGTAAATGAGAGAACTGGTTCCTCTCGACACGTCGAATGATGCGCAGGACTGGCGTCATAGTCGTAACTGTCCTCTTCGGCCTGTCAGCATTCGTGGTGCTTGTCCCTGTAATCCGCGTCATCGACTACCCTCCATGTGCGCCCCCTCCAGTCCAATGCCCACCACCGCAAACCTACTACGAGTCGGTAACTTTCTCTTTCCATAGTGTAGGTGCTCTCTACGGGTTCTGTGGGGGCTACTGGTTGCTTGACGGAAGAGGCGGTTACGGTTGTGCTAACGGGCAAAGAGTCACGGGTTGACGGAACCACGGAGACCTCGAATTGAAACTTTGTAAAGTCAGGTCTATTTTGGTCGTCGGGTTGCTCTTGGGAATCGGAATCTGGCTCTACGGTTTTCTCTACGGTCTCTGCGGAACCTTCGGGCCTCTCACGACAAGCCCGTGTCTCGCCTATGCCCCCTATGAAGTGATTGGGCCTATTCTCGTCCTAATCACCTTGGCTGGGTTGGTCTATTCATTTCTCGTCCGGCGGGACAAATTGGCTTCGGGAATCAGCCCCAACTAACTGCAGGCATAGTCGCGCTGTTCACGATAGAGCCTGAAGGGCTCACGACAACGACAAGCTGAACCGACCCTGAAATGAAATTGAAGTCGTAGCCCGTTATGGATACACTCGTACACCCCGGGGCTGTATAGGACTGTACCGCGTAGTCCGTCTCTGGCGAAGCGCTGGCTGGCGATAGCGAAAAACCTGAGGCCGAATACGATTGGAATGCGCTTGAGTTCTCTGCAATTGCCTGCATAGCTGCGGCTTCCGTTGCTGACAGCATCGCCACTGGTTGCAGGGTTGGGTTCATCCCGGACAGGCACGCCGAGGGATTGGAGGTCGGGCTCAATGCGAATTGAGTTTGTCTGCCACTCAAGACCGCAGAAGGTAGTGGAAGCTGAGACAAAACGAGCAACATCGTGACCGCACAGATGAGCACCGCCGTTAGGAAGTGCCTTCCGCTCATAGTCTCGGATATTGACAGCCCGAATGTTAAACCTTCGATTCATGGCTCTGCTCTGTCCCATCTCCTTGGTGGTCATGAAGCTGTCCCGCCTTTGGATGACCTGCCGCCAACCTTAATCCAGAACGCCTGCGAGTCTGACGCGTGAGACGGCCACTCCTTGGGGCACTTCTCATCGTGGGTGGAGCATGGGCGGTTCTTTTTGGAGTGCTTTGGAATCTGGTGAATCTAGAGGACGAAGGGCCTCGCTGTGTTGTTGGGTGCACCGATTCCTTGTTGATGTATTATTGGACGGTCTATGAAGTATCAACAATTCTTGCCGTCATGGGGCTCGTCGCGGCAGGGCTCGGAATTTGGCAACTTGTCAGGACAGTCCATCCCGGAACTGACAAAGAACAAGCGGACAGGGCCCATTCAGAACGCAGGCCACCCTGAACGTGTAATAGTCAGAAGGAGACGAAGCACAGTACCACATGAGGCGCAGAGTCGTTGTTGTCCTGATAGTAGGATTGGTGTTGGCGGCGATGGTATTCGGCTTCGCTCCAATCGTCTCTTCTCCTATCCTCTACTACCCTCCCAAATGCCGCGTCGGATTCTGTGTGACAAAGGTAGTTCCGGCCTATGAATCCCTCAGTTGCGCTGTTCTTGGAACTGGCGTGGGCCATGATAATCTGACGGCGGGATGGGGACATTGGTCGTATTACATCGGCTGCCCTCCTGAATACCGCACCCCTTGACCATGCTTCTACGATGGCAACATGCGAGCGAAGTGGCTTTGCTTGAAGTCGCTGCGGCGCTGCACCTCTAAATAACATTCTTTGCCAACATCCAACGACTCAACATTTCCTCCAAATACAATCGCCCAGTGATAGCAGCCCTGATTGTAGTGCTGGTCGTCCTTGCAGCGATAGGTAGCGTTGCGTTCTACAGTGACAGGAACGACTTGAAAGCACTGTCATGGCAGAACAGCGCCCTGAACCAACTGGTCTCCGTCTTGAATCAAGAGGTGTCAGAGGTTGAGCAGCAAACGGTGCAGGTCGTGACTGTTACATTCACGCCCACGATGACTCGAACAATCCTGACACACCAAGGTCTGTTCGAACTCTCTTTCAATCAGACTGCGAGATGCAACAATCTGGGCTTCATCGCCCCTTGGTCTGTCGCACTTTCCGACGGGACATCGATAACCGAGCCTCCAGACGCGAATTTCTCCGAATGCTGTTCCGCCTCCCCGCAGAATCCATCATCAATCGTGTTCTACGTTCCAAGCGGAACCTATTCGTTCCAAATCAAGCCGAATCTCCTGTTCCCGACCAATGGGACAGTGTCCATCAGCAATCAAAGCGTTGTTGTCGATGTGGGTCAGGTGATATCAAGTTGCGGGTCAACCACGGCATCATAGCAGGCGCCGATTGGCCAAATCTGAAGGTTGCTCTCATGCGTAGGTGTAAATCCAAGTGGCCTACGCATTCGAAGGCATGAGAAACGGAGTAGGTGCGACTCTACTGGTGGTGGCGATTCTGGCTGGCGCAGGGGCCGGGTATCTATTTGGCAACGTGAACGAGCGCATCGTCACTTCGACTTTTGCAACTACTACGACGGATACTGAAACTGCGATGTCGTCCTTCTCTTACTTCACCGCCAACGCAATCTGCACAGGGACAGGAGGTTACGTCCCTTGCTTCGGTAGCCCCGCGTACGTGTTCAACTCATGCCCGAACCTGCTGTCAGGGCCGCCGGCCCGATACACTTGCACATACACAGTCAAGGATACACTTTCGCCCTACCCAAGTTACACCGTCAACATCACAATAGGGGTCAGGGGTGAGGCTACAGAACCGCAATGGGCGAACTGTTCAATGGCCGACGCATCGAAGATGACGTATTTCGTCGAATGCATCCCAGTCGTCAATTCTACTGCCTTCATAGTCGGTGAGCCAGCTCCTCCACATCTCTGAAGCCCGTCCAACCGACCAAAAGCGCTGATTCGAATCTAACCAAACCCATCAACCGCACTTGACAGGGAGACGAAACTTGACAGAGAATATTCAGGAGACCGGGAACCGAGTTCTTGACGGAACCGACAGAATCTACGGATAGTAGAAACTTGTGCCCCAGAGCTTGAAGTAGTAACTGCTATGACTGTAAACTGCCCCACTCCCGAGATAGGCATAGGTGAGCGAGGAATAGTAGGGAAACAACATTGCAGGGCAAAAGACGCAGTTGGAGGGAATAGACCCGCCGTTAGGAACCACGGGGACGAAGTAAGCGAACAAGACGGCCCCAACTATGAACAAGATAACGAGCGTTCTCCTTCTCATGGGTTCTAAAGGGCTCGGGAGTTATTTCAACAGTTCCCTCCCGTTCTCCATTCGATTCCAGAGACAATCAGATACATCGTAAGCGTGTATCTAGCAAGGTCATAGGGAGACACCGAACGAAGAGAAGACCCCAATTCCGATTATCATGAAGTAGGGGAGAATCATTAGAACCATTAGGCGTCTGGGAACAAGCGAACCTTTCTTGGGGTTCCTAAGAACAAACACCGCAAGGTCGATAGAACAGACCGTGCTGAATAGCAACGTGCCATAAAGCAGAGCACCAAATGCCGTCATTGACATCCAATACGCAGACAGGACGATTGCTACGGATGAATAGCCAACGGCTATGCCTAAACTGCAAAGTGCTATCAGCCCGAGCATCGTGCGGCGGGCGATTCTTCTGACCTTGTCGGGGTTTTTGTTGTAGTAATTTCGCACAATGCTTATCGAGAATCCGCCGAGAAGCGCACCAACGCCGATGATTAGAACAAAATAGACCTCTTCTTGAGAGAGTCCCCCTAATGCCTTGACAATAGTCGTTGGGTTGATGCCGAACCAGACTGCCGCCGCGAAAAAGACAATCGCAATCCAATATACGTGCTCTATCTTCTCCAATTGGGCTCCCTTACTCCTCTTGAGAATGAGCATTGCCGATATAAGAAATACAATGAGAGCCTCGAACGGGACTTGCCAAGACACTCGGGTTCTTTGCGTCTCTCCCGTCGGGGGGCATCTCCCGACTCTTGACAGCGGGAAATCTCCCGCTGGTTTGACACAACCTCGGCTTGACATTCATACGCCACTATATACTCCATTCTCATGTTGTTTTAGACCCGGCTGGGTAGTAAGGCGATAATCCCGACTAATGGCCAACTGGGACTTGCCTTTCTTCTTAGGAATACGCAATGGTGGAGGACTGGCGGGTGCTCCAAGCAAATCTCAATGGTCATATCTTCAGGGTATCGCTGAATGCCGTACAGAGGTCATCACCCACATCGGGTAGCAGCCTTACCTTGGAGGAACGTCGTCTTCCGTCCGCCGAATACGGACTGAGTATGACTAGACCTTCGAGGGTGTAGCCCCTGAAGATGGCGCGACCCCTACGTTTAGGCGGCTGGAGGCCGAATCGGGCTGACCCCCAAAACTCGTCAGTTCTCTTTTTATGCCGCCGAAGGATTTGAGGCTCATATGCCAGAGTCCTTCGAAGCGGGCGAATGCTATCGCATCGACGGCATTACAGCCATTCCTTTCACCACCAAGCGTCTTTTCGGCATACCTGAAAGCAACCCGCTCAAGCCCACAGAATACGTCCTTCATCTGGTATCTCCCACGGACGAGCACGATATGATTTTGGCGACAATACTAGCCGCCGAAAGAAAGGAGTTCAGAGTGGGCGGATATGTGCAACTTGACATCAGGCCATTATCAAGGAAAGAAGCGGCCTTTTGGGCAAAGGTGCCATTACGCAAGAAGAAGTTTGGCGAGGTGTAGATGAGCGAACCAATTATGGCCCCCACAAACGCTTTGGAGAAACCGAGTTCTGAGACCTTCACAGAAGAGGAAAAGGCAAAGATTGGGCATTACATCGCTTTGGTGCCACAATACGTTTCTAGTTTATGGTCATACCTGATGTATATCGGCAGTGCTAGAATAGAGGGCAACTTTGAGGATTTAGCGAACGCCTTGGTCGTGGCTGAGAATGTATGGAGTTTTTTGCCGCCGGAATTCCGCACTTTGGTTGACAACCCACGGGAGGTGGTTCGTGCGAGAGTGAAAGACATCAGAAATTATGGGTTCAAGGCCCTTGGGTTCGGGTTCACAGAATGGCAACTCGACCATAGCACAAATTCTCAGAGGGGTAAAAACCAGTACAAAGAGCAGCGTTTTTGCATAATCCTGAGTGCCTACCTTTTGGAATTCCAAATCAAGGTCACCAATTTGTTCTCGGAGGCCAACATATTGCTACCCCAAGATTCGAGGTCGAGTTTGACGGACTTCCCCGAATTAAGCGAGTTCATCGACCAATCAAAGAAAGAGGCTGCTGCCGCCGAGTAATGAGCCAACAGGTCGTCAACGTTGAAGGCGTCAATATCCCGGTAACAACTCCACCACAAGCACAACCCGAACCGAAACCGAAGACAAAAGACCCGCTGTATTGGACAAAAGACTTTCCATTACGATTCGTCAAGATTTTTGCAGGGCCCCCCGAACAACCACGCTTTGATAAGAGTGGCTCATTCAGAATCTACGGATGCCGTGAAGGGGGCAAATCTTCGACCGCAGAGGCGATTGCCCTAAAGTTTCGTGAACGAGGCGGAAATATCTACGACCTCTGTGCTGCGGCGGACAACGAGCAATTGGGATTCTTGGACGCTCCATTCGTCGAAGACGTTGTGCTCTTGAAAGGCGATGAATGTCTAATCGAGCCGCCGCAAGGGGCCAAGTATCGAATAATGAGGGCGAGTGACCTAGACCCGCTAACAGTCCCAGAGGACAAGAAGGTGTATGTTCTATGCCGCAAACTCTTCTACAGCGAGGAACTCTACTACCAACAAATGTTGCGAATCGTGGAGCGTTGTGCCTTGAAGGATTCTTGGAACCACATTGGGTGCATCTTGATTCGAGAGTCCGAGCAGTTTCTTTCTGCCACTCTCAGAACCCATCAGGCAAAGACCTCTGCTGAGGCTGCGGCCCAAGTGGGCCGTCTTAACGCCACCCTTATGCACACGGGACATTCAATCGTAATGGACAGCGTCAGAGATGTTGAGGTTCTCAAAACCTTACGCGAAGTGTCAACGTATGTGGTAATGAAACGGATGGGAAACATGCAGATTCAACGCCAGTATTTTTGGATATTTCGTTTTATCACACCGGAAACACTTAGACACCTTTTCCCCCATCAGAGCATCGTTCTGACAGAATCTGGAACGCTGGCTCTGATGTATAACCTACTCCCCCCGTTTCATATCGTTAGAGGGTCTAGTCTGGCCAAGAAGCACGGGCTCGATAACCCGAAATTCGACATGGAAGCGGTCAAGAGGATTCAGAGGGAACAGAGGCAAAGTCAATCAGGATGGCAGAGGGTTGTATCGTTTGAAGACCACCAAAAGATTGTCGAGTATAGAAAGCAAAACCCGCCAATCACATTTGAACGGATAGCCAACCAACTCGGTATTTCGGAATCGAGTTGCAGACGGTCGATGAACCTCCACCTTCGCAACCCCAGACTCTGCGAATGCGAACCCGATGCCACGTAAATATCAGACCGAGGTCGGCCTGTGTGAAATCTGTCTAAGACCTACTTGGTTGCCGGATTGCCCCAATCCCTCATGTGAGGGGGCCCGAATCTTTTGGAAGGGAGAGCCTGAATACAGGAAGGCGGTTCGCCTGAGAAACGAGAAATTGCCATTGAAATGGACTTCGAACGCAGATGGCACGGCATATGTCAGGGTCAGAGGCAAGAAGGCCCGGGAACTTGCGGAGGAAGTCAAACAGGCGGGCGATAGGTTGGTAAAGGGTGAATATTGCTATTGGTTGGTGGGCAGATGCGTGAAGAGGTCGGTGCGTTGGGTGTCCATAGAGCCACCAGCCACCTCAGCACGGCAGGGGAGCGCATAATGGCATGCGGGAGACGTGCAGGCAAGGCAGGCCGGAGAGGGGGGAGGGAAAACCGGGTTTGGGCGCTAATAGCCAAGATAACTTAGCAAAGTCCAGACGGGTCGAGACTCAGGATTCACCTTCACCACAAGCATAATCTCCCTATACTACTGTATGAGGCCGATTACAGAAAGAAGGCCCTCCGCCGCCTTAAACCACTTTCTACCAAGGGTTTTAGCAATACTTAGTGAGTATTCCGGGCAGGAAAAGGGTATGGTCACACCTCATTCGTCAGCCGTCAGGTATTATGTGAAAACCCGGAATGCTGCCCTGTAAGGTTCTGTTTCTTCTGTTGCATAAGGTACGTCAGTAGTTTACTTCGATAGGGTCGGCTTCGGGTCGCTGGTCGTTGCAGAGGTTTGGAATCTTGTCGTAGAGATACCTCTCAATGCCTTGTCTGGTGGCGTCGTTTCCTATGTAGATGAACCTGAACCCATTGTTGCCCTGATTGATTATGCCCTTAACACAGGGGTTCGGTTCGCTGTCAGTGAAGTGGTCTGGAATCCTATCACTCAAGTCTTCTGCTATGCCGACGTAGAATGTCCGATACTTCCCATCAGAATCCATGTGTTGGAGGCGATAGACCCCGCCCTTTGCTTCGACATGTTGCTTGACGGCAGCCGCATCACAGGCATATCGTGAAGACCATTCAACTTTCATAGAATCCATTGTGGTTGTTTCTCCTTAAAACTTCATTGGTCGGAGACCGAGCCCGCTGGCAATACTAGAGCAGTATCGTGACGAGCGCAGGCGGGTATGAGCCTTGGCCATCCACATCCGGCGAGGTTGTATACAGAAACAGAATGTGGTTAATTCCCATACACGCTCTGTGGGGCCTCAACCATTAATATAACGTCCGACCTCCAAATACAACCTAAGCTAGAGAAGAGTGCTTCTTAGTGGTAGACTTTCCAGACATCGCCTTCGGTGGGGCCATAACCTTCGTGGCCGTCTTCCTTGCTTACCTTCTCGCTCTAAGGCAAGACAGAATTAGAGAACGTAGGGAAGACTCCAAGGCCAAAGAGGGTCTAATGGAACTATTCAAGAGCGAATTGAACGAAGTGGCTGGATACTTGAAGGTGAATCAATATGACCCGTCGCTTCCCATCTACTTCGATGTATGGGATTCAGCGAAAGCAAGCGGAAGGCTGTCCCTCCTGACTCCCTCAGAATTCAAACTACTTGGCTCAATCTATATCAAGATACGTGTCATAAACGACAAGGTTGAAGATTTCCGTATGAGGCCGGGAGTGACATCCAGTATTCCCAGCCGAATCTCAGAGTCCAGACGTGACTTGTTTGTGGAGATTACTTCGGCCCAACAGGCACTCAGCTGGCCCATCACACCTATTGAAACAAAGTAGAGAACGGAACAAACGGGATACGACTGCCGAATGTGCACTCCGACGTAGATATCATAGCGCTTCGAAAGCCGTAGCCTGATTAGTGATGTGCCGTTGTCATCCTAGAGTTGAGGCTGATGTCTGTTGGCTCTACTGGCAAGTCAGAATATCCAGCGGGTATCGCCGCGAACACAGAGGCCCGATAGCCGGTCATGGTTTGTAACTTGACTTGGGGATTCATGGGTTTACCCCAGACTTATCTGACTATTCTGACACGCACCCCTTCCCAAGCGCAATCTCCATGAAGGCATCTAATCATGAGGGTATCGGTCTTCTTGTCATCGTAGATACGGAACCCGTTGTGACGTTTGCCCTTCGGTTCCTTTGGGTGACGGAAGCGTGGTAATCTAGGCATGGAGGGCGATTCATAAAAGAAACGAGTTAAGTCTTCTGGCTTTCGACGGCTCGGCCTTAGCTCACATGCATATCTTGCCCTTATCGAAACCAATAGTAGTCCAGACCACCATCCTTTCGTCAGAACTCCTGTCGCTGATTGGCGCACTTCTCGGATTGCGCTGGTAACCGCCGGTTGGGTCAACCTAGGCGCAAGAACCGTGTCCTAATTCCTAAGTTTCGATTTCCTAATTGTGAGCAATGCCTGCCACCCATTGTACCAAGCGAAAAGGGGTTCAGGCATTGACATCGAAAGTCTTCTGATGGCTGCGATTACACATTCAAGGACTGTCTTGTCGTAATCCGGAATGTCAATCCAAGAAGCCTTGGATGAGTGAGTGACGATGAACCTCACTCGGTTCCCTCTGGGGTCGTTGCAGAATTCCCGTGCTGTATCCTCGACACGTTTGGCCCATTTGTCGAACTCCGTGGGGTCGAACCGCCCCAAAGCCTTGGGAATGCTCTCCATGTATCTGACCACATCATACTCGTTGTCAGGGTCAAATCCCATTCGTCGGTATTCGATATCCTTCCCGAAATACCTTCCATGCCAGTCCAGTTAGCAAAGAGAACGATTTGGCACCGAGCCAACAGTATCCCTCCAACTAGACACCCCCTCCCAGAAAGAAGCGTTCTCAACTTTCGCCGCCGACTGTTGCTTATATGCTGGTGGCATGGTGTATCAACTGCAAGCATGGCCTTCTGTCCAACTTGCGGAAAGCAACTACCTGCGGGTGGTCTTGCCTTCTGTCCGTTTTGCGGGAGCGGTCTGGGCATCGCCGTGCAGGGAATTGAAAGACAGCCGCCGCAGGCAGTAAAGAACCATCAATCTCTATGGGATTTCATTGCCTCTCCCAGATACAGCGCCTATGTGGACATAGGGGCTGGGCTTGCATTTCTCATTCTTGGAGTGGTTGGTTATCTCTACGTGTCAAATTACGCTTCATCCACCCAGTCATGCCTGAACAATCCCCTGTGTTCCTTTTCAAGCGGTGGAGCGTCAAACCTTCAATCGCAATTATCGACAGCCCAGACTGTCGAAATCGTCTGCGCTCTCATTTCAATATTCGGGATGGTAGCGCTTGTTTGGGGGCTATCCAAGAATGCCAAGTTGCAACACTCAATCGTTTTGCAACCTTCATGACTGTCAGACCTTGCCACGACGCTGTACTTCTAGCTGAATAGGCCGGGTCTTGGGCTCACAAGTTGACATAGTCCGAGGCGTTTCTGTCGCATTGGCACTTCCCGCTTTTGTGGCGTGAGACCTCTGCCTCAATAGTCCTCTCGTCTATTCCGAGCGTGCGGGAACTATAAGCAGTAGATGGTGAGCGAAGGTGAAGGGACACGATTTCCAGATGGCTTGGAGATTCCTGAATGCGAGCGGATTCTCTGCCCGCTACACGCTCTTTGTAATCGCTGGCGGCCTTCTTTATAGCCGACCAACTCCTTTGGTGACCTATCGACTCGCAACCCTCTAACGGCTTTGCTGAGGCGGGGCCCTTGCAAATTTTACATCTTCTATAGCCAACGGGCGGGTCGCATGAAGCGTCCTTGAACCACTCCGTCCAAGGCTCGGCTCGTTCTGCCGTCTTTCTTGGCTCATTGGAAGTTCGCCGATTTGGGCTGGTGACTCTTTTGATGTCGGGGTTGTTCTTTCGATAATACGCTTGGCTTGAGTCAAGTTGTCTCTCATAGGATTCCCAGTGCTGAATCATCTGGCATGACTCTGGGTCGTCACGGCCTAGAGGGCCCTCCTTTGGTTTCTGCTGGGAGGGCAGGAAACAGTATCGACACCTTCTGAAAGAGACAGGGTCGGCACAGGAGAGCCTGAATGGGCCGATAGTCCAAGCGCCGTCGCTCGACATGGCTCTTGCCTCGAGCTGGGGCTGGGTTACAGGTTCGGCATACGTACATTCGTGTGAAGCAAACTTTAGACCATCCTTCGTTTCGATTAGGTGAAAACCATCCCTTGGGCAGAACTTCAAAACTGATTCGACCCTCGTTCAGGCGACTTTGGTTCTGGCTTGACTAGTGGCACCCGCTTTCCATGACCCCGGCGTCTGTAGCCTTCGATGGGTTTGCCATCGGGGCCTTCTACCCTGACAAATCGGGGCTCAATCCCGTATACATAAACCCGCTTCCCGTCTTTGCTCCGCACTTTGATTTCCCGAGCCAATAGGGATTGAATAAAGTCCCGGCATAAATCATGTCAGACTGTCAATCTGGTAAAGCTGTTTTATGCGTCTGGGCCGATTACACCGGGGTAACAATGACTCGTCTTGTGAAACGAAAAATCCGGGGCCATTACTATGGATACCAGCAGACGACCGAGGAAACTTACGTGGGGGCTTGGGACAGTGAATTTTGCCGCATGTTTAGGGTACTAGAAGACCTTCGAAAGCGTCCGCTAAAGTTCGATACCGATACCGGGGCTGTTAAGTCATGAGGAGCCGAATCAAGGCAAGATGCCCTTTGTGCGGGGCAAACAACATGTTCGAGGACGAGGCCGCAGCGATTGTCCGCTTGGAAGACCATATCAAGATTCACCATACCCGACAATATCCGGCGTTTCGAAGGGCGATGAGAGAATGGCGAGACGGGAGGGTCGCTAAGTAATGCGGACTGGAGAAGTGATGTACATCCGAGTCGAGATGAATCCCACTTGGACGAGAGAGACTCGAAAAGCTGTCGAGGTTTCGGCAATGTATGCCGTGGCTGGCCTCCATAGGCGGTTTGGGCATTTCGAGTTCGACATCGCCGTCCTTCCGAGGCTATCTGAAACTGAGTCGAACGTGAGGCTGTATATAGAGACAAGAGGCCGAACAAAATGAAGTACATTATCGATTCGACGGGCACCGTTGTGGAAGAGGCCGAAGAGGGAGAAGAAGGGTTAATCGAGGTCGCACAACAGAAGGCGACTCAAGTCCAGAACATCATGTCCAGTATTCAGCCGCAGGTTCGAATGGTTCAAGAGCATTCTGCGAAAGAGACCGCAAAATTAGCCGCCGAACTGGCTAGATTCAGAGACGGAAAGCCAATTCAGAAAGTTCAATCGCCGAAGATACGAAGTTTCCCTATTTCAGAGGTGGCAAGCCTCAGAGGATATACGGAGTTTAGAGGCAAACCCGGTCAAGGGCCATTCTATCGCCCAGCCAAGTGGAGGGCAAGCCATTGAGCGATGCGGTGCCCCCGGGGAGTCGCCCAGACCTTGGCATGGGCTATCCGGTTGACCTCAGAAAACAACTGTGGCTTAGGGCTGAGGCTGAAAGACGCCGACAAGAAGAGGCGGCCCGCCAGATAAGCAATCCAATCGTGAGAACGACGACCCCAAGGATGGTTCGAATCAAATGCAAATTTTGTTCATCGAGCGGTCTCTTTCCCATCGGGGTCGAATATCAAGCCAATAATCAGAGGCGGATTCTTGTCCATGTAAGAACCCATCATACGGCCATCTGGAAGGCGATTCTGGCCAGTGCCAGCCCAATTCAAGGCAAACAGGCGTTGGAGGCAATGAGGTAATGCCCACACCAACCGGCGAAGACATCAAGCGGAAGGCGACGGAGTTTTTCATGGCAGAACACAGCGGGAAAGGTCTCTGGGAAGGAGGGGCGCCACCTGTTCCAGATAATAGGACACTAAATGAAGGAAGGTATAATGAGAGGGCCCGTAAGGAACTGATGTCAGAGGGGGGCAATCTCAGCCCTGAAGACAGGCAGAGGGCGAGGGAGCGAAAAGAAGAACTAAAGCAGCAACTTTCGGAGATTAGGGAGGCACTAGGCGAAAGTCGCCCGCCCAGAGCCAGAAGTGTGACGAGGGCGGCCATAGACAAATCAATTGACGAAGCCTTAGCGGCGGCAGAGACAAGACCTAGACCGCCCCCCGAAGTGAGAGCACAGCCACCACCACCCCCACCACCACTACCAGCAGCAGCAGCGCCGCCAGCAGCCAGACCTCAACCGCAACCACGGGCCAAAGGGCCGGGGGTGTTTCAACGTCTGCGAAGCAGAGTTTCTAATTCACAGATACTGCGGGGCGAAATTCGCAGAATCAAAACGGGCCCGGTTGCCTCCGAACTAAAATCTCTTCGAACATCCCCGGGGAGAACGCTCGGACGAAACGCAATGACAGTGGGTCGTCATCTCTACCAAAGCGGCGTCGAGTCCGGGTTTCAGCTATTGGGAGGAAAAAGAGAAACCACCGTGACACGGGGTCTGATTTCAAGCCTTGAGTTTCGAACGTTCGCTCGAAGCAACATGGAGAAAAATCTACGGCAGGGTTGGGCCTACGTGGCCAATGCGGGCCCAGATGCCGTCGTGATGTCCCGCCAGAATCCCAAACATGGTCGGCCCTACGTGACCACAGAAACCGCCGTTACCGAGCCCGGAGTATTCAAGGGGAGCCAACGGAAAGTCACGGTGACCCGGGAGAAGGCAGGAGCGAACTGGATTGAAAGCAAACGTAACGAGCAGACTATGGAGAGACCGGGATTCCTAACTGAGCGGCCCCGGATTGACGTGAACGAGGCCCGGGAAGTCGCCCGTGTTGCCCGGTATGCAATCCCCCGGCCGCGAATGACTTTTGGCTTGACCCAAGAGCAGCAAGCCTACTACGAAGCCCGACGTCAGCAGCTATGGACTCAGCGTCAACGACAAATGGCGGCCCTTCAACGGAGGGCTGCGTCTGGCACGTTCTTCAGGCCCACGATTTTGAGAGCCGATGGCTTCTTGGGTCGAACGGATACTGTTATCACGGATGGCGGTTTTGATTACCTAGGTGTCAATCGTTTCGCTTATCAGATGAGCACGAGGGGCCCGCTCTCCAAGCCCGTCTTCTCGCTGGGGCCTATAATCAGCAACGGGTATGGCGGGCTCTCCCCTCGGACAAGGCAAGCCGTGTTTGGATTCCAGCAAAGGGGGGCTTGCATCGGACAGCGCACAAATGTGACGGGTCTGCCGGTCACTCCAATGATGATGGCTTCATTGAGTTATGGTTACAGACGTAGGAGCAGTTACGGTTATCGAAGGCCCGCCGTTGCTCAGAACAGTAGGGTGCAGATAGTCCGCACGACAATAGTTTCTCGCCCGCACCCCATCAAGCTGATTCCCGTTCCGCAGAATGGAAAGATAGCCTTCGTGCCCGAAAAGAGGAGCAGGTAGATGCCTGACAAACCAAGTTTGACTCCAGAAGAGATAATCGCGCTGAAACGTTCGTTGGAATCAGCCGAAAAGAAGAGGAGGGGCCGAACCCGATTCAAGCATCCCTTGACCTATGTTATCATGGCCATCGCTTTAGACCCTGAGTCAGGTCGTCTCGTCTGCGGTCTTCTACCTTGCGACTTGGTGAAGGCGGTTAAGACGCCCACAGGGCGTTTTGATTTGGAAGAGGAAGTAATGGCGATGCATATGCGTGGCGGTCTTGGGCCGGCCCTTCAGGTGCCCTTCTCGCCCTCTGCTGGGTTGGTGCTAGGGGATTGCGTCAACATAGTCTTGGAGAAGACGGAACCAGCCGTCTCTCCTTAAGGGCGCCTGATTTACATTGCCCAGCGATGCCTGCACTCCAAATTCCCTCGAATTTGCGATTCCCATTCAATGTCACAGGATTGGTAGCTGGGATAGTAGTTTTTCTCCTAGTTACAATGGCGACGCGTAAGGTAACCCGTTCAAAGCAGTCATGGATACCCGGCCTCGTGTTCGGCCCTCATTGGGGGCTACATTGTGCCTATGCTGTCTTCATAGTGTTCCCGAGACCGCTTCAGGACCATCCCACATTGGTTGGTTACCCAAGCAGCTCGGTCATGCACACTGCAGACCGGATGGCCAATCCCCTCCAAATGCTCTATTCTAACTCTTATTGATAATATTCGCGTTCTGTTAACCAGATTAATACTAAAGACATACCTAGACGATTATAATAAAACCAATATAGTAACGCAATGCATCATTTTAACACAACGCATGCTCTGATAGGTCAAAACAGCTAGATTCCTGACTCTCTACGGCGGGATGTTTAAATCCAAGGAGATTGGACGCGTTTTGTGAATCTGAAGTCACGCCGAGCAAGAGCAATCGCCCTGTTCGGGTTCTTAGTCTGTATATTCTGCTTCAACGTAATCAAGGGTCTCTACCGCTTCCCTGCCCCGATAGAGGCCATTGTCGGGTTGTTCGTCTTCGAGTTCGCGGCGGTTACGGGTCTGACAAGCGTGTACTACACTATGGTCAACTTTTTCTTCGACTTACCTCCTTTCGGGAAGTTCGCCACGAAGTACAGGGACGAACTCGGAATCTTCTTCTTGGCCTTTCTCACATTTTTCGCCGCTTTGGACATTCTTTGGACGCTTATGATGGGGGTGGGCGTCCCTCTACCCTAGTACGAAACACACCTAGAACTACTTGACGAGGCGGAGAGTCCGTCTAGAGGTAGGTGTCTGACAGAAAATTGATAAGCCTGTTCTAGGTTTTGAACTGAGACAATGCCCAGTCTCGCCGAAGAGGTGATGGCGGCGCCTGTCATCTCGTTCATCATATGGTTCGCGCTGAAGGTCATGGGCCTGATAGCCCAGAACCCGACTGTCCAGACGTTCACACCCCAGCAGAAGGCCACGCTCGGTTGGTTCCTTTGGGTGAATCAGGCATCCCTACTGAGCGTGGATATTGCTGATTGGTTCTTAGTGCTGGCGGGGACGGGTGTGGTACTTGTTGCCGGGCTTCAGGTGTACCGAAGCTCTTCGCGTCGTGACGTCTTCGACGTCTGATGGGTAGAAGTCAACTCCTACGAATCTGGCGCAAGTCTTTTCAGGATTCCGAGCCGGTGAAGGCAGTGACGAAAATTGCTGTCCTAACTGAACCGGCTGTCTCGGCAAAGTCGTGCTCATGTTTTAATAGACTAATCCCTGCGTCATTTTGGGCCCGTAGCCTAGACCATCCGTGGGGGAAACACGGTACCGTATTATCCAAGTGATACGGAACTGTGCTTCGAATACGGATCAGGGCATCAACTCTCCGAGGTGCATGCCTGCGGCTGCCTGAGGCAGAAAGCTGAGGGTCGTGGGTTCGAATCCCACCGGGCCCGTTACCGTGACCTCTACTGATCCGAGCCCGATACTCGGTCAAGGATAGTTGACGAGTCCCACCGGGCCCGCTGGAAAAGGCTCAGAATGAACTCTGCTTGGCAGTTACAGTCTGGTTCAGCCTTCTTTTTACCGTCGGGCTCGTTTGCGGTCGCCGGGACAGCGCACGCTCTTCCTGCCTTCTAGAGGCAGCCCGGAGTACAGGGTAAGCTAACATTGTGCCCAGCACCGTGTAGAATACCCTCTC
>Ga0187803_10000309_pt1 | contig 20085 bp, 16 predicted proteins | sample NC_wetland_sal_i_2_FD_132425 | JGI IMG/M metagenome (GOLD analysis project Ga0187803, IMG submission 132425) | Wetland sediment microbial communities from Neuse River Estuary, North Carolina, USA - Control_3 | ecosystem: Environmental > Aquatic > Freshwater > Wetlands > Sediment | place: USA...
GCGATCAGCATTTCGATCATCTTCCGCTTCAGGGTCTTCTCCGGAGTCAAGAAGAACGCCCGCGAAAGCTGCATCGTGATCGTCGAACCGCCCTGCTGGTGCCGCTGATGCGTGAAGTCAATCCAGGCCGCTTCGAGGAGCCGGATGAAGTTCACCCCACTGTGCTGGAAGAAGCGCCGGTCCTCGATCGCGATCACCGCGTCCACCATCACTTTGGGAATCTCGTCGTACTTTACGAGTTGGCGCTTGGATCGCTGCTCGGCGTCGAACAATGACGTCACTGCCTCCGGCTCCAGTTCGTACGCCTCCAGCTCTCCCGCGGCCCGGCTCGTGATCCCTGAAACCACCCCATCTGTGACCGTAATGGCCGCCGGTTCCGGCGAGTGGTATGACTCTGGCCCGGGCAACACCTCGATCGTGCTGCCATGGACCCGGTAACTGCCCAGGGGAGACTCGCCTTCTTTTTGCGTATAACCCGCCCGGCGCAGCTCCGTCGCAATCTCGCTTACGGCGTACTTCGATCCGAGTTTTACTACTTGCGGGCTGGCATAAATCTTCGCCGAGGTCGCAAACACCGGCCCGCGGAACCTCTGCTCGATGATGCGGTCGTACTTGACATACCAGTAGGCGAAAACTCCGATCACCACCAGCGCCACCGACACGAACCCCAGGAGCGCATAGCGGACCACCGGGTCCTTCAGCCGGGGGCGGATTGTCCTGCCTCCACCGCCCTTTCGAGCCTTCGGAATTTTCAATTTGATGGTCACGGAGATGGTTGTCCCCCATCCACAGAGCAATTCTCGCCCGAACCGCGTCCGGGTCCGAACCCGGTGTCTGCGCCCGAAGCGCGTCTGCCAGAATGGGAGTCGCAGCTAAATTCTAAATCAGAATGCTAGCCGCCACTCCTATAGTTGGATGCGGCTCAAGGGGTTCGGCTGTCGGCGGTCGCCTCTGGGGCCTCGGTTGCCGGCACTGGCAAACTTGGTGAGGTGTGTTTCCAGGGGAAGTCGGCGACCAGCAAGCCGCGAGGAGCGAACAGCGAGAGCCGAGGGGCGAACCTAAAACACTCCCCTATTCTTGCTGGAAGGGTGGAAATTCAGAGTGGTCGAATACCCCGGCAGATCAAGCGGCACGCTGTAATCGGCTTCGATCGTCAGGGTTCCGTTGCCCAATCCGCCCGTCCGCGACACGTGTATCTGTTCGGGCGTCAATGCGATGTCGTAGTCGCGCGCATGCTTGATGACCGCGTCGCGAATGGCGTCTTCCGAACGCGTGGTGTAGGTGGACTGCAGCGCCTCCGTTTTGATCGAATCCTCGAACTCGTAGTTGGAGAAAAACGGCGGAATCACCTTGATGGCCAGCAGCACTACTGCGGCGATCACTCCGATACCGAAGAACAATTTCAATGTCGCCATAACGTTCGCTCGCAAAATGCCGGCTTCGAGGTCCCAGCACCGGCTGGCTTCAGGCTGGTTCCGGCGCATTCCCGCCGCAGCCGCGCACCAACCCGCGCAAATGTTCGGTTATGGCTGAAATCTTAACGTCCACTTTTTCCAGAGTCGAGCGCCGAACGACCTCGACGATACCTTCGGTAACCTTTTTGCCCACGTTTACACGAAAGGGCATGCCCACTAGGTCAGCGTCCTTGAACTTCACCCCTGGCCGTTCGTCCCTGTCATCTAGTAACACGTCCAGCCCGACGCCTTCCAGCGTCTGAGCAATCTGCTCGGCGGTCGTCCGGATCTTCTCATCCGCGCTGTTAGTCGCCACCACCACGACGTCAAATGGAGCAATCGAGGGCGCCAGCCAGAAGCCGTTCTGGTCGTTCGACTGCTCCACCGCCGCCGTCAAAATGCGTTCAATCCCAATCCCATAGCTGCCCATGATGGGTGAGACCCCTTTGCCGTTGCGGTCGAGCACGGTCGCTCCCATGGATTCCGAATACTTGTAGCCCAGCTTGAAAATGTGGCCAACTTCGACCGCCGTATCTATGTGCAGCGGCGCGCCGCAATTGGGACAGGCCTCGCCGGCATTCACGCTGCGCACGTCGGCGGCGACCGTCCACGTGAAATCCCTCCCCGGCGTCACATTTTTCAAGTGATAGTCGAGCTTGTTGGCCCCGCAGATCATGTTGACGCGCCCCACCAGCCCTTCATCGAGTACGACCGTCGCGGCGCGCTCATCCGCTGGCCATTTCTTCTCATCCCACTCGCCCAGCAATTCCTTCGGACGGGCAACCAGCCCGATCGGACCAATAAATCCCGCTGGCCCTTCAAAATACTTTTCGATCTCCGCCGCCTGCATCGGGCGCACATTAGCCGCCTTCACGAGCGTGACCAGCTTCGTCTCATTCACGCTGTGGTCACCGCGCAAAAACACAATTACAGGCTGCTCGACCGTCTGGCCCCGCACGTCGGGCTGCTGCGCCATATACGCGACCGCCTTGATATCCTGCAGAGCCGAAATCCCCAAGAACGCGGCCACGTCGGCGATTGCGCCCTTGCCCGGCGTATGAATCAGCGACGGCTTGCCGTCTCCCTCGGGTTTCAAATCCTCCACCGCAGCCGGTTTCGACGTAGCCTTCTCCAGGTTGGCCGCGTAACCGCACTTCTCGCAGCTCACGACCTGGTCTTCACCGGCTGGCGTGCGCACCATGAACTCCTGCGACTGCGATCCGCCCATCGCACCCGAGTGCGCGTCAATCACCACGTACTTCAGCCCGCAGCGATCGAAAATCCGGCAATACGCGTCATGGTGCTTCTGGTAGCTCACGTCGAGTCCGGCCGCATCCAGGTCGAACGAATAGGAATCCTTCATGATGAACTGTCGCACTCGCAGCAGGCCCGACTTCGGCCGCGGCTCATCGCGAAACTTGGTCTGAATCTGATACCAGATCTGCGGCAGTTGCTTATAGCTGCGCAGCTCCTTGCGCGCAATGTCGGTCATGACTTCCTCGTGCGTCATGCCCAGACACAAATCCGCACCCTTGCGGTCCTTCAGGCGAAACATGTTCTCGCCCATGACGGTCCAGCGGCCGCTTTCTTCCCAAATGTCGCGCGGGTGGAGGGCCGGCAGATAAAATTCCTGCCCGATCTTGTCCATCTCCTCACGGACAATCCCCATGATCTTCTGCGCCGCCCGGTTGCCAAGGAACAAGAACGAATAAATCCCCGCTCCGAGTTGCCGTATGTATCCGGCGCGAACCAGCAGCTTGTGACTAGCGACCTCGGCGTCAGCCGGAGCCTCGCGCAAAGTAGGAATGAAGAGTTCAGACCAGCGGTGCATAATGAGTTTCCTGATCGTGAAGGAATCTCCGATTGTAAATGATGGAGCGCGTATGGGATCGAAGTTGAGGCAGACAAGATCGTGATGGGCTGGGCCACTCTCCCATAGCAAACCAGCTCGCGGCGTAGATGCCATCCATGCTCAGAGATGCGCTGGAAATCGCTAGTGGGTCGGTTTGCAAAACCCTTAACCACGAAGGCCACGAAGGTACACGAAGCAAACGCCTGAGATCAAACGCCTTCGTGATACTTCGTGGCCTTGGTGGTTAAGGGTTTTGTGGGTCGCATCGTGAAACTGATCCACCACTTGGAAATCTGCCTGATTGACCCCGCCGGCCTTCGGTGCTAGCATTTTGCTGACGTCTGTGCGGCCTTAGCGCGCCGTCATCTCCTGTCTGCGAGTCCAGGCTCGCAAGACGCCGCTGCAATCCGAAAAATCCGCAACGCACTTCCATTTGCAAGATCGAAGCGCTGGTGAGTCCAAGGAGGCCTCCCATGACACGCCAAGCCATCGCTCCCCTCCGAATTCTTAAGCTCGTCGCCCTTCTCATTTTTTCGTTCATAACGCTCATCGCAATCGCAACCTCACAGAATGCTCCTACTCGCCCCGTGCAAAAAAAGCAGTCGGCCCATCTGGCTAATTCAAATACCCTCAGTTTCCAGCCGGTCGTAACTTACAACGCAAACGGCCAATTCCCCCTTTATTCCGACTGGTCTTTGGCGGTCGCGGATATCAACGGCGACGGCAAACTCGACATTGTGCTTACCAACTTTAACGGCGCAGGCAATGAGTGGGACCAAACTCACGGGGCGTTCGGCGTGTTGCTGGGCAACGGCGATGGAACGTTTCAGCCGATACAGTCCACCTTACTTTCGCAGAGCACAAGTTATCTCGCAATTGGAGACCTGAACGGAGACGGTAAGCCCGACCTCGTGATTTCCGGCTGTTGCGAAACTAACAATGATGGCTTAGTAACCGTATTGCTGGGCAATGGCGATGGAACCTTCCAGTCACCCGTCTCCTACGATTCGGGTGGAACCGCCGGCGGCGTCGGCGGGCAGATCGCGCTCGCCGACCTCAACAAGGATGGCAAGCTCGACGTCGTGGTCGTGAACTGGGGAGACTCTTTAGGCGTTCTATTGGGTAACGGCGATGGGACCTTGCAGTCGGCCCAAGCCTATCGGGTAGACTACAACGCGTTTGGCCTGGGCCTTGCGGACCTCAATAAGGACGGCAAGACCGACGCCGCTGTGGTAGCGATCGGGGACTTTGGCGCCCTCGATCTGGACGTGCTTTTGGGCAACGGGGACGGTACCTTCCAGCCATACGCAAGCTCACTTTTGGATTCTTGCGCGATGACCAGTCTCGCAATCGCCGACCTCAACGGGGACGGTGCCCCCGACGTGGTGGGTTCGATCTCGGGAAACGAGTGGTGCGGCCCAAACGGTGCCGTTGGGGTGGCTCTCGGCAATGGCGATGGCACCTTCCAGCCTATGGTTTTTTACGACGCTGGAGGATATTACCCCAATTCGGTTCGGATCGCGGATGTCGACGAAGATGGAATCAAGGATATCTTGGTGGCCAACGCGTGCGGAGCGAGTCTGAATTGTCAGAATGAAACCGAGGGCACCGTTGGCGTATTGCTCGGCAATGGCGACGGCACGTTCCAGCCGCCTGTGGTCTTTTTCTCAGGCGGTTCCAGCGGAGACAGCATCGGCAGCCTTGCGGTTGCCGACTTGAACGGCGACGGAAGACCCGACCTCGTCGTGGCGAACCTCGTCCAAAATACCGTAGGCGTGTTGCTGAATACCACCGGAATCCAAGCTACAACCACAACCCTGGTTTCCAAGCCCAATCCCTCCGCTCAGGGCCGACCTGTTACCTTCACCGCCACGGTAAGCTCACCGGGAGGAAGCCCGCCGAACGGCGAGACGGTGACCTTCTATGACGGATCTGGCGTTCTCGATACCGTTCCGTTGAACGGAGGCGTTGCCTCGCTGACGACTTCTTCATTGTCCGTGGGCAAACACGCCATCACTGCGAGCTATGCTGGCGACTCGGCGTTCGGCGCCAGCACGTCCGCCCCACTCACCCAGGTTGTCATCAAGCTCACTGTACCGTGGCCTCCTCATCGGTGAATCCAGTCAGGTGCCGCCTGCCCCACCCAAGCTCCCGCTTGGGTGGGGCTGTTCTTACCAGTCTTTTCGCGGACGATACCCTCACTCGTTGCGGAACTTGCGGCACGACAGAACGTCGTGCCCTTCCCGGTCACGATTCTCGCCCTGCAGCAATTCGAGAAATGCTCTGGCTCTGGGACGGGGTTTTTCCCGTCCCATGCGGTCGTGCTCCTACGGCAGCAGGCCGCCGACCATGTCCACGGAGACGGCACCGTTGCTGGTGTCCATCCAGGAGGCGTAGAGGCTTCCACCGGCCCATGCGTTTCCGGTGTAGTCGCCCATGAAGGTGCCACGGAAGCCGTCATTGTTGGGGTTCGATATATTCGTCGAGAGTTTCTGGTTGGGGTAGGTCTTGCCGAAATCCTTCGAGCCGGCCCCATAGGCGTCGTAGTCAATATTGGAAGGATCGTTGCGGCGATCCAACCAGGTAGCGCCCACGACGCCGGTGCTGCTCACGCTGATCCACTGGAAAAACTGGTCGTGCTTCGCACTGGCAGGCGCGACCGGTACGCCGCCGGTCCACGTGGCTCCGCCATCGGTGGAACTGGCGACCTGGACCATCATGTAGCTGCCCGTCCAGGTGTAGTCAATCAGGTAGAGCTTGCCGTTGTGGGCGCCGCCGCTGGCATCGATGGCGATAACAGGAATGTTGCTGACACGCTCCTTGGTATTCGGAAGACAACCGTAATATTCGCCACACGTGTCGGGCGCCATCTTGACCTGATTGGCGGCCACCGGAGTGGACCACGTCTTGCCGCCGTCGGTGGACTTGGAGACGTACATGGTAGCGGTGCTGCCACCGCAATCATCGGTCGGGCCGGTCGCCTGGCAGCGCATCCAGGAGACATAGACTGTGCCGTCGGAACCGATGGCCAGGTCGCTGAATTGGTCCACGTTTGAAGGAGAGTGCTGTTTAGCGTCCACGGCTTTGGTGGCCCAGGTTTGCCCGCCATCGGTAGAGCGGCTGACCGAAATCTGCGATCCACTGCCTATGTCAAATTGAGTGGCAGAGACATAGATCGTATTCTTGCGCGGGCTGTTAAGGTTGGTATCGATTGCCATCCATGGTTTGTCGGCCATGTAGCCGAGTAGGTTGGGCACTGCCTTGACGGGCTTGGACCAGTGCTTTCCATTGTCGGTCGAGCTGGAAACGACAATATAACTGAAGGTGGGGAAGCCCTGACTATCGGCGTTGATTCCTCCGCGATACACCGTATTGTTCAGGTCGTAGGCGACAATCGGGTCCCCGAGGCCTTTCAGGCCCTTTAGCGGCACTCCGCAGGATTGGAGCCAGGTGCTGCCGCCATCGTTCGACGTGTAGTAGCCCTGGATGGTATGGCAGTTGTAGTCATTCCCGCCCGTGATCAGCTGAAGAGGGTTGTTGGGGTTGGTGGCAATGGGATCTTCATTCACCGGCTTCGGCCCCTTTGACGCCTGGGAATTGGGGAATGCGCATGGGCCGGGGCTACAAGTGATGACCAGTGGGTTTTCCGACTCGGGAAAGACCGTGTCTGCGGGCTGGATCTTTCCTGTGGCCAGAGCATGCGCCTGAAGAACACCTGACGAGTACGGCCCGTTCTCCAGATTTGGCTGGTTCTGACTATTCGGTTGGTTCTGACTGTAGGAAACGGTTGCGAGTAAGGCGAGCAGACAAATCAGTAGTAGCGAGCCGCGAGGGGCTCGCAAAGGGAAAACCATAAGTCCTCCTGAAAGAGTGATCCCTAGCGCTCAGGCTGCGATAAGGTATTTAACCATTGCGGCTGCCAAGTTGCCAGAGGAGCGTCTGCAAAAAGTTGGGCCTCAGCAACAGGGTAGTTCCTGCTATTCTGACCTGCGCGGAAAACCTGCCTGGACAGCCGCTGGTGGCTGTCGCCACGCGGACCTGGCAGAACTATGCGGCCAGCCGCTTCAGAATCTCCTTGCCCAGCTTCTGCGTCTCACCGAAAAATTTCTGGTATTCGACAAAGATCCGGTTCAACTCCAGCGCCTCGTCAGGGCTCAGTTTGTGGCGCAGAATCATGTCGCGCACGTGGACGGGATTCGGCAACGTCGCTTCTTCGGTCAGTTCTTCCAGCGCGGTCGAGGGATTGTAGTGGTACATGATCTGATTCTAACGCGGCGCCGAAGCCCTTGCTGACGCTGCGCGGACCGGGAGGGTGAGAACCGTAGCTGCGAGCAGCGAGTTGAGAACGCGAGTTACGAGCCGAAAACAAGAGCGGAGGGCAGAAAGCCAGAGCCTGAGAGGCAGCGGCGAGCGCCGAAACCGGTCACTCCTTATGAGCTCCGTTTCTTCTCCCGCTGCAGCCGCAGAAGCACGCGCTCCACGTTCGCCGCAAGCCGCCCGGAGCTCTTGCTGAGTTCCAGTTCCTCCTTCTCGAAGTAGGCAACCGCTCCTTCGTGCAGCAGCTTTTCCTCGTTGCGCTGCGACAGGCTGCTCAGCACGATCACGGGGATGCCGACGGTCGCGGGATTCGCCTTTAGCGCCTTGAGCACTTCGGGCCCACTAATCTTGGGCAGCATCATGTCGAGCAAGATCACATCCGGCAGCTTGTCCTCGGCAATGCGCAACGCCTCTTCGCCATCAGCCGCGGTCGAGACCTCATAACCAGCCTTGTGCAGCGCGCGCTCATTGGCGATCCGCAGAAACTTGCTGTCTTCTACCAGCAACACCTTGGCCTGGATGGCCACAAGAGTCCTCATGCAGACCATCGGCCCAGAGCGGCAGAACTTGAGGCAGGGGGACGATCCCCATCGGATGACAACACCCGCGTCAGGATGACTCGCACACTTAGGTTGCGAACTCGCCGGGACGCCATAGTAGTTAGGAAATATATTCCCGAATATACTCGTCGCGCGAAGTGACCAACTGGTGCGCGTCGCCGTCGAAGATGACCTTGTTGTCGCGCAGAATCAGGAAGCTCATCGGGACCTCGCTGTGCTGGCCTTTGGGCAGAACAACCATCTGGTTCGTGTTCTTATCGAACTGGTGAGTCGCCATGGTGAAGGCATCCTGGAGGCGATGGGTCACTAGCAAAGCGCTGGTTTTATAGACGTCACGCTGTTTCACAATCAGTTCGATGATGGTGTTTGAAGTCACCGGATCGAGCCCACCGGTAGGCGAATCGTAGAGCAAAACTTCCGGCTGGGTGATGATGGCGCGCGCGATGGCCACCCGGCGGCGCATCCCCCCGGAAAGTTCCGAGGGAAGCATGTCGTAAGTCCGTTCCAGTTCCACGAAGCGCAACGCTTCGCGCACCCGGCGTTCGATCTCCTCGTCTGGAATGTGCTCTTCCATCAGGCGAAAGGCGACGTTTTCCCGCACCTTCAGCGAGTCGAACAGCGCGCTCTCCTGAAATACGATGCCCACGCGCCGGCGCAGCTCAAAGAGCGCCTGCTCCGACATGCTCGTGACTTCCTCGCCCAGCACGAAGATCCGTCCGCTGTCGGGCCGAAGCAGTCCCAGGGCCATCTTGAGCAGAATGCTCTTGCCCGCGCCGGCGACGCCGAACAGCGCTTTGGTTTCCCCATGCGGCAGCCGGAAGCAAACGCTATCGAGAACTACTTTCTCGTCAAACGCGATCGAAACGTTTTCGAACTCGATGGCGCAGGCGGCGCGGTCACCGGTTACCGGTGCAGTTTGTTCTATCGGGAAGGTAGGAGCAGGCATGGCCTACCTGACTCCAAGTAGGGCGAAGATCAGTTTTGTGACAAAGAAATCCACGACCAGAATCAATACCGAGGAAGCTACCACCGCCTGCGTCGTGGAACGGCCGACGCCCTGCGTGCCGCCGCGCGTTGACATGCCGTAGTAGCACCCGATGGTTGCAATGATGAACCCAAAGAGCACCGGCTTGATGAGACCGGAGAATACGTCGCGGAAAACGAGGATCTGCCAGGCCGAGGTCCAATACTGGTTGGAGTCGAGGCCAAACAGCAGGTGCGCAACCGCCCAGCCTCCGCACAGGCCGAGAAGGTCGGCGATGATGGTCAGGAAAAAAAGCATGAACACAGTGGCCCCGACCCGCGGCGTGACCAGCTTCTTGCTGGGGTCGGTACCGAGGGCGCGCATGGCGTCAATCTGCTCGGTCACAATCATGGAACCGATCTCGCTCGCCATGCCGGAAGCATTTCGCCCGGCCACCATCAGCCCGGTGATGAGCGGGCCCAACTCGGTGACCATGCCGAGCGACACGAGTTGGCCAATCAGGGTGATTCCACCGAAGCGCTGCAAGGTGCTGGCCGAATTCAGCGCCAGCAGAGCGCCCACCGACAATCCCGTCAGGACGACGATGGGCAGCGAACCTACACCGATCAGGTCGGCTTGCTGCAGCATGTCGCCCATGTAAAGGGGACGCCGGAAAAAGTTCCCCAGCGATTGCGCCGAGAGCAGGGCGTACTCCTGCACGGACAGAGCAAAGTCTTTGGCGACGTCAATGGGCGAAATCAGTTCGAGTTCAAGCGCCATATCCGTTCAGGGAAATATAGCAGACGGGGGAGGATCGGGGTCATTGGATCATCGGGTCATTGAGTGATCGGATCATTGAATCAGCAGATCATTTGGTTATTGGCTGCGGCAATCCTGGAAGGCGGCGATTTGCGCAGGTTACCGCGGTCGCCATCAGCTTCGGTGATCCTAGTGATTAAATGATTCAATGATCCGATCACTCAATGACCCGATCACCCGATGGCCCGATCGTCTCGATGGTTGTTCTTCTTGCGGATCTCAATGGCCAGGCGCTTGATCTTCTGGTTCAGCGTGGAGAGCGGCACATGGAATCGCTCCGCAGCTTCGGTCTGGTTCCAGCCGCACTTTTCCAGCATGTCAACGATGATTCGCCGCTCGCAGTCTTCCATGATGTTGAACAGCGACGCGCCCGTGCTCGCGTCAATCGCGGGCACAGAACTGCCCCGGCCCACGATGTGGTCGGGCAGCAGATCGGCTCCAATGTTGATGTCAGAGGAGAGGACCACCGCGCGCTCAATGGTATTTTCCAGTTCGCGCACGTTGCCGGGCCAGGCGTAGCTCACTAGCGGGCGCAACGCCTCGGTGTTCATATGACGCTTAGGAAGGTCGTTTTCCTCGGAGTATTTCTTCAGGAAATGCTCGACCAGCAGAGGAATGTCTTCCCGGCGCTGGCGCAGCGGCGGCAGATCGAGCGTGATCACGTTGAGGCGGTAAAACAGGTCTTCCCGGAAGCGTCCTTCGCGCACCATCTGGCGGAGGTCCACGTTGGTGGCGGCAATGATGCGCACATCCACCTGGATTTCCTGCACGCCGCCCAGGTGCATGAACTTGCGATCCTGCAGCACACGCAGAATCTTGGCCTGCGTGTCCATGCTCATGGTGCCAATTTCGTCGAGGAAGATGGTGCCGCGATCGGCCACTTCAAACAGGCCTTTCTTGGATGCGACGGCGCTGGTGAAGGCGCCCTTGACGTGTCCGAAGAGCGTGGATTCGAGCAAATCCGGCGGCGTGGAGCCAGAATTGACGGGCACGAACGGCCGGTCCCGGCGGGGGGAGTTCAGGTGAATCGCTTTCGCGATCACTTCCTTGCCCGTTCCGCTTTCGCCCTGCAGCAGAACCGTCGAACGGCTGGGAGCGACTTGCGCAACCAGGTCGAAAATCTTCAGCATGGCTTCGCTTTTTCCGACGATGTTCTCGAAGTTGTAGCGCTGCTTGAGGGCGCGCTTGAGCTGAATATTCTCTTCTTCGGCCCTCTGACGGGCGACGGCGCTGCGCACGTCGGCCAGAAGTTTTTCGTTGTCCCAGGGCTTCTGAATGAAATTGGTGGCGCCGGACTTCATTGCCCGCACCGCATTTTCGACCGTCCCATAGGCGGTGATCATAATGACCGCCTGGGAGGGATGCAGCAGCCGAATCTCCCCCAGCACATCCATTCCGTTCTTATCGGGCAGCGCCAGATCGAGCAGCACAACATCAAAGCTGCGTTCTCCAATCTGCGCCAGGCCATCGCCTCCGCTGTCGGCGACGGAAACCGTGTAGCCATCGAGCTCCAGCAAGGTTGCCAGCGACTCGCGAATCTCCAGCTCGTCGTCCACGATGAGGATCCGCCCCGCGCTTGGCGAAGCAATTTCCGGTCCGCTCCTTCGCGGGATTGCTGCCACTTCAGACATGGGTCGCCTTCCTGAGCAAGGGGAAATCCAGGGTGAATATGGTGCCCTCGCCGGGGCGGCTTTCAACGCGAATGTTGCCGGCGTGCTCCTGGATGATGCCGTACGAAACCGAAAGTCCAAGACCGGTGCCGCGATTCTGGCCTTCCGCCTGCGATGTCTTGGTCGTAAAGAACGGGTCGTAAATGCGGTGAATGTGTTCCTGGGCGATGCCCGAGCCGGTATCGCTGACGCGCACGCTCACGAAGTCCCCGTTCAGAGTCGCCACATTGAGAACTCCTCCGCCCGCCATTGCGTCCTTGGCGTTCAGGAACAGATTCAGAAACACCTGCTGCAAGCGCCCGGCGTTTCCCTGAATCGGCGGCAGATTCTCGCTGAGCTCGGCCTGCACCTGGATGTGAGCCACCTTGAACTGGTGGTCGAGCAAGGCCAGCGTGTCCGCGATCACCTTATTCAGGCTGATTTCGGCGAACTCTGTGCCCGTGGTGCGCGAAAAGTTCAGCAGGTTATTGACGATCTCAGAAGCGCGGAAGGTCTGCTTCGTGATCTTGTCCAGCACCCCGGCCTTCTGCGGATCCGCCTGCAGTTGCTTGGCGAGCATCTGCGCGTAGGAAGAAATCACCGCCAGCGGCGTGTTCACTTCGTGAGCCACTCCGGCCGCCAGCAGGCCGATCGAAGAAAGCTTGTCAGCTTGCGTCAGTTGGGCCTCGAGTTCGACCCTTTCGGTGATGTCGTCCATGATGACGAGCCGGCCCACCACGCTGAATTTGCGCGTCACCAGCGGCGCGATGGCGACGTTGACGATCCGCGATTCGCCCGTCGGCGTTCCCAGCCGGAACTTGTACAGGTTGTGAATGCCGGGATTCTGACGAACGCGATAGAACTCTTCGACGAAGGGCGCGGGGAAGACTTCGTTTACCGAGCGGCCCACGACCTGCCAGCGCGGCTTGGCATACATGACTTCCATCTGCGAGTTCCAGGACTCGATGCGATCCTGCAAATCCACCGCCAGCACGCCCACGTTTATGGACTCGACAATGTTCTCGTTGAAGTCCTTAAGGCGCTCGTACTCGCTGACCTTCTGCTCCAGCGAAGCGTACAAACGCCCGTTCTGGATGGCGATGCCAATGTAGCCGGCCAGCGTTTCCAGCAACTCGACGTCTTCGCTGGAAAGAAAATCGCCTTTCATCGTCTTTCCCAGCCCGAGGAAGGCCATGGTCTTGTGCCGCGCGTGGCACGGGATGTAGTAGTTCAGATCGAGCCGCGCGATCGCTTCCTGTGCCGCGACCGTCTCGCGCGGCAACTGGCGCGTGTTCTCAAAGAAAATATGACCGGCGGCGTCCTCGACTCGCGGCTTGGCAAGGAATGACAGGTCCACGCCGGAGACATGGCCAAGGCCGAACGATTTCGAAAGCTCAAAGCGGGACGAGTCCCCGCTGCCCAGGAAAATGGCCATGCGATCCACAACCAGCGTGCGGGCCAGCCGATCCACCAGCGACGAAAGCATCTTGTCGAGATCGGTCTCCGAACTCAACTCGCGCCCGAACTCGATCAGCGTGCGCCGGTAGTCGTAGCGAGTGCGGTAAAAGAACAGGTCCAGCTTTTCCTGGATCCATTTCCGCACCGGATCGAACAGCAGTGCCGTGACCACGATGGCTACGATCAATCCGTAGGGTCCGGAACTCGGCACCCGTGTGTGGACAAGCTCGGCAATCCCGGCCACCACCGCGAAGTAGGCTCCCACAATGGCCGCCGCGGCCAGCGTGTAGGCCATGCCACGCTTGAAGATCAGGTCCACGTCCATCAGCCGATACCGAACGATGGCGTATCCGAAGGTGAGCGGCAACAGTCCCAGCGACAGTACCGTCACCTTCATAGCGAGCGAAGGCATCGCCCCAAACAGATAGGGCAGAACATAAAACAGCGTGAACGGCGCGATGGCCATCACGGTGCCGCGCGTAATCCATTTGAGCTGTTGCCGCAGAATCGGCGCCGTTGCCTGCCGGTAGTTGCGCCACAAAACCACTGCGGCCGACACAAAGAAGATGGTCAGGTAGGCCCAGTGCACGCGGTTCAGGTTCCACAGCAGCCGCGCACTCGCCTTCAGAAACTGGAACGCCGAAATTTGAACGCCGAGCAGCGCCAGTCCCGGCATGTACAGCAGCGGAATCGCCCAGTGGTGCTTGCTGACAAAGGTCCGCCGCTCCGGAAATGTCAATACAAAGTGCAGGAACAGGGCCGGCTGCAACAGCCAAGCGACTTCGTTGCTCCACAGCACAATCCAGTCGAAGGTGTTGAGCTTGCCCGTGTAGTGCAGCGAATAGAAGATGAACGAAACCAGGCAAAAAATATAGAAGTGCGTCGAACCGACCGCCGTCCAGCGCCGCAACAGCACATAAAGCCCGATGCCCAGGTAAATGAGCGCGATCAGCCGCAGCCAATCGTTCATCGAGCGCTCGGCCGGCACCAGCACAACAACAACATCGAGCGGAACCGAGCCCCGGATCAGCGAGTAAGTCGCCTTCGACCAAACGCCGGAATAGTAGAGCTGCCGCGTGACTCCGGCCAGGCTGTCGACCGGATGGCCGTTCACGCTCACCACTATGTCCCCGCTGCGGATCCCTGCCAGTGCAGCTGGCCCGTTCGAATCGAGCCGGTCTGCGACCACCTGCCCATTCCGCTCAAGCCACCACACGCCGTCGTCGGGAATCGCCGATTGATGCTCGAGCTTGAAGTTGAGACCGGCAAAGACAACGGCCGCGACCGTCAGCAGCGTCAGGAGGATGACGGTGAAACGGGCCTGAAATTCGCGGTTCATGGGCTGGGACTGGAGAGCGGCGGCGTCGCCAGCAAATCGCCGTCGTTCATGCGCAAGCAAGTTCACTGCCACGTCCCCGGGCCCCTCATTCGAGATAAGTCAATGCCAGAGAATAACTTCCGTAATTATAAAGATGTTTTCAAAGCCTGACTATGAATTTTGGAATCGGCTTCCGGTTTTCAGGAGGGCTGGCTGAGTGGCGTCCGGCATACCGTTCGGTCGACACTGAACAGAAAACAAATGGCATCTCGCAGGGGAGGAAGGGGCTGGGAGCTGAGTAATCTCGGAAGGGAAACTGGCAGGTTCTGATGGCAGGCCTGAACTGGAGGGCAAAGTGACGTGCCCAAACCCCTTGATTGTTGATTAGGGAGGATCGAGAACCTTCCCCGTTCCCCGATCCTCCCACTTACTGGGCCCGCCAGGCTCGTCTAGGAGTGGAGGGCGAATCCCGCAAGTGAGTGTCATCATGCCTCCGATTGCCCGAAACGTCCATGGAGCCACTCTGAAGCCATCTGAATTGATCTGAAGGAATCATCCTGAAGCCGAGTGCCAGTGTCTGAGGAACATACGGTAGAGACCCGGCTTGCCGCGTCTGCTCCACGGGGGAGAAAACATCGCTGGGTTCTTCCTCGCTGTGACCCGCCCGACTGAGGGAGCTTGACAGGTCCTGCCCCACAGAACAGAATTCTTCTACCGCGAAAATCTTTCCATTGCCGAGGAGTGGGGCTGTGCCGGAGAAGAGAGTTGGTTTCGACGATTTTGAGCTAGATTTCGGCCGGTTTCAGCTCCGCCGGGGGGGTAAACCGGTCCCGTTGGAAGGCTTGCCCCTGCAGTTGCTCATGTTCCTGGTCGAAAACAAAGGCCAACTCGTCACCCGCGAGCAGATCTCCAGCCAACTCTGGAGCAAGGACGTGTTCGTTGACATTGACCAGGGTATCAATACCGCGATCCGTAAAATTCGCCGCGCCCTTGACGACGACGCCGATCAACCCCAATACCTGCAGACCGTCGTGGGCCGCGGTTATCGCTTCGTAGCGCCTGTCGCCGAAGAGATGGGCAGCGCTTCCTCCCCGGAACTCGTGGTTTCCGCCGAAGAACTCGGTCGCGCCATTATGACCGCAGCCGGCTTGGACCCGGACAATCCTAAGTCAACCCCAAAACCTTCCGACGAATCCTGAAATCCTCGTTCCAGTACTAATGTCCTGAGTCGGAAGTTCGCAGCATATCCTGACTGTGCGGGCTGGGCAGGCTGACGTGCCGTCCCTCCGGGACTCAGATCGGAGGGGCTAGCCTTCCCAGCACTTACGTGCTGGGCTAACGAATCTCGCCCCTAACGGGGTTGGTTTCCAGCCGCAGAAAATTAGCCAGCGAACTATTGACTGGCTCAAATGCTCTCTATGCTCTTTCGTTCTACAATCTGAAATATGTCTCGCCTTGAGCAAATTGCCGAGCTCGAAAAACGCTTTCTCCTCCCAACTTACAACCGCTATCCCGTAGCTTTTGAGCGGGGGAAAGGCGTTTTCCTGTACGACTTCGAGGGCAAGAAATATCTCGACTTCGTCGCCGGACTGGGCGTCAACGCGCTCGGCTATGCGCATCCGCGCATTGTGAAAACCATCCGTGAGCAGGCTGGCCGCGTCGTTCATCTTTCGAATCTCTACTACAACGAATATCAGGGACAGCTCGCCGAGCGCCTGTGCCAGCTTTCGGGTCTCGATCGCGTCTTCTTCACAAACAGCGGGACCGAAGCGATCGAAGGCGCCATCAAGCTGGCGCGCCTGGCCGGGCACAAAGCCGGCGGCGACGCCAAGTGCGGACTGGTCGCTTTGCAGGACTCCTTTCACGGCCGCACCTTCGGCGCCATGTCGCTGACCGGACAGGACAAGTACCGCAAAGGTTTTGAGCCGCTTCTGGGAGATGTGACCTTCGTCGAGCAAAACAACGTCGAAGCGCTGCGCGCGGCCGTCAACGCCAACACTTGCGCCATCGTGCTCGAGCCCATCTTCGGCGAAGGCGGCATTCTGGAGTGCTCGCCCGATTTCCTGCGCGAGTGCCGCGCACTCGCCGATCAGCACCAGGCGGCGCTCGTCTTCGACGAAATCCAGTGCGGCCTCGGGCGCACCGGCACGCTGTTTGCCTTCCAGAGCTTTGACGTTGTGCCCGACATCGTCACCGTCGCCAAGCCGATCGCAGCCGGATTGCCGTTGGGAGCGTTCATCGCGAAAGAGCGCTTCGGCTCGGCGATTTCACCCGGCCAGCACGGCACTACTTTTGGCGGAGGCCCGTTGGCGTGCCGCGTTGGCCTCGAGTATCTAGCCATCGTCGAGGAAGAGCGCCTGCTGGAGAACGTCGTCCGCGTTGGCGGCATTTTGCAGCAGCAACTGCGGGCGTTGGTCGAGAAATACGCTGCGACTCGCGAGGTCCGCGGGCGCGGGTTCATTCAAGGCCTTGTGCTCGACGTTCCGGCGCGTCCTTTTGTGGAGCAGGGTTTGGCGGAGGGCGTGGTCTTCAACGCTACCCAGGACACGGTTCTGCGCTTTCTGCCGCCATTTCTGCTGCAAGAGAAGCATGTGGACAAGGGAATTCGCGTGCTGAAGAAATTGCTCGGCAAGAAGCGCACGAAAGATCAGAACAAAGTGTCATCCGCCGTCGCGATGCTGTCGCACTGAAGACGAGTCAGAGCGGATTGTCGGAGTTAAGACCGCGAGCAAAAAAGTAGTGGGAGCCAACTACCCGCTCCCACTCAAGCGACAGAGGCGATATCACTCAATTACTAAGAAGCCGTTCTTGAGGAAAACGTTGTCCATCGAAGCCGAAAAGCAAGAAGAAACGTTTAGTTCCGCCGGTGTCGTGGAACACCGAATCAATCTCGCCGGTGGAAGCATGCGCTATCTCAAGGCTGGCTCGGGACCCGCCATTATCCTCGTTCACGGCCTGATGGGTTATTCCTTCTCCTGGCGATTCACCATGCCCGCGCTGGCTCCCTACAGGACTGTTTATGCCGTGGACAACCTGGGCTTGGGGCTATCCAGCGCTCCCGAGGGCCTCGATTGCAGATTGCGCGCGACCGCCGAACGCCTTCTGCAGTTCGCCAATGCCGTCGGCATCGGAGACTTCGATCTGCTCGGAACCTCGCACGGTGGAGGCGTCGCCATTATGACCGCCGCGCTCTGCGCCGAACGTCGCGACCCGCGTATTAAGCGCCTCGTCCTGGTTGCGCCAATGAATCCGTGGTCCCCACGCGGGAAGCGACTAGCGCCTTTCTTCGGCAGCCCATTGGGCGCGCTGCTTTTCCGCAACTCGATCGAACGCTGGCGCGGGCTTGACTACTTGTGGCTGCGCCGCCTGTTCGGAGACGGATCGAAGATCCCGCCCGATTCGCTGGCCGGCTATCGTGTGCCCGTGCTCGAGAATCACGCCTTCCGCCACGCTTCCCATATCGTGAAAAATTGGACCGCCGATCTGGCCGAACTGGAACGGGCGTTGCCCACCATCCGCGACTATCCCACGCTGCTCATTTGGGGAACGAAGGATCGCGCCGTCCACTTTATTTCGGCCGAGCCCCTGCGCCGCAATTTTCGAAATGCCCGTCTGGTGGCGTTGGAAGGCGTGGGACATTTGCCCTACGAAGAAGCGCCGAACGAGTTCAACCGCGCGCTCGTAGAGTTTCTCACCGCAGGAACCGTCGCTGGCCCGGCTGCTGCGCCGAAGAAAATGGGGCAAAGTTGAACAATTTCCCTGAGTCATCCTGAGCGGAGCAGGAACTTCGCAAAGCGAAGTTCCTGCGGAGTCGAAGGACCCTACTGAGTTCACGGTGTCTGCGCGGTTGCAGGGAGTTCTCACCATGCGGGCGGAGGCTGAATTGAAAGTTGAAGAGCCAGCCCTTCGCCGCGACCTGCTAAGCTTGCACTTCCGTCCATGGGGCACAGCATCTTTCATTTCGTGCGCACCTTCGTCGCCGAGTACGGCTACTGGGCCGTGGCGCTGGCCCTGCTGTGCGAAAACGCAGGCATCCCCGTTCCCGGAGAGACCACGTTGCTGTTGGCCAGTTTTCTTTCTTACTCCGAGCACAAGCTTCATCTCGGATGGATCATCATCGTTGCCACCTGTGCGGCCACGCTTGGCGACAACTTGGGATTCGCCCTCGGCTACTACGGCGGACGCCCACTGCTCGATCGCTACCAGAATTTTTTTCGCATTCCGCAGCGGGTCCTTGCGCGCGGCGACGCGCTTTTCGCCCGCTACGGCGCAGGCACCATTTTTTTCGCCCGCTTCATCTTTGGCATGCGCGTAATCGCCGGACCACTCGCCGGCGTGCTGCGCATGCGCTGGCGGGCATTTGTCGTCTTCAATTTCCTGGGTGCAATCGTCTGGGTCACTTTTATCGCCAGCGCTGGCTACCTCTTTGGACAGCATTGGCACACCCTGGTGCGCGCCATTGGACGCTTCGACACCGCGGCGCTGATTGCCGCCGTCGCCGTGGTTTCATATCTCTGGTGGAGACAGCGCAGGAGCCCGCCGCCGGGGACTAAGTAAGGCGAGCTGCAAAACTATGTTATCGCCCCACTAACAAGCTGCGATTTCAAAAGGCCGATGGGAGGGCTTCCCCTCCCATCCAAAAACCCGGGTTCGGCCAGGAAATCCGCAGCGCAAAGCTCCGCTTCCATCAGGTGGAATCTGCCCAACGCGAATCCATCACGCCTGCGGAATGGCGGAGCTCGCGATCTTCGGCGACGACGACCTTCGGCTTCACGAGAATGCGCATGCTCCAAAGCAGGTCGTCAAGTGAGGTGCCGAAACCGAAGTGCGCGTCCACGAACTCGAGGTCGGCAGGCGGGAGCTCGGTGCGGCCCGAGATCAGGACTACAGGAATTTCCGGCGCAAAATACTTAATTTCGCGGGCCAGGCGCGAGCCCTTCATCGCGGGCATTTCGTAGTCGAGAAGCGCAAGATCGAAACTGGTTCGGCGGCAGAGGGCAAGCGCTTCCGCCGGGTCGTTCTTGGTGATGACGCGGAACCCACACTGTTCCAGAACGCTGGCCAGCAGCCGGCTCGCTTTGGGATTGTCGTCCACGTACAACACCGTCGTTGGGTTCGCCATGGCTTGTTGGGAGAGGGGTTGGTTCGCGAGGGTTGGGTGCGAGTTGGTGCGGTTCAACATGCGAAACCTCCATGAATTGGCCCGGAAACTCGTAGGCAGTGCGGCCCCCGTGCTTTCTAAAACGAACGTGGCGGCGTGTGTTCCTTGCGAAGAATGTCGTAGAGATTTGTAAAAAGGGAAGAATCGTTAGTGCAGAACGCACGGATGCCTGACGGCTAACAGCTAGCCGCTCTCAATACTGCTGGTCGCGAAGGTCGCCAGCTGCGAGCGCAGTTCTTCGGCGAGGGCTTGGGCGGAGCGGAGCTTTTCGGCGGCTTCGGATGAAAGACTGGTTTCGATTGCCGAGTCAAGTTGGAGAAGCAGTGCAGTCAGAGCATCGTTGAGATCGCTGTGCAGAGCGAGCGCGGCAGCCTGGCGCGCGGCAGCTTGCTCCTGAAGCTGACGGCGGAGAGCGGCCTGAACGTTGCGCACTAAGCGCTCGACGCCGCTGAGGGCCAGATTTAGCTCGATCGGAATGGCGGCGCCGAGGTGCGCGAACGCAAGCGCCGTTTCTTACGGCTCCCGCTCCAGCA
>Ga0187803_10000310_pt1 | contig 20059 bp, 16 predicted proteins | sample NC_wetland_sal_i_2_FD_132425 | JGI IMG/M metagenome (GOLD analysis project Ga0187803, IMG submission 132425) | Wetland sediment microbial communities from Neuse River Estuary, North Carolina, USA - Control_3 | ecosystem: Environmental > Aquatic > Freshwater > Wetlands > Sediment | place: USA...
AGCCGGCTGCGGCTGTTCCCGGAGCACTGATTGACGGCCGCAACGCTCGCGGTGTTTGGGAGCGCCAGCACCTGGTCGAAACTGAGCTTTGCCGGCTTCTCCACGTTGCCCGTGATTTCCAGCCGCCATTCGGCCAGATCCACCGTGTTGGGAATCTCGTCGAGGTGCCAGCGGACGTAGAAGGCGCCGTTGAGGGTAAACGGAGTCTGGAAATAATGCCGCGGGGTTTCGAGCTGCACCGTCCGGTCGGTGAGCATGACCAACGGATATTTCTGCGGATAGGTGGCCATCGGGCCCACGGAGGTCCAGTACGGATTAGCGCCCGGGCCGGTGAACGGAGGCAGGCGGTCCGCGGCGCGGCTCTGCGCCGCGGCTAAGGATTCCGAAACGCGGCCGAGAGCCAGCGCTCCAGCGCCGACGGAGAAGCTTTTCAGGAGCTTTCTGCGGGAGATTCCTGCCATTTCCGACTCCTGTGTGGAAGTGCGCCTCGGCTTCGCTAACGGAGCGGGCGGCTATTTCCCGGCGATATCTTCAGCGAAATTGCCCAGGAAGGGAAGCTTGAAGCGCTCGTGCCGCAAGGCCTTCCGCATCGCGAGGCTCCAGAAGCCGATCATCACCGACCAATAAGCGCCGAAGATGATTCGAGAGTAGTAGCTGAACGCCAGCGGATCCCAGCCTCCCGGAAAGTACCGCGGGACGAACTCCAGAACCTGGTACAGTCCTCCGGCGCACAGGAGGAACATAGTTGACTGCACAGCGTGGAATCTGACGAAGGGGCGCTTGTCGATCGCGTAAAAGATGATGCTGCCGACGAACGGGACAAGGTAGCAGAGAAGACCGGCTACATTTTCCTCCACGCGGGCGACTGCTGCAGCGGCAGCATCATCGCCTCCGCTGCTCGACTGCTGCGCGGCGCCGCAACCTGGACAGTACGCTGCACCGGCAGCGAGCAGTGCCCCACACCTGACGCACAAGCCCATGAGACTCCCTGCGAGAATCGGCCCGATTTGCGTTGACGCGGAGACTACCAGAAGCGGCGGCAGGGGAACAATAGCGGCTGGGGGCCGCAGGGCAGGCCGCGTTCGATTGCAATCGCGGGCGCCTATTTCCCGGCGATATTTTCCGCGATATCGCCGACCACGGGAAGCTTGAAGCGTTCCTTCTGGTAGGCCTTCACCATGCAGAGAATCCATAGGATGATACATGCCAGCCAGAGAGCACGGAATAGGAGCCAAGCAATCCCGCTGAAGAACAGAAATCCTCCGAAGCCGAAGACTATGCCCAGAACCCAGTAAAGGACGGTGATGGCGCCAAACAGCACCATGGACTGCGCCGCGTGGAATTTCACGAACGGGCGTTTGTCGATTAGGAAGAAAATGAGGCCTGTGACCCACAGACCGGCATAACTGACGGCACCAGCCACGTTTTCTTCGAGTCCAGTGCCCGCGGCCGCGGCGGAACCGCCGCCCCCGCCACCCGAGCCTTGTTGCGCGCCACAGGCCGTACAAAACGTCGCACCGGCGGCGAGCTGTGCACCGCATTTTGCGCAAAAAGCCATTCGAATCCTCCTAGGGGATTCCGGTGAGCTGGTGGTGAACGGAGCCTACCAGAACCGGCATCCGGGAACAATAGTCGCCCGGGCCGAGTCCGGAAGCTGCGGTGCTGCACGGTTGTTGGCCCGATATCTTCATGGTAGAAGTGGGCCGCGTTTCGATTCACGCAAACCGCCACGCATGGCTTACATCCTCGCTCTCGACGCCGGAACCACTAGCGTGCGCGCCATCCTCTTTGACCGCTCCGGCCGGGTGCGCGGCATCGCCCAGAAGGAAATCCGGCAGATCTATCCGCGGCCGGGATGGGTGGAGCACGACCCGGAGGAAATCTGGACGTCCCAGAACGCGGCGGCGGCCTCCGTGTTGCACCGTGCGCGCGTGCGCCCGGGCGAACTGGCCGCCATTGGCATCACCAACCAGCGCGAAACCGCCGTCGTGTGGAACCGCGCATCCGGCCGTCCGGTGCACAACGCCATCGTGTGGCAGGACCGGCGGACGGCGCCGGCGTGCGACCGCCTTCGCGCCGCCGGCGCTCTGCGCATGGTCCAGCGGCGCTCGGGGCTGGTGCTCGACCCCTATTTTTCCGCCACCAAGGTGGCCTGGATCCTGGAAAACGTTAGGGGCGTCCGGAAGCCGGCGGAGCGCGGCGAACTGGCGTTCGGAACGGTGGATTCCTGGTTGGTGTGGAAGCTGACGGGCGGGAGGAGCCACGTGACCGACGCGAGCAACGCCTCGCGAACGTTGCTCTACAACATTCACCGCGGCGAGTGGGACGCGGAGCTGCTGCGCCTGTTCCGAATTCCAGCCGCCATGCTCCCGGAGGTGCGCTCCTCGAGCGAAGTGTACGGCGAGGCGAGTGCTCTGGCGGGCGCCATCCGCGCGCCCATCGGCGGAATCGCCGGCGACCAACAGGCAGCGCTGTTTGGCCAGATGTGCTTCGACCCCGGACGGTCGAAGAATACATACGGCACCGGATGCTTTCTTCTACAGAACACGGGCGCAAAGGCGTTGCCGTCGAAAAACAAATTGCTCACCACGGTGGCCTGGAAGCTGGGAAACCGGCTCACCTATGCGCAGGAAGGCAGCGTGTTCATCGCCGGGGCCGCCGTGCAGTGGCTGCGCGATGGTTTGAAAATCGTCCGCACCGCGCCGGAAGTGGACCGCCTGGCGCTCACCGTGAAAAATAGCGGCGGTGTGTACCTGGTGCCCGCGTTTGCCGGATTGGGAGCGCCCCACTGGGATCCCTATGCGCGAGGTCTGCTGATCGGCATCTCGCGCGAGACCACCGGCGCCCACGTGGCCCGCGCCGTCCTCGAGGGAATCGCCTTCCAGGTGGCGGACCTGCTCGATGCCGTCGAGAGCGACACGGGCCGCCGCTTCGTCGAGCTGCGCGTCGATGGCGGCCTCTGTCGCAGCGCGCCCCTTATGCAGTTCCAGGCGGACATCCTGGGCATTCCCATCGTGCGGCCCGCGGAGATTGAAACCACGGCTCTGGGCGCGGCCTATCTGGCCGGGCTCGCCGTTGGCTTCTGGAAGAGCGCGCGAGAGCTGGCCTCGCAGTGGAAGGTGGAACGCGTGTTCGAGCCGCACATGCCTCGGGCGCACGTTACGGAACTGCGCGCGCGCTGGAACGAAGCTCTCCGCCGCGCGAAGAATTGGGAACGCGCGCCCTCAGGACGGCGCAACTGACGGGGAGCCGGTACGAGTCCGCGACCGCGGGAACTCGAATCGGTAGCCCACCCACGGCTCGGTGAGGATGTACCGCGGATGGGCGGGATCCGCTTCCAGTTTCTTGCGGAGCTGGTTGATCACCACGCGAAGATATTCCGTCTCGTCACCGTAGTCCGGCCCCCACACCGACTGTAGCAGGCGGCGATGCGAGAGCGGCTTTCCCTGCCCGGCAACGAGCTGGCGGAGAAGGTCGAATTCCTTGGGCGTGAGATGAACCGGCCGGTCGCGCACGGCGACGCGGCGCGCCGCGAAATCGATGTTCAGGTCCGCGGTCACCAGCGGTGGCAGCTCTTCGGCCTGCGTGGTGCGGCGGAGCGCAGCGCGGATGCGGGCCAGCAGCTCCGGCATGCCGAAGGGTTTCACCACGTAATCGTCGGCGCCCGCGTCGAGCGCGGCTACCTTGTCGCGTTCCGCCTCGCGGACGGTGAGCATGATGATGGGCACGGCGGAAGTGCGGCGGATTTCGCGGCAGGCGGCCAGGCCGTCCATGCCGGGCATGTTCACGTCGAGCAGGATCAGGTCGGCAGGCGTGGAGCGAAGGCTTTCCAGCGCCTCTTCGCCGTTTCTCGCTTCGTAAACGGTGTAGCCCTGCGCGGTGAGGGAGGTGCGCATCACCCGCCGCACCTGCGGCGCGTCGTCCACCACCAGAATTTTTGCCGAGGTCATATGCGCTCGACCGGCGTGCGATCGATAGGGAGAGAAAACGAAAAGACGGAACCGTGGCCGATCTGGCTCGTGACGCTGATCGTGCCGCCGTGCGCTTCCACCAGGGCTTTTGCGATGGGCAGGCCCATCCCCGTGCCCTGCACCAGGTAGCGCTGGTCCTTGCCGCGGTAAAATTTGTCGAAGATGATTCCTTGCTCGATCTCTTCGATACCGGAGCCGTGGTCCGCCACGCTGATAACCACATTATTGCCCACGGCCTCCGCGGTGATGCGGATCGGGCTTTCAATGGGCGAATAGTGGTGGGCATTGTCCACCAGATGGCCCACCACCTCCCGCACGCGTTCGCGGTCCGCGCGAACCAGCGGGAGCGTGTCGGGAATCTCCACGCGGACCTCGCGCGGGCCCAGCGCGTTCCGGCTGTGGGCCAGCGCCGCCTCCACAATTTCGCGCGCGCTCACCGGCTCCAGCTTCAGCTCCACCTCTCCCGCCTCCAGCCGCGCCATCTCCGCGGCCTCTTCCACCAGATGGTTCAGCCGGTCGCACTCCTCGTTGATTACCACCAGCAGTTCTTTCTGCGCGGGCGTGCCTGTCGTGCCGTTGGAAAGCAGCGTGGTGATGGAGGCTTTGATGGAAGTCAGCGGAGTCCGGAAATCGTGGGTGATGGAATCCAGCAGCGCGGATTTCAGGCGTTCGCCCTGGCGATCCGCTTCCGCTTTCCCGAGCAGCTCGACGTTCCGCGCGCGCTCGATGGCGATGCCGATCAGCGTGCCCAGGGCTTCGAGCGTCTGGCGCGAGGGCGGCACGCCCGAAATCCCGAAGCTGCCGATGGGACGCACGCCCAGCCGCACGGGGGCGAAGCAGGCCCCGGAGTGCTGGCCGATGCTGGGCTCATCCCGGCTGAACGCGTCGCGCAAACGGTCCTCATCCAGTTGGAGCGCGCCCAGTCCGGAACGGTAGAATTTTTGCTTTTCGGGAAGGAACAGCGCCGCCGCTCCGACCTCAAACGTGTCCACGATGTGGTTGGGAATTGCGTTCATCAGTTGAATCACGTTGCCTTCCCCGAGCAGCTTCTGGCTGAAGGTGTAGAGCCGCTCGATCTCGCGCCGCCGGCGGTCGGCCATATCCGCTTCTTTTCGCGCCCGCGAAGAAAGCTGGCTGCCGAGAATGGCGGTCACCAGGAAGGCGCCGAGCGCAACCCAGTTCTTGGCATCGGCTACGGTGAACGAGCCGATCGGCGGTATGAAGTAATAGTTAAAGACCCCGACAGCGACCAGGGACATTGCCACGGCAACGGCCAACCCCCACAACGCCGAAACTGCTAGAATCGCCAGCAGAAACGTGAGGGCCACAGTGGTTTCGTTGACTTCCACCAGCCGGTGGAACGTAGCGGTGATTCCCGCGACGATGGCGATGGAAATGGCCAGCTGCAACACCTGGTCGAGAACACGCGGTCGCATGCGAGTATTCTACCCCAGGCCGAAGAGCGCCGGTCGAGGAGGCCCCGGCATTGACCAAAAAACCTGAGGACTGGCTGGAAAAGGTTTCCCCGCCGGAAAAAACTCGCGGCATCCTGAAGCTGTTCCTCGGATACGCGCCCGGCGTGGGAAAAACCTACAGCATGCTGAGCGAGGCCATCCGCCGGCACAGCCGCGGCGAGGACGTGGTCATCGCCGTGGTGGAGACGCACGGCCGCAAAGCCATCCAGGACCTTGCCGGACAACTCGAATCGGTTCCCCGCAAGCAGATCGAATACAAAGGCGCGAAATTCGAGGAAATGGATGTGGACGCGGTGCTCGCGCGCAGGCCCCAAGTCGCGCTCGTGGACGAGCTCGCTCACACCAACATTCCCGGCAGCCGCCACCGCAAGCGTTACGAGGACGTTCAGGAACTGCTGGACGCCAAAATCGACGTGCTTTCCACTCTCAACATCCAGCACATCGAAAGCGTGGCGCCCCAGGTCCACGCCATCACCGGGATCACCGTGCGCGAGACGGTTCCGGACTGGGTTCCGCTCACCGCCGCGGAAACCGTGATGGTGGACCTCACGCCCGAGGCGCTGCAGAACCGCATGAAACGCGGCGACGTTTACATGCCGCAGAAAATCGAACAAGCATTAAAGCATTTCTTCCGGCGGGGGAATTTGATCGCGCTCCGCGAGCTGGCCCTGCGGCAGGTGGCCGAACAGGTGGACCGGAGCCTCGAGTCCTACATGGAGGCGGAAGACATCCGGAAAAACTGGGCGGTGCGCGAGCGGATCGCCGCGTGCGTCAGCTCCAACCCCTCGGCCCAGTATCTGATCGCGCGCGCCGCGCGCATGGCCCGGCGCCTCGACGCCGAACTCTACGTCGTGCACGTCAACGAGCCGGCCGACGACACCCCGCCCAACCAGAAAACTCTGGCCGCAAACCTTCAATTCGGGCAAAACCTCCGCGCCCAGGTCCTGCGCCTGGACGGCGGCGACGTCGCAGACGCCATTGGCCTGTTCGTGCGGGAGAAACACATTACGCAGGTGATTTTCGGGCGCTCCGTGATCCGCGGCTGGCGGAAGTGGCTCTACATTTCGTCGTTGCATAAATTTCTCAGGGAATCGCCCGAAGTGGATATTCACGTGGTTACGCAGGAGCAGGAATAGAGATCTGCGGCAAATCCTGGGCCGCGATCGTCAATCACCGCTTTGCGTGCCGGAATCCTTCCCGCCCTCGCCTGCCGCCGCCAGACCGGCCTTCCGCAGGCCTTCGATAAAGTGCTCGACAAGTTCCGGCTCGAACCATTTGCCGAATTCCCGGCGCGCCGCCGTGGCGAAATCGGGCCGGATGGCCAGCAATTCTTTGATCGCCTTCTGCGCCGCCTCGCGATCTCCCAGTTGGCCGTACGCCGCGGCGCACGTGGCGGGAACCCAGAAGTAACCCGGCATCTGCACGCGCAGCGCCGCGTCGATCGCCGCGCGGTAGTCGCGAGTGCGGTAGGCGTTAAAGATCGCTGCCAGCCGGTACCATCCCGGAAAATGCGGATTCAGCCGCATCGCGGCTTCCGCCACCGCGCATCCGTGTTCCCAGTCGCCCGTGCACGCCAGCAAGATCCCCATGAGCGCCACCGTGGCCCCGTCCATCGGATTCATCGCGATGGTGCGTTCCGCCACGGGCCGAAAGGCTTGCCACTCGCGCCGCATGAACAGGCTTTGCGCCAGCGCCTGGCTGGCGAGCGCGCTGGTGGGTGCCAGTTCCACCGCTCGTTGCGCGGCCGCCAGGGCGCGCCCCAGCGAGTCGGGCCGCACATTGAACCCGAACCAGTCCTCGTCGCTGTACAGCGTCGCCAGCATGGCCCAGCAATCTCCCTGCTCGGGCGCCTCGCGCACCGCGCGTTCCAGAAGATCGCGCACTGCGGAATGTTCCTGCGCGGTCATGCGTTCGTGCAAACCAAACACTCGGAACACGGCTTCGTAGGGGCTCAGTTGCGCGTCCCCCTTTTTCCGAATCGCCGCGCTGATGCTCCTCGGCAGGATTCCGTGCTGGTCGGCCGCGGTGGAAACGATTCGCGGCACGAGCTCGTCCTGCAGCGCGAAGATTGCATCCGCGCGGAAGGGCCGCTCAAACGTTTCCGCCCACAGGTGCGTGCCGCTGCTCGCATCCACCAATTGCACGGCCACGCGCGCCGTCGCGCCCGCCTGCCGGATACTCCCCTCCATCACGTAACGCGCGCCCAGTTCCTTGCCGATCGCCGGGATATCTCTGAACTCCCTCGCATACTTCGCGGTCGAGCCGCGCGCGATCACCCGCAGGTAGGAAAATCGCGATAGGCCGGTCACGATGTCCTCGGTCAGCCCCTCGGCCAGCGCTGTGAGGTCGGCGTTCGCGCCGCTGTACTTGAACGGCAGCACAGCGACCCAGAACCCTTCCTGGGCTCGCATCGCGCCCGAGGCGCCTTTGGCAGCGGAAGGAGATGTGTCGTCTCCTGCAGCGGCAACCGTTTCCTGCTGCGGCAGAACGTCCAGACCCGCTTTGCGCCACCCCTGTACCAGGAGCTCGACGTGCGCTTCGTCCGGAATCCACTTGGCTATATCTTCGCGGCATTTCTCCACGTCCAGGAACGTGGGACTGTACTTGCGTAGAGACTCGATAGCCGCCCGTGCCTCCTCATGCCGATTGAGTTGCCCGCACGCGGCTGCGACCTGCAAGTGGCTCCAGTGGAACTCGGGCATCGTGACTTTCTTGGCGACTTGCAACGCCTTTTCGTACTCGCCTTTGCGATAGTGATCCATAAACGGCGTGCTGTGATACCAGCCCGGATGGTGCGGATTCAGGGCCATGATCTTCTCGGTCAGTGCCACGCCGCGGTCCCATTCGCCCGAGAAGGCCAGAAGCATCGCCATCAGAGCGCACGTGCTGCCGTTCCGCGGGTTGAGCGAGATGGCCCGCTCGGCCGCGGGACGAAACGCGCCGAGGTCCCGCGCAAAGTAGTGGGCTACGGCCAGTTGTTCCCAGCCCATCTGGCAGGCCGGATCCAGGTTGACTGCGCGCAGGGCCGCATCCCGCGCGCGTTCCATCGGCTTCTCCCGCGGATTGAACCGGTCCAGATATTCCGTGCAATAGAGAAAAGCAAGACACGCCCAGGCATTTGCATGGCCCGGCTCCCTCTCCACCGCGCGCTCCAGCCCCTCGCGCAGCCGTCCGTGCTCCTCGGGTGAGATTTGCTGCATGTACGCGAAATGCCGCAACACCAGTTCGGAGGCGCTGGCCTCTTCCACGGGCTTGTCGCGAATCACGGAGGCCATCGAGCGAACTAGAACGCCGTAGCCGTCGGCCACGGCCGCCACAATCCTGTCGGTCAGATCGTCCTGGATTTCGAATGTGCCGGCGTCGCTGAGCGTCCGGTTGTAAGCCTCTGTCCAGAGATGTGCGCCGGTTCCCGCATCCACGAGTTGCACGCTGATGCGAAGCGCCTGGCCTGCCTTGCGAATGCTTCCCTCGAGCACGTAGCGTGCTCCCAGTTCGCGGCCCACTGTGCGAACATCCGACGACCGCCCTTTGTACGCCATCGCCGAGTTGTGCGAGACCACCTGGAGATACGAAAAACTCGAAAGCCCGGAGGTAACTTCCTCCGTCAATCCCTCCGCGAGCGCTTCGAGCTCGGTATCCCCGCTGGGACTCTTGAACGGCAACACCGCGATCCAGAACGCCTGCGCCTGGGTGGCCCCGCTGCCAGTGTCCGCACTCGTCTTTGTGCCTTTGGAGGAAACTGCGGCGGCAGGCGCAGCGTTCGCGGCCGGCCCAGCGGCTTCCGTCGCTCCCGCGGGAGGAATCTCCACTCCAGCCTTGCGCAGGCCTTCGTTAAAGCGTTCTCCGTATTCGGGGTCCCAGACTTTTGCAACCTGATTTCGCATTATGGCCGGGAGATCGGGCCGCACTTTCAGGAACTCCCGCACCGCTTTCGCGGCAGCGTCACCTTCTCCCAGTTGGCCGGAGGCTGCTGCAATGAACATCGGTGAAAGCGGGTGGCCTCGCAACTTCACTTTCAGTGCGAAGTCGAGGGCCCCACGGTAGTCTGCTTGTTGATAGGCGAAGTAGAAATCCGCGAACCAGAACCATGCCGGATGATTGGGATTGAGTTGCTTAGCCCGTCCTGCTAGTTGCATGCCGCGCTCATGGTCACCCGTGTAGGTCAGCAACTCACCTAAAAAAGCCACGGAATTGGCATCCATGGGGTTGAGCGCGATCGCCCGCTCCGCCGCATCCCGGAAAGTCTGGAATTCCTTTTGGAAGTACAGCACCTGGGCGAGACTGAAATAAGCAAGGTGGTTGGAAGGCCCGGCCTCGACGGCCCGCCGCGCAGCGGCGGCCCCGAACGCAAAGGCGTCGGGCTGAAGATTGAACGCATGCAACCAATCCTGCACGCAGAGGAAGGAGAGCATTGCCCACGCGTCGGCGTAGGCCGGCGCCTTGCGCACCGCTTCATTCAATCCTGACCGCGCAGCGACAAGCTCTTCCGGGGTGCCCCGTTCGGGATAGCCGAAACTGCGCAGCACGGCCTCATAGGGGCTCAACTGCTCGGGATTGCGGCTGCGCAAGGCCTCACTCATGCTCCGCGGCAGAACCCCGTTCATGTCCGCAACCGTCGAAACAATCCGCGGAACCAGGTCGTCCTGTAATTCAAAAACGGATTCGGGGTTGAAATCGCGGGCATAATTCTCGGCCCACAGGTGTGCGCCCGTCATTGCGTCAACAAGCTGCACCGCGATGCGTAACTTCGTACCGGCCTGCCGGAGTGTTCCCTCCATCACGTAACGCGCGCCAAGTGTCTTGCCGGCGGCGCGAACGTCCACGGCCTGGTTCGCGTACGAAAAAGTGGAACTTCGGGCGATCACCCGGAGGTACGAGAAACGAGAGAGGCCCGTGACGATGTCTTCGGTCAGTCCCTCGGCAAGCGCCGCAAGCTCGGCGCTCGCACCCGTGTACTTGAACGGCAGCACCGCGACCCAAAACCCTTCCTCGGCTCGGGTGGCTCCCGAGTCCGCAGCAGCGACGGCGCGCCCCGCCGCAGGCGTCGTCGGAGACGATTTCACGGACGGCTGCCGCGCCAGATCACGGAACTCGTTCGCTACATCGCGCGCCGTCTGCACTCGGTGCCGCGGATCCTTCTCCAGGCAGCGCCGGATGATCCGTGCCAGATCTCCAGGCAACTCGGCCCGCAGGTCCGTGACCAGCGGCGGAGTATCCCGCAGGATCGCTGAAGTCAGCTCGGCCGACGAGTGCCCCCCGAACGGCCGCTTCCCCGTCGCCATCTCGTGCAGCATCACTCCCAGGCTGAATATGTCGGTCCGGTGGTCGAGTTCTCGCCCCACCACTTGCTCGGGCGACATGTACGCCGGCGTCCCCATCACCACTCCCGCCTGCGTGCGACCGGCCAGCGACATCGTCGCTTCGCTGGGATTCGTGCGGGTCTCCTTCGCCAATCCGAAGTCCAGCACCTTTACTCGCCCCTCGCTGGTCACCATCACGTTCGCGGGCTTCAGGTCACGGTGCATGATTCCCTTCTCATGCGCCGCCGCCAGCGCATCCGCCAGCGCGCCCGCAATCTCCACGATCCGCTCGACTGGCAGCCCGCCCTCGGGGATCACGCGATCCAGCGGCTGCCCCTCGACCAGTTCCATGGTGAGAAAGTGGACGCCGTCAGCTTCCTCTACGGAGTGGATCGTCACGATGTGCGGGTGATTCAGCGCGGCCACCGCGCGCGCCTCGCGCCGGAACCGGGCGAGCCGCTCCGGATCGCGGGCCATCTCTGCAGGCAGAACCTTAATGGCGACGTCGCGACCGAGCTTTGGGTCGGTCGCTCGATACACTTCGCCCATTCCTCCCGCGCCCAGCGCCCCAACAATTTCATAAGAGCCCAGGCGGGTTCCTGGAGACAGACTCATGCGTTCTCCCACTCCTGCGTGGCCGGATTCTATAGTGAAACTCCGCGAGCACAAATACACGCGGCGCACGATTGTAGGGGCACGGTCCCGCAACTGCGGGATGTCCCATGCCCCTTTGCCGTTCCTCGGCGCGATGGAAACCTATTTCTTGGTGCGGTGCAGAATCACGTGGACCTTTTCGAGTGTGATCAAGCCGCCCTCGATCATCCCGTCGAGTTTCGGGAGCAGCGCCTCGATGCGCTCGGAATACTCCACGACTTCGATCACGATGGGCAGGTCCTGCGACAGGCGCAGAATTTTGTCCGTGTGATAGATGCTCGTGGAACCGAAGCCGCCAATCCCGCGAAGCACCGTGGCGCCGTAGAACCCTTCCTCGCGGAGAAGATTGATGATCGCCTGGTAGAGAGGTTTGCCCTCGAACCGGTCGGACTCGCCGATATGAATGCGCATCAGCGTCCGATCACCCTCGAATCGCGCGTGCGTCATGGCGCCTCCCTCTGCGCAGTCCGGCTCAAATTCGATTGGCGGCGTGAATGCCCGCCAGCGTGAGCAGCAGTCCGGCTATCAGGCTGGCGGAAACATACACCGTGGCGTGCGCCCACTCGCCGTCTTGCAGCATTTTCGCCGTCTCCCACCCAAACGTCGAAAACGTGGTGTAGCCTCCGAAGAATCCGATGGTCATGGCCACGCGCCATTCCGGCGAGATTACCACGCGGTTGAGAGTAAGCTGGCCCAGGAATCCCAGCAACAGGCATCCGGAGAGATTCACCACCAGCGTGCCGTAAGGAAAGTCCGAGCCCGAGCGATACTGAACAAGCCCCTGAAGCCCGTAGCGAGCCAGCGTCCCCACCGCTCCCATCAGCACAATCAGAAAAAGTCGCAAGCGTTCCTCCCCTCCGGCCGCGTGGCCTGTCTCCCTTCGCGTCCGCGCGAGCCCGGCCGCCATGCGCGCGGCGCCGAGTACGACTCTTGCGCACAGGGCGACCCGCAAATGCAGGTACTCGGCACGAACCCGCGCGCTCCTCTTTAGCTACTGGATCCTTGCCGGGGATATGACTCCGCGACAAGATCCTTGTCAGGAGTCATCATCTGTCCCGGCAAGAATGTGGGACAGCGGTTGGAGGCGAACTCCTTCGCCTGTGGGCTTAGAATATCGCGGCGGCGCGGGATGTCAACCAGGTACCGGAGCCGAGGGAGACGCAAGATGGGGACTTCTCGCAAAGGCACAGAGCGCGCTAAGGGCGCAAAGAAGAAACGCAAAGAGAACGGGGCCGCGCCGCGACCCGTGAGTGGCGGGACTGGATCCGAGCAGCCAGGGCCGCGCGCTGGTCGGCCCAACATCCCAGGCTACGGAATCGTCGGCGAGAAGGAAGGCCGCGGCCTGCTGCCCTGGTCCTGGGCCGAGGAGCGGCTGACGCGCGGCTGGAACTATTGGCTCGTCACCACGCGCCCCGACGGCCGGCCTCACCTGATGCCCATTTGGGGCCTTTGGTGGGAGGGCGCGTTCTGGTTTTCCACCGGAGAGAAAACCGTAAAGGCGCGAAACCTGGCGGCGAATCCCAACTGTGTCGTGGCGCCCGACCGCGCGGACGAGGCGGCCATCGTCGAGGGCCGAGCCGAGTGGGTGCCGGCTTCCGAGTCGCTCAAGCCCCTCTGGACCGCCTATAAGAAGAAGTACGACTGGGATATGAACGGCACCGGATTCTTTGTCGTGCGGCCTCGCCTCGCGTTCGGCTTCATCGAAAAAGGCGAGATGTTCACGCAGACGGCCACGCGCTGGGAGTTCTAAGCCGGTGAGGGCAGATCGCAATAGGAGAAGAAAGCGCTTGACAGGATGGACGTGTTATCGTAGACTATGTCGTACGATATAGCTTGGAGGCTACTGTGCGCGCCGCTTTCCGCCTTTCTCGCAATCCCTGGGGGCCCTGGACCGCTTTCGCTCTCGGTGCTCGTGCCCGCTTCTTCGAGCTCGGCGAGGCCCGCCTGGCCGTTCTCTACCTTCTTGCCGAGGGGCCCAAGCACGGCTATCAATTGATCAAAGAGCTGCAGGACCGTTCCGGCGGGCTCTATCGTGCCTCGACGGGCACCGTCTATCCCACACTCCAGGAGTTGGACGACGAGGGCCTGATCACCTCGCAGCGCGAAGACGGAAAGCGCGTGTACCAGATCACGGACGCCGGGCGCGAGGAGTTGAAGCGCAATCCCGAGACCGTGGACCGCATCTGGAAGCGGGCAGAAGGCTGGCACGATTGGCAAGACAGCGTGAGGCCGGAATCCTTCGCCGTCCTCGGCTCCGCGAAAATGCTGCTCAAGACCGCCTTCTACGCCGCCGCGCGCGCCGGTGGACGTCCTGACCGCGAGCAGCGCATTCGCGACATCCTGGAGCGCGCCCTTCGCGAAATGACGGATCTGGAAAAATCCTGGAAGGAAAAGTGATGAGCGCGGGGTTGCGCACCGAAGAGTTGAAGAAAATATTTCGCTCCGCGCCGCCGATGGCTGCGCAAACGGGCTTTGTGTTCGGCCAGCCGCGGGCCAAGGCCCGGAGCGACAAGAAGAAAGAAGTGGAAGTGACCGCGCTCGACGGGCTGACGCTGGAAGTGCACCCCGGCGAAATCCTGGGGTTGCTGGGGCCGAACGGCGCGGGCAAATCCACGACCGTGGGAATCCTCACCACGCGCATCCGGCCCACCTCGGGGCGTGCGATCGTGGGCGACTACGACGTCTGGCGCGAACCGGTCGCGGCGAAGCGGCTGTTCGGCGTGGTGCCGCAGCGGCCCAACCTGGATTTCGCCCTCACCGCGCGCGAAATCCTCACCTTCCATGGCGCCTATTTCGGCCTGCCCGCGCGCGAATCGCACCAGCGCGCGGGTGAACTCTTGGAGCGCTTCCAGCTCGCTGAGCGCGCCGACCAGATGGTTCGCGGGTTCTCCGGCGGGATGATGCAGCGCCTCTCCATCGCTCGCGCGCTGGTGCACGACCCGGCGGTGCTCTTCCTGGACGAACCGACCGTCGGACTCGATCCGCAAACGCGTCTCGTGGTCTGGGAGCTGATCCGGGAATACAACCGCCGCGGCAAAACCATCCTGCTCACCACTCACAATATGGAAGAGGCGGACGAGTTGTGCGGCCGCATCGCCATCATCGATCACGGAAAAATGATCGCCTGCGACACGCCCGCGGCGTTGAAGGCCTCCGTGCCGGGCGGGTGGCTGATCCGCCTGCGGTTCAGCCGTGCGACTCCGGAGCTCGAGGGGCGGCTCAAGGCTCTCGACGGTGTGCGCGAAGTGCGTCCCAGCGGCGACTCCGCCGTGGACGTGTACGCCGACCGCGGCGGCGCGCTGATTCCCGCGCTGGTGACGGCTGCGGCCGGCGCGGGAGCGGAGATTCACGACGTGCACCTCTCCGAGCCGAGCCTCGAAAACCTGTTCCTGCTGCACACCGGAAAGGGGCTGCGCGAATGAACTGGAAAACTTTCCTGGCCCTGCTGGGGCGCGATGCCCACGTGGCGCGGCGCAACATTCTGCCCGTGCTGGTAATGAACCTGATCCAGCCCATGATGTTCGTCTTCGTCTTCGGCCGCATCATGACCGGGAGCGGCCTGCTGCCTCCGGCCTACAAAAACATGCTGCTGCCGGGAATCATGGCCATCACCATGGTGATTTCGGGAGCGCAGGGCGTGGCCATGCCGCTCATCGCCGAATTTCAATTCACAAAGGAAATCGAAGACCGGCTGCTCAGTCCCATCCACATTTCCTGGATCGCGGTGGAAAAAATCGTGGCCGGAATGCTGCAGGCGCTTTCCGCCGGCCTGGTCGTGATTCCCGCGGGATGGTTGCTGATCGGCTCGGGGCTGGACCTGAGCGGAACACAGCCGCTGGTGCTCGTCGCCATCCTTCTGCTGGTTGCGCTGATGGCCTCGGCCTCGGGGCTCGTGCTGGGCTGCCTCATCGGCCAGACGCAAGTCGGGATGATGTTCACGCTCGTCCTCGGGCCCATGATTTTCTTCGGCTGCGCCTACTATCCGTGGAGCACTCTCGCCCGGTTTCCCGTCTTGCAGAAAGCGGTGCTGGTGAATCCGCTGGTCTATGCGAGCGAGGGTTTCCGCGCCGCGCTGGTGCCGTCAATCCCGCACATGGGTTTGCCGGGCGTGCTGGCGGCTCTGGTGGCGTTCGATATCGCGCTCGTCTGGCTGGGAATCTTCAGCTTCGACCGCAAGGCCATCGGCTAGGTAGCGCAGCCACTCTTGCCTGCCCTGACGCAGGAAGGGGCTGCGCGCTCTCTGGCGCGATGAGCGCGATCCGATGTCAGCGCTGCCCCGCGCTCAGATCCTTGAACGCAAATTCCGACTGCATGCCGGTGAACGGCTTTCCTCCCAGCTCCGCATACGGGTACACGGAATAATTCAGCGGCTCGCCGGCCTGCTTTGGCGCCAGGTCGATGTCGCGGCCGCGCGTGAACTCCACGCGATTCACGTCGTGCGCTCCGAAAAAGTAGTCGCGCTTGCCCGGATCTTTCCAGGCCTCGGAAGCGTCCACAGGAATCCATCCATAGCCCGCGACGTAAAATTCCGCCCAGCAGTGATAGCCGCCGATGGCGCCTTCGCTCGCTTTCGCCGGCAGCGGGAACCCGATCGCAAATCGCGCCGGAATCCCCGCCGCGCGCGCCATGCCGATAAAGTAGCCGTGAAAGTCGGTGCAGTTCCCTTTTTTCGCGCTGCAGAAATACGCGGCGTCGCCGCGTCCCCAGCCCGTTCCGGTCTTGTCGTACTTCATCGTGGCGATCACGTAGTTGTAGAGGGCGCGCGCTTTGGCTAGCGGATCGTCGATTCCCCTGGTCTGCTCCGCGGAGGTTTCGCCGATGATCCCGGTCAGCGGGACCAGCCGGTCGGGCGCCAGGTCGCGCTTCTTCTCCGCGGGTGAAAGCGGAGGCGCAGCCGTGGCGGGCCGGGCGTCCAGCGCCACGCGATGCTCGCGGCGCACGGCATGGAACGTCATGTGGACCTCAAATCCCTTCTGCAACTCGGCGGGGGGCACGTCGAAGTAAGCGAACTCATTGTGGTAGAAGCCGTCCCTTTTCATCGTGGGTTTGATGGGCGCGTTCACTTCCAGCGCCGAGATGTCCTGGTACGCATCCGAGTGCGGCACCGGAATCCACAGTCGCAGTTTTTCTTTGGCATCCGGCGTGGGAGGAATCTTCGCGGTGTACGCGAAGGAAAACGTGCGGGAGGGACTCTGCGAATCAATCGGGGGCGCGGGCGGAGGCGCGGGGCGGGAAGAGCTGCGCGGTTCGGCAAACAGCGAAAATCCCACCGCGGGCATCGTGATGAGCGCCGTGACCACGGCGCGTCGTAGTCCTAAGTTCATGGTTTGCTCCATTTCCATGGATGCGATTGCGCGAGAAGCGTTAACGGGGATCGCATGCGCGGCCTCCTCAGCCTGGTGTGGCCGGGAGATTCTACGCGCGAATGCGTGGTGCGGAAAGAGTCTGGCGGGTGCCCCATGTCGTAGCTGACCCGCCGTGGCGGGCGCCGCTCTTGCGCGTGGGGCGTTTGACGTGTCTCTGTGGGAGCGTGGATAGGTTCGACCACCAGCCAAAAAAAGAGGGGGCCGGCTTCGCCCCCTCTTCAATCAACCGGAGGTGCAGAAATCAGACCAGCGCTGGGAAGGTAATCCTGTGAAACGTGGAATACTCCGCCTCGAGCTTCTTGATGATCGGGGTTCCCACCGTGAATTTCTCCAGCAGCTTCTCGATCTTGGGATACACCTCCCGATGGTAAATGTCGGCGAACTCCTTGTTCTCCCACAGGCTGATGGCCACCAGTTCCTTCTTCTCCGGTGTCACCAGGAGCAGCTCGTCCAGGAATCCCTTCTGCTTCTTCAGCAGGGGCAGGATCTCCTTCTCAAAGGTGATCGGAAATTCCTTCTCATAGTTCGGCTTCACTTGCAGGGTCACGTGACGTGCGTACATATGCTCCTCCTACTTACTGGCTCGGAGGGCGATGCCGCTGATTCACCCGTCCTTCCGCCGGACGGCACACCTTCGCCGCCGGAAGGCATCGGATGCCCACCGGAAGGCGGCGAGTGGTAAGTGCATTCCGTCCCCCACACCCGCGTACTCCGATGCGCTCCAAATTGCTGCGCCCTGCGTCACCTGGCAGCGTGACCTGCGATACTCCCGCGGCCCGTCAGCATCCGACCAAGGTTCAGGATGCGCGCCTTCTTCGTCCCGATTCCTTTGTCGGGGCTGATCCTGCCCGCCCGCCGAAGCCTTGGCGTAGGCGGGAGAGAGTCGAAGGGCCACTTCCATGCACCTTTCACTCGTCACAGCCACCTGTGTGCTGGGTCACCGCGTTGGAGGGAGAACCCGTGGTAGCCGGATGGGTGTGGTAGCGGAATATGTCCCGTCGCTCCTCATTTTACGGGCCCGTTGATTCCTGCATAGACTGCGTGCTCACCGTGGACTGTCCCACTCACGAGGCCAAAGCCCAGATCACGGTGGCCAGATGGAAGGTCGGCGAGGGGCAGTACACCCCATGGACCGTTGTGGATTGCTCGCTTCTCCCGGCCGGCCATATTTCCTGCCACGTCGCCTGTGTCTCACAGTTGACCGAGATATCTGAATAGCCGAGTGCCCTCAGCATCCGACCAGGATGCGCGCCTTTTGCGTCCCGATTTCTTTGTCGGGGCTGATCCTGCCCGCCCGCCGGAGCCTCGGCGTAGGCGGGAGCCAGCGGAGCTTGTCCGCCGTAGCGGAGCGAGTCGAAGGGCCACCTCCACAGCCGTATCACCCGTCACATCCAGCCGTGTAGTAGGTCACTGCTTTGGCCTCACACCCCGTGCTAACGGCCATTGGTGAAGCAGGTGCCTATGTGCAGCCGCAGGTCGTGTCGCCGAACCGCCGACTCCTGTATCGACTGCGTGGTCACCGTCGACTGTCCCGCTCATCAGGCCAAAGCCCAGATCACGGTTGCCAGATGGAAGACCGGCAACGGTCTGTACACCCCGTGGACCGTTGTGGATTGCTCGCTGCTCCCGGCCGGCCAGATTTCCTGCCACGTGGGCTGCCTCGAACAATTGACCGATTTTTCGCGATTAAGCCGCCGCAAACGCTCGCGTGCCGCCTGAGCGCAGCGGGTCAGTCTGCCGAGTGGCACGGGCTCCCGAAGCTTCGGGACCTGCTTGTGCGAACGCTCCGAGGCCTGGAATTCAACCGATCAATCCAGCGAACTGGATGCCCTGACGTTTGCAATGGCAAGCTGACCCGGTACTGCCTGCCCCCCGAAGCTTGGTCGCCGTGGCGACCCTTGGCGCAGGCGGGCCGCTTTGATACCGGCGACTTTGTGCCTTTTGCATCCCGACGTCCTCGGTCGGCACCAGCCGGCGAAGTCTCCCATCCGCGGATCTCGTGCCGGGCGCCCCATGTCGTAGTTGACCCGCCGTGGCGGGCGACGGTTTTGCGCGCGGGGGCTCTTCTCTCTGTGATCCGCACTCGCGCGCAATTTGCGTTCTGAGCGAGTCGAAGGGCCACTCCCTCACCCTCCCGGGCGACTGCATCGGCTAGAACGTGCCGTGACCTGCGTCACTGCATTGGGTTGCGATATCTGCTAGCCAATATTTGGTGTGTGTTTTTTGCGCGGTTGGCCCAGCCGGGCACAACCTGCGCGTGGAGGTTTCAAAATGGCAAAGAAAATGTTGAAGAAGGCAAAGAAAATCTGCGGCGTGAAGACACCGCGCGGTGGGCACGGCGCAGTCCCTGTCTACTAACCCTCTCAACCCCGGCCGATCTCGCGGGCCGTCCTTCCACAGGACGGCCCCGGCCGGGGACAACCTGTTCATGGAGGCGATATTCATCCTTCAAAAACAATCGTATCGATATTCTCCCCCCAAAAAACAATCGTACGATCTCTGCGGGTAGCGTGCCTGCCCGTCAGCATCCGACCAGGGTTCAGGATGCGCGCCTTTTGCGTCCCGATTCTTTTGTCGGGACTGATCCTGACCGGGCGGAGCGAGTTGAAGGGTCACTGCACACTTGTCCTGGGCGTCCGGCCGATTTCCCAGCCGCGTCGGCAGAGCACTGGGCCGGGGTTTGCGCATCGCAACTCAGGCACGCGAGGGTCGAGAGGACGGTCAACGACGGATAGGCATGCTGCGGAGCCGCACCATTTTCGCGGCGGTGAGGACCTTCCTGGCTGGGTCAAATCCTACTGCGGAAGGTTCACCTCATCCACGCAGTGTCACTACGCCGCTGTTTCCGTCCACCGTGGTGCGCTGCCCGTTGCGAATACGGTGGGTCGCCACGCCGGTCCCCAGCACCGCGGGGACGCCGTATTCCCGCGCCACAATGGAACTGTGACTCAACGGGCCGCCTACATCCGTAACAATGCCTGACGCGAGCACAAACAGAGGCGTCCACGCCGGCGTGGTGATCTTGGCGACGAGAATATCGCCCGGCTTCATCTGGTTGAACTCTTCAGGACCGTGAATCACACAGGCTGCTCCAGCCACGCGGCCCGGGCTAGCGCCAATTCCTCTGATGATGTTGCCTGCCGTCTGCCCGCTGCGCGCGGGCATCCAGCGGGTGACGTCGAGGCCGAACATCCGGGCGCCGCCCTTAATCGGCAGCGCGACCGGTGGCGTAACGTCATGGGCTTGCTTCCAGGTGGCGCGCCGTTCCTCGATTGCGCGACGAAAATCCCCCG
>Ga0187803_10000311_pt1 | contig 19976 bp, 19 predicted proteins | sample NC_wetland_sal_i_2_FD_132425 | JGI IMG/M metagenome (GOLD analysis project Ga0187803, IMG submission 132425) | Wetland sediment microbial communities from Neuse River Estuary, North Carolina, USA - Control_3 | ecosystem: Environmental > Aquatic > Freshwater > Wetlands > Sediment | place: USA...
CGGCCAGCCTGGCCGCCGCCATATCGGCGTCGCCGCCCGCCTGGTCGCCCTTCAGATGCTTGGCCAGTCCCCGGCCGTAGAGCGAATAGGTCAATTTCGGATTGGCGCTCAACGCCGCGTCGTAATCGGCGATCGCCGCGTCCGCATTCCCGAGCTTGAGATTGACGAAGCCGCAGCTGTCGAGCGTGGGCGCGTCGCCGGGCCGGAGCCGCAAGGATTCATTGCAATCGGCCAGCGCCGCTTGCAATTGGCCGGTGACGGCCCTGAACCAGCAGCGGCTGTTGAAGGCCGATGCATTGGCCGGATCGAGCTTGATGGCTTGATCGAAATCCGCAATCGCCTTGTCGTAGTGCTCCTGGTCGGCATAGACGCGGCCGCGGCCGTAATAGGCCTCTGCATAATCCGGCTTCAGCGCTATCGCCTGGCTGTAGTCCTGGATGGCGCGGTCGTCGTCGCCTTTTTTGAAATAGGCCAGGCCGCGGTTGTTGAACGCCAGCGCGTAATCGGGCCTGAGCTTGACCGCCTGATCGAGGTCCGCGATGGCGTTGTCGTATTGACCCAGGATGCGGTATTCGTCGCCGCGGTTGTTGAAAGCGGTGGCATAGTCCGGCTTGAACCGCAGGGCCTGGTTATAGTCCGCGAGCGCCTGATCGTGCTGGCCCTTGTTCGAATAGGCGTTGCCCCGGTTGTTGTAGGCGACGGCGTCTCCCGGTTTGAGCTGGATCGCCCGGCTGAGATCCTGGATGGAACGGTCGTAATCGCCCTGGTCGTACTCGACCACGCCGCGTTCGCTGTACGCGCTGGCATAGTTGGGATTGAGGCGGATCGCCTGATCGCAATCCTGCGCCGCGCGGCCGTTGTCGTTCTTCTTGTGTATGGCGATGCAGCGGTTGGTGAAAATGATGGCGAGATTGCTCGTGGTCTCCTGGCCGGACTGGATCAGGGCGGTGCAGCCGCCGATCGAAAGATCGGGATCGTCGGCTATGCAACGCTTCCAGTTCTCGTCGCGGTTCTGCGCCCACGCCGGCGCGGCGAACGCGAGACTGGCAAGCAGCGCCCAGGCCCAAATCGATCGATACATTTTTCTCCCCCCTTATTGTTGGTTCGGTGCCGTCTCTTTATCCATCCCCACGGAACTGACCATCGATCATGCCATGTTTCGCGGCTTGCGGCGAGGGCAAGCGCGCTGGTGTAAAGCCGGATGGACTCGATGAAATCTTGCGCCCGCCGGCACGAAGACCCGAGGTCGCTCACCGTCAACCACCGGTTGAATAACGGCCATGCGAGCAGGCCGGTCACCAACCCATGTCCGCTTTTGAGACCAAGCAGACATCGGATTGTAAGATTAAGTTGCCAGGAATTCCGGGCGCGTCTAGGATTTTTTCGATGCGATAGAACTCTTTAATCAGAGATTGGGGGCGACGATGCGCACGATGCTTAGATTTACTCTTCCGGTCGAAAAGGGAAACCAGGCCTTCAAAGACGGTTCGCTCGGAAGAACGCTCGAGTCGATCATGAATAAACTCAAACCGGAGGCCGCTTACTTCTGGCCATCGGAGGGCAAGCGCGGCGGAGTGATGTTTTTCGATCTTGCCGAGCCGTCGCAGATTGTCGAGATTGTCGAACCGCTCTTTGCCAATCTGAATGCCGCGGTCGAACTCGTGCCGGTCATGAACGGAGACGATCTGCGCAAGGGCATTGCGAAGGCGGCCCAAAAATAAACGAGCGGCCGCTACTGCCAGGACGGGAATAGCGAAGCCTTTAGCCGCAATTCCGTTTGGGGCAATGTCCGCCATCGGGGGCAAAGCGGACATTGGCAAACGGCTGTTTCCGGCGCGGCAGGAAGCGCCGAAGGCCGGTGTGCGCCGCATCGGCCCTTATTTTTGCCGCGAATAGACCACGGTCCAGAGCAGCAGCTGTTCGCGCATGTCGAACGCATAGGTGTAGGCGACGTCGTCGGTCGGCGGAATTTCCGCCAGCATCGCATCGGTGAACACGGCGCATTTGCCCGACGGGCAATGCTCCGTTTCGGTCTTGTCGATGGCGCGAATGACCGTCCGGGTGACCACGAATGCGTGCAGCTCGTCGGGATCGCCCTTGATCTTGTCGTAGGCGGATTGCTCCGCCGGCGTCAGCGGCTGCAGCCGGGCAAGATTGGCCGCATCCTCGGCGCGGGATGTTCCGGCTACCGGGCCGGATGGCCCGGCGGCCGCGCCCGGGGAACGGCTCTCCGCCATCATCACCTCGTGGAGATCGAGCTGTTCGCCAAGGTCAAGCGCGTATGCGAAAACCGTGTCGTCCGATGTGCGCGGAATTTCGGCCAGCATCGGGCCGGAAAAATTGCAATTTCCCGCCGGGCAATATTTCTGCTTCACTTTTTGCAAGGAGCGAAAGAATGTGCGGGTGGCGATGAAGGTGTGCAGATCGCTCGGCTTGTCTTTTATCTGCTGGTATATCGCCTGTTCTTTTTGATTCAGCGGCTGCAACGCGGCCAAATCGGATGCGTCGTCGGCTCAAGCCGCGTTGGCGAGCAACAGAAACATCGCGCCGATCAGATATTTTTTCATCGCGTCATTCCGCTCAGGCTAGCCCGCTCCGGCCAGTGTCAACTGAACCGGCAACCGGGCACATGATCCAAATCAAGGCGTGATGGCAGTCCAAGCAGCATGATGCCGGATGTCCGCTTTTGACCCTAACCGGTCATGTGCCGCAGGGCCGTGTGGAGCGTAACTCGCCCATTACCGGCACGCCGAAGAGCCTGTCCCTGGTGAATGGCCTTTCCAATGACCGGACGACCGGGTTCGCTCATGGGGTGACATTCATCGGGCCGCGCCCGCGTTAAAGGCATGATCTAGCTCAATGTAAGCCGTCGCGATTCCGGCCAGGCTCAGGCTTGATGGCAGAGCACCGCACGAGCGGCAACCTCTTGGCGGGACATGGTCTTTGGTACTTGACCAAGGCCTATTGGCTCGGTCCCGAACGGTTATCCGCTTGGGCCTTTATCATCGTGATCATCGCCGCCAATCTAAGCTTGGTCGGCATCAACCTGTTCCAAAACATCGCCACCGGCGGCGTGTTCACGGCTCTACAGAAGAGCGACGCGCACCAATTTTACCGGGCATTGGGCGGGCTCATGCTGGCGATCTTCGCCTATATGGCGGTCGCCGTCGCACGGCTTTATCTTCAACAAGTCTTTCAGCTTCGTTGGCGGCGATGGCTGACGGATCACTATCTCAAAAGATGGCTGGCCAATCGCGCGTTCTATCGCATGCGTTTTCTGAAGCGCGTCGACAATCCCGACCAACGCATCTCAGAGGACATCCGCATCTTCATTGAACAAATGATGGCGTTGGGCATGGGCCTCCTTAGTTCTGTCGCGATGCTTGCCACCTTCGCGGCTTTGCTCTGGCAACTATCGGGAACCATTTCCTTCAATCTCGGCTGGGTTGCAATCGCCATCCCCGGTTACATGCTCTGGGCCGCGGTGCTTTACGCCGGCATCGGATCGGTCCTGGCCCATTTGATCGGTCGGCCGCTGATTCGCCTCAACAATCTCCAGCAAGGCGCGGAAGCCAATTTTCGTTTCAATCTGGTTCGGTTGCGCGAGGAAGCCGAGGGAATCACGCTTTATGGCGCGGAAGAACAGGAACAGCAGCACGCGCTCGAGCGCTTCAAGACGCTCTATAACAATTTTCGGCGCCTGATCCGAAGCAATGCCCGCTATACCCTCTATCAGTTGTTGTTCAGCCAATTCGCTTATGGCTTGTCGTTGCTGATGGCTTCCCCGCGCTTTTTCGCCGGAGCCATTCTGCTTGGCGTTTTGGTGCAAATATCCAATGCGTTTGAACGCGTGAACGAGGCGCTGTCGTGGCTTATCGCCAGTTACCCTGTCTTCGCGGAATGGCGGGCGACCGCCGACCGGCTCGTGGAAATGTCGCAGACGATGGAGTCGGAGTCCTCGCCCACTACAGGGGCGCACATCGATGTCGGCCCCGGAGAGGCGACCGAGATCAAAAATCTGAAAATCTCTCTGCCGGACGGCTCCGACCTCATCGCGCCGGCAACGCTGAGCCTCAAACCTCACGAAGCGGTCATGTTCAGAGGGCCGTCGGGAAGCGGCAAGAGTACGCTGTTCCGCACCATTGCGGGGCTCTGGCCGTTCGCGAGCGGCGAGATCCATCGGCCGGCCGAGGCGAAGATGCTTTTCCTTCCGCAGCGCCCTTATATGCCGATCGGCCCGCTGCGCGAGGCGATCTGGTTCCCCGAACCCGCTCGCCTCGAGCGCGATGGTGATGTCATCGCGGCGCTGACGACCGTCGGCTTGAACGGGATGGTAAAACGGCTCGACGAAACCGCGCATTGGGCCCAGATCCTCTCGCCCGGAGAGCAGCAGCGCATTGCGATCGCGCGCGCGCTGTTGTTGAAGCCGGATTGGCTTTTCCTGGATGAAGTCACCGCGGCGCATGACGAGCGTGAGGAGGCCGAGCTCTACGGCAGGCTAAGGGAGGCATTGCCGAATACCACGATCATCAGCATCGGCCATCGGGAATCTCTCGAAGCTTTCCACGATCGGTTGATCATGCTCGACCATTCGGCGGGGCGCCCGACGCGTATCGTCAACGCCGCCTTGGTGGCCCCGTGAACATAAAGCGGAGGTGGATCAACCGTTGCTCGCCAATCTTACTTTATGCGTGCACGGCCTAGGCCACTCGCGCGCCGAACGAGTCAGGCGCGCACTATCTCGCCGTGATGGGGGCAATCGGCGGCGGCGAGCTTGACGAAAATCTCCGCGACATCGTCGGGCTTCTTCAGTTTGGCGCGGTCCTCGTGCGGAAAGGCGGTGGCGCGCAGCAGCGTCCGGACATTTCCGGGATCGGCCAGATTGACCTTGAGCGTGGTCTGGACCACCTCGCCGGCATAGATCTTGACCAGGGTTTCGAGCGCGGCCTTGCTCGCGGCATAGGCGCCCCAATAAGGGGTGAAGCCGCGGGCCTGGGCGCAGGTGGTGAAAATGGCGCGGCCGCTTTCCGATTGCCGCAGCAGCGGATCAAGCGCCCGGATCAGCCGGTAATTGGATGTGAGGTTCACCTCCATCACCTCCTGCCACAGCTTGGGGTCGAAATGCCCGACCGGCGACAGCGCCCCCAGATATCCCGCGCAAGAAACCAGCACGTCGAGCCGCTTGAAGCGCTGCTGGAGGGCGACGCCCATCTGGTCGATCTTGTCGAAATCGCGCAAATCCATCGGCGCCAGCGTCGCCTTGCCGCCGGCCCGGCGGATTTCGTCGTCCACTTCCTCGAGCCCGCCCTGGGTGCGCGCCGTCAGGACGACGTGGGCGCCTTCGGCCGCCAGGCGCTTGGCCACCGCGGCGCCGATGCCGCGCGAGGCGCCGGTGACCAGCGCGATCCGGCCGTCGAGCCTGGGCATTAGAGCAATATCGGTTTGAATGGAATCGGGTGATTCCGTTCAAACCGATGGAATTGCTCGCCAAACCAATGATAGAGCGCGATCATCGAAGGTGATCGCGCTCTAGGCGGTCTCGGCGAGCAGCGAAAGCTGGGTTGAAACCTTGCCCGCGTCGTGATCCACCAGCTTGATCGGGTAATCGCCGGTGAAGCAGGCATCGCAGTACTGTGGCGCGGCGTTGTCGCGCTTGGGCTTGCCCATGGCGCGGTAAAGCCCGTCGATGGAAACGAAGGCCAGGCTGTCGGCGCCGATGAAGCTGGCCATCTCGTGCACGCTCTTATGCGAGGCCAGGAGTTCGTAGCGCTCGGGCGTGGCGATGCCGTAGAAGCAGGAATTCATGGTGGGCGGGCTGGAGATGCGCATGTGGATCTCGCGCGCGCCGGCCTGGCGCAGCATCTCCAGGATCTTGGTCGAGGTGGTGCCGCGCACGATCGAATCGTCGACCAGGATCACGCGCTTGCCTTCGATGCTGGCGCGGTTGGCGTTGTGCTTGAGCTTGACGCCCAGATGGCGGATCTGGTCGGTCGGCTCGATGAAGGTGCGGCCGACATAGTGGTTGCGGATGATGCCGAGCTCGAAGGGCAGCTTGACCTGCTCGGCATAGCCCAGCGCGGCGGGCACGCCCGAATCCGGCACCGGGATGACGATGTCGGCGGGCACGTGGCTTTCGCGCGCGAGCTCCTGGCCGATGCGCTTGCGCGCGTCATAGACGCTGACGCCGTCGATCACGCTGTCGGGCCGGGCGAAATAGATGTACTCGAACACGCAGAAGCGCTTGCGGCTCTTGTCGAAGGGCATGAGGCTCTTGACGCCGCCGGGGCCGATGCTGACCATCTCGCCGGGCTCGATGTCGCGCACGAAATCGGCGCCGATGATGTCGAGCGCGCAGGTTTCCGAAGAGAGAATCCAGGCCTCGCCCAGCCTGCCCAGGACCAGGGGCCTGACGCCGAGCGGGTCGCGCACGCCGATCAGCCCGTGCTGGGTCAACGCCGCCACCGAATAGGCGCCCTCGACCTGCTTCAAGGCCTCGGCCATGCGCTCCTCGACGCTGTTCTTCAAGGATGTCGCTATGAGATGGACGATCACCTCGGTGTCCGAGGTCGATTGGAACAGGCTGCCGCGGCTCACCAGGCGGTTTCGCAGATGGTAGGAGTTGGTGAGGTTGCCGTTGTGGCAGATGGCCAGCCCGCCGAAGGCGAAATCGGCGAACAGCGGCTGGATGTTGCGCGGCGCCACCTCGCCGGTGGTGGCGTAACGCACATGGCCGATGGCGAAACCGCCCTTGAGCTTGGCGATCACGTCCTTGGAGCTGAAATTCTCGCCCACCAGCCCCATGCCGCGATGGGCGTGGAACTGCTCGCCGTCATAGGCGACGATTCCCGCCGCCTCTTGTCCGCGATGCTGGAGCGCATGGAGCCCGAGCGCCACCAACGCCGCCGAGTCGGGGTGGCCGTAGACCCCGAATACGCCGCATTCTTCGTGGAAATGGTCGTCGGTCCCGGACTGGGCGGTCAGCATGGCGCGCGCTTCGCTCAAATGGCCCCCAAAGACGATCTTCTACACGGGATATGGTGCTTGCGCCAGTCCTCCGCCAGCGTGGCGCAACGTCATCCGGCGCATGACAGGCCCGCGCCCAGCAAAACCCGACGGTTCGGGTGGTTAATTAACGGCCCTGATTCTGCTGGATCAGCTTGTCCATGTTGCGCTGGTCCTGCGGCGAATAGGCGGGCGCGGCATCCCCGGGCTGGGCCTGGGATTTGGGCGTGCTGAAGGCCTTGAGCGCGTCGTTCAGCTCCTGCTCGACCGAAGAGCCGCCGGCATGGCTCGGCTCATGCAGCGAACGCGGCGCCAGTTGCCGGAGCGCGTTGGCCCCTTCCGTCAGCAGCGGCCTTGTGCGGGCCTGGCTAAACCACGGCGGCACCGCGCCCAAGGCGGGCAGCACGGTATTGAGCGCGATGAAGATCAATATCGCCAGCAACGCGCCGCGCGCCACGCCGAAGACCAGGCCGAGCGTGCGGTCGATCGCCGAAAGCGGGCTCTCCTTGACGCGCCGCGCCACCGCGGCGGTGATGAAGGACAGGATGACCAGCGCCAGGATGAAGGCGATCAGGCTCGAGGTGGCGTCGGCCACTTCCGGCGAGGGAGTGAAGCGTTGCGCGAAAGGGCGCAGATAGGGGAAGGCGTAAAGCGCCGCGAGCGACGCGCCGAACCAGGCGATGATCGACAGCACTTCCTTGACGAAGCCCCGCGCGAAGGCGAACAGGCCCGACAGCCCGACGAAGACGATGATGCCGAGGTCGAATTCGTTCACTGCCGGCCTCCGCCGGCGCCGGCGCCGAGCTTGCGCGTCACGCCCTGCGCCTGGTCGAACATCCCCACCAGGTTGCGCAGATGCGCCAATTCGCGCGGCTGGATTCCGGGCGCGGCGCCCGGCTTCTCCTTGGCCCGGCGCCGCGGCGGGGTCAGCGCGGCAACGAATCCCAGCTTCTCCGCCTCCTTGAGCCGCGCGTCGGTCTGGCTCACCGGGCGGATTTCGCCCGAGAGGCCGATTTCGCCGAACACCACGGTGTCGGGCGCGACCGGCTCGCGCACCAGCGCCGAGATCAGCGCCGCCGCCACCGCCAGATCGGCGGCCGGCTCGGAAATGCGCAAGCCGCCCGCGACGTTGAGATAGATGTCGTTGGCGCCGATCGGCACGCCGCAGCGCGCCTCGAGCACCGCCAGCACCATCGCCAAACGGTTGCCGTCCCAGCCCACCACCGCGCGGCGCGGCGTGCCCAGGGTCGAGGGCGCGACCAGCGCCTGGATTTCGACCAGCATCGGCCGCGTGCCTTCGATACCGGCGAACACCGCCGAGCCGGTGGTTTCGCGCTGGCGGTCGCCCAGGAACAGCGCCGAGGGATTGGGCACCTCGGCCAGGCCGGCATCGGTCATCTCGAACACGCCGATCTCGTCGGTCGGGCCGTAGCGGTTCTTGACCGCGCGCAAGATCCGGAACTGGTGGCCGCGCTCGCCCTCGAAATAGAGCACGGTGTCGACCATGTGCTCGAGCACGCGCGGGCCGGCGATGGTGCCTTCCTTGGTGACGTGCCCGACCAGGATCACGGTGAAGCCCCGCGCCTTGGCGAGCCGGATCAGCTCCTGCGCTGAGGCCCGCACCTGGCTCACCGTGCCGGGCGCGCTGTCGAGGGTGTCGAGATACATGGTCTGGATGGAATCGATCGCCACCACCTGCGGGCCTTTTGCGTGGTCGAGGGTCGCGGCGATGTCGCGGATCGAGGTGGCGGCGGCCAGCATCACCGACGCGGATGCGACGTTGAGGCGCACCGCGCGGAGCCGCACCTGGTCGAGCGATTCCTCGCCCGAGATATAGGCGCAATCGAGCGGGGATCCGCTCTTGCCCTGGGCCAGCGCCGCCATCGCCTGCAACAGCAAGGTGGATTTGCCGATGCCCGGATCGCCGCCGATCAGCAGCGCCGAGCCCGGCACCATGCCGCCGCCGCATACCCGGTCGAGCTCGGCGATGCCGCTCTTGCGCCGCGATGTCGCCTGAGTGTCGCCGGTCAGCCCGACGAAGGACAGCGCCCGTCCCTTGGCGGAGCCCAGGCCCTTGGGCGGGCCTTCGCGGCGCGCCGTTTCCTCGACCAGCGAATTCCACGCGCCGCAGGAATCGCACTTGCCCGCCCATTTGGGATAGGCGGCGCCGCAGCTCTGGCAGACGTAGCGGTTTTCGGCGCGTGCCATGTCAGCGCTCGGGATTGCTCACAGCGCGCGGATCTCCATCTGGATCGGGCCTTCGGCGCGGCCGTGGATGAACTGGTCGACATAGGCGTTGCCCGACTGGTCGATGGCCTTGGCGGCGCCCTGCCAGATGATCTTGCCCTTGTGGATCATGGCGATGCGGTCGGCGATCTTGTGCGCCGAGGCGATGTCGTGGGTGATCGAAACCGCGGTCGCGCCCAGATCGCGCACGCATTGCACGATCAGGTTGTTGATGACGTCGCCCATGATCGGGTCGAGGCCGGTGGTGGGCTCGTCGAAGATGATGATCTCGGGCTTGGATGCTATGGCGCGGGCCAGCGCCACGCGCTTCTGCATGCCGCCCGAAAGCTCGGCCGGCCACAGCTCGCCCACCTCGGGCCCCAGCCCCACCGCGCCCAGCGTCTTCAACGCCAATTCCTTGGCCTCGGCCTGGCCCATGCCGTGGCCCTGGATCAGGCCGAAGGCGACGTTCTGCCAGACGCGCAAGCTGTCGAACAGCGCCGAGCCCTGGAACAGCATGCCGAATTTCTGCATCACCTTTTCGCGCTCGCCGCGCGGCAGGCCGGTCACTTCCCGGCCGTCGATCTTGACCGAGCCGGCATCGGGCTCCATCAGCCCCATGATGCATTTGACCAGCACCGACTTGCCGGTGCCCGAGCCGCCGATCACCACCACGCTCTCGCCGACGCCGACGTCGAGGTCGAGACCGTCCAGCACCACCTTATGGCCGAAGGCCTTCTTGAGGCCGCGCACGGCGATTTTGGGCTCCCCGCTCATGACGAGAACAGCAAGGCCGACAGGATATAGTCGAACATCAGGATCAGCACCGAGGCCGACACCACCGCATAGGTCGTGGCCGCGCCCACGCCCTGCGCGCCGCCGCGCGAGTTGTAGCCGCAGTAACAGCCCATCAGCGCGATCAAGAAGCCGAACACCGACGACTTGATCAGGCCCGAAATCACGTCGTCGCGTTGCAGGAAGTCGGCGGTGTTCTGGAGATAGGCGGAAGGGTTGAAGCCAAATTTGTAGCTCGCCACCAGGAAGCCGCCGAACACGCCGATGATGTCGGCGACCAGGACCAGGCAGGGCAACGCCACGATGCCCGCGAGGAGCCGCGGTGCCACCAGATATTTGAATGGGTTGGTCGACAGCGTCGATAGCGCGTCGATCTGGTCGGTGACGCGCATGGTGCCGACCTCGGCGGCGATCGAGGCGCCGATGCGGCCGGCCACCATCAATCCCGCGATCACCGGCCCCAGCTCGCGGGTCATGCCGAGCACGACCACCTGCGCGATGGCGCTTTCGCCGCCGGTGAGGCGGCTGAAGCCGGTATGGAGTTGGAGCGCCAGCACCATGCCGATGAAGATCGCCGTCAATCCCACCACCGGCAGCGAGTAATAGCCGATGTCGACGAATTGCCGCCCGATCAGCTTGTAGTAGATCGGCGGGCGGAAGCAGTGGCTGACCGCGTTGAGCGTGAACATCGTCAGGCGGCCGGTGCCGGTGCAGAAGCCCAAAGTGACGTGGCCGATGCGCGCGAGGAAATTCATCGCGCACCGCCGCCGCGATAGACCCGGGCATAACGCTTGCCCAACAGCGTCAGGAATTCGTAGCCGATGGTATGGGCGGCCGCGGCGGCCTGGTCGACGCCGTAGTTCCGGTCGAGCAGGTCGGCATAGGCTCCGGCGCGCGCTTGGCGCGGATCGATCCCCGTCACATCGAGCGTCAGAAGATCCATCGAAATGCGTCCGATGACGGGAACCCTTTGGCCGGCAATCGCGGCGCTGCCGTGGTCGCTGCCGGAACGGAGCCAGCCATCGGCGTATCCGGCGGCGATCGTGGCCACGCGACTGGGCCGTTTCACGCGATGCGCCGCACCATATCCAACGCTCTCCCCGGCGTCAACGTCACGCACCTGGAGGATTTTGGCCTTGAGCCCGACCACCGGCGCCATCGGATTGGGCTGGCCGGGCAGCGGGTTGATGCCGTAGAGCGCGGCGCCCGGGCGCACGATCTGGAAGTGATAGTCGTGGCCGAGATAGATCGCCGAGGACGAGGCGAGCGAGGCGGGCGCGGGCGGCAGCCGGGCAAGGGCCGCGCGGAAGATCGCCAATTGCTCGGGATTCTTGCGGTGCTCGGGCTCGTCGGCGCAGGCGAGGTGGCTCATGAACGCCGCGAGCTTGAAGTCCTTGAGCAGGCTTCCATCCTCGGCGAGTTTCATCCATTCGCCGCGCGACAGCCCGAGCCGGGCCATGCCGGTATCGAGATGGATGACGGCCTTGAGCCCGCCGCGCGCGCCCGCGAATTTGCGCCAGGAAGCGATCTGCGAAAGCTCGTTCAGCACCGGCACGAGCTTGCCCTGGGCGAATTCGCCCTCGCTCCTGGGCATCAGCCCTTCGAACACGGCGATCTCGGATTTAGGCAGCGCTTTCCGCAACGCCAGGCCTTCCTCGAGCGTCGCCACGAAGAAGAGATTGCAGCCCGCCTTGGCCAGCGCCGGTCCCACCTGGCCCGCGCCCAGCCCATAGGCGTCGGCCTTGATCACCGCGCCGGTCTCGACGCGCGGGCCGACGATCCGCCGGATCTTCCGCCAATTGCCGGCAACCGCGCCCAGATCGATTTCGAGGATCGCGTCCGGAGCCGAACCCTTGGCTCTAGAAGGTGACATCGGGCAGCTGGTCGCCGCTGATGTAATTGTCGAACTTGGTGGTGTTGCCGTCGAAGCGCAGAGTCACCTTGCCGATCGGGCCGTGGCGCTGCTTGGCCACCATGATCTCGGCGGTGCCGTAGGCCTTCTCGCAGCGTTCCTTCCAGCGGTCGTGGCGGTCGCCGAACTTCTCGACGCTTTCGTCGTTGTGCTGCACCGGCTCGGAACGGCTCAGGTAATATTCCTCGCGGAAGACGAACATGACCACGTCGGAATCCTGCTCGATCGAGCCGGATTCGCGCAGATCCGACAACATCGGCCGCTTGTCCTCGCGCTGCTCGACCGCGCGCGACAATTGCGACAGCGCCAGCACCGGCACTTCGAGCTCCTTGGCCAGCGCCTTCAAGCCGCGCGTGATCTCGGAGATTTCCTGCACGCGGTTCTCGAAGCCGCCGCTCTCGTGGCCGCGGATGAGCTGGAGATAATCGACGATCACCAGGCCCAGCCCCCGCTGGCGCTTCAGGCGCCGCGCCCGGGTGCGCAGGCCGGATATCGTGAGCGCCGGCGTGTCGTCGATGAAGAACGGCACCGAGGCCAGGCGCTGGCTCGCCTGGACGAATTTGTCGAAACCCTCGTTCGACACCTTGCCTTGGCGGATTTCGTGCGAGGGCACGCCCGATTCCTCGGCCAGGATGCGCGTCGCCAGCTGCTCGGCCGACATTTCCAGCGAGAAGAAGCCCACCACCGCGCCGTCCTCGGCGCCGCCCTCGTCCTTGGGGCGGAAGTTGCGGGCGGCATGGAAGCCGATATTGGTGGCGAGCGCGGTTTTGCCCATGGACGGCCGCCCGGCCACGATCACCAGATCCGAGGGGTGCAGGCCGCCCAGCAGCTTGTCGAGATCGGTGAAGCCCGTCGCCACGCCGGTGGTCTTGCCGCTGCGTTTGAAGGCCGCCTCGGCCATCAACACGGCCTCGGTCATGGCTTCGTGGAAATGCTGGAAGCCCCCTTCGTACTGGCCGCTGGTGGCGAGGTCGAACAGATGCTGCTCCGCCGTCTCGATCTGCTGCAAGGCGTTGCGTTCGAGATCGAAGGCGAAGGCGTCGTTGACCACGTCCTCGCCGATGGCGATCAGCTGGCGGCGCAGGAAGCAGTCATAGATGGTGCGGCCGTAATCCTGGGCGTTGATGATGGTGACGACCGAGGCGGCGAGGCGCACGAGATACTGCGCGCCGCCGATCTCCTGCAACGCGCCGTCCTGCTCGAAATAATTGGCCAGCGTCACCGGATTGGCGATCTGGCCGCGCTCCATCAACTTCTCGATGGCGGCGAAGATGCGGCCATGCACCGGTTGGGCGAAATGCTCGGGGCGCAGGAACTCGGCCACCTTGTGAAAGGCCGAATTGTTGACCAGGATCGCGGCCAGCAGCGCCTGCTCGGCCTCGAGATTGTGCGGCGGCGAACGGTAGCCCGCGTCGCCCTCGCGCAGGGGCGTCACCTTCGACAATGCGTTTTCCATGAAACGACTTTAGCACCGCCGCGCCGCGATGGAACATGAACGAATTGCGTCGCAAGCCTGTGAGTTACCTGAATAGCGGTGTTAAGAATCTCGAATCGGGAATTCACCTACGACTCGTGTTAACTCCTGGGTTGCTTGGCGTGGGCGGCGTTTCAGTTTGACCCTGCATGGGCGGTTTCGCGCCCTTCATCCCCTCATCCCGAGCCCTCATCCTGAGCCTGTCGAAGGACGAGGGATGACGACACGCAGAGCGAGGGACACAGTGTTGATGGCATTAAGAAAATCGCCTCACCCTGAGCCTGTCGAAAGGCGCATAACGCTTATCCAACGCTCAAGACGGGACACGACCCTCGCGTGAATGCCTAGGGCACCTTGGAGCCGCCGCGCGTTCATGCGGGGCTTGCCCCTGTGACGCAACGCGGTCAGAGGGGCTGGTGTCAGTCCCGGCCGGCCGGCGCGCTTTATCCTTGTGACTCACAGGGCGGGAAAACTTTGCGGGGGGCAAGTCCGGGGAAGGCGTTATTGCGGTTTGTCAGGCCGAAAGGTGGCAGTAACTGCCCGCTGGGGTGAACACCCGCCCCCTCTCCAGTACGGAAATTATTTGGGGCTAGGATATATTTGATACGCTTGATCAAGTCCTTCAGCACTGGAGGGGTAAATAATGGAATGGATTTTACCACTCATCGCCGGTCTTGGAATTGGCTCTCTACTCAAATCGATTGCCGATCATTTCATGGCGAGGCGTGCAACAGCTAATGACCGTTGGTATCAAGATAAGCGAGAAGCCTATTTGGGTTTACTAAGTGCGCTCCATAAGGCGGCAATACATCCATCTGATGAGCATTCAAAAGACTATGCCCTATGGCAAACACATTGTGATTTGTTTGGATCGGCAAATGTTTCCAAATACGCACAGCAAATTGTTGATACAAACGATAGTCCGATTGCCGAGAGAAACGACGCGTTTCGGAATTTGATCGAGGCAATGAAAACTGATCTTCGCGGCTAACCACGCGCGGCTACGCCGGCATAAGGAGTTGCGGAGAAGCCCGCGCAAAACGCCCCTTGCGCTCCTTAAAGTATCACTTTAGTATCACTTCATGCGCACCGAACTCGTAACCACGCTGAAGCGGAAGGCGACCAAACTCCTTGCCGCGTTGAAGCGCGCGCAGGAGCCGATCCTGATCACGCATCACGGCCTGCCGGCGGCCTATCTGGTTGATGCCCCGTCCTATGAGCGGCAGCAGCGGCGTTTGGCGCTGCTCGAGGGCATCGCGCGCGGCGAGAAGGCGGTCGAAGAGGGGCGCGTCTTGACTCACGCCCAGGCGGAGAAGCGCATGGCGCGATGGCTGAAGTAATCTGGACGGAGCCCGCGCCGGGCGATCTCGACGCCATTGCCGACCATATTGCGCTCGAAAACCCGGATGCGGCGCGCCGTCTGGTCCGGGCGGTCTTTCGTCATGTCGCCTTGCTCGCGCAACATCCGGAAAGCGGCTCCAAGCCGCAAGAGCTGCGCGGCCGGCGCTACCGGCAGATCGTCGAGCCGCCCTGCCGGATTTTCTATCGCTATGACGGCAGGCGGGTCTTTATCCTTTATGCGATACGCGGCGAGCGCAAATTGAGCGCGCGCCAATTGGCTCGGCGAAGTCCAGCCTAGAAGGGCCCATGCCTCGGTCCCGCCTCGCGAAATACCCGGCCAACCTCGGCCCCGCCTCGGCCCTCCTCGATCTTGCCTCGATGCCGCCTCGATAATACCTCGGGTTGATACCCGGGCCGCGCGCCCGGAAATCCGTCAGCCGGTCTTGCGTTCCCGGCCGGCGACGAAAACGTCTTCGTCCCTATAACGTTTCTTGAGCGCCCGTTCTTCCTCGAACATGTAGTCGCGTGTCAAGGGCGCGGCGTCAGGATTCTTGCCCAGCAGCAGCTGGAACACGGTTATGCCGGAATAGAGAAAGCCGGCTTCGCAGGCGAGCAGATAGAACTCCCAGGCGCGGTAGAACTTGTCGCCGAATTGCGCCTCGACCTCCCGCTTGTGGGTTTGCAGCGCCGCGTGCCAGCGATAGAGCGTCTTGGCGTAATGCAGGCGCAGATTCTCGCAGTCCAGGATCCACAACCCGGTGCGTTCGGCGGCGGCCGCCAGCTGCGACAGCGAGGGCAGGTAAGCGCCGGGAAAGATGCGCCGCCTTATCCAGGTGTTGATCGGCGACGGCGGACCGCGCCGGCCGATGGTGTGGATCAGCGCGACACCGTCATCCGCCAGCAGATCGCCGACCTTGGCGAAATATTCGCCGTAATGGTCCTTGCCGACATGCTCCAGCATCCCGACCGAGACGATGCGGTCGAAGCGGCCGGACACCAAGCGGTAATCCTGGAGATGGAAGTCGAGCAAGGGGGAGCGGCGGTTCTCCTGGGCGTAAGCATGCTGGTTCTTGGAGAGCGTGACGCCGGTCACCTGGACGCGGTCGTAATTCGAGCTCAAAAAGGCCGCCAATCCGCCCCAGCCGCAGCCGATGTCCAAGACATTCTGGCCCGGGCGCAGGAACAGCTTGGCCGCGATATGCTGCATTTTCGCGATCTGCGCCTCGGCGATGGTCTCCTTGCCGGTCTCGAAATAGGCGCAGGAATATTGCATGGCCGGGTCGAGGAACAGGCCGAAGAACTCGTTCGACAGGTCGTAGTGGAATTGCACGTCGCGCCGCGCCCGGTCGATGGTTCCGACCTTGACGATCCAGTCGACGAGCGAGGACGTGGCTTGGCGCAGCTTGTCGAAGAATACCGGATAGGCGCCGTCCTTGACGCCGCTCATCAGCACGGCCAGCATCTGGCGCAGATCGCCTTCCTCGATTTCGAGATCGCCGTTCACGTAGCCTTCCGCCAGGAAGAAGCTGGGTGCTACGAACAGCTTGGCCAGGAATTTCCGGTTTTTGATCCGCACCACCACCCGGGGCGAAGGGCTGGCCGCGACGCAATCGGAGGCGCCGTCCGGGCCGATCAGCACGATCGTTCCGGTCTTGACGATGCGTCTGAGCAACTTGCCGAACAGCATCTCTCCTGCCCACGAACAGGCCTTGCCACCACTAAACTACACGCGGCGGGCGGCTGACAAGGGCCCGTTTCTGAATGGCTCTAAAGCATCTCCAGGGCGGTGCGGCGAAGCGGCGGCGGGAAAGCCCGGTCCAGCTCGGCCAGGTCGGCGGGCGACAGTTTGAGATCGAGCGCGCCCCGGTTTTCCTCGACATGCCTCGGCTTGGCCGCCTTGGGGATGGCGACCACCCCGTCGCGGTGCAGCAGCCAGGCCAGCGCGATCTGGGCCGGGGTGGCGCCGTGCTTTTGCGCCAGCTCCATGAGGACGGGTTGGCCCAGGATCCGGCCCTGCTCCAGGGGCGAATAGGCCATCACCGGGATTCGGGCCTTGGCCAAGGCGGGCAGCAGGTCGAATTCGATGCCGCGCCGGCCGAGATTGTAGATCACCTGGTTGGCGGCGCAGTTCTGGCCGTGGGGCAGGTCCCGCAATTCCTCCATGTCGCTGGTATCGAAGTTTGATACGCCCCAATGACGGATCTTGCCTTCGCCTCGAAGTTCCTCGAAGGCCGCGACGGTCTCCGCCAAGGGCACGCTCCCCCGCCAATGCAATAGGTACAGATCGAGGCGGTCGGTGCCGAGCCGCTTCAGGCTGCGCTCGCAAGCGGCCCGGGTCGCCCGGCGGCCGGCATTCGACGGCAGCACCTTGCTCACCAGGAACACCCGGTCGCGCCGGCCGGCGATCGCGCGGCCCACCAGCTCCTCGGCGCCGCCATCGGCGTACATCTCCGCCGTGTCGATGAGCGTCATGCCGAGATCCAATCCCAGGCGCAGCGCATCTTCGATTTCCTGCCCGCGCGCGGCTCGCTCGCCCATCATCCAGGTGCCCAATCCCAGCGCCGGGATGCGCTCGCCGTCGGGCAATGTGACAAAACGCATGGTCATGCCGGAGCGCCGAGGAAACCGGCCAGGATGCGCGCGGTTTCGGCCGGGAACTGGTCGATGAAGAAATGGCCGCCGGGCAGCGACGCAGTTTTGAGGTTGGCGCAGCGCTGGCGCCATTGGGCCTCGATGTCGAACAGCTTGTGCATCAGCCCCTTGGCGCCCCAGCAGGCAAGCGCGGGGCATTGGACTTGGCGCGCCAGATCGGCCCGGTCATGGTCGAGGTCGATGGTCGCGCCGGCGCGGTAATCCGAGCACGAGCCGTGGATCATCGCCGGATCGCGCCAGCAGCGCCGGTAATCGGCCAGCATCTCCGGGTCGAAATCCTCCACCCGGGCCGCGCCCCAGCCGACCAGGCAGGTCTCGTAGAAGAAATCGGGGTCGTTGCCGATCAGGCGCTCGGGGAAAGGCTCGGGCTGGGACAGGAAATACCAGTGCCAATAGGCTCCGGCGATGTGGCGGTTGGTCTCCATGAACATGGCGTAGGTGGGCACGATGTCGAGCACGGAAAGCGACACCACCGAAGCGGGATGGTCGAGCGCCATGCGGTGAGCGGTGCGGCCGCCGCGATCGTGGCCCACCACGTGGAAACGGGCGAAGCCGAGACGGTTCATCAACGCGACCTGGTCCGCCGCCATGGCGCGGAAGGCATAGTTGGAATTATCGGGCAGGCATCGGGGCTTGAAAGAATCGCCATAGCCGCGCAAATCGGCGCAGACCACGGTGAATTGCTTGGCCAGGAGCGGGGCGACCCGCGCCCATTCGGCCAGGTTCTGCGGAAAGCCGTGCAGCAGCAGCAACGGCGGGCCGCTGCCGCCCACGACGCAGTTGATCGTGGCTTCGCCGATCTGGATAGGTTTGCGCGCGAAGCCCTCGAACAAGGGGCGCCTCCCGCCTATTCCTTGGCCCCGGCGCGGAACGCCATTATTTTGAAGGCTTGGCCTTCTTTTCGCGCTTCTCGGCCTTGGGTTTGGCCGCCTTGTCGGCGTCCTTCGTCGCCGGCTTGGCTTCGGCCTTGGTCTTGGTTTTGGTCTCGGCTTCGCCTTCGTCCTGGTCCGCTTTCTTCTTGGCCTTGGCGGGTTTCTTCTCCGCCTTTGCAGCCGGTGATGCCGCTTCGTCGGCAGGCGCTTCCTCTTCACCGCCGCCTTGCGCCGCCTTTTGCGCAAGCTGGATCGGGTTGATGCCCTTGGCCTGCATCTCGGCCTCTTCGGCCGATTGCGCCACGTTGACAGTGACTTGCACCGCGACCTCGGGATGCAGCACGACGCGGACCGGATAGAGGCCGAGGGTCTTGATCGCCTTGTCGAGCGTCACCTGGCCGCGGACCAGGGTGAAGCCCGCCTCGGTCACGCCGACGGCGATGTCGCGCGCCGAGACCGAACCATAAAGCTGGCCGCTCTCGCCCGCCTGGCGGATGAGAACGACCGAGACGCCGTTCATCTTCTGCGCCACCTGTTCGGCCTCGCTGCGCTTTTGCAGATTGACGGTTTCGAGTTGCGCGCGGCGCTGCTCGAAGACGGCGAGGTTTTCCTTGGTCGCGCGCAACGCCTTCTTCTGCGGCAAAAGGTAATTGCGGGCGAAGCCGGGGCGCACCTTCACCACCTGGCCCATCTGGCCCAGCTTCTCGACGCGCTCGAGCAGGATGACTTCCATCATGATGCGTCTCCTACTTCAGATTGTACGGCAGGAGGCCGAGAAAGCGCGCGCGCTTGATCGCCTGCGCCAGCTCGCGCTGCTTGCGGGTCGAGACCGCGGTGATGCGCGACGGCACGATCTTGCCGCGCTCGGAAACGAAGCGTTGCAGCAGCTTCACGTCCTTGTAGTCGATCTTGGGCGCGTGCGGACCCGAGAACGGGCACGACTTGCGCCGGCGGAAGAACGGCCGGCGCGCGCCGCCGCCCGAACGGTCGCCACGATCCCCGCCACGGTCGCCGCCGCGATCACCGCCGCGTCCACCGCGCTCGCCACGTTCCATGTCGTCGCTCATGCCTCGCCTCCCTCGACCTCGGGGATGACCTCGGGGATGACCTCGGGAATGACCTCGGGGATGACGATGCCTTCGCGCGGCTCGCGCTCGAAGCGCGGACGGCGATCGCCCCGGTCACCCCGGTCGCGATCGCCCCGGTCGCGGTCGCCGCGGTCGCGATTCTGCATCACCGCCGACGGGCCTTCCTCGAGCACCTCGACGCGCACGGTGAGGTAGCGCAGCACGTCCTCGTTGATGCGCATGTTGCGCTCAAGCTCGTTCACCGCCGCCGGCGGCGCGTCGAGGTTGAACAACATGTAATGGCCTTTGCGGTTCTTCTTGACGCGATAGGCGAGATTCCTGAGGCCCCAATATTCGCGCTTGGTCACCTTGCCGCCGAACTGGGCGACGATGCCGGCGAAACCTTCGGCCAAGGCCTCGACCTGCGCCGCGGATACGTCCTGGCGGGCAATGAAAACATTTTCGTAAAACGGCATGGGTCGGCGTAACTCCTTATGGCTGTTGATGGCCCGGCGCTGGTCAATCGCTTGACGGTCAGCCGCCCGGGCCTAGCCGGCATTGGCCGGCAAGGAGGTGGCGGACTATACACGAACTCTTCCGCCATGCAACCCTCTGGCTGACAAGGCTTTTAGCCG
>Ga0187803_10000312_pt1 | contig 19947 bp, 16 predicted proteins | sample NC_wetland_sal_i_2_FD_132425 | JGI IMG/M metagenome (GOLD analysis project Ga0187803, IMG submission 132425) | Wetland sediment microbial communities from Neuse River Estuary, North Carolina, USA - Control_3 | ecosystem: Environmental > Aquatic > Freshwater > Wetlands > Sediment | place: USA...
CCGGGAGCGAACTGCCGGGAGATGCGATGGAAGAAGCCATGGTGCAGCCTTCAGAATAGCATCGGGCGCGCGATGGGCGGCGGCCGGGAAACGAAAGGGTTATCGTGAGCGCCAGAGGGATATCAGAGTTCAGATATCAGTGATCAGATATCAGGAAGCAAGACAGAGGCGCCTAGAGGGGGCGCCTTTTTTTGTGTTCGATGAGGAGGCAGGCGTCTTCGACAACGAGGAGGCCGGCGGCGCGGGCTCTTTCCGCAGCGGCGGAGTTGGTGATGCCCAGCTGGAGCCAGAGGACTTTGGGTTTGATGGCGATGGCCGAATCGGCTACGGGAGGAACGTCCGCGGAGCGGCGGAAGACGTCGACGATGTCGATGGGATCGGGGACGTCTTCGAGGCGGGGATAGGATTTTTCGCCGAGGACTTCGGATTCGTTGGGGTTAACGGGAATGATGCGGTAGCCGGCGGATTGGAGGTAGGCGGCAACTTCGTGGGAAGGCCGGCGGGGATTGGAGGAGAGGCCGACGACGGCGATGGTTTTGGATGTGCGGAGAAGATCGGTGATGGGGTCGGGGGATGGAGTGGCGTTGTCAGGGAGATGGAGGAGCATTGGTGTTGGATGCGAAGGAAGAGTTTAAAGTCAAAAGTTGAAAGTTTAAAGGTTAGGAAAGAAACCAGGAAAAGATTTAGCACAGAGAGCGGAACACAGAGGGCACAGAGAAGAGCAAGCCAAGAGCGAAGAGAAGAGAGGTTGTGGCGTTCGAGCGTAAGACCCCACCCTTTCAAACCAAGGGTGGGGCACCCTCAAGACCATGCGTGGGTTGGAATAGCAAAGAAGAAGAGGGATCCCTCACCCGCAAAAAGTGCGGGTTCGGGATCACGAGTTTGTTTCTGAAGGCGAAAGTTGTGCCGAGATGGGGCGCAGCAGTGCTGCGCCCCTACGATGACAAAGAGCATTTGGAAGTGGGAAGGGCTAGGATTTTTTGGCGGGGGAGAGGGTGTGGGAGATGGCGGTAAGGAGTTTGGTGTTTTCGGCGGAGTTGCCGATGGAGATGCGAATGGCTTCGGGGAAACCCATCCAGCCCATGGGACGAACGATGACACCTTCGAGGAGCAGTTCGTCGCAGAGGGACTTTGCGTTGGGGCCGACGGGGATGAAGAGGAAATTGGTTTCGCTGGGGACGGGAGAGAGGCCGAGCCTAGTGAGCTCGAAGATGAGGCGGCGGCGCTCGGCGCGATTCATTTCGACGGAGCGGCGAACGTGGTCGGTGTCGTCGAGTGCGGCGAGAGCGGCGGCCTGGCCAACACTGGTGACATTGAAGGGCGTGCGAAGCTTGTTCATTTCGGCGACGAGCGTGGGATGACCGATGCCATAGCCGATGCGCAGACCGGCGAGGCCATAGACCTTAGAGAAAGTGCGAAGAGTGAGGATGTTGTTGTACTGCTTGAAGAGTTCGAGGGCGTTGGGAAGATCGGAGCGTTCGGCGTATTCGCGATAGGCTTCATCGAGGACGACGAGAACATCGCCGGGGACTTTTATGAGAAAGGCGGAGAATTCTTCGGCACCGAAGGCCGTGCCGGTGGGGTTATTGGGGTTGGCGATGTAGATGACGCGAGTTTGCGGAGTGACGGCGGCGGCGATGGCGTCCAGATCGAAGGTGAAATTCTTCATGCGGGTTTGAATAAGGTTGCCGCCGCTGGCGCGAATGGCTATGGCGAAGAGGGTGAAGGAACCTTCGCTGGTGATGCCGTCGAGACCGGGACGAAGGAGGACACGCGAGGCGAGATCGATGATTTCGCTGGAGCCGAGACCGACGAAAACTTCTTCGGGGTGTACGGAGAAGCGGGCGGCGAGGACTTCGCGAAGATGCTTGCTGCCGCCATCGGGATACCAGTTGGCTTCGCCGAGAGCGCGGCGGGCGGCTTCCATGGCTCGGGGAGAGGGCCCGAGCGGATTTTCATTGGAAGCGAGCTTGACGGCGTGGATTTTGAGTTCCTGCTCAACTTCTTCGACGGGCCTGCCGGGAACGTAGGCGGGAAGGCCCTGGATGTAATCGGGGATGAGTTCTTCGAGCGTGTGGGTCATGAGTTTATTTTATGACGATGATAGGTAGAAATCGAGGGGGGGCGGTGGGATATCAGATATCAGTGATCAGATATCAGAAAGGCGAGCAGCGCCCGGCGACCAGTGATCAGCGACCAGGAAGAAAGAGGAGCCCAGGACTCAGCCTCCCCGCAAAGGCATCCGGGGCACGAAATGCGCGCAGAAAACGAGGGTGGGGCACCCTCAAGTTTGTTTGCCAAGTGGCGTCAGGCGAGAAGGATAAAAGTGAAACAGTGAAAGAGAAGAAGGCTAGAGACGTTGGGTCGTAAGAGCCCACCCTTAAAAACCAAGGGTGGGGCACCCTCAAGTTTATTTGCGAAATGGCGTGACTTGGAAAACCCAAGAGCAGAGACGGGACAGTCTTTGGAATAAGCACAGAATTAAGTTTCAGGGGGGAGAGGCGAACGGAAACGTGGGAGACAAGACTCGGTGGTTGAGATCCTTCACCCGCAAAAAGCGCGGGTTCAGGATGACAAGGCATGTCGATCAGTGCGAATAATGGGGAACGGGGGCGAGATTCTTGAGGCGGTGGACTTCGCGGTCGGATAGGGGGCGGAATTTGCCGGGAGGGATGTCGAGTGTGAGAGGGCCGAGTTGGACGCGACGGATTTTTTCGACGAGGAGGCCGACTTGTTGAAACATACGGCGGATTTGGCGATTGCGGCCTTCGATGAGGACGACTTCGTACCAGGGATTGGCGGCGTCTTCGAGGAGGCGAATTTTGGCGGGAGAGGTCTTTACGCGGCGATTGTCGTCGAGAGGGATGGTGACGCCGTCGCGGAGGCGTTGGATGGCTTGGTCGTTGGGCTTGCCGCTGATTTTGACGTGATAGGTTTTGGGGACGTGCGAGCCGGCCTTGGTGAGTTTTTGAGCGAGAGCGCCGTCGTTGGTGAGGAAGAGGAGACCCTCGCTGGCGTAATCAAGGCGGCCAACGGGATAGACGCGCTCGATGTTTTTGGGAAGAAGCTGCATCACGGTGGGACGGCCTTCGGGATCACTGACGGTGGTGACGTAGCCTTTGGGCTTGTTGAGAAGGAAATAGACGAAACGTTCCGCGGGCTTTAAAGGTTTTCCATCCAGACAAATTACGTCGGTTTGTGGATCCGCCTTAATTCCCTGCTCGGTCACAACCTGGCCGTTGAGGGTGACGCGACCGGCGGCGATGAGTTCTTCGGCTTTGCGGCGGGAAGCGATCCCTGCGGCGGCGAGGATTTTTTGGAGGCGCGCGGGCATGGGAGTTGTCAGTTGTCAGTTAAGAGTAACAGCGAACGGGTGGGGAGAAAAAGGAGAGTTGAAAAGTTGAAGAGTTTAAAGTTGAAGGTTCAGGGACAATATCGAGAACCAAGAGAAAAGAAGATGTGGCGTTAGAGCGTGACAGCCCACCCTTTACGGAAGCCGCAAAAGGTGGGGCACCCTCAAGTTCATCGGCGGCAGGCATAACTAGGAAAACCCAAGAGGCCGATCGGGAGATCGGCGGTCCCGGGAGGAGAGAAACCCAAGAGCACAGGCTAAAGCCTATGCTACAGAAGCCTATGCTACCAGAACCTCCTCAAGTTCATTTGGCGCAGTGACACAACGGAGAAAACCCAAAGGCGCGGAGGAAGAGGTTTGTTTCAAATGAGGCGGACACTTGTTTGCTTGAAGTGAACGTTGAGATCCTTCAGCGATCCTAGTCGGATCGCTTCAGGATGACAATGTTCATTGGCCGATTGGAAAACTAGCGGGGCTTGGGTTTGGCGGGTTTGGGAGGCTTGGTTAAAGATTCCACTTCCCTTTTTTCGAGGAGACGGTAACGGCCGCGGGGGATGCCTTCAATGGAGAGCGGGCCGAGGCCGATGCGCATGACTTTTTCGATGGGATGGTGCTCGCGAAAGAGAGTGCGGCGAAGGGATTCGAGTTTGGGGCCCTGCATGACCATCTGATACCAGTAATTCTGGCTGCGGGAACGCGCGGCTTCGGGTTGACGGACGGTGTTGAGGCGCACTCCGGTTTCTTTGCCGAGGCGTTCGAGGTCGGTGAGAGTGAGCATGCCTTTCACTTTGAGGTGGTAAGTCTGGTCGAGCTGGTTCCAGTACTTAAGAAGCTGGGCAGCAAGGTCACCATCGTTGGTAAGGAAGATGAGACCCGCAGCAGCGTATTCGAGATTGCCGACGGGATAGACGCGTTCGGGAAAGCCGCGAAGAAAATTGCGCAGGGTCTTGCGACCCTCGGGATCGGCGAGAGTGGAGACAACTTCGGGAGGCTTGTGGAGGAGGAGATAGACGGTGCGCGGGGCGGACTCGATGGGGCGGCCGGCGGCTTCGATTTTGTCCTTGGAGGGGTCCGCTTTGGTGCCGAGTTCCGTGACAGTTTTGCCGTTGACGCGGACTTGGCCGGAGAGGATGAGTTGCTCGGCGTGACGGCGAGAGGCGATGCCGGCCCGGGCGATAATCTTTTGAAGGCGTTCGAGCATGAAGAAGGATATCAGGAACCCGTGGGGGCATGCCGGGTCGAGGCGAGAAGGATAGCACAGTGGGGCGAGGAGGAGGAAAGAGTTCAGGAGTTCAGGGGCAAAATCAAGAACGAAGAGAAGAGACAGCGTGGCGTTGGAACGTTGGAGCCCACCCTTTGCAAAAACGGCAAAGGGTGGGGCACCCTCAAGTTCATATGGGCGGTGACGAAGGGAGGAGAAACGCAAGAGCCGGCAGGATGCCGGCGATACGAAGGCAAACCTAAGAGTGGGCACGACATGTCGTGCCCCTACGAAGAGGGGTATTAGTCGGGGGCGGAGTGGGACTTGGTGGAGGGTTTGGGAGGATCTTCGTCGAGAGTGCCGGAGGGCATGCCTTCGGCAGTGGCGGCGGCTTCTTCTTCGCGGAGTTGCTCGGCGGCGTTTAGTTCTGCTTCGACGCGATGGATGGACAAAGCCGCCCCTCGATGCTCGGGACCAGCAGGGCTCGAAGAGTCGCCCTGCGCCACAGGGGACGAATCATTCGGACGCCAATCGGGAGATTGGCGTTCCCGGGAAACAGGGGCCGCGTTGGCGACGTCGGTTTCGGGATGGAGCTCGGCGACCTGGTCTTCGGAGATGTCGGCGGCAACAGATTCGTCGGCGCCAAGGGCTTCGCGGGCGAGGGCTTCAAACTCCTTGAGACTGGGGAGTTCGTCGAGATCGCTAAGGCCGAAGCGGATGAGGAATTCTTTGGACGTTTTGTAGAGAATGGGGCGGCCGATGACTTCCTTGCGTCCGGCGGTGGTGATGAGTTTCTTGTCGAGGAGCGTGGAGATAACGCCGGCAGTGTTGACGCCTCGGATTTCGGAGATTTCGGGGGCGGTGACGGGCTGCTTGTAGGCGATCACGGCGAGAGTTTCGAGAGCGGGCATGGAGAGGCGCAGCGGCGGGCGAAGAGACTTGATGAAACGGCGGACGACATCGTGGTGCTGGGGCTTGGTGTAGAGCTTGTAGCCTCCGGCAACGGCGCGGATTTCGATGCCGCGATCGTCGGAGGAATAGAAGGCGATAAGTTCGTTGAGAGCGGCTTTGACGAAGAGTTTGTCTTCGCCAAGAGCGGCGGCGAGCTGGTCGAGAGTGGCGGGCTCGTCGGCGGCGTAGATGATGGCTTCGAGAGCGGGCTTGAGGTCGGTGGAGTTGGACATGCGTCCCCTTTATCGGAGGTAAAAGAAGTATAGGAGGTAAAAGAGGTAAAGGAAAATACCAAAACCGATCGCCTACGCGCAGTGATTTTAATCCTTTGCTTCCTTTGCTTCCTCACGTTCCTTCACTTCATTTTCTCACTACTGGTACTCGGCGTCGATGCGGAGGGCGCCGGACTGGTCGAAGGCGTTGTCGAAGGATTTGGCTTTCTTGATGAGGATGTCGCCGAACTGCTTTTCCTGGAAGAGGGCTACGGCCTGGAGCTTGACCATTTCGAGGAGTGCCAGGAAGGCGACGATCATGGCGTGGCGGGAGGGGCAAGCTTCGAAGAACTGGACGAGGCTGATGGAACTGGTGTCGCTGGAAAGGATTTGACCGCGAAGCTGGCCGATCATTTGGGCGACGGTAAACGTTTCGTGCTGGAGCTCGATGCGGGTGACTTCTTTTTTGCGCTCGAGGACTTGCTGGAAGACGCGGACCAGGTCGACGAGGGAGACGACGAGTTCGCCCTCGGTGCCTTCGTCGTGATAGAGGGATTTGTCGGGCTTGGACCAGACGTTTTCCTCGATTTGCTGGCGCTGGTAGAGGAGTTGCGCGGCGTTTTTGAATTTTTCGTGTTCGATGAGGCGCTGGACGAGCTCTTCGCGGGGATCGGCGGCCTGCTCTTCGGGGGAGGCGAGGGGGTCGGGCGGGAGAAGCATTTTGGATTTGATGTAGATGAGCGTGGCGGCCATGTAGATGAATTCGGCGGAGACGTCGACGTTCTGGACTTCAAGCTGGTGAAGGTAGTCGAGGTATTGCGAGGTGATTTTCGAGATTTGGATGTCGTGGATGTTCATTTCCTGCTTTTTGATGAGGTCGAGCAGGAGGTCGAGAGGACCTTCGTAGAGAGGGATGTTGATTTTGTAGGGAGAAGACATGGGAAAAAGGATAGCAGATATGAGGAAGTGAGGACGAGGCGGAGAGTGAAAGAGTTTAAGAGTTCAAGAGTGGAAGAGAAGAGAGTTTGCGGCATCAGATCGTAAGAGCCCACCCTAACAAAACTAGGGTGGGGCACCCTCAAGTACAAAGTTGGTCGTACTTGAACTGAAAGGCCTCACGCCTCGAAGGCGTGAGCTACAGGGAGGCGCGCTTGGAGGGCCAGTGGAAGATGGAGTCGCGGACGCGGGACATGGTTTGCTTGGCGGACTCGCGGGCCTTGGCGCTGCCTTGGTCGAGGATTTCCAAGACGCGCTTGGGGTGCTGCTCGTAGTCGAGACGTCGTTCGCGGATGGGAGCGATCCATTTGATGAGGTTATCGGCCATGGCGGCTTTACATTCGATGCAGCCGATGCCTGCGGTCGTGCAGCCGGTGCGGACCCAATCGAGGCGGCCGGGATCGCGTTCGGGAGTGGAGAAGAGTTTGTGCCAGTCGAAGACGGGGCAGACGTCGGGATTGCCGGGGTCGGTACGGCGCTTGCGGGCGGGGTCGGTGACCATGACCTTGGTTTTGGCGCGGATGTCGGCGTCGGATTCGGAGAGAGTAATGGCGTTGCCATAGGACTTGGACATCTTGCGGCCATCGAGGCCGGGGACGCGGGGAGTGGGGGTGAGGAGGGCCGCTGGTTCTTCGAGGATGGTCACCAAACTGGCCAACATCTGGAATTGATTTGGCTCCCCTAGCAAATTCCTAGCACCCACTAAGCTTGCAACTTGTGGAACGGCTTTGATGATCCAATCAGCAACATCGGAACTGACTGGACCGTGGGGAAACTCCGGAGCTCCATCAGACCAGTACCGAAACAGATGGTTGTAAAAGACTCGCACGAATGGTTCGCTGTCTGGAGCCATTAGTGTCTCGCGGGAAATTTGCCAGCCGTAAAAATTGTTGAATCTGCGGACGAGTTCGCGGGACATCTCAACGTGGGCGACCTGGTCTTCGCCGACGGGGACGATGAGGGGCTTGCCGGGAGAGGAGTACATGACGATGTCGGCGGTTTGCAGAGTGGGATAGCCGAGGAAGCCGTAGGTGTGGAGATCCTTATCGCGAATGTTTTCGAGCTGCTCCTTGTAGGTGGGGACGCGCTCGAGCCAGCCGAGAGGCGTGACCATGGAGAGGAGAAGATGGAGTTCGGCGTGTTCGGGGACGAGGGATTGCAGGAAGATGGTGGACTTTTGTGGATCGAGGCCAGCGGCGAGGAAGTCGATGGCGACTTGAATGGTGTTTTCGGCGATGGCGGAGGTGTCCGCGTAGTCGCTGGTGAGGGCGTGCCAGTCGGCCACGAAGAAAAAACATTCGTTCGCGGGATCGGATTGAAGCTTGACCCAGTTTTGGAGAGCGCCGAAGTAATTGCCGATTTGCAGGCGGCCGGTGGGGCGCATGCCGCTTAGGACTCGTTTCGTCGCGCTCGTCAAAGGATGGCCTCGGTGAATGGAATGGTAGTGCCGAGCTAAAAAGGATATCAGATATCAGCGATCAGATAGCAGGAAGCAAAAGAAAGAGAAGAATTCACCACAGAGATAACAGAGGGGCCGCAGAGGGAACGGAGAAGAGAGAGAATCCTCAAGGGCGCTTCGCGTCCTGGGCTTAAGCCCAGGCCTACCAGCCCAGGATTCGGCAGCGGAAATGTCGGACCTGAAGGTCCGACCCCCTAAAGAGAATTCCATTGTGAGGCGAAGAGGAGTTGTGGCTTTAGAACGTCAGAGCCCACCCTAACAAAGCTAGGGTGGGGCACCCTCAAGTTCTTGCGTTTGGGGCACAAGGACGACAAATCGATGCGGGGTAGGTTCCTGATCGCTGAGTTCTGATCGCTGATATCGCGAGCTAATGGCGCAAAAGATCCCTGGCGATAATCGTACGTTGAATCTCGCTTGTTCCTTCGTAAATCGAGATGACGCGGGCGTCGCGGTACATGCGCTCGACTTCGGATTCGCGGGAATAGCCGAGGGAGCCGTGGATTTGCACGGCTTTGTAGACGACGCGATTGACCATTTCGGAGGCGTAGAGTTTGGCGCGTGAGGCGGCGGAGCCCATGCGCGCACCGGAATCTTTGAGGAAGGCGGCTCGGTAGAGGAGGGCGCGGGCGGCTTCGATCTCGGTGTGCATGTCGGCGAGCATCCATTGAATTGCTTGAAATTCGGAGATGGATTTGCCGAAGGCTTTGCGGGCGCGGGCGTATTTGACGGATTCGTCGAGTGCGCCTTGAGCGAGGCCGACGGCTTGGGCGGCGATGCCGATACGGCCACCGTCGAGAGCGGAGAGAGCGATTTTGAGGCCGGCGCCTTCTTCGCCGAGACGATTGGCGGCAGGGACTACGCAATCATTCAGAATAATTTCGACAGAGGGAGAGGAGCGCTGGCCCATTTTGTCTTCGTGGCGGCCGATTTTGAAGCCGGGGAAGGTAGGTTCGACGAGGAAGGCGGTGATTCCCTTCCCGCCAGCGGAGGGATTGGTTTTGGCGAAGATGATGTAGAGGCCGGCGTGGGAGCCGTTGGTGACCCAGGTTTTGGTGCCGTTGAGAAGATAGTGGCTAGTGGCGAGTGGCGAGTGACTAGCGGAAGAAACAGTAGATCCCTCACCCGCAGAAGACGCGGGTTCGGGATGACAAGTTTGTGGAGATGTGGTGGCGGTGGATTGGATGCCGGCGGCGTCGGAGCCTGCGGCGGGTTCGGTTAGACAAAAGGCGCCGATGATTTCGCCGGAGGAGAGACGGCGGAGATAGCGGGATTTTTGGGCTTCGGTGCCGAAGCTGAGGAGAGGGATTTGAACGGCGGAGTTGGTGACACCGAGGGCGGTGGACATGGCGGTGTGGACGCGGGCGACTTCTTCGAGCATGAGAACGTAGGAGAGGGTGTCCAGGCCAGGGCCTCCCCATTCTTCGGGCATCAACATGCCGCAGCAGCCGAGAGCGCCGAGTTTCTGGATGACGTCGAGGGGGAAATGGTCGGTGCGTTCCCAGTCTTTGACGTGAGGACGGACTTCCGTGTTCATGAATTCGCGGACGGTGTCGCGGATGAGGAGTTGGTGGTCGGAGAGGGAGAAGTCCATGGCGAGGGAAATGGTAGCACGGGAGAGAGGAGGGACTAGCCACAGAGGCACGGAGGTCACAGAGGGATGGGACGGAGAGTGTAAGAGTGTAAGAGTGCAAGAGTATAAGAGTAAAAGAGAAGAGAAAATCCGGGCCCCACACGCCAACCCAACGTGTGGGGCACCCGGCAGTAGTCTTTCTGGAACGAACTATGGCTTTTTTTCGTCACGGCGCTCGATTGCTTGGCGACTCTCTGGAGGGAGCTTACTGTACAATTCGGCGATTTCCTTAGGGCGAGTTATGCGGTCCTCAACGATGAAATTAATCATCTCAAAAAGGCGTTGTGCTACATCCGGAGCATCATTGAGGTTTATTTCGCCAGGGTGGACGGCATTGTTCCCCACGACGCGACAGTAGTCCAAGGCCTGTTGCACCAAGACAGGAAGCCCTTTGGAAACAAGACTCTTGATGTCCGCATTGATGTTTTTGCCCTCTTCTCCGAGATGCGGCATCATCTTCTGTATACAAAGTCTGAGGAGTGCGGCCGCCGCGCGAGGCGACCTTGAAAATATGTCGCGTGCTTCGTTGTAGTCCGCAAGGCAATCTTGAGGGAGGTCAGGGTGTGCCGGCTCAACTGGAGCCTCAGAGGGCACTATCATTTTGCCTTGATACCAGAAACTCCATTTGCCACAGTGGTGACAAAGCGAACCGTAGAATTCGGTTTTTATCCAGTCGCTTTGACTATTTATCCTGAGATCAAGCCACGCCTGCGAAGCAAACACGCCACAAAGAATACAGTTAAACTTCTTTTCCAGGAACGTCGGCGGATAGTATTTTGATTTCATCAACTGTGTCCTTCCTGCAAATTCTTACTAAAGCTTGAAGAGTTCGCGGAGGCGCTTGGTTTGTTGGCGGGAGACAGGGATTTCGGATTGTTTTTTGTCGTTCATTTTGAGCATGAAGCTGGATTTGAACCAGGGGACGACTTCCTTGATGTGATGGATGTTGACGAGATAGGAGCGATGAGGGCGCCAGAAGGACTCAGAATCGAGGGCGGCGAGGAGCTCTTCGAGGGTGCGGTAATTGGAAGTGCCTTCGGCGTCTTTGGCGAAGATGGAGATGAGGCCGCCTTCGATGGAGGCGAAAACGAGGTCGGCGGAATCGACGAGAAGCATGCGCTGCTGCGACCGGATAAGGATTTTGGAAGGCTGAGAGGAGGCGGACTTGGGAGCAGCGAGTTGGGAGACGAGCTGTTCGAGGCGCTCGGTGGGGCTGGTGTGGGCGTCGATTTCCCTTTTAACTTTTTGGAGAGCTTTGGAGATGCGCGCTCTGTCGAAAGGCTTCAATACGTAATCCACCGCATTTACATCGAACGCCTGCACGGCGTAGTGGTCAAAGGCGGTGGCGAAAACGACGTGAGGGACTTTAAGCTTGCGCTCGACGAGCTTTTTGAGGACGCCGAAGCCGTCGAGGCCAGGCATCTGGACGTCGAGGAAGACGAGGTCGGGGTTGTGCTCTTTGACGAGGTTGACGGCGTCGAGACCGTTTTTGCCTTGGGCGAGGAGATGGATTTCGGGGAAGGATTTGAGGAGGAAGGCGAGTTCTTCGCGGGCAGGCTTCTCGTCGTCGACGATGATGGTGGTGATGGGCATGGTTGGTGGACAAGGTGAGTATATGATGCGGTGGGGAAGGAAGTGAAGGAAGTAGAGGAGAGGCTGAGAGGAAAAGAGGAGAGCGATGGGTAAGGAAGAAGCGAGGATACTGAAGAGCGAGATGGTTTTCGAGGGCTCGGTGTTCGGGGTGAGGCGGGATGAGGTGGTGGAGCCGGGAGGATTGCGGGCGACGCGGGAGGTGATCACGCATCCCGGGTCGGTGGTGGTACTCCCAGTGCTGGCGGACGGGCGAATTGTGATGATCCGGCAGTACCGGCATGCGACGCGCCAGTACCTGTGGGAGCTGGTGGCGGGACGCATTGACGAAGGCGAGACGGTGAAGGAGGCGGCCGCGCGGGAGTTGCTGGAGGAGACGGGATACCGGGCAAAACGGTTCACGGAATTTCTGGACGTGTTCCCGACACCGGGATTCCTGGAAGAGCGGATGCATATCTTGCTGGCGGAAGGGCTTACGAAGGGAGAAGCCCAGCCGGAGGAGGATGAGAAAATAATTTCCCGTGGGTATAAAGCGGGGGATCTAAAAAGAAAGATAGAGAAAGGAAAACTAAGGGACGGGAAAACAATTGCCGGGATTTTGTATTACCTTACTTTTCTACGGTAAGGTTGGAGGGGTTTAAAACGATTTTTTGGCTAAAAATGCACAGGGTCGAATAATTTTTCGTATCGAACTATTGACTCCGAATTTTAATTTGATACACTCCGCGCAATTCGTGCTCATGGCGGCGATCAGTTTCTGAACCGCCCCAAGAGTAAGAAACAGTTGAGTCACCTGCCAAAGGAGACACGAAGTGCACGGAACAGTGAAGTGGTTTAATAACTCGAAAGGATACGGATTCATTGGGAGGGAAGATGGCCCCGATGTGTTCGTACATTACTCGGCGATCGTCGGGGATGGTTACCGCACGTTGCAGGAAGGAGATTCGGTCGAATTCGAGATCGTGCAAGGCCCGAAAGGTCCCCAAGCCGCGAATGTGACCAAAGCATCCTAAGAGCCGAGAAGGAAATCATAACGCCGGCGGGAGCGAGAGCTTCCGCCGGTTTTTTATTGTGGGGAAGAGGGATTAGCCACCGAGACACGGAGGGCGCAGAGAAGAGAAACGCATGAGCGAGGATAAGCAGAGTTGTGCCATTAGAACGTAAGAGCCCACCATTCCCGGTAAAGAACACCGGGACGCAGGAGGCGCGAACAAACCTAGGGTGGGGCACCCTCAAGTTCGTAGGACGGGAAACGTGACGAGGAAGACCCAAGAGCACAGGCTGAAGCCTATGCTACAGAAGCCTATGTAACAGGAGGTGGAGTACAATTTGCGGCATGGACAACAAACAAATCTCGCGGATCCTGCGGGAGACCGCACAGTTGCTGGAAATTGACGGGGCGATTATCGGGCGCTACCGGAGTTACGAGCGTGCGGCGCAATTGATTGAGGGGCTGCCACAACCGGTGGAGCAGTTGGTGGAGACCCCGGAGAAGTTGCTGGAATTGCCGGGGATCGGCCAGGGCATGGTGGAACACCTTACGGAGATCGTAAAGACGGGCGATTACGCGCTGCGGAAAAAGCTGCTGAAGAAATACCCGGAGACGATACTGGATTTGCTGAACCTGCAATCACTGGGGCCGAAGAAGGTGGCGCTGCTTTGGAAGAAGTTCAAGGCCGGGACCGTGGCGGAGGTGGAAAAGCTGGCGAAAGAAGGCAAGCTAAGAAAACTGGAAGGGTTCGGGGAAAAGAGCGAGCAGAACATTCTCAAGGCAGTGGAAGTGTTCAAGAAGTCGTCGGGGAGATTTTTGATCAGCAGGGGCGAGGAGGCAGCGCTGGCGATTGCGGAACACATCCGGAAGGCCGGGAAAGCGGTGGAGAGCGTGACGCCGGCGGGGTCGTTGCGTCGGGGGAAGGAGACGGTGGGGGATTTGGATTTACTGGTGACGATGGCTCCGGGACACACGAAGCAGAAGGATGTGGACACGGTGGCGAAACACATTCTGACTTATCCGGGTATCGACCAGACACTGGCCCACGGGGAAAACAAGGTCAGTTTCACGCTGGAGGACGGGCTGCAGGTGGATGTGCGGCTGCTGGAGAAGGAGAATTTCGGGGCGGCGCTGCTGTATTTCACGGGGTCGAAAGAGCACAACGTGACGCTGCGCGGGCGCGCGAATGACATGGAGTACACGCTGAACGAGTATGCGCTGGCGACATTGAAGGGCGAGAGGCGCGTGGCGGGACGGACAGAAGAGGAGATCTACGAGAGGTTGAAGCTGGATTACATACCGCCGGAATTGCGGGAAAACACTGGAGAGATTGCGGCAGCGGAGAAACACCAACTGCCGAAGCTGGTCGAGTTGCGGGACATGAAGGGCGACCTGCAGATGCACACGACGGCAAGCGACGGAAAGAATTCGATCGAGGAGATGGCGGAGGCGGCGCGGGCGCTGGGACACGAGTACATCGCGATTACGGATCACTCGAAGGCCGTGACGGTAGCGAATGGGCTGGATGAAAAGAGGATGGCGGCGCACATCAAGAAATTGCGAGCGGCGGACGCGAAGGGGTTGGGGATACGGGTGCTGGCGGGCTCGGAAGTGGACATTTTGAAGGACGGGAAGCTGGATTATTCGGAGGAGATCCTAGCGCAACTGGATGTGGTGGTGTGCTCGATCCACTCTTACTTTAATTTGGAGCGGGCGGCGATGACGGAACGGGTGCTGGCAGCGATTGAGAACCTGTACACGCAGATCATCGGGCACCCCACGGGACGAGTGCTGCTGAGGCGGGATCCTTTGGACTACGACATGGAGAAGGTGCTGGACGCCTGCGCGAAACACGGAGTAGCGATGGAGTGCAACTCATACCCCGATCGATTGGATTTGAAGGACGTGTACTTGCGGATGTGCAAGGAGAAAGGCGTGAAGGTGGTGATTTCGACGGATTCGCACAATACGGCGAATCTGTCGCTCATACGGTATGGGGTAACGATGGCGAGGAGAGGGTGGCTGGAGAAGAAGGACGTGATTAATACCTTGCCGGTGGAGGGGTTTTTGGGGGCGTTGCGGGGGAAGAAGAGAGCGGCGAAGGGATAGGAAGAGCGCCACGGAGACACGGAGGGCACGGAGGAGGGGAAAGGTCAAGAGTTCATGAGTTAGGGACGAAGAGGACTTAACACAGAGAGCACAGAGATAGGACACAGAGGGCACGGAGAGTTGGGAGGCAGGGAACATTTTGGGGGCGGGATACGTTGATGGTTATAGGACGGTGGACGGAGGTTCCTGGGAGATGAATATGAACATGCTGGCAATGAAGCCGAGTTCCCTGCCCCGGCAAATCATCCGGGACGCCCAGAGCGCGCCCCGATACGGGTTTGTGCGGAAGATGGCGGCTATGGGATTGATGGCAGGGGTGTTAGCGCTGGGCAGTAGCTTGGCGGTCCGGGCCGATGAGGTGGCGAAGACGTTTACGGTGAGCGGCCACGCGAAGGTCCGTGTGGAGACGGACGATGGGGCAGTGCGCGTGTCGACCGGAGATATCAAGCAGGTGGAAATTCGCGTGGTGTACAGCGGATACAAGCTGGACAAGGACTTACGGGTGAGCACGGAACAGAGCGGGGATTCAGTGACGGTGGTGGCGAAGACGTCGGGGGGCTCGTTCTGGAATTGGGGAGTGCGGCATACCAGCTTGCGCGTGGAAGTACACATGCCGAAGGACGCGGACCTATATGTGCGAAGCGGAGATGGGTCCGTGGAGGCCGATTCAATCAATGGAAACGTGGATGTCACCACCGGGGATGGGAGCATTACGGTGCAGGGTGCGAAAGGAAACATACGGTTCCACACTGGCGATGGGAGCATCGAGGCGCGCGGGTTGGATGGCACGGTGGATGCTTCGAGCGGGGATGGGCATATCAACGTGGAAGGGCGGTTTGACGGGCTGAACATCAAGACGGGAGATGGAAGCGTGACGGCGCGCGCGGGAGCGGGGTCGAAGATGCAGTCGAGCTGGACGATCCACACGGGTGACGGCAGCGTGGACCTGGAGATTCCGGGAGATTTGCAGGCGAACATTGACGCGAGCACAAACGACGGGCACATCAGCTTGGGATTGCCGGTGACGGTCGAGGGAACTTTTAGCTCGTCGCAGATTCATGGAAAGTTGAATGGCGGAGGGCAGCAGTTGACGATCCGGACAGGGGATGGGTCGATTCATTTGAACCGGAGTTAGGGGAAGTCAGAAGCCGGTAGTCGGTAGTCAGTGGTCAGAAGCTCAGAGACCCAGCTAAGCAAATTCAAAAGATTCGGTGACAGAGTGATTCCCTTTCCCGGGAGAGAAGATCGCAGGGACTGGGGTAAGTCATTGAAAAATATGGGCAGTCGAATGGTCTTCCCCTTGCAGGGTAGAGGGGTGTTTGGGGAGGGCCAATCTGTGATTGTGATGATCCTCTGCGCGGCGGTACTAGGACTGTTCGTAGTTTCGATGATGAGTTCCTTTCTTGAGAATCGAAAGGAACGGTTCTAGGTAGTTCCCTTCCTTGTTGTAAATTCCCAGCGACAAATTGAGTTTGGATACGGTTTTGATTTCCTGGGTGTGTGCGCGGTGGAAATGGCACTCGCGAAAAAAAAGAAAGGAGTTCACCGCAGAGTCAGCTGAAGGCCGCAGAGGTAACGGAGAGTGCGAGATGCGGTGAGGTGGGAAGCTTGAGAGCTTGAGAAGAGCAAAGGACTTTAGGCGGGTTGCTTTGCTCCGAAGATGCGGCGGGATTGCAGGATGATTTCGTAAATGGCGAGAGGGACGAACCAACATACCCAAGTGAGGTTTGCGAGACTGTCACTGGGTGAGCCGCCCAAGCGCTGCACAAGAAAGGGCAAGTTGTCGTTGAGAAGGCGGAAGGTCACGAAGCCGAAAGTGACGAGGTAGGAACGGACCATCCATTCCTTGTGAAGATTAACGAGGCCACGGAGAATGGCGGCGAGGGCGATTCCGCTGGTGAGAATCCAAACGGAGGCCATACAGATGAGTGCGATGCCGAAACTCTTTGGCGACGTGAAAACACCCATTAAGAATGCGCCGGTGGCGCCGATGGCCACACCCGCGAGGTAGAGGCGGCCGGTCCAGATGTGGAAGTTCATCGCACGCCGGCGGAGGCCGCTCCAAAACTGGAAGGGGCCACAAGTGAGGGCAAGGATGCCGCCAGAGATGTGCAGGATCAGGCGATAGCGGTGGGGCCAGTAATAGTCAAACTGCTTGGGGTCGAAACCAAAATAAGGGAAGGCGTAATGGTAAAGAAAGCGGGCAGCGACGGCTAGCACGAGGAGGATCGCTCCAGCGGTGAGCGTGTCCTTGGAAATTTTTGAGGGTGCGCGATGTGGGAGAGCGACGCGGTCGGCCAATTCTGCCTCCGTAGGATTGAATGAACGCAAATCTGCTCGGGGCCCGAGAATAGAAGGGAGTATTGAGGGATTTGAGATGGTTGTCAATGATTGAATGAATGGAACGAGTAGTGTCATAGGTCAGGCAGAGTGCGGATTAATTAGCGGCCTGCCTGAGAAGGCGGGCCCTACACAATCAAGAGAAGGCGTGTTGGCAGCCTCTAAGAAAGTTTGAGATTTGAGCGGCGTGGGGAGGAGAGTGTTGCACCTCCGGCTCTTGGTTGGAGAGAGATTTTGGTTCGGCACTGCGATGGTTGTGAGGCGGTCGCCGGGGCCGGACGAGCTCAGAGAAGGTGATCGAGGGATCGGTTGGCGTCGTGGAGGAAGAAAGGCGCCCCCGCACGCCAAAATGCGGCGAGCGGCCGCTACACAGGCATAGGACAATCCCAAAATAGGGACTAGGGTTTGTTGGAGTGGGCGTCGACGGAGTCGAGTGCGCGGAGGGAGTAGATCAGGGCGGCGCCGGCGTTCATGGCCATGGCGACACCGAGGGCTTCGGCGATTTCCTGTTTGGAGGCGCCGGCTTTGAGGGCAGCGTCGGTATGGAAGGTGATGCAGCCATCGCAGCGGGTGGTGACGGCAACGGCGAGAGAGATGAGCTGGCGGATTTTCTCGCCGAGCAGCGAGGTTTTGGAGTTGGCGGCGGAGAGGGTTTGGTAGCCCTTGAGAGAGTCGGGCGAGAGCTTGGCGAATTCAGGGATGGATTTGGTCAGTTCGGCTTGATAGCTGTTCCAATCGAAAAGCATGGTGGAGCCTCCTGTAAAGGGATGTCAACGGGGTAGGAGTATACAACGGCGACCAGCGATCAGCGACCTGCGACCCGGAAGCGAAGAAAGAAAGAAAGGATTTCACCACAGAGGTAACAGAGGGCCGCAGAGGAAGCGGAGAAGCTTTTAAGGAAACTAGGCGGTGTGGTAAAGTCGGACATTCGCTATCGCTCGGCGAATGCGCGGGTGGTTGAGGTTCGGCGTGGCTCAAGGTACGGAGCAGAAGGCCTTTTTCTACAAATTCGAGCGAACCCACGAACAAAGAGAAGAAGATTGTGGCCTTCGATTGTAAGAACCCACCCGTTCATCCCGCAAAATGCCGCGGGATGGCGCAGAGTGGCGAAAAACGCAAAGGATGGGCCACCCTCAAGATATTGTGAGTGGACGCCTAGCTGGAAATCGTAGAGGGATCCCTCACCCACGGCGGGTTCGGGATGACGGATTAACATAAAAGAGAACCCCAGAGCACAGGCCCTTCGAGACTCAGGGCAGGCTGAAGGCCTGTGCTACGGGAATGGAACAAAATTTAAGAGCGGCCCGCCTCAGAAGGCGGGCCCTACAAGAGCAACCTACAATTAGGGGGCCTGAAAAATGAAGACGACGTACAACGGAGTGGCGGTGCCGGCGGATGGCAAGGCGATTGGGTACGTCAATGGCCTGTTGCAGGTGCCGGAGAACCCGATTATCCCGTTTATCGAGGGAGATGGAACGGGGCGAGACATTTGGAAGGCTTCGCGGCGGGTGTTTGACGCGGCAGTGGCGAAGGCTTACGGGGGTAAGCGGAAGGTGGCGTGGTTCGAGGTGTTTGCGGGGGAAAAAGCGTTCAATACGTTCAAGCAGTGGCTGCCGGATGAGACGGTGGATGCGGCGCGGGATTTTCGCGTTTCGACCAAAGGGCCGCTGACGACACCGGTGGGCGGCGGGATTCGTTCGCTGAACGTGGCGCTGCGGCAGATTTTGGATTTGTACGCTTGCGTGAGGCCGGTGAAATATTTCCAGGGAGTTCCCTCCCCCGTGAAGGAGCCGGAAAAGATGGATGTGATTATTTTCCGGGAGAATACCGAGGACGTGTACATCGGGATCGAGTGGAAGAGCGGAACGCCGGATGTGAAGAAGCTGCTGGATTTTCTGAACAAGGAAATGTTGAAAGACGGGAAGAAGCAGATCCGGTGGGACTCGGGCGTGGGGATCAAGCCGATATCACCGACGGGAACGAAGCGGCTGATGCGGCGGGCGGTCAAGTATGCGCTGGAAAATGGAAGGCCGAGCGTGACGATCGTACACAAGGGAAACATTCAGAAATTCACGGAGGGGGCGTTTCGCGATTGGAGCTACGACCTGGCTCGGGAAGAGTTTCGAGGGTCAACGGTCACAGAACGGGAAAGCTGGATCCTGGACAATTTGGATAAGAACCCGGGGCTGACCGTGGAGCAGAATGCGGCGATGATCGAGCCGGGGTTGGAGTCGGCAACGGAAGAGTTCAAGAAGACGGTGTATGCGGAAGTGAAGGGGGTGCTGGACTCGATTGGGGCTTCACACGGGAAGGGCCAGTGGAAGAAAAAACTAATGATCAACGACCGGATCGCGGATTCGGTGTTTCAGCAGATGTTGCTACGGCCAAACGAGTACAGCGTGCTGGCGACGCCGAACTTGAATGGAGATTATTTGAGCGATGCATGCGCGGCGCAGGTTGGCGGATTGGGAATCGCGCCAGGGTCGAATATTGGGGATGGATATGGAGTGTTTGAGGCGACACACGGGACGGCGCCGAAGTATGCGGACAAGGACGTGATTAACCCGAGTTCGGTGATGCTGAGCGGGGCGATGATGTTTGAATTTATGGGCTGGAATGAGGCGGCGAAGCTGATTCAGGACGGGATAGCGAAGACGATCCAGCAAAAACGTGTGACGTATGACCTAGAACGGCTGATGACAGGTGCGACAAAATTGGGGACGAGCGCGTTCGCGAGCGCGATTATTGAGAATATGTGAGAAAGAAGGAAGCTAAAGACGTAAAGGACGTAAAGGAAGTAAAGGATTAAAGGCAAGAAGTGAAAAAGTGGAAAAGTGAGAGAGTAAAGGAAGAAGAGCCCACCCTTTGCAAAAAGCGCAAAGGATGGGGCACCCTCAAGCACTCAGATTTGCCTCGATAAGGAGATGAAGATGAGCAGGAAAAAAGTTACGGTGGTGGGCGGCGGGTTTGTGGGATCGACGACGGCGCAGCGGATCGTGGATTTGGAGCTGGCGGACGTGGTGTTGACGGATATTTTGGACGGGCCTCCGGCGGGAAAAGCGCTGGACATGATCGAGGCGACACCGATTACGCGGACGGACTCGTACGCTGTGGGA
>Ga0187803_10000313_pt1 | contig 19927 bp, 31 predicted proteins | sample NC_wetland_sal_i_2_FD_132425 | JGI IMG/M metagenome (GOLD analysis project Ga0187803, IMG submission 132425) | Wetland sediment microbial communities from Neuse River Estuary, North Carolina, USA - Control_3 | ecosystem: Environmental > Aquatic > Freshwater > Wetlands > Sediment | place: USA...
CAAGAAAGTAAACCCTTGATAATCTGTGTTTCCTGAAAGAGAAGCCCCGGAATACTCTAATCCCAGCGAAGGCACTTTATCAGGATTGTCTTTAAACTCCCAACACCAAGCGTGTGTAGCAAGCAACATGAGAACAATGGCGGCGATTATTCTTTTCATTTTGATCTCCTTTAGTTTTTATTTGTCCAGCTTTAAAGCCATATGGCTAAATATTTATGTTTTTCACAAAAAAAAGTATGAAGATGATCCTGCATCACGTAGAGTCGCCAACAAACAGAACATTTCTTACCCAGATATAAAAGCAAGCTCAAAAAAATAATAATAACTAAATAAGTAAACATGATGTTTTAATGTAATTTTTGTAAGCCCGTCTTTGGCATCGGTGAATTTTTGGGGACCCCGGATATGGGCCTTGTGCTCTTTATAGGTTTTGCGCACGAAAGGTCACCACCGTTTTGATTGTATAAGCCCGTCTTTTGAGTTGGCGATTTTTCTCCAAAAGGCGGTCAATGGCGTGCTGTGCGTCCTTCTTTGTAGCACATTTCCGGTAGGGCTTGCCAGCCCTAAGTACCCAGTATTTTATGCGTAGACGTGACATAGGGACTATCCTCAGTTCTTCTAAGAATAGCCCCCTATGGTACTAGGTAGCCCCCTGCGGTGATGGTGGTCTTGCCCCCTACATGCCCGCCCCCTTGAGAGAAACAGGGGGCAGGGTCTAGGGGGCTTAGACCTAGATCATTTGCGTCTGAGCAAGCGTGGTACAATAACCAGCCCGTAAATGAGCAACATCGTATTTACCACAATATCAGAGATATCAACGAGTTTTTCCATGTGAGGCCCCCTTAGCTTGCCATGCCTAACTGTGTGACGAGATACCGGTATAAATGCTTTCCGCTCCATTTGGTTAGATGCTCTTTGTCCCATTCTGTCAAGGGTTTGCCCCGCCATATCTCTCCAACTAATCCCTTTTCGTATAGGCTAGCCCCGATACGTTCAAAGGCATTTACCAACAGGGAAGGCACGTAATACTTTTCTTTGATGTGTAACTCTACATGGTCGGAGTGCGCCTGTTCGCCCCAAGTTTTACCGGTTTTTTCCTCTTTCATCAGACAGTACCAGCAATCCCCATTAGACGGCTGAGGAACCTTGCCAGCAATCAGAGCTTGCATATAACCCGCTACGTAGTCCTTGACTTGCTTTTTGGTTTTGTTAATGGCGATTGTATCCTTGGCCGTTGCTTCACGGCCATGAATAGGTATGCCCGTTGCATCTACTTTTAGTCCGTCCACGTAGACATACTTTCCATTCACAAACCACGCCCGGTCTTTTTGGGAGATTCGTGCTGGTCCGTAGGTGTTCATTCTATCTTTGGTCGTATGTGTCAACCAGCCCCCGCTATGGTAGATCGTCCATCCGTTAGGAAGGTACGTCAGAATATCGGTGGCATGGAGCTTGACAGCTATGTTGCCCTCAGCGCGTTTTTCCAAGTATGTGTTATTCGCCAGTTTCCGTCTATCCCTGCCATTGAGTTTTTCGATTGCTTCGTGATAGTTCATTGTTTAGCCCCCTATAGTTCCGTTTGATAATGCGCCCGACAAATCTTGAGCAATTGTGCATCGGTCGCTTTTTGGAATAGCTCTTGCTCCCGCAACAGGTCGCGGGTTCCAAAACATTCTATGTGTGCAATGACGTCATGCAATCCCTTTAACTCCTCGAATTCTGCTTTTGTTAGTTTGATCATATCAGCCCCCTATGTATTTCACTGTCGGTACTTGCCCTTGATCCAAGAGAAAATCTATCCATGCTAAGACGGAATCTGGGGTCCGGCATAACAGGGATAGATTTTGAACGGAGAGAAGATACATCTTATTATTTCCCTTCTGCTTGGGCGATGGCATCTATGGGATCGATCCACCGCAGAAAATATCCATCTTCACCTTTGAACTTGACAGACCAATACTGCAAGTTTTCGTTGTCAGCCACCTGTTCTTTGAGGTCCAAGATGGCCTCGCCTTCCGGTTCCCGTTTCGTAATAGGGTCAGAGTAAACTTTAATCCTCATTCCCTTTTTCAACGGCGTCGGCGCGTGGGTGGGTTTAGGACAAATGCACTTACCCTTGAGTACACTTGTATCGTCGTTAGCATCGAGACAATCGTCGGTATGTACTTTTTTAATTTTCATGGTAGCCCCCTATATCCCTACTGGCAAGGATTCTCGTTTTGCCAACGGGACATGATTTCTGATTTGCGATTTCAATTTATCGGTATGCTTTTTCAAGATTTGCTTGTATTGATACTTAGCCGTTTCTAAGGCTTGCTCTTTGCAGTAGTCATAGCCATAGAATCCCCAGCAGGAATCTAAATGCTCTCCCTCTGAGTTTTCGATGGTATAACCGTATACGTCTCCCTCTAAATATTGCGAGTACTCTCTAACTTCACCCTCTAAGAGTTTACGCGCTTTTTCGATGGTGGCTTTCGTGACGTTGCCATACTCTTTTTTAATTCTGTCGCGGGTAGCATAGATGACACCGACGAGGGATGTATCCCAGCCTTGAGCATCTTCCATGAAACGTCCGGTTTTCATCCATAGCCCCGAATGATCTAATAGGTAGAGCGGTAACTGCACCGGTGGTTTTTCCTCTTTCAGGAATTCCATTAAGGAATCCCCGTCGGGAAATTCGTGCTTATCGCCTAGTGTATAGTTCCGATGAAAGCACACCATTTTGCCTAGATTATCCCATTCGCGTGACGACTGCGGGTCATCGTCCTGCTGTATTTTGATTGTGAGATTTTTGTATTTTAGATCGTCCATATTAGCCCCCTGTATGCTGTAAGTGGAAACGTTCGAGCTGGAAAGCGAGAGAATCGACGACGACCTCCCAGTATCCGCGTTCTAGTTCCGTCTCAAACTCCTGTAATTTCTGCGACGCTTCTAAGTACTCTTGCTCTAAGATTTTAGGTTCCATGACGTGCCCCCTAAGTACTACTTATCTTCCATATAGAGGATATCAGATAAATAGAGGATTGTCAAGGGGGTACCAGACGATTTCTCCGACGGTGAAAAAATAGTTACCGTCGAGGATTTGAGGTAAAAATAAATATATTCTGTTTTTGATTGATTTATAGATGTATCTCTCCGACGGTAACTTGACATAGAAACAGCGTAGAGGTATACTCGCCACGCTCCAAACCTCCAACCGCCGGAGGAATTCCGGCTTTTGGGGGTTTTTTGCGTTATCTGCATTATATCAGTTATTCCCACCTCCGCATTTTCGATTCTAGGCCCCTATTTTATCCATTTGATGTCCTAGTATGTCCCCAAATGTATGAATAAGCTCTTTTATATGAAATTTGAGCCTAAAGATTGGTTAACGGATACCGCTAGGCTATCAAAACCAGCTAAAGCACTCTGGATTGATATTTTATGCCATATGTTTTTTGAACCGGAGCAAGGAGTCTATAAGCGGACCCTGGCGGAAGCTTCTAGGGAGCTTAGCTGGGATGCTAAGGAATTGTCCACCATTGTACACGAACTTGGCAAAGTGGCTAGTGTCAATGTTACGAGTAACGGAGATGTAACGGTGGTGTCACGCCGGATGCAAAGAGATGCTTTAGAGCGTAAAGACAATGCAATCAGACAAGCAAGGTATCGGCGTAACGCTGTAGTAACGCCACCATCACGGGAAAGTAACGCGGATAGTTATAGTTACAGTCATAGTTACCTAAAAGAAAATAAAGAAAAGGGTACGGCTGTAACGCCCGCTCCGGCTCAGGCTCCGGCTAGTCCTAAAGGGCCTACGCCTTCGCCTTCGCGGGCTAAAGAGACAGAGCCAAACTGGGATGACGCGGTTAAGTTCTTTGGCGATCTAAAGTCTAAGTTCCCCAAGAGGCAGAAATGAACGCCTTAGCGGTTGATCCCCATACCGGCTTTTTGACTAACGAGAATGTCAATGGGTTTACCGCTGATCGTAAATTACAGTTTTTAGCGTTGGCTCAGGAATTCAAGAATCAAAACTTGTTTCCAAAAGTATCGGTTATTTGCGATCAACTTAATATCAATATCACCACGTTTGAACGGCACTTAGACCTAGACCCCGTTTTTAGAGAGGCATGGAATGAGATAGCAACGCACGTAGAGTACCAGTGTATATCAGACATGCATGAGTTACGGCGCAAAAACCCTATGTATATGTTCGGTTTACTGCGTTATTTAAACCCGAAACGATGGAATCCCGACGCTAAGTTACAGATATCCGTCGAACACAATGCCATACTCCCATTGACTGAAAAGGCGCGGGCCATTGATGCTGATATTGCCCCGAATAATGAGAAGTTATCGACGGAGTAGCATATCCTTGCTAGGGATATGCTGGCGATCTATCGTCGGAGAAAGAGTGTAGCCATGCGAACTCAGACAACGAAATTTTCCCACCCCCCCTCCCATCATCATGATAAGTCCCCGCTAGAATTCGCCCCAGAAAAAAAGGTGTGCGTTCACCAATTTGTTCCCATAGAGCGCGTTGAAATAATCCTCGGAAATCCGATTTATGGAACGGCATTTTGTGAACGGAAAACCGTCAAGCGTTGGATCCAAAAATGCGCCCTGTGTGGAGTGGAGGTATCGTGAAGCATAGAGAGAAAAACACCGAACGCTGTCCGATCTGCGGCGGTTCGGGTGCGCACAGTTATGACTGTCAGCTGGAAATCCATCAGCAGACGCGCTGCTGTGACTTGGGCAAAGACGCTCTCTGTCAATGTGGAAAAAGTTCACTGGGGCTGCACACGGTGGGTTACTGTGAAGCGATCAAGTTGAGCGATGTGGGATGACGACGGTAAAACAACCTTCGCCGTCGGAGATGAAGGCGAACCTCGAATATCTGCGCGGGATGTGCGGTCGTAGTTTAAAGTTTTTATGTCGGGATGTTTTGAACATGCCCGACTGGAGTGATATTCATTCGGAGCTGGAGCAGTTTTTAAAAACGAGTGGTCCGTACAAACTTATTGAATTGCCCAGAGGCCATCTGAAGAGCTCCGTCGTTACCAAAGGCTGGAGCATTCAGCAGGCGTTACTCAATCCCGATATCAGAATACTACTGGCGAACAACACTTGGGACAACAGTCGGAAATTTTTAAGGAGCATCCAAAAATGGTTAGAGCCCGGTCAGATCCTTTCTCAACTTTTTGGGAATTTTGTTTCCATGCACTGGAACCAGGACGAGTGTACGATCCGGATGAGGAAGAAGGTCCTGGATGCGCCGACCTGGGCGACGACGGGTCTGGAGAAGGAGCAGACTAGCCAGCACTACGATTTGATTATTGCAGACGACTTGGTAGCGAGGGAAAATGTCAGTACACCGGAACAGCGCGAAAAGGTCAAGCTCTACATCAAAGACCTCTACGACTTACTCGAACCCCAGGGTCGGATGGTGTTTATCGGGACGCGCTGGCACCAATCCGATGCCTATGCGGACTTGGCGGAAGATCCCAGTTTTGCGAAGTTCATCCGTACGGCGTACAAAAATGACGATCGGACGCAGGTCCTCTTCCCGCAGAAATTCTCCGTCGAGAAATTAAATGACCTCCGTGCAAAGAAAGGCAACTACGAATTCAGCGCCCAGTATCTCAATAACCCGATTGACCCGGAAGCAGCGGATTTCCGGCAGGAGCAAATAAAATTCTATGACCCCACAACTCCCCATCCTGCGTCACTTTATCTCACCATTGATCCTGCTGTCAGTCTTTCTCGGGACGCTGATTTTTCGGCACTGGTCGTGGCAGGCATGTACGCTGACCGAAAAATTCGCGTGGTGGATTTTGTGCGTCGGCGGATGGTGCCTAGTGATCTGGTTAACAGCATCTTCGAGCTGGTAAAGAAATGGAGGCTGCACCGTGTCGGTATTGAAACCTTCGCCTTCCAGAAAACGCTCAAATACGAGATCCAGCGCCAGCAGAAAGAGCACGGCATTTTCTTTTCAATTGATGAGCTTGGAAAAAGACATGCTGGGCGCGGGGAACAGGTGCTGTCAAAAGAAGCACGGATTCGCCGTCTGCAACCTTACTTTGAGCAAGGATTACTTGAGATTCGCAGTGACATGCAAGATCTGCAAGAGGAGCTTCTCGCGTTCCCTCGCGGTCGGCACGACGACTTGATCGATGCGCTCTCTTACCAGCTCGACTATCTTTTCCCGTCGCAGGCACCACTTACTCTATTCGAGCCGACGGAGGTGGAGTGGCGTCCGCAAACGATGCGCCAAGTCTTGCAGAAGACCTGGAACAAAGAAGGCGCGGGGATCTTGGACCGTTATTTCAATGATCTGAAGCAGCGTGCATCCGAGCCCTTGCTCTCATGAAACACAAAATTTTACTTGACATAGAATTTTAAAGTTGTAGACTCGCCGCGCCGGGAGTCACTTTTTCGTAAGTCAATCGGGCTGTTGAGGAGCCTCAACCTTCTCAATGGCCCGATTTATTTATGCCCTTCGATAAATCCGTTTACGAGCATCCCGATACACCGGGAGCGGGCGCTTTAAAGCGTCGAAGACTGCACAAACGAAAAGACAAAATTCACGCCGTGATGGGGGAATTTAAACGAGGCACCCTTCGCAGTGGCGGCGGGGAACATGTGAAATCCCGTGCTCAAGCTATTGCGATCGCTCTTTCGGAAGCCCGAAAAGGACGTAGACAATAATGCCTTTTAAGAGCGAAAAACAACGCCGATTTCTTTGGATGCACCATCCGGAAGTCGCCCGCGCCTGGGCCCATAGTGAAAGTAGTGTTACCGGAAAAAAAGAAGGTCATGGGACAGCCGCCCTGCATCGTAGACGTCAACGGAGGAAAAAATTATGAGTGCGGCAGACGCCTTAAAACGCAGACGCAAATCCTTCCGGCAGATGTCAGGCAAAATGGGGGCCGGAGGGACCGTCCATACGCACACACCGCCCCAGATCGGTCGTCATTCCACCATTCAGGAAATCCCGCAGCGTAACTTTCAGAAAGGCGACATGGGAGCGAGCTTGCATCATTTCCGTCATGTCAATGAACAGCATGGATAATCAAGAAAAACCCGGTAAAGCCGAATCCCCCGACCCCGCCACAGAGAAAAAAGAAGTCTCGGCCTGGACAGGAGCGATCGAAGCCTCGCGCAAATGGCGTGACGATATTTCAGACGCCCAAGGCTGGAAACGCTTCATCAAAGAATTCCAGGGCAAGTGGGATATCTTAGAGCAGAACCTGGACATCCCCGCTATTCCCATCAATCACGTTTATTCCTGGGTCAAAACCGAAATTGCCCGACTCTACATGAACGATCCCTGGATCACGGTGAATGCTAAACGCATCGAGGATTTAGGAGCCTCCCAGATTGCGGAAGCGATCATCAATTACACCTGGGGGGAAATCGATTTAAAACGTCAGGCGAAGCTGGCGCTTTTGGATGCTTTGATCATCGGTCACGGGTGGATGAAAGTAGGCTACACCGCCAACTTCGGCATTGTTGAGGCGAAGGAACCCCGCGAGAGAAAACCCGGTCGGCCCCGCAGGGAAGAGACCGAACTGGATGTAAATGAATTCGTCAAATCAGAAAGTGTTTTTGCGACGCATTATCCCTGGACAGATGTTTTATTTGATCCCATGGCCACCTGGCCAGCTCACCACAATGCCCGGTGGATTGCTTTTAGGTGGGTGAAACCGATCCGGGCCGTCCAGGAATCGAGCCTCTACCGCAACACGGAAGATTTAAAAGCAGCGGATATTTCGGCCATTTACGGCAAGCCCAACGAGAACCAGCCGTTTGGCCGCGACGTGCAGTGTGTGGTGGGCTGGGAAATTTGGGACAAGGACCATGCCAAAGTCGTGACGATTGTTCCCGGCCACGACAAATATTTGCGTGAGATCCCCTGGCCGGAAGAATTAAAAGACAAAGATGATAATCCTGTTTCACCGGCCGTGATGTTGTCGTTTAATCCCGTCCCCGGCGAAGTTTATCCCGTCAGTGATATCAAGTTGCAGGAGCCTTTGCTCTTAGAAAAAATCAAATCCCGCTCCATTCAAGTCAATCATTTAAAACGCTGGAACCGTCAGATTTTCATGAAACCGGATTTGATGACGCCTGAAAACAAATCCAATTTCAAACAGGCCATCGACGGGGCCATCATCGAAATCCAGGGGAAAGCCAACGAAGATTTCTTCATCCCGCCGTATGCTCCCGTTCAATCGGACATCTATGGTATCGAGAATGCCATCGATCAAGATCTGCGCGAAATCCAGGGTCAGTCCCCGATGGATCGGGGAGCCCCGTTTAAGACGAACACACGTTCCGTTTGGGAAGCCCGGACGAGCTTAGCGGGTTCGGGTTCCCGAGCGGAAGAGCGCCGGGATGTCGTGGAAGATTTCCTGGCGGAAGTAGCGCGAAAGCTACTGGGCATCATGCAGAAAAAATATGACATTCCCAAAATCGCCCGGATCGTCGGCAATAAATCTCTCTTAAAAGCGCTCACGGTGTCTTCTCCCAGCGAAAAAATGCAGCAAGCGGGTATGCAGGGATTTGCACTCTCCTGGAACCGGGAAGATATTCAGGGGGAAATGGACGTGGACGTTCTGGCCGGCTCGACCGCTCCCATGGACAAAGAATCGCAGATCGACCAGATTGAAATGCTGGCCAAATCCGGTCTTTTGCAAGCCGCAGGCATTATGCCGGGATCGCCTTCCGCCAGAGCCTTGGCCCGAGAGTTCTTTCGTCTTTTAAATATCAAGTCTCTGGAAAACATTATGGATCTGGTGGATCAGCAGATGGCGCAGATGCCGGGAGGGATGCCGCCCAATCCGATGCAGCAAAAACTTCAAATGGAACAGGCCAAAACCCAGCAGAAGATGCAGGCCGACGCTCAGAAAAATCAGCTTCAAATGCAGGGGATTCAGGCCAAAACGGAGGCGGTAGTGATCAAAGCCAAAGCAGACGAAGAAAAATCCAAGATGAAATTGCAGGAGCAAGTGCTATCGAATGTTTTGAAGCAATTTGCACCGGCACCCACGGAAGGAAATGGCCATGGCGCAGGACTCTCCTGAAGCGATGATCATGCTGCGCTTGCCGGTGACGGCCAAGAAAGGCCGGAAGAAACGGGCGAAATTCAGCTTTACGATCAACGAAGAACCGACGGACTCTGTGGCTAGTGAAGAAGAAAAATCAATTTTGAGTCGTCTCGGAGCGTATTCTCCGATGCGGGTGATGAGGTGGCAATCGAATCCGATGCTCATGCCGGGATGATTTGCCGGACCTGTGGCCGCGACAGTTATCACATTATCACGCGTTATACCGATGGACGTCTGGAAGACACCTGCAATCAGTGCGGCAATCATCAAATGGCCCCTGTGTATGACTGTTATTTTGATAAACCAGGAACGCATTACAACATTTATGACGAAAAAGGAAATGCCGTTTTTATCGGGTCTAAAGGGGAAAAATCCTACTGGATGAAACGTATGAAAGTACGAGAAGCGGGTGACCGAATCCACGGGGCATCCTCTTACGATCCCACATATGCGCGTGTTGCCCAGCGAAATTTCCGAGAGCAACTAGAGAAAGGAGCTTAACATGAGTGACAAAGGTGGAATAAGTTCAAGTGGGGAATCCGGCGGTGGCCCGAGAGTTCAAACGAGCAAACCCCCGTCCGGCGGTCCTTTGGCCAGTTCGATTCAAGGATTAAACGAGACAGTGGAACCGGTCATTTTGCACGGCGGTAAAGCCAAGGGTGGATCCCCCTCGCGGGATTCGAAATAACATGGCCTTTGCATCAGACCGATTGCGCGAACGCCGGATGAAAAAAATGGATTCCTCGGCTATGGAAAGTGGGATGGCAAGTGAACCTAAACCAGAGACGGCTCCTCCGTCTGATCGATCGGTTCATTTGACCGATATGGAGATGAAATCCCTGGCTGGGAAATATCAGCCGGGGCAGGAAGTGAGCTGTGAAGTGACCGGGCGAATAAGCGGCGAAGGAAAATTGGACATTATCGAAATTCGTCCTTCGGGTCCTGTGGAAACCGAGCCTCAGATGCCGATGAAAATGAATCCCATGATGGCCCCGAGTTAAAGGAGATCGCATGGAACAAACTCTGGAAACACCCCAAGAGCAAACACTGGAAGCACCGATTCAGGAATCGACGCCCAGCGCCGATCCTTTTGCGATTGATGAACAGGAGTTATCCACTCTAGCGCCAGAAGCGCGGGTCGCTTTTGATAACGTCACGAAAAAGTGGCGTTCAAAAGTGGATGAGTATTCCCAATCGGCGGCGCAAAAAGCAGCAGAAGAGGCTTCCTCGCGGTACAAAGATTACGATGAACAGAAAAAATACGCCGACGCACTGCGGCAACTCACGCAAGATCCGCGTTTTGTGCAGTGGTATCAGCAGGTCAGCCAGCAGGGATCTCAGACGCAAGTTCCTCAAGTAGCGTCTCCTGAAGAATGGGCGCAGGCGGTGCAGGAAGCCGCCTCCGGCAACAGTACGCGGATGCAAGCCATCATTGGTCGCCAGTTTCAGATAATGGCGGCTCCCACGATGCGGCAGTTTCAAGAATTGCAGATGCAGACACAGCAGGACCGGGAAATTGACACACTTTTTAAGGCGCATCCTGATGCTGAAGAGTTGGACGAATTGGGACGTGAGACGGAAAATGATCCATCACTTCTTGAATGGGCCATTTATGACGTGGTTGACAAAAAAGGTGGCACCTTTGAACAGGCCTACTTGCAGGCGCGACGTATCGCCGACCAGATCAACAAAAAATCGAAGGATGCGGCTTTGGGTTTAGTTAACGGTAAAAAGCAGTCCGTGACGGAAAAAACATCACAGCAGTCGAAGGAAAGCGACAACATCATAGAAGTCGCCAGCGCAAATGAAGCACTGCGCAAGAATGTAGAAGCCAGTATGAAAGGTCAGAAGGTGACCTACGTGGCGAAGAACCGCGTGCTGGGTCGAAAATAGAAAAGGAGTAAATCATCATGGCAGTTACTGACCAGATATTTACATATGGTCCGGCCAACGTAGGGAGCCTACTTGCTACTACGTTGTCGAAGTATTCCAAAAAGATGGCGGACAACATTTTCCAGGCTGTTCCGCTATTGGCGTTTTTAGGTCTTAAAAACAGGATTACGGAAGATGGCGGTGCCACGCTTATTCGTCCGCTCATGTATTCCAAAAACAACACGGCTGCTTTTTATTCAGCAGACGATGTATTGAACACCACGATCCAGGACCCCTACACGGCTGCCCAATGGCAATGGCGTCAGGCAGCGGCATCGGTTGCCATCACGGGCCGAATTGAGCGCCAGAATTCTGGCGACAGTCAAGTCATTGATTACGTGACGGCTCAGATCCAACATGCGGAACTTTCGCTTAAAGATCTGATGGATCGGTTCATGTGGCTCTCGGCTCAAACGGGACCGAATATCACTCCCTTACCAGCGATCATTGCGAACACAGGAACGGTGGGTGATATCAATGGAGCGACTTATTCTTGGTGGCAGTCGAACATTACGGCTTCAGGTTCTTTTTCCGCCCGTGGTCTTTCTGATCTGCGAAACGCCTGGAATGCAGTTAACATACTGAATCCTCAAGGACCGGTAGATCTGATTCTTTCGGATCAAAACAGCTACCAGTATTATGAGGCGACACTGGTACCAGCCGTTCGTATTACGGATGTGGAAATGGGCGATCTGGGGTTCCAGAACTTAAAGTACAAGACTTGCACCTGGACCTTCGATCCCAACGCGACCTCGGGTAATATCTGGGGGATCAATTCCTCCGCGATGGAACTGGTGCAGCACAACCGCACGCAGTTTGTTCTCTCCGAGTGGGTCAAACCTGCTGATCAGGACTTGAAAGTGGCAGAAGTGCTCTGGATGGGGGAACTCACGACCAACAATCGGCGTAAGCACTTTAATCTCTCCAGCGTGACGGCATAAGGAGGTCCATTATGGCATTTTCATCGACGGTTAGAGGCACGGCCTATTTAGGGCCTGGGTTGCGCGTGACTTACGGAGAATGGACTGGACTCGTAGGGGATGCCGCAGGAACATTTACCTGTGGGGGTCAGTATATTGGCTCTTTATGGTTTAAGAATGACACAACAAGTGAAAATCCCAATACGAGCCAGATTTTTCCAGTGGTTCAATGGGACGAAAATGTACCAGGAGCATTAACCATTCAAAACCAAGACAATGTGGAAAGCGGATCTTTCATTATCTTTTCACTTGGGAACTAGAGAAAATTCTGCGGCCCGTTAATGGCGCAGGACTCTGAAAGGAAAAATCATGTTATTTAAACAGGCAGCAAGAGGCGATGAGCGCATTTATGCGACTTATCAAAATGTCGAAGCATCTTCCTTGACTACCGGTTATGCGGTGGCTCTGGCGCAAGGGACATCGGGCGCTTCGTTTAATGGAACCCAGGCTTGTTTAGCTGGCTCGGGTGCCGTTGGACGTCAATTGGGTTGGATCGGGATTGCAGCGCAGGATATCGCGCCCAACGCCTATGGTCTGGTTCAAGTCTACGGAGCTGTCGCTTCGGTCTTTGTGTCGAATGCAGGAACTTCGATCACCATCAATTCAGGAGATTCCTGTGTGCCTGCCGCTTTGGCAGGAGGCGTTTATTGCATAGCCGCTCCGACCTGGGCCGCTTCGGGATTCGCGGTGCTGGTAGCATCGAATACCTTACCGGCGGTTTCAGCGACCGGTTGGATGAGTGGATTCATGCGACATGTTCTCTAAGTGATTGAACAACTTCTGGATCGGCAGTTGGGACGCAAAAGCCCCAACCTGCCGACCCGGATTTTTCGCTGTATGAATTGTCAAAAACTGCTTTCCGTGCGTCAAGTTAATGCAGGCACGTGTCATGGGCATCGTATATGTCTGGAAACGGAAACTCTCTTCAATTACCTGAGAACCGTGATCCATCTGTAAAGCGGGTCCTGGTTGGAATCCCCTTAAAAGGGCACACCCCTCCGGAGTCCTATGACGACCGGATGAAGATGTTCTATTACATGGGCGGCCGGGAAATCGAAGATAAAGTCCGCCAGGTGAGTCCGCGGTACGAATTTATTTTGGTCTCTGCGGGAGAGATTTTTATTTCTTATGCCCGCGAGATGTTGGCGGACGTAGCCCTCCAGTATCACTGCGATTACCTGTTTATGGTGGACGATGACATGATGGCTCCAATGGATTTGTTCTATCGGCTGGTGAAGCACGATGTTGATATTGTGGCCCCTCTGGCCTTTACCCGTAATCCGCCGCATCGGCCGGTGATGTTTAGCGTCGTGGACGGTTTTGATCCGGTCCTGCGTCGTCAGTATTACATCAATAACACCGTCCACAATTATCCCCGGAATAAGCTGGTGGAATGCGATGCCGTGGGCTTTGGCGCGGCACTCATTAAAACCGACGTGTTTAGGGCGATGAAAAAGCCCTGGTTCATGGGCACGATGGGCTGCGGGGAAGATGTCCATTTTTGTGTCCAGGCAAAGAAACTGGGATTCCATGTCTTTATGGATACGGCTACGAAGCTCGCACATTTGTCCCATCCCATCGTTGTAACGGAAGACTATTCCGATCAGTACAACAAATTGACCCAGGCGGAAAAAGACAAGTTTTATGGGTTCTATGACAAATACGAAGAGAAGGAACCATGTCCCTCGTTAGCATCCTAATTCCGACCTATAACAATCTGGATTATCTGATCCCTTGTGTCAATTCGATTTTGCTGCATCAGGCGACGCCGGGACTCTACGATCTCATTCTCATTAATAATGGCGATAAGGGCTCGATGCCCCCGACGGATAAAAATCCTGAAGTCCGGGTGATTGAAGTCGGAGAAAATCTGGGGTGGGAGGGGGGACTCAAGCGCGGCTTACGGGAAGTCAAAACCGAATTTGTTGTTTTCATGAACGATGATACTTATATTCCTTGTTTTTCCGCAGGTTGGTTAAATGAAATGTTGGAACATTTTTCCGATCCAAAAGTGGCTGCGGTGGGACCTTCCTCTAATTGTGTGATGGGTCCGCAGAATGTCTTTATTCCCTCTATTGCCCAGAATGTTTTTAATGCTTCCTTTTTGATTGGTTTCTGCGTGATGATCCGTCGATCGGCTTTGGAGGAGGTCGGCGGAGTGGATGATCAACTGCCATATCATGGCGATGACTTGGATCTTTCCATTCGATTTCGAAAGGCCGGTTACAAATTGATCTGCGATAAGCGCATTTTTGTTTATCACCATGGGTTTAAGACGGGCGGCCGGGAATTTGGCAGCGCCTGGAATTCGGTTGAAATGACAGAAAAAACTAATATGCACCTGATCAAAAAACATGGGCTGAAGGAATTCTGGAAAACGATTTCCAGTATGCCGCCCGAGCCCGAATGGGCGCGGGAGGACAAAGAAGGAAATGTGATTCGAGGTTTAGTCAATGGAGGTCGTGTTTTAGACCTGGCTTGTGGGGATAAGAAAACAGTACCTCAAGCTGTCGGAGTGGATTGGGTCGCGCCGGGGGAGAAGATCCCTGGATTGCGCGGAGAAAGATCGGTCGCGGATATTGTAGCGGACGTATCCAAGCCGCTTCCCATTGAACCGGAATCCTACGATACCGTGATTGCGCGGCACATTTTAGAGCATATGCTCGATCCGATTCTGGCACTTAAAGATTGGGGCAAGGTGGTGAAAAAAGGCGGCACACTCATCTTGGCTGTTCCTAATCAGGATTTGCGTAATTCGATACCGATGAACTATCAGCATGTTCATGCTTATAACCCAGAAAGTCTGAAAAACTTGATGCACACATTGGGCTGGCATACCCAAGAGATTATCGATCCGAAGAATGAAGTGAGCTTGATTGGGGTATTCAGTAAAAATGGACTTCAATAAACCGCGCATCGCCATTTATTATTACGTCCTCCCATCAACGGGCATGAGGAACGACGGGCCCCCTCTATTTCTCCAGGGGGCCTTCCGTTCCATTTTAAATGGCAATCTAAATTTTGGGGATCACGCGGGTAATGTAGTGCATCTCTGGCCTACTAATAGCCCTAAAGATTATGGTCAGTTTGATTTGCATATCTGGCCGGATCATGGAGAAGATGCTTTAAGTGTTCCTACCGATTGGATGCCGCCTCATCCCAATGCATATTGGTGTTCTGACGCTCACTTAGGCTATGACTATCGACTGGGTATGGCCCAGAAATTTGATTATGTGTTCTGCTGCCAGAAACGTGCCATGGATGAATTTATCCGCGACGGAGTCCCCACGCACAAACTCTATTTTCTACCTCATGCGGTAGAACCCACGTGCTACCAGCCTTTTGACATTATCGAGAAATGGGACTGGGCTTTTATCGGGTACTTAAATTGCCCGGAGCGGATTGATCTCTTAGATCGTTTCTGTAAGGAATTTCCCAATTTTTACCTGGGCTGGCGGAATGCTCAAGCCCCCGGATGGAATGTGCTGGAGGATGCGGCGCGGAAAATGTGTCAGGCGAAGATCATTCCCAATCGCACCATTTCCGATGATATTCCCATGCGTGTCTTTGAGACTTTGGCCTGCAAACGGCTTTGTTTGACCAATGAAATTCCAACTCTGGGGGATCTTTTTGAGAATGAAAAAGATCTTGTCACTTATCGAAGTATTGAGGAAGCAGTGGAACTTGCCCGGACTCTTTTTGTGGATGAGGAAAAACGAAATACCATCGCTGAATCAGGTTTTAGGAAAGTTATTCAAAATCATACCTATCAACACCGCGCAAAAGAAATCCTGAAAGTATGTCTTGACTATAAACCTGAGGAGGAACTTGTCAAATGCTAATTCGCCTGATGTCAGATGGAAAGAATAACAGTGAGCACGCCGATAAACTGATCGCCATTGATGGACTCCCGGAAGAGTGGATCTTTGACCGCCGTAAGGACATAGATCAAAGTGGAAATCCAGATGAACGGTTGTTTTTGAAAGACCCTTGGGAAGTGGATGTGACAGAGAATATCCCTGTTGATATCCGCTTTAAATTCCAGCAGGAACCCATCACAGTATGGTTTGAATCGCCCATGGAAATCCGCCCGGGTACCATTCAAACGAGCGCCAAGATGGAATTTGTGACTTTCTTTAAGAAAGCGCACGGATTCCGACTGAATATGCAAACCAACGGGGGAAAACAAATGTGGGATCAGATTTACGATCTCATGGACCGTGAAACACCCCGCAGCCAGAGAATCCCCGAAGCGGCTGTGGTCGGGAACAAAATTCAGTGGCTTTTGAAGGTGGAAAACGTCCCGCACGTGAAGCTCACGGGCTCAGAGATTGAAATCCCCAAAGAACAGGTGGTTGTGATCCAGCCAAAACCCACACCACGACCCAACGAATATCCCTGTCGGACCTGTGGAGATATTTTTGATAAGGATCGGGGACGTTGGATGCATGAACGTCGTAAACATGGGGTCAAAGAATCCTTTGTCCCCGAGAAAGTCAGAGTCCCTGCTTAAATGGCTTTTCCTCAATCTTTCTGTGGATATCAAAGAGTAACCACTTCGGGCACTATTGGAATAGCCAGTAAACCGGCGATTTGTTACGGCTATTCTGTCTTGTCGGGGGCAGGGGGTGTGGCGCAACCTTGGTTTATTGATGGGGCGGCTACGGGGGGAACAATTGCTTTTATAGCGGATCCTTCCAGCGGTGCCGCTTCCAAGGAACGCACCATTACCATCCCGATCGGGACGACCTTTTCTACTCAGATCTATGTCAGCTTTGATGCCAATACAACGGCCGTAACCGTCTTTTATACGGAGAATTTTTAATGGCTTTCCCACAATCTTTTTCGGGATACCAGCGGATTACCTCCTCAGGCGTCATTGGGACATCCGGTAATCCACTCATTTTTTATGGCTATTCTCTCCATTCGGGGGGAACTGTTTCAAGCGGCACATTTTTCTTTAACGGAACTTCTACTTCCGGCGGAACTGTTTTTCAAAATGATCCATCGAATGCCGCAATTAACGCCGATAAGATGGTAACGCTGCCTGTCGGAGTGACTTTTCCTAGCGGATGTTATGTCAGTTTTGATGGAAATGCCACAGCCGTAACTGTGTTTTACACAGAGGCTTTTTAAGGAGTTGATTTTGAATGCAGCTCCAGAATCTTCAAGCTGAAGTTTTCGCTCAAACGGGACTCGATTCCACCAATACCAATAATATTACCGAAGTCCAGCGGTGGATTAATATTACCCAACAGGACATTGTAGGACGCTGGCCCTGGACTTTCCTGCGTGGTGAAGAAAATATTACCACTGTACCCGATTACACCACGGGAACGGTTTCTATCAGCTCCGGCGGAATAACGGTCACGGGTGTGAGCACCGTCTTTACTTCCAGTATGGCTGATGGCACCTATAAAATTCAATTCGAGGGGGCTTTGGATTGGTACACCATCAGCACTTATGTGTCCGCTACTTCTATTACTATTGGAACCCCCTATGCCCCTTCCACTAATTTAGCCGCTGGAAGCACTTATACCATTCGGCGCATGTATTATCCGCTTTCTTCCAATGCCGATCGCATCATTGACATAAAAAACAACAATACGCCGATAAAGATGTTTGAAACCGACATGCGAACGCTGGATTCTGTGAGTCCGGACTTGCAGGCGACCAATAATAGTTATGCCTTTGTTGCTTGGACAACCAATACCACAGCAAGTTCCGCTTATTACCAGAACATCATGATTCAGCCCTATCCTTTCCCCTCCGATGCAAGGTTATTGTGGGTGAAGACAATCCTTCGCGTTTCTGATTTGGTAAATGCCACCGATACCTCCGTCATACCCGTTAAATGGCATCACCTGCTCATTTGGGGGGCGTGTGCTTTGGGATGGATGTATAAAAACGTACCCGAAATGGCCACGCTCTGGAAGGAAGAATATGAAAATAAAATCGAGGAGATGATGCTCCAAGGGAAACTTTCGGAGGATGATAACCCTGTTTTGAAGTCGGTGGATTCCGTGGCTCGTGGCCAGTTTATCCAAATGCCAGGGAATTACCCGATCGTTGGAAGTCGTTGATGGCCAATTTAGGGTTGATCGGTTTTAACGGAGGACTGAATACGAAAGCCAGCGCTTTTTCACTCGGACAGAATCAGATGACCGCGGCTCAAAATGTGCGGATCCAATTTAATGATTTATTCAAAATTAATGGATCCGCGATGATTAATACCAACGCTTTAAATTCGAGCGCTCAGATTACCGGTCTTTTTGATTGGCAAACCGTTGCCCAGAACCGTTATTTGATGATTGTGGCAGGATCTAAAATTTATTCAGATGCCAATTTAGGATCTGTTCCGGCGGATATTACGGGTGCCGCGACCATTACCGCAGGAAAGCTCCACACGTTCGCTTCTCTAAACAATATTCTGGCTATCTGCGGAGGTGCGGATACGCCTCTTCAATGGACAGGAACTGGAAATGTGGCTTCTTTATCGGGAAGTCCTCCGACTGGCAATTTAGTTACCGTGGCTAATAATTTCATGTTCATTTCAGGAAATACAACGACCCCTTCACGGTTTTGGTGGTCCAATGCGTCTGATCCTAATACGTGGCCAGCGGGGAGTACCTTAGATTTCAGAATTTCTGACGGTGACATTATCACAGCCATTGCCCCTTTAGGACAGAATCTGGTGATCTTTAAACGTCGATCTACGGGGCTCCTTTATATTCAAACAACCGTCACTTCAGGGACGGTGACTTTGGCTCCTCTGACTCAGGTTAATACATCTATGGGATGTTGCGGCCCTTTAGGTTGGGATACTTTACCGGACGGACGACTGATCGTTCTGGGATGGGATGCTCATTTACGGATTTTTGATGGCACCAATTTCACTGATATTTCCGATCAGGAACCGCCGTATTCCAATGTCCAGCCTAATTTAGATGCAATTAATATCGCCCAAATTCCCAATGCTGTAGTAAAAGTCTATCCTACTTTGAATCAAGTATGGGTCTCTTTTGCTACGGGATCCAGCAGCACCAATAACATGATTCTGGTTTACAACTATCTTCTACAAGTTTGGGAATGCATGATTCCAGATCGACCTTCCAGCGTTCTAGGGGCGACCATCGATGGTCGAGCCTCACCCAAGCATCCTATTGTTCTTATCTCAGGAGATTATGGAGGATTTGTTTATGAACATGACACCGGAACTACCAACGTCCAAAATACCGACACCCACATTGATGGATACGGGACCGTCTCCGTCGTCCTCTCCGATGGAGATGGACGAAAATTCAACCCCAAGTCGCTTAAACTCCCCATCGAAGCACAGGGAGCTGGACAACTTCAAGTTGGATGGGGATACGATGGCCTGACGGATATTAATCAGACCGTGAATGTTTCAGAAAATCAAACAGGTGCTTTACTCGATTCTACTTTCTTCCTAGATAAAAGTCTCTTAGGAGGTGCTTCCACCCTTTTGCAGCAGGTTCCTCTTTCGTCTGAATCGAATAATCATACGCTTCAAATTCAATTCCGGAATATGAATCCTTCTCAACCTTTTACAGTGCATCCATTCTGGGTGAGTGATGAGGTCATTACATGAGTTTATTTAATCGAGTTACAACATGGGTCGCCAATCAGCTTTTGAAATCAGCCGATCTGAATGGCGAATTTAATAATTTGGTTAATGGCTTAAATAATTTGGATGGTGCCACAACCAGTTGGACTAATATAAAAACAACGAACATTGTCCATGGGATTACTAGCTATCGTCGCCCTGTCCTGCAATATAGCTCAGGCACGGTGATTAACATGGAAACGGGGCTGGATGGAACGTCCGGTGAACTAATGGTTTTCTTTCCTAACGGCGGAATTTACAAGGACTCCACGGCCAGTCATTTCAATATTGATTTAACTCGG
>Ga0187803_10000315_pt1 | contig 19902 bp, 20 predicted proteins | sample NC_wetland_sal_i_2_FD_132425 | JGI IMG/M metagenome (GOLD analysis project Ga0187803, IMG submission 132425) | Wetland sediment microbial communities from Neuse River Estuary, North Carolina, USA - Control_3 | ecosystem: Environmental > Aquatic > Freshwater > Wetlands > Sediment | place: USA...
AGACACCTAAGTGACCCGTGTTCGGCCAACCGGATAGGGAAATAGTAACACCAGAAGGCCGGGTCCGGGGAATATGTCGTGACACGATATATTGTAGCGCGGGGAGGGGGGGAAGGGAAGAGGATGTGGGGCAGGGGATATCAGATATCAGCGAACGGATACCAGGAAGCGGTTGGGAAGCGCGGAAGGGGTGGCGGGGAGCGGATCGGTTGAGATCCTTCGCGCAAACGGCGCGCTCAGGATGACAAGATTGCGGCGATTGGCTAACAAGACGCGGTGATTGTTCCGCGATCCCTCCACTCCGTGCTGGCAAAATGCGCCAGCACTCCGGTCGGGATGACAGGGATCGTGCGCTGGTCAGCCGCGAAAGGGATTCATCCCTCAAAATGCGCGGGATGGCGAAGAGGTCCTCGCTCCGCTCGGAATGACGGGTTTGTAGGGTGCGGTGACCAAGACCCAGTGATATTGCCACGATCCCTCCACTCCGAGCCGCAAACGACGCGGCTCTTCGGTCGGGATGACAGATTCGCGGCGTGGTGCGGTTGGGCATGGTCAGCGGGTGGACCAGTTGGGAGATTCGTTGTGGCCGGAGGTGGTGAGCTGGTGAGGTGAAGTGCCGTCGGCGAGCATGGTCCAGATCTGGCGCGTGCCGGAGCGGGTGGACTCGAAAACGATGTGGCGGCCGTCGGGAGCCCAGGAGGGGCGTTCATTGCGGCCGGAATCGCGGGTGATCTCGATGATGCGGCGCGAAGCGACATCCATGACGTAGATGTCGTAATTGCCGCTGGGGCGGCGCCAACTGAAGGCCATGAGCTGGCCGTTGGGCGACCATGAGGGATCAATGACATAGCCCATATCGGGGAGATCGAGTTTCTGCGCGTCGGTGCCATCCGCGTTCATGAGATAGAGCTGGGGAAGGCCGCCACGATCGCTGACGAATAGGACGGATTGCCCGGTTTTGGGATTCCAGGAGGGAGAAGTGTCCGCACCGCGGGCAGCGAAGGTAAGGCGCTTGGGGCGATTGCCGCTGGCGTCGGACATGTACAGCGCGGGATCGCCGCCCTGCATGGAAGAGGAGAACATGACCTGAGAGCCGTCGGGAGACCAGGTGGGGGAATTGTTGGTGCCGCGGAAACGAGCGAAAGAGACGACCTTGCCGGCGTCAAAGGAATACATACAGATTTGCGCGCTGACGACGCCGTTGGCAGGAGCGAAACAGGTGAAGGCGATGCGCGAGGCGTCCGGAGACCAGCGAGGCGTGAGAGCGACGGAGTGAAGGAAGGTGAGCTGATGCTGATTGGCGCCGTCGTAATCCATGACCCAAAGTTCCTTGTTGCCGGGGGTGCCACGAATGAACGCGATTTGCGTGGAGGCGATGCTGGGCAGTCCGCCGGAAAGCTTGCTGATGATTTCGTCGGCGAACTGGTGGGCAAACTTGCGGACTTGCGCGTCCGTGGGCGCGCCGCGATAGACCTTGCCGATGATGGGTTGGGAGGAGATGTTGCGGACGTCATACAACCAGGCAAAGATGGCGACTTCGGAGGAGGTCTCCGAGAGATTGCCGAAGGCGAGGAAATTGGCGTTGACGGGGGCCTGGGACCAGTCAGGATAGCGAAGCTCACTGGGCTGGGAGGGAGCGGTTTGTGGATAAAAGCTGGGGCTGGCGAGGTCGAGAATGCCGGAAACGGCGAGGTCATCGCGAACGACGGCGGTGAAGAGAACGGAATGGGATTTATCGGACTCGGATTTCGCGGCGAAGTCGGAGACGGCGATGCGAGGTTTATCGACGCCGATGCCGGTGCCGGAGTGGATCCAGTCTTGAGAGAAAGAGGGTGGAGCAAGAAGGAAGAAGAGAAAAAGCGAAGAAAAGAGTTTCACCACAGAGGACACAGAGCGCACAGAGAGGAAAGAAATGGGATAAAGGCAATTTCTTAGAGACAAGCGGTCCTCCTGGGGAGTGGGAGTGATGAAAGTTTTTGAAAAAATAGGATAGCAGAGATGAAACATTGGAGCGGCGCCCGCGAAGTTAGAGCCAATGGAGTGGTTGAGATCCTTCGTCGCGCAGAAGGCGCGCTCCTCAGGATGACAGGTTTGTTCACATCGCGCGCATGTGAAAGAAGGGGAGTCGTAGCGTTGGATCGTAAGAGCCCACCCTCCCCGCAAAAGCATCCGGGGCGCGAAATGCGCGCACAAGGCGAGGGTGGGGCACCCTCAAGAATTTTCGGGCAGCGATGTGACAAGGAAAACCCAAGACGGCGGCGTAAAGCCGCCGCTACAGGGGGCGAACCCAAAAGTCGGCAAGATGCCGGCGCTACCAGCCACGATCCCTCCGCTACGTGGCCCGGAGCGCCAAACGGCGTCGCGACGGAAAAAGCCGGGCCACTCTGGTCAGGATGACAAGTCTGTGCTTGGGCAGTGAGGGTCATTGAGAGCCGCTCAGGTCGAAATCGAAGGTGACGTCCACGTAGCGGCCGGAGTAGTCAGGGGGAAGAGGTGGAAAATGGTCGATGCCGAGGAGAGCGCGCTGGGTGGAATCGTCCATGGAACGATTGCCACTGGATACGGCGAGGCGAATGTTCTTGACGGAGCCGTCGCGATTGATGGTGAAAGTGAGGGTGGTTTTGGCCTTGCGAGCGGCGCGAACCGCGGGATCAATGGTGGTCTGCATCCAGTTCTGGCTGATAGCGCGCTTCATGGATTCTACATACCAGGGATAGCGGCCGGCGAAATTAGCGCCGCCTTCGCCCGTAGCAGCGATGCCGCCGTTGAGGGGACCAGGGGTATTCGCATAGCCGGAAGGAAGGTTCGGGGAGCCACCCCTGCCGGGAATGGCGTTTTCGGCTTCGGGCGTTTTGTTCTCAAAGATCTTTGAGCGATTGCTGGGAGGAAGCGGCTTTTCTTTTTCGAACTTGGGAATTTTCGCGGCGTCAGTCTTGGGCTCAGGTTCCTTGGGCTTGGGCTCTTCCTTGTGAAGAGTCTTGGTGGGATCGACGACTTCGCTTTCCGTGACGTTGCTGGGCTGAGGCATGGGGATGCCGGCACTGGAGACGAGGTTGACCTTCACGCTGGAATTGCCGCCGCCACCGATGCCACCCCAGGGGTCGCCGGAACGCTGGATCCAGACTCCGAAGAGCATGAGGACGGTGAGAGAGAGGTGAAGATAGACGGAGTAGTAGAAGTAGCGTTTGAAGGGGAGTTGCTCGAGGTTGTAGACGGCGGAGGTCATGGTCGTGAGTCTATGATTGACGCCCCCGTTTGAGCTTTATACCCACCTTATAGTTTAAGCCTTTGGGTGATGGATATCAGTAATCAGCGACCAGCGATCGGGAAGCAGGAGAAACCCAAGGGCAAGAGGGATCCCTCGCTGTGCCTGCCTGCAGCAGGCAGGCTCGGAATGACAGGTTAGTGGTGGCGCGCAGAGTTTCTCAAGACGCAGCGAGCAAGCCACGATCCCTCCGCTCCGAGCCGCAAACAACGCGGCCCTCCGGTCGGGATGGCAGTTTTGAGTTGAGAGGCGGAAGTTGTGGCCAATGGAACGGTTGAGATCCTTCGCGCGAACGGCGCGCTCAGGATGACAAGTTTGCGGGGCGTGTTGAACAAGACGCGGTGATTGCGCCACGATCCCTCCGCTGCAAAGACAAATGCGCCCGCCCCGCACCAGCGCCCGGGGCGCATAAAACGCGCCTCGGAATGCGGCCGCTACAAAGGCTAGGCGGAGATCGGTCATTGGCGGTTCCTGTCGGTGATGGGCTGGGTGACGATGCTGATGTTGGAGATGCCGGAGACGCGCAGGGTGTCGATGACGGTGCAGAAGACACCGAAGGGAACGGTTTCATCGGCGCGAAGGTAGACGACTTCGTTCTGGCGCCTGGCTTGTTTTTTGATTTTGTCGGCGAGCTGGTGAATGCTGACGGAATCGTTGCCGAGATAGACGAGCTGATTTTTGTCGATGGTGACGACGAGGCGCTGCTGGGTAATTTCCTTGACGGTATGAGTTTTGGGGACGTCGACGTCGATACCAGATTGGAGGATGGGGGCGGTGATCATAAAGATGATCAGGAGAACGAGGACGACATCGATGAAAGGCACCATGTTGATGTCGGAGAGAGATGTCTGAGTGGATTTGCTCAATTGAGGCATGATTGCGCTCTCATGGATTGCGGCGAAGTGGACGGATATCAGATATCAGCGACCAGATATCAGGTAGCGAAAAGAAAACCCTTGGGCACCCAGCTATCCGAACCGAGGTAAGGTTCCTGATATCTGATATCTGATTGCCGATATCGGCTAATTGTGCGCAAAGCTCCGGAAACGTAGATGAAGGCCGCGTTGTGGCGAGGTCGCGCATATTATGTAAAGGTTTTTTCGACTTGGGCGGCGAACTCGCTGGCGAAGGTGTCGAGACGTTGGGCGAGATCGCGAATGTCCTGGAGAAAATAGTTGTAGGCGATGAGGGCGGGGATGGCGGCAAAGAGCCCGGCGGCGGTGGTGACGAGGGCTTCGGCGATGCCCGGAGCAACGGCGCGAAGGCTGGCAGAACCGGAGGTGCCGAGGCCGGAGAAAGCGTCGATAATGCCCCAGACGGTGCCGAAGAGTCCGATGAAGGGAGCGACGCCCGCGGTAGTGGCGAGCCAGGACATGCCTTTTTCAACGCGGCGAATTTCCTCGGAAGAAGCAAGCTGCATGCTGACGGCGACGGCTTGGACAGACTTAATTTTAGGGGTGGAGGGATTGCCCGTGCCGGTGAGCTGGGATTGGAGTTCGCGATAGCCGGCGGCGTAAACGTTGGCGAAAGGAGAGCCGGCGGACATGAGCCCCTGGGGATTGGCGACGCCTTTGGTGGCGCGGAAGATTTTGAGGAACTGGTCGCTCTGGCGGCGGATGCGTCCGAAGAGGCCAGACTTCTGGAAGATCAGCGCCCAGGAGACTAGAGAAGCGAAGAGAAGGATGGCCAGAACGACGCGCGCGACGAAACCGGTTTGCGCAAGGATTTCAAAAATGTTGCCGATGAAGATGGCGAGAAAGAGAAAAATGATTTCAGTCCCTCATGAGAAGCAAATTTTTACCGACAAAAGCAACGTAGCACACGGGTGGAACAGGGTCAAAGGAATGAGATGCAAGAGGATGCGGAAGAGTTCACTGGGGTGAGGGGAACCAGATATCAGATATCAGCGACCAGTGACCAGCGATCAGGACGCGGTTGGGAGGAGGCGGAGGAAGGGCTAGCAAGGTACAGTGGTTGAGATCCTTCGGCGATCCTTATCGGATCGCCTCAGGATGACAGGTTAGTGGTGGCGCGCAGAGTTTCTCAAGACGCAGCGAGCAAGCCACGATCCCTCCGCTCCGAGCCGCAAACAACGCGGCCCTCCGGTCGGGATGACAGGTAGGTCGATTGAGAAACGAAAGGGAATCGGAGTGCCGGGAGTGGGGAGGGGAAGATGAAATTTGCGAAGGTGGTGTTTTGGGTGGCAGGGATATGGGGCGTGCTGGTGATTACACCGCTGTACTTCATGTTCGATTTGATTGGAAGGAAAGATCCGCCGGCGATCACGCATCCGGGGTTTTATTACGGGTTCGCGGGATTGGGGCTGGCGTGGCAGATCGCGTTTTTGCTGATTGCGCGGGAGCCGGTGCGGCTGCGGCCGATGATGATTCCATCGATGGTGGAGAAATTTGGATATGGGATCACGGTGGTAGTGATGGTGGTGCAAGGGGGGATGCATGGGTCGGATTTGGTGTTCGCGGGGACAGATTTGATGCTGGGAGTGTTGTTTGTGGCCGCATACGTGAGGACAGGAGGTGTAGGAGGGTGAGGAGATTGAGGAAATGAGAGATTAACGCAGAGACGCAGAGGACGCGGAGAAGAGGAGAGGAAGACGATGAGGGGAGCGCGCAGCCGATGGATTTCGTTGGCGATTGGTTTATTGATGGCGTGCGGAGTGTTGGGCCAGGAACAAAGGAAGACGCAGACGGTGGCTAAGTATGAGGCGACGATGGAGTCCTTGGACCGGCATGCGCTGCCGGAGTGGTATGCGGATGCAAAGCTGGGGATTTTTATCCATTGGGGATTGTATTCGGTGCCAGGTTGGGCGGTGCTGACACCCGAGGGAACCAAATTTTCGGAGCAGGAGTATCTGAAGAGGAATCCGTACGCGGAGTGGTACTTGAATACGCTGCGGCTGGAGGGCTCGCCGACGCAGGCTTACCACAAGGAACACTACGGGGCGGACTACGACTACTACAATTTCGCGGAGACGTTTAACAAAGAGATACAGAAGTGGAAGCCGGAGGAGTGGGCGAAGGTGTTCAAAGAAGCGGGGGCCCGGTATGTGGTGCTGACGTCGAAGCATCACGAAGGTTTCACTTTGTGGCCGAGCGAGACACCGAATCCGACTTTGCCAAAGGACCGGCAACACGCTTCGCGGGATTTGGTGGGGGAGTTGACAGCGGCGGTGCGAGCACAAGGGATGCGCATGGGGCTGTACTACTCGGGCGGATACGATTGGACATTCGTGCCGGGGCCGATCACGAGTTGGAAACAATCGGAGAGCGTGAAGCCGCAGAGCGAAGCGTACGGGAAATACGTAGATGCGCACATGCGGGAATTAATCCAGAAATACCATCCGTCGATATTGTGGAATGACATTGATTATCCGAAGTCGGGACACCCGCTGGAAATCATGGCGGAGTATTACAACGCGATACCGGATGGGGTGGTGGATGACCGGTTCGGCGTGAAACATTCGGACTTTGTTTCACCGGAATACGAGACGCTGAGCAAGATCAGCGCGAAGAAGTGGGAGGAGTGCCGCGGGCTGGGGCGTTCGTTTGGATATAACCGGGCGGAGGGCGAAGCGGAGACGATCAAGCAAGATGAGCTGATCTATTTGCTGGTGGACATTGTGAGCAAGAACGGGAATTTGCTGTTGGACGTGGGGCCGGAAGCGGATGGAACGATCCCGGCGGTACAGATGGATCGGTTGAAGGCGCTGGGGGCGTGGCTTGATGTGAATGGAGAAGGGATTTATGGAACGCGGCCGTGGAAGCGGGCGGAGGGAGAGACGACAGACGGATTGCGGGTGAGGTTTACGCAGAAGGATGGAGCGGTGTATGCGTTTGTGCTGGGTGAGCCGAAGGGGAGGACGGTGACGATTCGGGATTTGAGGTTGAAGAGTGGGGCGGAGGTGACGGTGCTGGAAGGTGCTGGCATGACCCTTCGAGGTTCAGGGCAAGAAGCCAGCGCTACTTGGAGGCAGGAAGGCGCGGATGTTGTGATCACTTTGCCGGAGGGGTTGGCGGGGAAGTATGCGTATGGGTTGAAGATTGTGGGGGACGTGGGGTAGGAGGGAGAGGGAAGAATCTAACGCAGAGACGCAGAGCACGCTGAGGTTCACGGAGAGGTGATTCTATCGATTTAGGACAAGCATGGTTGGTAGCCACGATCCCTCCACTGCGGTTCGCGAAAAGCGCGAACCTGCGGTCGGGATGACAGATTAAGACAAAAGGTGAGTTGAGGTTAGGTTTAGTAGGCGAGGGAATCGCGGAGGAAGAGAGGGCCGCGGGAATGGCCTTCGGCGGCGGCTTTGAGGCGAAACATGAGTTCGCCCCAAGTGGTGTTGCAGGAAGTGAAGTAGTCGGTGTGCTCGAGCCAGCCAGCGTGGAAGAAACGAAGAAGGGTGCCGGATTTGGCGGGTTCGAGATGGAAGTGGATGCGCGTGCCAGTCCATTCCTTGCCGGTTTCGACGAGCCATTCGGCGCGATTGTGCGGGAGGAGGAGTTTGGGGCGAAGACGGTAGACCGTGTTGCGATTGAAGAAAGCGAGTTCGACTGCTTCGCCGGAAACGGTGACGTCTTCGGCCCACCACTGGGTGAAACCGCGGGCGGTGGAGACGAGCGGGTAAATGGATTCGGCGGGGAGAGAGATTTGGATGGCGTGGAGGATGTCTGGCATGGGGGCTCCTTTGGCTGGGGGAAGAGTATAAAGCAGAAGAAAGTGAAAGAGTGAACCAGAGGCGCTTCCATTGATTGTGGTGAAGATCGCTGGCAGCCACGATCCCTCCACTGCGCGACCCGGCACGCCAAAGTGCGGCGCGGAGGAAAACGCGGGGTCGCTGCGGTCGGGATGACAGGTAGGGGCGAGCGGGGGCCGTGCGGCAAAATGGGCGTGTGGTAGACTGCGGAGATATGGGGAATCTGTTTGATATTGGCGTGGAGAGGTTGATGGGCGGGGGTGTGGGCGGACCACAGGAAGAAAGAAACAAGGAATGGGAATCTTCAGGGGCGCTTCGCGTCCTGGGCTCAAGCCCAGGCCTACCAGCCCAGGTTTCAGCGGACTCAATGTCGGACCTAAAGGTCCGACCCCCTAAAGAGAAGATCCAAGCCGACAGCCACCAGTCGACAGCCCACAGCACAGTTCACAGTTCAAAGTTGAAAGTTGAAAGAGAAGAGAGGAAACCCCAAGACCCCAGGTGCGACACCGGCCCCTGGGGCACCCGAAGAGAAGAGGAAGTGCAAGAGGCCGGCAGGATGCCGGCGCTACCAGGAGGTCAGAAAACCCAAGGGGGCTGGGTAAACCCGCCCCTACACGGGCAAGAGGCGGGGACGTTTTATTTGGAGACGTTTGGGTGCCAGATGAACGAGCACGACTCGGAGAAGGTGGCGGGGGTGCTCTTGGCGCGAGGATACCGGCAGGTGGATACGGTCGATGCGGCCAACGTAATTTTGTACAACACGTGTTCGATTCGGGAGAAGGCGGCGCAGAAGGTTTATTCGAGGTTGGGAGAGTTTAGGCCGGAGGGAGAGAGCAGTTCTCAGTTATCAGTTGTAAGTTCTAAGTTTCGGAGAAGAGAAACCCAAGAAGGCGGGATACCCGCCAGGGAAGTTCAAAGTTCAAAGTTAAAAGTTGAAAGCGAAGAAAAGACAACCCAAGACCGGCTCGCAGACTCGCCGGGCCGATCGGGAGATCGGCGTTCCCGGGGGGAAGGGAAAATCATTGGAGTTTTGGGATGTTTGGCGCAGCAGGAGGGCGAAGAGATTTTTGCGCGGGCGCCCTGGGTTAGCTTGGTGTGCGGGAGCGCGAGTTACCGGAAATTGCCGCAATTGATTGCAGAGCTGGAAGCAGGGAACCGGCGCGTGACGGGACTGGACACGGATACCGACGAAACGTTTGAGACGGAGATGACGCGGCGGGACAACCCTTGGCGAGCGTACCTGACGATCATCGAGGGATGCAATAAAAAGTGCTCGTTCTGCGTGGTGCCGTACACGCGCGGGCCGGAGCGGAGCCGGGCGAGCGCATCGATCATGGAAGAGGTGCGGCAACTGGCGGCCGTGGGGTACACGGAAGTGACGCTGCTGGGGCAGACGGTGAATTCGTATGCGGACCCGAGCGCGCGGGGGATGCGATTTTCGGAGCTGTTGGTGAAGGTGGCGGAAGTCAGAGGGATTCGGCGCGTGAGATTCATGACTTCGCACCCGAGGGATTTTGGGAAAGATATTGTGGAGGCGATGGAGGCGGTGCCGGGGATTTGCGAGCACGTGCACTTGCCAGTGCAGAGCGGGTCGACGAAGGTGCTGCGGGCGATGGCGCGGACGTATACGCGAGAAGAGTATTTGGAGAAGATTGCGCTGCTGAAGAATGCGAAACGGGAGATCAGCCTGACGACAGACATTATCGTGGGATTTCCAGGTGAAACGGAAAAAGATTTTGAGGAGACGCTTTCGTTGATGGATGTAGTGCAATATGACGGAGCGTTTTGCTTCAAGTACTCGCCGAGGCCAAATACGCCGTCGTTGAAGATGGAGGACGCGATTCCGGAGGAAGAGAAGTCTCGGCGGCTGGCGATTTTGCTGGAAAGGCAGCGAGAGATTCAGCGGGCGAGGAACGAGCGGCTGGTGGGGGAGACGTTTGAGGTGCTGGTGGAAGGAAAATCGCGGCGCGAGCAACAGTGGTCGGGGCATACGTCATCGAACCGAGTGATGAATTTCACTTCCCGCGAAGAAGAAAGTCTGGGAGACTACGTGCAGGTGAGGGTGGTTGCGGCGACGCCGAATAGCCTTGTGGGAGAGGCGGTTGCCAGGACAAGGGATTGAGAGGCAGAACGATAGGCGTTGCGTAATAGGGATATCAGATATCAGCGATCAGATATCAGGAAGCAACGGCAAGAGAAAAGATTTAACACAGAGGTCACCGAGGGAAGAGCACAGAGGACACGGAGAAAGGAAGAACAAGCAGGGGGGAAGGCGAAGAGAAGAAAGAAGACGGAGTTTGATCGTAAGAGCCCACCCTTAGCAAAAGGCGCTAAGGGTGGGGCACCCTCAAGTTCAAATGAGGGGTGGCGGTGGAAGAGTTTGGAAGTAGGAAGCAGCGGGCGGCAGAGGTGAGGTAAGGAGGGCGCGATGGAAGTGGAAATGAAAATACGCGGCCTGATGATGGATCCAGTGACGCAGATGCCGATTGTGGTGTTGAAGGACGTGCAGGGGCAGTCGGTGCTGCCGATCTGGGTGGGCGCGTATGAGGCGAACGCGATCGCGCTGGAAATCGAGAAGGTGTCGACGCCGCGGCCGATGACGCACGACCTGCTGAAGAATGTGCTGCTGGGATTGGAAGTGACGGTGCAGAAGATCGTGGTGAACGATCTGCGGGACGACACGTTCTACGCGGTGATTTGGGTGGAACGGGCTGGAGAGTTGATGAGTATCGATTCGCGGCCGAGCGACGCGCTGGCGCTGGCGTTGCGAATGGATTGTCCGATTTACGTGGATGAGACGGTGTTGAAGAACTCGAAGGTGAGCACCGCGCTGGCGGAGCGGACGACGAACGAGCAATTGAGGAATTATTTGGACGGGTTGTCGGATGAGGATTTGGGAAGATACAAGATGTAAAGAAGAGTTCAAAAGTTAAAGAGTTTAAGAGTTCAAAGGCGGCGCGGAGTGGATCGCGCCGTTTTTGTTTTTTGGGCGACCAGGGACCGGCGATCGGCGACCAGGAAGCGTTGCATGTCGTTTTGATCGATGTGTGGGCGGCTGGGGATTTCACCACAGAGGACACAGAGGTCCACAGAGGGCACGGAGAATTTTGTGGTGGGGCGCGATGAGGGGTCTAAAGAGTATCGCACCTACGGCGCTCGACGTCTTTGTGCTCCGCGCACCCAGGGCTTACGCCCTGGGCTAACTTATGTCGCGCCTCCGGCGCTGAAGATCGAGTTAGCCGCCGGCGATGGCGCCGATGACCAGGAGGGGCTCCGCGCCAGAGACGACGGCGTCCGGTAACGGGATGTCGGGGGATTCGTGGGAAAGGTCTTCGGAGCAGGCGAAGAAGCGCAAGAAGGGTCGGCGCTGCTGGGTGACATGATCGCGGATGGTGCCGTGCAACATGGGGTAGGAAGCTTCGAGGGCGTCGAGGACGGAACGTAGGGTGACTGGAGGTTGAACCTCAAGGGAGACTTCGCTGCCAACGTGAGCCAACGCTCGAAGATGATGCGGGAGGACGACGCGGATCATGAGGGTAGGGGCTCCTTTGGAAAGTATATGAAATCGGAAGTTAGGATGCTTCGAAAAAGAGGAACGTTATGAGCACCGGGGTGACACCGGCAAATAATAGGGATTCTTGCCAAGCATCGTTGTGGGCGGACCGCCCCGCAAAACCATGCGGGATCCAAAAAGCGGACCTCGGAAGGCGGTCCCTACAAGAGCAAGAAAACCCAGGAGCAGAGGCTGAAGCCTATGCTACAAAGCCCAAGAACCAACCTTCTCGGTGAGGAACCGGGACGCAAACGGCGCGGAAGGTTGGCCACTACAAACCCAAGACCCAGGTTCTAAAACCGAACCTAGGGCACCCGCCACCAGGAAAAAAGAGACTAACAATCGGGATCCTCAGGGGCGCTTCGCGTCCTGGGCTCAAGCCCAGGCCTACAAGCCCAAGTTTCGGCGGGCTCAATGTCGGACCTGAAGGTCCGACCTCCTAAAGAGAGGAACCAACCTAAGAGAAACCCAAGAACCAACCTGAAGGTTGGCCACTACAAACCCGCGAGGCTACGCCCGCCTCGGAAGGCGGCCGCTACAGAATCAAAGACGCGGCACAAATTGTGGCTACGCTCATGGAAGCGTTTGGACCTCGACGGAGAGGACGGCCGGGAGGTCGCGGACAATGGGAGCCCAGGAATCGCCGGCGTCGGGGGAGCAGTAAACCTGGCCGCCCGTAGTGCCGAAGTAGATGCCGCAGGAATCGAGCGAATCCACGGCCATGGCGTCGCGGAGGACGTTGACGTAACAGTCGTGTTGGGGAAGCCCTTTGGTCAGCGCTTCCCACTCGTTGCCGCCGGTGCGGCTGCGATAGACGCGGAGCTTGCCGTCTGGAACAAAATGTTCGCCGTCGCTCTTGATGGGGACGACGTAGATGGTTTCGGGTTCATGGGCGTGTACGTCGATGACGAAACCGAAGTCGGTGGGGAGATTGCCGCTGACCTCTTTCCAGAGATCGCCGGCATTATCGCTGCGCATGACGTCCCAATGCTTTTGCATGAAGAGATTGTTGGGGCGAGAGGGATGCATGGCGACGTGATGAACGCAGTGGCCTATTTCGGCTTCAGGATCGGGGATGTATTGAGATTTGAGGCCGCGGTTAATCGGCTTCCAGTTTTTGCCGCCATCATCGGAGCGGAAGGCGCCCGCGGCGGAAATAGCAATGACGATGCGGTTGGGGTTTTTGGGGTCGAGAAGGATGGTGTGGAGACACATGCCGCCGGCGCCGGGTTGCCACTTGGGGCCTGTGCCGTGACCACGGAGGCCGGAGAGTTCATGCCAGGACTTGCCGCCATCGGTGGTTTTGAAAAGAGCGGCGTCTTCGACCCCGGCGTAAACGGTGTTCGGATCGGTGTAAGAGGGCTCGAGATGCCAGACGCGCTTGAATTCCCAAGGATGCTGGGTGCCATCGTAGAACTGGTGCGTGGTTAGCGGCTTGCCGGTAGCGGCGGAAGTGTCATAGACGAACTTATTGCTCTCACCCTTCGGCATGCCGCCCGGTGCGGTGGTTGGTTCGCCCGGTGGAGTGCCGGGCTGAAACCAGGTCTTGCCGCCGTCATCGGAGCGCTGAATGATTTGCCCGAACCAGCCGCTGGTTTGCGAGGCGTAGATGCGATTGGGGTCAACGGGGGAACCCTTGAGGTGGTAGAGCTCCCACCCGGCGAAATGGGGGCCGCTGACGTCCCATTTTTCACGCTTGCCATCGGAGGAGAGGATAAAGGCGCCTTTACGTGTGCCAACGAGGACTCGAACTTTGCTCATAGAATGCTCCCTTCGTTTGTGGGCAGAGCTGAAACGGTCCGCCCATGGTAAACCCGTTGGTGTGTAAGTCAACCCTTAACGACCACTAAGGAGTGCCGCACCTACGGCGCTCCCGATTGTTATGCTCTGTCCACCCAGGGCTTACGCCCTGGGCTAACTTCTGCCGCGCCTCCGGCGCTTAGTTCAGCTTAAGAAATGGATTCTACGATCTCCTGCGATTCTCCGGAAGAAATCAAAAAGAACCTCCCAAGTTAATGTGAAAGACGAAGACTGGCTGCGTAAGTTTCACTGGAGCGCGGAATAGGCGGCGCCGGCGGAGGCTTGTTCGCAGTTGATCATCCAGGGGATGCCGAAGCGGTCCCTGAGCATGCCAAAGCGCGCGGCCCAGAAAGTTTGCTGCAAGGGCTGGTGAACGGTGCCATTTTCGGCGAGGGCTTGGAAGATGCGCTCGGCTTCGGCGACGTCGTTGACAGCGATATTGACGGAAAAACCGGAGGGTTGCTTGAAGTGCTGCGGCGGGACATCACTACCCATCAAGACGGTGCTGCCGATGGAGAGGCGGGCGTGCATGATTTTCGAGCGCCACTCCGGGGGCACGTGCTCGGCGGCCGGAGTGCCTTCATGGGGAAACATGGCTTCGATTTTGGCGCCAAAACATTGGGCGTAGAACTGGAAAGCTTCCTCACAGTTTCCATTGAATGAGAGATAAGCGTTGAGTTGCATGAGCGAGCTCCTTCGAGTGAAGTAAGTACGGCGAGGGTTGCGGGCAGGAAAGAGTGTGCCACATAACTTGCAAAAAGCAAGTGAAAATATGTTAGCGTAGGGAAATGAAAAAGAAGATGGGGAAGAGCGAGCGGCGGTCGGGGTGTCCCCTGAACGCTTCGGTGGAGATGCTGGGGGACCGGTGGTCGCTGCTCATTATTCGAGACATGATGCTGCTGGGGGCACGGACGTTCAAGGAGTTCCTGGGAGGATATGAAGGGATCGCGACGAACGTGCTGGCGGACCGGCTGAGGAAGCTGGAGGAGCACGGGATTATTCGAGTGGAGCGAGATGCAAAAGACCGGCGGAAGCAAATCTACCGGTTGACGAAAAAGGGAATCGATTTGGCGCCGGTGCTGACGGAAATGGTGTTGTGGGCCGCGGGACATGAGGAGACAGAGAATGCCGCGTTGGTGGCGGAGATGAGGAAGGATAAGAAAGGATTTTTGAAGGGGATCCGGGAGAGGTGGGCGGAAGCAACGAGACAATGAGGCAAGGAAGCGAAGGGAAACCCAAGACCCAGGTTCTGAACAGCGAACCTGGGGCACCCACAAGAAATCCCAAGAGCACAGGCTCAAGCCTATGCTACAAAGCCCAAGAAGCAACCTTCCCGGCGAGGAACCGGGACGCAAACCGCGCGGAAGGTTGGCCACTACAAAATCAAGAAAGACAAAAGAAACCCCAAGAGCCGGCAAGATGCCGGCGCTACAAACTGATAGGGCGGGGTGAACCCGCCCCTACTTAAGCAAGAGGCGGACGCGGCGGCGCCAGAAGAGAAGAAGTAGGATGCCGATGAGGATTAGGGAGAGGGAAAGGCCGATCCAGAGGCCGAGAGCGCCCCAGTGGCGGCGGAAGCAGAGATAGGTGCCCAGCGGAAGACCGATAAGCCAGTAAGCGGAGAAGTGGCAAATCATGGGAGTGCGGGTGTCACCGGTGCCACGGAGCGCGCCGGTGGCGACGGTTTGGATGCCGTCGAATAGCTGGAAAGCGGCGCCGGCCATGAGAAGGATAGTGGCGCTGTGGATGACGGTTTCATCGGTGGTGTAGATGCGAGCGATGATATGAGGAAAGACGAGGAGAGCGACGCTCATGGTGGACATGAAGGAAGCTCCGAGGAGGATGGCGGTGTTGCCTGCGTTGCGTGCATCGGTTGGAGAGCGGCGGCCAAGGGCTTGGCCTACGCGGACGGCGGCGGCGGAAGAGATGCCGAGGGGAATCATGTAGGTGAAAGCGACGGTGTTGAGAGCGATTTGGTGGCCTGCTTGGGCGATGGCTCCGAGGCGTGCGATGAGCGCGGCAACGAGGGCGAAGACGCTGACTTCGGCGGTGAGCTGGAGAGCGGCGGGAAAACCTAAAGCGACGAGTTGGCGGATGCGGTTGAGGTCAGGCTGGACAGGAGTTTTGAGGAGTTCAGTTTTGTGGCGCGCGTCGTACCAGAGGAGGTAGACGACCAGAACGAGGGCGAGGTAGCCGCGGGAGATGCAAGTGGCGATACCGGAGCCGGTAACGCCATAGGCGTGGAAACCGAAATGGCCAAAGATGAGGACGTAGTTACCAAAGAAATTGACGAGGTTGGCGGTGACTAGGGCGAAGGCGATGGGGCGAACCATGTTCATGCCCTGAAGGGTGCGGCGAACGGCGAAATAGAGGAGCAGCGGGATCAGCCCTGCGGAGAGAGTACGCATGTAGGGAGCGGCGAGGACGGCGACGGGATGGGTGACGCCGAAACGCTCGAAATAGAGGGGAAGAATCCAAACGGGGATGGCGAGAAAAGGAGCGATGGCGAAGCTCAGGTAGATGCCGTTGAGGAGGGAGGTGTGACAGTCTTCGCGGCGACCAGCGCCGAAGGATTGCGAGACGAGGGTATCGAGGCCGATGAGCAAGCCTTCGCCAAAAAAGGCGAATACGATGAAGAGGCTGGAGCTGATGCTGACGGCGCCGATGGCTTCGGCGCTGTAAGGAAGGCGGCCCACCATCATGGTGTCGACAATGACCATGCTCATCCAGCCGATTTCGGCGAGGATGAGAGGGAGGGCGAGGCGGAGGGTGGGGCGAAGTTCGGAGCGGAAGATGGCGAAGAAGGACATGGAGAATTTAAGAAGATATCAGATATCAGTAATCAGATATCAGGAAACGGTCGGGAGGCGCGAGTTCAGTCGGGGCGTTTATTTAGAGGAGGTCAGTGGCCAGCGACCAGGAAACATTGCACAACGTGGTGAGGGAGGACAAATTGTCGAGATTGAGGAACAGAGTTTAGGAGTGGAAGATTGGAAGAGTGAAAGAAAGAGAAACCCGCGATCCGGCAAGATGCCGGCGCTACAAAAAGAACTGCAAGACGGCGGGGTAAACCCGCCGCTACACGGCGAAACCCAAGACCCACGTGCAAAACCGGCACATGGGGCGCCCGCGCTGAGGAGGGGAAATCCGGTGGTGACTGATACGAGATGCTGAGCGAGAGAGTGCGTTGACGGCGAAGAGCCGGGGCCGTAACTTGGGGCTAGGGGAAGTGTTGCGGGGAGCAAGGGGGCGGACGTGAGCGTATCGAGCGAAACGAATTACGCGCTGAAGATGTTGCAGTATATCCGCGCAGGCGCGCGGGTGAATTCGCGCGTGATGTTGGAAGTGGCATGGACGGAAGGCGGAGAGAAGCACAAGGCGGAAGGCTTCACGGTAGATATTGGGCCGACCGGGTGCATGGCGATTGTGCCGCAGGCATTTGCAGTGGGGCAGAAATTGCGGCTGAAGAATGCAGGCAACCAGAAGGAAGCTGAGGCCACGTTGATCTGGCGGGGACATGAAGGCCGGACAGGATGGGAGCTGGGATTGGAGTTGGTGAATGCCCCAGCAGATTTTTGGGGCGTGGAGTTTTAAGCGCGAGGGATATCAGAAATCAGCAACCAGAGCGGAAGACGGCGCGGCTTCGGTCGCGCCGTTTGATTTTTGGGGCTACCCGCGACCAGCAATCAGAAGGAAAAGGGGCGGGGGAAGAGGTAATAGTACCTGCAAGAGAGGAGTGCGAATCGGGCCAGGCTCGACGAAATAGTCCAAACGGGCGCAAAACTGTGGTAAAGTTTTGCATACCCTGACCGATGGTACAGGTAGGGTGAATTTGGTCCTGGATAAAGGCTTTCTTTGCAATGAGATAGAGAGCGCAAAAAGGTGTCTTCAAGGGATAGTTTGGCAAGGAGATTGCACTATAGTAGCGCGACACTACGTCCCCGTGAAGTGTGTCACCGGAGGAGCATGTTATGAAGAGGTTCATAGTTTTTGCAGCGTTCGTAGTGGCTCTCTGTCTCGGCTTCGCCGGTGCAGCGAAGGCAGACGACATTCATCTTTGTGCCACAGCTGTGGCTTGCACTGGAAATGCCGGCAGCGTGCAGTTCATCGGTCCGTCGACCACGGCTTATGTGTTTGGTAATGTGCAAAATAAAACGGTCACTCCCGTCGAGCTCTATGTAGCACTGTTGGTTCCCGTTGCCAACACTTCGGGCAACTGGAACCCCACTGACAGCAATCTTTGGAGCGTTCTTGGCGAATCGCCGACGCAGGTGTTTCCGACGTTGAGCAGTGCAATCAGCCAACTGGGAACGGGAGGCTTTACAGCGGAGAGTTTCACCGTTACCGATTACTTGATCACCAGTAGCTGGAGTACAACGCTGGACACAGCTCCAGCTTCGTTCACGCTGCCAGGTGCTCCGACCGCTGGGGACATGTATATGGCATTCGAAGAGGACGGTAACGGCAACCTCATTGCGGTTAGCCCGTGGAGTTCCAGCCTGCTCTATGTTCCTGAACCTTCCAGCCTGGTTTTGCTCGGAGTTGGACTGTTCGGCCTGCTGGGACGCGCAGGGTTTAAGCGCGCGAAGGCGTAAACCAGAAAACAATTAAGGCATTGTCTCTCGCCGCGGTATGAAGCCGCGGCGAGATTTTTTTGGTCTATAGAATTCCGGTGAGGAAGTTCGAAACAGGGATTAATCGCAGAAACAGCGGGAGGGGAGATTGCAGGGCTAGCAGTGGCCGAGACCGCGAGAGCGAAGACCGGGGTGCGAACCGCACGACCCGCGCGGGGGAGATTTCCACTGGGGGGTTGGGGAAATAGCAATTTTCGCTTGCGTGGGGGAAGGGTGAGAACGTAGAGTGGGCGTATGCCATTGGGCCTGTCCGCCGGCATAAATACCAACAGAATGGATGTAGTGTCCGTGCCTCAGGAGGATGGGTGTGCGCGCGAGGGCGGAGATTGGAAGTCGGAGAGTGAAAGAGTCTAAGAGTGAAAAAGTTTAAGAGTTAAAGAGTTCAGGAGTTGAAAACGAAGCGGAATTTACGAGGAGCGCGCGGGGAAGGGAAACCCAAGAGGCCGATCGGGAGATCGGCGGTCCCAGGAGAAGAGGAACCCAAGAGGCTGGCATGAAAGCCAGCGCTACGCTACAAGGATGACAAGTTTCGGTAGGGTGAAATTGAAATCGACGAGGGATCCCTCACTACGTTCGGGATGACGGAAGTTCGAGATGAGATGTGGAGGCGGAAGTTAGATGACAGCGATCATCACGATTGCGAACCAGAAAGGTGGAGTCGGGAAGACGACGACGGCCATCAACTTGGCGGCGGCAGTGGCCATGAAGGGGAGAAAGACGCTGCTGATCGACCTGGACCCGCAGGCAAACTCGACGATCGCGTTTTTTCAAATGGGAGACGTGAAGGAATCGATGTTCGAGGTGCTGAGTGACGCGCGGACGCCATTGGCCAACGTAATCAAGGCGAGCAAGGACCCAATGCTGAGCGTGGGACCGGGAAGATTGTCGCTGGCAAAGCTGGAGACGGCGTTGAGCGGGCAGTTCGACGCGCCGTACCGGTTGAAGGACGCGCTGGCGCCGGTGCTGAAGGACTACGACTACGTGGTGATCGACACGCCGCCCTCGCTGGGAATTTTGACGGTGAATGCGCTGGTATCCGCGACGCATCTGCTGGTGCCGATTCAGGCGGCGTATTTTGCGATTGAGGGCACGGACGATTTGCTGGAGACGTATGAACGGATCCGCGCACGGCCCAATCCACAGTTGAGGATGTTGGGGGTGGTGATCACGTTGTTCGATAAGAGGACGAACATTTCACGGGACACGCACGGGCAGATCCGCGCGGTGTTTGGGGAAGTGCTATTCAGAACGAAGATCAGCAAGAATGTGCGGTTGGAAGAGAGTCCGGCGTATAAAGAGACGATATTTGCGTTCGCGCCCAAATCGCCGGGCGCATTGGAGTACAAAAAGCTGGCAACGGAGGTAGTACATCGTGTTGAAGAGAGCCGGGTTGCCCGTCACGCTGAAGATGCGGCATGACGCGCACTACGTAGAGTCGTTGACAAGTTACAGCGGTGCGGCGGTGGGCCGCATGATCCCCGTGGATCAGATCCGGCCGAATCCGGACCAGCCGCGGAAGGCCCTGGGAGACCTGCGCGAACTGACGGAATCGATCCGGCAGAAAGGCGTGCTGGAGCCACTGCTGGTGCGGTTTGTGCCGCGGGAAGACTGCTACTACATCATTTCCGGGGAGCGGAGGTATCACGCGTCGCGGGCGGCGGGACTGCGCGAAGTGCCGGCCATCGAGAAGATGGCGGACGACGCGGAGACGCTGGAAATTGCGCTGATCGAGAACATTCAACGGAAAGATTTGACACCGTTTGAAGAGGCGGACGGGCTGCACCGGCTGGCGGAACAATTCGACTACACGCACGATGACGTGGCGAAGAAGATCGGGCGGGCGCGGAGTTCGGTGAGCGAGATCTTGATGCTGCGGAATATTCCGGATGGGCTGCGGAGGAAGTGCATCGAGAACGGAGTGCTGGCGAAGACGCTGCTGCTGGAG
>Ga0187803_10000316_pt1 | contig 19890 bp, 20 predicted proteins | sample NC_wetland_sal_i_2_FD_132425 | JGI IMG/M metagenome (GOLD analysis project Ga0187803, IMG submission 132425) | Wetland sediment microbial communities from Neuse River Estuary, North Carolina, USA - Control_3 | ecosystem: Environmental > Aquatic > Freshwater > Wetlands > Sediment | place: USA...
GAGCAGAAAGGGAGACGGAGTGGCCAAGATCGACGGCTTCGTCATCTTTGTCACCGGAGGAAAGCAAGGAGAGAAGGCGAGAATCAAGGTCACCCAAGTAGGCCCAAGATTCGCCAACGCCACTATAGTAGGCACGACTTCCCAGGGCACGAGTTAGAACTCGCCCCCTCGCAAGGGACGGAGGACCACTCCGTCCACCTCTTCATTTCATTTAGGATATTCGGACGTGCGGCCTCGGTTTGTTCGGGAATCTACCGGTAAAGTTAGGGCTTTAATCCGACCCGAGACACAACATTCCCTCATTTTCGACATCGTCAGAACTACCCGCGCTCAAATGGCCGGGGCGTCCAGGGCCTTTCACTACTAGGAATTGCATGTCTGTGGTCTAAGGGTTACCGGGCGGCTGAGCCCATTGCAAGGTTGGGGTCGAGACTAGAATGCCCTGCTATGCAATGGTCCAAAGGCGAGCATCAAGACTGAAACTCGAAGTCCCACCACAAGCAGAACTTGGCGACAAAGAAATCAGAGACACCGTGGGAGCCATCGACCACGACGACCTCCACAGAATACTCAGATGGCATGTCCGATGAGCAGTTCGCCGATTTCCTCAGGCGCATCTGGGCCCGCAGGAAGAAACGCGTGGATGATCTCTACGACTACGTCGCACAGGAGGCCCTTTAATGATGCCGATCAAACGAAGTCGCTGCTTGACCTGTGTGTAAGCTTGGCGACTGGAGACCCGTACCACCTCTATCTAGCCATGACCGCTTTGAAGCCAGATACTTGGCCCAAACCAAAGAATATTAGTTATGGGTGGGGTCGGTGAGACATTGAACGGCCTCCGACGTGTGGGCATCTTCCTGTCCCTAATTGGTTTCCTACTGTTCCTCTTTGTAGCACTAGGCCTTGGGCTAGTAATCCTCCTGATAGGATTGGTGATTGCTTATGCCGGTGGCAGGAGACACCCAGTTGCGCCACTAGTCCAACCCGCACCCCAGTCCCAGAATCCTACAGTCATTATTCAGAAAGAGGTTGTACGAATCAAGTGCAGATACTGCGGGGCACTTAACGACCAAGGCTCCTTGAAGTGCCAGTCATGTGGCGCCTCTCTGGGTTGACTTGAAACCCAAGGCGATTTTGTCCGACACCTTCACTCTCTATCCTTGAAGTGAACCAATCATTGCAGCTTGAGTGTCTTCTCACCGTCGACGTAATAGAAATGTGTGGGTGTATTCGAGACCCGGTCTTGATGCCCTTCTGAGAAAGCACTTCATGATCTCGTCAGGTGAGTAGAAGTGTTTGAAGATTGAACATTCTGCCGTCATCCAATGTTCGCGTCGCGATCTCCCCGCCTGGGCGGTCCAGGATTTCGTAGCTCATGGCTTCTCTTCTTTGGTCGACGAAAAAGACTCTGCCCCTCGGTTTCAGACAGCGGAACACCTTGGAAACGGATTCGTCCAGTTTCGAACTTGGGACGTGCGATATCCAAAAAGCAAAAGTTACAGCGTCATATGCGGCATCTGGGGTCCAGTCGTAGAAGTCTGCCCGGATGTACCTCACTTTGGTGTTCCCCTTGAGTCTCGACTTGCTTCGCCCAATCATCTCCAGCGAGGAATCCAGAGCCGTTACTGAGGAGACATTCTTCACCAATGCCTCTGTCCAGATACCTGTACCAGATGCGATTTCAAGCACATTGCCTGTGAGCTTGCTCTTATTGAGAGCGCCGATGACGATTTGAGCGTCAGCGAACCACGACGCATCCGGCGCTGTACCTCCCTCGTACTCACCAGTCTGATGTGACCAATCCGCGTACCGCACTGCCCTTTGACTGTAGTACTCCTTCGTCTCCTCGAGTACGCGATTCACTTCGCTTGAGTCGTCCTTCGTCACTGGTCCATCCCGCCCGAAACCAGCGCCGAGCGGCCGGCTAATTGATACTGTACTCCCACTACGGCAAGTTGGGTATCTGAGAATCCGCTTCTCAGAATTTCTCACTCTGGCCTGAGCGCCCTACGCGCCGCGAAGTAGCCGAGCAACCCAAGGAGCGACGCGAAGACCACTAGGTAGGCCACGTCCCACCCGTAAGTAGCCGCCTGGCTGGAGGAGAGCGAACCGTTGACGATGAGTAGCCTAGCGGCCTCGTTCGCCTTCGTGACAGGGTTCACGTCGGCTATGGCCTTGAGCCAGCCCGGAAAGGAGGAGGACGGGAAGAAGGCATTGCTCATGAACATGATGGGAAGGGTCAGGAAGTTGACTATCGCGACCAGGGAATCGATGGTCCTCACGGTGAGGGCTAGGGCGGTGAAGACGAACGATAGGCCGAGGCCCAGAAGCACGAAGGCCACGAAGACGCCGAAGAAGTCCAGCACGCTGAACGAACTGGGCAGCTGGAGGCCGTTCGGGATGATCAGTGCGACCACGAACGTCAGCACGGCGAGGATGAGGACCTTCACGAGATTCTGGACCACCCCAGAGAGGTAGATTGCGGCACGTGGGACAGGCGCCGTGAGGAGTGAATTCAGGTACCCGAGCTGCCTGTCGAGGACTAGGTCGATCCCTCCAAAGGCCATGTTGAATACGAGAATGATGCAGATGACACCAGACGTCAAGTATGTGATGTACGTGGGGGCGCCCCCGAACGTCGCCTGCAGGATCGACGAAGCCTGGCTCCCGGCCCCCGGCGGGATCAGATTGGCGGGGTTGAACGAGCTCCCGAAAAGAGCGAGATAGAACATCGCAGTGAATAGACCAGGCATGATGGAGGCGGGGTTGCGCACCCACTTCCGCAGAGCCCTGAAGGTAAGCGCCGCCGTCTCGTCGAGCATGGCCTATCTTGTCCTCTCCATCTTGATGTTCTCCCAGGCCGAGTCGCTCCCAGATGTCTCCTCGTCCCTCATCGACCTCCCTACCACGTCAAGGAAGACCTGGTCCAGGGTGGGCTTGGAGAAAGTAATCTCCTCGATTTCCGCTTCCTTCTGCACGACACCTGCGACTATCGCCGGGAGGGCCTTCTCCATCTTCGGGAGCCTTATCCTGTACACCTTCCCGTCTCGGGTCACCCCCTGCACTCCTTCGATGCCTGAGAGGAACCCTGTGAGATTCTCCTTGTCTTGTGCGAGCGTCAGGGTGATGATGTCCCCGCCGTGGGCTTCCTTCAATTGCGCCGGGGTTCCGGAGGCCTTGATGGTCCCGTGGTCCATTATCGCGATACGGTCGCAGAGGGAGTCGGCCTCGTCCAGGTAGTGTGTCGTCATGAACACCGTAAGCCCACGCTCCTTGTTCAGACCCTTGATGTAGTGCCACATCTTGCTCCTGGTCTGCACGTCCAACCCCAGCGTTGGCTCATCAAGGAAGAGCACATTGGGCTCGTGGAGCAGACCCATGACAAGCTGAAGACGGCGCCGCATCCCGCCAGAGTACGTCTTCACCTTGCGGCCCGCCGCGTCTTCGAGGTCGACGAGACGGAGGAGCGTTTCGACTTTGGACCTCGCGGTGGCCCCCTTGACCTGGTGCAGCCTGGCCATCAGCATCATGTTCTCGGTCCCGCTCAACTCGTCGTCGGCAGTGAGTTCCTGGGGGACCACCCCAATGCTCTTGCGGACGGCGCCGGGGTCCTTCGCAACGTCGTGACCTGCGACCGTGGCCCGCCCCTCGGTAATCGATGCGAGCGTGTTTAGCATCTTGATGGTGGTGGTCTTGCCGGCTCCGTTGGGGCCAAGGAAGCCGAAGATTTCACCTTCCGCCACGTGGAAGGAGATGTGGTCAACGGCCTTCACCTTCCCGCGGTAGACCTTTGTCAAGTCGTCAGCATGTATGATGTCGGCCACTTTCTGGCCTTCCTAAACCAATCAACTGATAAACAATCGCATGCAGAGTCTCTTGATGAGTCCGACGGCGGCACCACTTTTGGAGTTTCCCATGGAAGCCTTAATGCCCAAGAAGTCCAACAATGTGCCTTGCACGTCGAGGTCTCTACCGTAGTTAGGGCGCCGCGGGAGAAGGTCTACGCGGCGTACACCGACTTCGAAGCGTGGCCAAAGTGGTCTAGACAGACGGCAACCGTCAGGGTGGTAAGTAGGGAAGGAGGCGTAGTCAGCATCGAGAGTCAGACAGCGTCTGGTGGGAGGCCGCGCGTCACTGTGGCGAAGCTAACGCTCTCGCCTCCTGAATGGGTCGAAACAGGAGGGGAGACGAGGTTCTTAAGGACGAGGAGGACGGTCAGGTTCGAGGACGTCCCCGATGGTACAAAGGTAACAGCAGTGTTGGACGTCCGGGTCAAGGGGTTCTGGGCCTGGGTCTTCGCGTCGCGAGGGAAGGATGAAGCGGAGTCGTTCGCCCGAGAGGGGCTGAGGTCCTTCGCGGGGTACGTGGAGAGCCTGCAGTAGCTTATGCTCGTTCAAGTCGTCAATGCGAAGCTTGTCACTCGGAACCAGAACACGAGTCCTCAATACCGACTGTCCGAACGGTTTCAGCCCGACAGGAAAGCGATTCCTAGAAACCGATTCCTGACACTGTAGGCTAATAAGCCGCCGGGACCACCAAGAGAGTAATGAGGGCAGGAAAAGTCGCATACGATAGCATTCGGCAGTCGCTAGAGACTACCACCTGAGTTTTCATAATTTTCCTCAGGACCTGCCCCCATCATCTAGACATCCTCCGCTAGTCCTCTCTAATAAGGCCCTGAGAGCGAAAGTTGCGCGGAGCGAAGCGGGTAACACGCAGAAGAGAACTTTGGAAACATACACGAACATTCAGGAGGCCGTCGCAGGGGTATTGGCCGCTATCAAGCCCATGGGACGTTCTGAGAGGGTCCCGACGACCTCAGCTCTGGGGAGGGTAGCGGTCGACGAAGTCACTGCTGATTCCGACTCTCCAAACTTCGCCCTTTCACACATGGACGGGTTCGCCGTCGCTGCGTCCGACCTGAGCGGAGCAGGGAAACGTGAAGTGAAGCTGAGGATAATCGGCGAATCGAGACCAGAAAGCAGAAGGCAGTTGAGGGTCAGGAATGGGGAAGCCGTGCGGGTGAACACGGGGTCCCGAATCCCCGACGGAGCAGACGCGGTAATCCCGGTGGAAGAGGCCAGGGAGGAGGCTGACAGTATCGCGCCCACGGCCACGGTCAGGCCGGGCGCATTCGTGTACCCGGCTGGGGCAGACTTCCGCAAGAGTGAACTCCTCCTTCGAAAGAATCAAAGAATCAGGGCACAAGACGTGGGACTGCTGTTAACGCTGGGGGTCGAGGCTGTCAATGTCCTCGCGATCCCGACCATTGCCGTGCTGGCCACCGGGAGTGAGCTTTTCGACATGGGGAACCCCTCGCCAGGCAAGGTGCTGAACACTCACGGTCCGCTTATCACAAATATGGTGCGTGCGGCCGGGTGCGTCCCCCTGGACATGGGAGTGTCGCCAGACGAGGGGGTGGAGCTGTCCCGAAGAATCCGCAGAGCGTTGAGCAGGGCAGACCTGGTCATGACGTTGGGGGGAACCTCGGTCGGCAGGCGCGACTTGGTGAACTACGTCGTGCGGCGCTTCAAGCCGGAGGTGCTTTACCACGGACTGCGAATGGACAGGGGGAGGGTCGCGGGAGCTGCCGTCGTGCGCCGGAAGCCCCTGTTGATGCTCCCGGGACCGGTCCAGGGAGCGATGAACGCATTCCTCCTGCTGGGAGTGCCTGTGCTGGACAAACTCCGCGGAGGAGGCAGCAGCATCATTAGGGTCAGGGCAAAGCTGACAGGGAACTGGAGCGCCAGACCTCGGTTCCGAAACTTCACCAAGGTGGTCTACGTTCGTGTGGCGGAAGGCGACGACGGACTCACGGCTGAACCTCTTTCAGGAGAGACGGAATCCATCAGCATCCTGACCAAGGCTACCGGATACATGGTCGTCCCGGAGCATGTCACGAGGATGGGTCGTGGGCACCTTGTCGAAGTCAACCTAGTCCCCGGGTTCTCCTTCGTGCAATGACCTTTGGACGCTCGATGGGATTCCCTTCAACCCACCCAGTCTTCCCATCCGGAGTCGTTTCCCTCTTCCAGATCGGGACCGTCCGTTTCAGAGTCTCGATGGTGAACCTGCCTGCCTCGAAGGCCTCCGCCCTGTGCTCTGTTGATACCGCGACGACGACGCTGACCTCGCCGACCCGCAGGTGTCCCTTCCTGTGGACAATCGAGATCTGCTTTATTGGCCATATCCTTCTGGCTTCTTCTTCTATCTCCTTCAGCTTCGCATCAGCCATACGCGAGTAGGCTTCGTACTCGAGTCCTTCGACTTCTTTTCCCAGATGATGGTTCCTCACTGTCCCGATGAAAACGACAGTCCCCCCTGCCGCTGGGTCGCTGACGTCGGCCAGGATCTTCGAGACGTCAATCCGCCTGCTGGTGATCCTTACCAATCTCTTCAGCTCAACCCCCGGTCACAGCAGGGATGACCCCGACTTCGTCCCCTTCGTGCAGGACAGCGCCTCCGTCGACGATCTCGAGGTTTACGGCGTACCTAGTCGCCTTATCGAGGCTTTTGAGCCCCGGATGCAGGCGTCGAAGCCTGTCCGCCAATTCGTTGACGGTCCTGGCGTCGCTGGAGAGCATCTCTCCCCTCTTCCCCACTATGTCGCGCGCCGAGGCGAAGTACAGAATCTTGATTCGCACGTTCCATCTATCCCCCGATAGCGTTCATATTCCTGGGCTTCTCCCAGCCGTCTTTAACCCAGGACATGTATCCGATCCCGTCAGGCTTCCTCCACACGGCCTTGAGAATCGACGCAGCAATGTCACGGTCGCTCGCTCCGTCGCGGAGGAGATGCTGGAGGTCATGGTATTCTGTGTCGAAGAGGCAGGAGAGAAGCTTCCCGTCTGATGTCAGCCTGATCCTATCGCAGTCGTCGCAGAAGGGCTCGCTCATTGGGGTTATGAGCCCGAGCTCGCCCCCTCCGTCAAGGCCCCATGATGATGAGGTCTCTCCTTTCCCTCGGCCCAGAGGTGTCAGAGAGTAGGTCCTCGAGATTCTTTCCAGAATCTCTTTTCCCGACATCATCATCTCCGGGGTCCACACGTCCCTGCCGTCCAAAGGCATGAATTCGATGAACCGCAACGAGATTCTCTTGCGCCTTGCGAACTCGACGAGGTCCGGAATCTCATCGTCGTTGTAGCCCTTGATCGCCACCGAATTGACCTTTACGGGGTCAAGCCCCACATCGATGGCCTTGTCTATTCCCCTGAGGACCCGCCGCAAGGCGTCCGCCCCCGAGATTCTGTCGAACCTTTCCTGTCTGAGGCTATGAAGGCTCACCGTTACCCCTCTCAGCCCGCATTCCTTCAGCAGCTCCGCCTTCTCCTCTAGTAACCAGCCGTTGGTGGTCATGTCGACCGAGCGTATTCCATCGATGCCCGTGAGCCTCCGGACGAGCAAATCTACCTCCCTCCGTAGGAGAGGTTCGCCCCCCGTGACCCGGACTCTCTGTATTCCGAGCCCGGAGAGGACTCTGACGGTTCTTTCTATCTCGGCGAAGCTCAGTATCTCACTCTGCCTGATCCAGTGGATCTTCTCCTTTTCAGGCATGCAGAAGAGGCAAGCGAAGTTGCACCTGTCGGTCACCGAGACCCTGAGCTTCGTCGCGACCCTCCCTTTCCTGTCAACCAAGGAGTCACCCGCTGGAAATCTGGGACCGAACAAGGGAAAAAGTCAGATGCCCTTTCGTTGTAATAAAACATTCCTGAACGAAGAAGCAGGATTGCAACGACGAGGAGCAAGGGTTCGGGGCCTGCTGAGAAGGGTTCTAATTCAGATAGGCTAGGAGAGAATCCCATTTCGAATCGCATATATCACGGGCTATTGAAGAACCCGGAGTTTGATTCGGGTCAAGCTCTCGGGGCAGCTTCGTGATTTCACGGGCGGCATCCGCGAGGTTACTGTCGACTCCGCGGTGACAGTCCTCAGGCTGATTGACGCTCTCGAAGAGAGGTTCCCAGGGATAAGGGGAAGAATCCTCGACGACCAATCGAAGGCAAGGCCGTACGTGAATATCTTCGTGAACGGGGAAAACATCAGGGACGCAGGACATGAGGGGACACGGCTCAGCGATGGAAACCTTGTTTACATACTGCCGTCGGTAGCTGGAGGCTAGGTAAGTCGAGATGAAAGACAAGGGCAAGTCTTTGCTGCTGGTCGGGACCAGGAAGGGGGCGTTTGTCCTAAGTTCGGACGACGGGCGCAGGACCTGGAAGACTTCGGGGCCTCACTTCGAGGGGAAGGAGGTCTACCACCTAGCCCATGACGGGCGAAACGGTCTGTTGCTGGCCTGCGTCAACAACATGCACTGGGGGCCAAGCGTGGAGCGAAGCCCCGATTTCGGTGAGAGTTGGAAGAAGACCCGAACTCCTCCCCGCTTCCCAAAGAGCTCCGGGCTGTCGGTCACCAGGGTCTGGCACGTGGAGCGTGGGACCGAGGACGAGCCGAACGTGTTGTACCTGGGAGTGGCCCCAGCGTGCCTCTTCAAGTCGGAGGACTTGGGTGTGACCTGGACGCCGAACGAGGCCATGATGAACCACGGAACGCGCAAGAAATGGCAGCCTGGGGCTGGCGGGCTCTGCCTCCATTCGATATTGTTGCGAGACAGCGACCCGATGAAACTACACGTCGCTATTTCCGCTGTGGGGACAATGGCAAGCGAGGACGGCGGGGAAACATGGGAGTTCCAGAACAAGAATGTCCGGGCTGACTTCCTCCCAGACAAGTATCCGGTTTTCGGACAGTGCGTCCACAAGATTGTGAGGAACCCGAAGAGGGTGAATGTGATCTACCAGCAAAACCACTGCGGAGTCTACAGGAGTGACAATGACGGCAAGGAGTGGGTTGACATCAGCCACGGCCTCCCCTCAAGATTCGGATTCCCGATTGCGGTGGACCACATTGAACCCAGTAGGATTTACACGGCTCCGCTAGCTGGAGACTTCAACAGGGTACCCCCCGAAGGCCATTTTGCGGTCTGGGCTTCCGACGACGCCGGGAAGAACTGGTCGGCCTTGGATAGGGGCCTTCCGAAGGTTGCGTACTTCACAGTGCTAAGGGAGGGGATGGCAGCGGACACCGAGGACCCTTGTGGGATAACCGTGGGGACGACGACCGGGCACCTCCTTTACAGCCGGAACCAGGGAGAGACTTGGACAACGATAACTGACTCCCTCCCACCAATCCTGTCGGTGTCGGCTGCGTCGGCTTAGGCGGTAGAGAGGAACCTTAAGTTCAAGCGGGGTTTCTACATGCCTTGACGAGACAGTTGACCTCCTCTCCCTTCCCTGACCTCTCCAGCGAAGAGATTACGCGATACAGCAGGCAAATAATAATGCCCGAGGTCGGGCCCGCAGGACAGAGGAAGCTGAAGGCATCCTCGGCGGTCGTCGTGGGCGCGGGTGGGCTGGGAATACCCGCGGCGGTTCATCTGACAGCGGCTGGGGTCGGAAGGATTGGGCTTGTCGACGGGGATACCGTAGAGCTCTCGAACCTCCACAGACAGTTCCTGTATTCGGCACGAGATGTGGGGATGAGCAAGGTGGAAGTCGCGTGCGACCGCCTTGCGAAGCTCAATTCGAACGTCGAAGTGGTCCCTTACAGGGTGAGGCTGGATTCGTCCAATGTCGTGCGGATCCTCGGAGGATATGATGTGGTGATTGACGCAACGGACAACTTTCCAAGCCGGTACCTGATCAACGACGCGTGTGTCATGTTGGGCAAGCCTGACGTATATGCGAGCGTCCTCCGGCTGGAGGGGCAGGCGTCGGTCTTCTTTCCCCCAGGAGGTCCGTGCTACCGGTGCCTGTACCCGACTCCCCCTCCTCCTGATGAGGTGCAGTCGTGCTCCGAGGCAGGGGTGTTGGGAGTCGTTACTGGGATCATGGGAGGACTGCAGGCGGCCCAGGCAATCAACATCATGCTTGGGAGGGACCCCACATTGGTGGGACGACTCCTTCTGTTCGATGGTCACGACACCACTTTCGTCGAGCTGAAGGTCAAGAGAAACAAGGATTGTCCCGTCTGCGGGATAGACCCAAAAGAAGTCGGACTCATCGACTACGAGAGGTTCTGCGGGTTGAAGACGGCTCATCAATCGGAGCTGGAGGAGATCGATGCGCCAAGCCTGAAGAGGTCTCTCGACAGCGGTTTAAGCGTCGATCTCCTCGACGTTAGAGAACCAAACGAATTCGAAATTTGCCACCTCAAAGGCTCCAAGTTGGTCCCACTCGGACAGCTGGCAGGCAGGCTCGGCGAGCTCCGCAAGGACATCGACACAGTAGTCTACTGTCACACAGGAGTGAGGAGTGCAAGAGCGGCAGAGTTTCTGAAGATGAATGGTTTCAAGAGAGTCAGGAATTTGAAGGGTGGAATAAAATCCTGGTCCGAACTGGTCGATCCCATGATGCCCACGTACTGAACTTCGGATGTCGGAATTGCATACCCGAATCGGATGAAAACAAAACCGGTGATTACCCTCCTGGTGGGGTGCTGAGATGGGATGTCAAGTCCCAGCAGGGGCTCCTCATCACTCGGCGCGAAGCTGTCTCAGAGAGAAGAACCTACGTCGACTATGACCCTATCGGCTTTGAACCTGAAGCGTAGGGGGGAAGGTGGGCATTGCATGATATCGCCAGTCATCCGTTTGGACACCAGTCTTCCCTGAATCGGGCAGCCAAATCCTCTTCTCTTGCACAAGATTCAAAGCATAGCTAGGGTCCAGGGAAAGCATGGACTCCTTCACTGTTCACTTCAAGTTCAGTCAGCACTTCAATTTTCCGGTCGAGAAGGCTTACAAATGGTGCACCGACTACCAGCCCGGGGATATTCGGCTCCAGGGAACAGATGGTGAACGCAAGGTCCACTGGATCAATGAGGACACTGTGGTGTTAACAGACATCTACTACGCAGATACGGGCAGAATCTCGAGATTGAAGCTCGTCAGGCTGTACCCGGAACGCTTCACCTGGACCAACACACGGATAAGTCCGGAGGGGCGATATTCCCAGTTTCTCTACGAAATAGTCTCTGAGAAGGGAGGCTCACGCCTCGATTTCACAGGCTCGCAAATCGTCGCTGGCAAGAAACTCTCTCCCGTCAAACTGAAGGCCTTGGCTGCAGAGACAGAACGAGAGGATTCGGCGACATGGCGGAACCTTGCCAAGGCAATGGCAAAGGATCTTTCAAAGAACCCTTAGCGTTGGAATACCCACGCTAGTGTTACTTCACCCGATCGAAATCGTGGTGTTTTGCAGATCTCATTCGGGAGCCTACCGCATCACAAGGGAAGACGCCCCGGGATCAGCGCGCATCATTTCAATCGCATCATTTCCGTTCGGATAGTACGCTTTGATGACGCGACCTGTCTCAGAAAAGCTGAACTTCCGATACAGGTGAATTGAAGCTTCATTACTCACAGCGACAAGTAGGGAGATCCTCTGGTTCTTCTTAGACAAGTGCTCGATGGCCGACCCCATCAGCCTCGCTCCCACGCCTTTCCTCCTGAGACGTCGTGCAACGGCCATTGACTGAATCATCCCCTCTCCCCCTCTGCCTGTGCCCATTACGTACCCCACGACCGAATCGCCCAGACATGCCACAATGAGGCCTCTCTTCGCGAGCAGAATGAAGTCTGTGAACACAATTCTAGAATAGGGGTCGTCCGGAAAGGATTCCTGTTCGATGACATTCAATTGGCCGAGGTCAGCACACTCACCAGACCTGAGTGAAACATCTTGTTCACGGTCAGGTTTGCTCATTCGATGACCTTGACAACCTCAAAGCATCCCGCACCGTGGACACGGTTCCCGCAGAATCATTGCATTTCGAGCAGAACTTGTTTCTGGAATTCACCGGCTGCATTAAGAGAGAGTCTTTGTTTGAGCAGAGGAAGAGCGCCACGCGGTCGGCGCCTTCGTTCTTGGTCTTCCTATAGCCTTCGGTCCAGTAGGCCAAGCGGACTGTCAAATCGTCATCCACACTGTTGAGCCCGAAATCCCACGCATACCGCGAAGCGACCCTTATGTCACCGCTCTCCACCCCCTCCAGTCCTGGAGCCAGCATGCGCAGGATCCTCTTGAACTGGTCAGGGTCGACCTGACTCCCGTATCTTACTATTCTCGAGACGTACCTATCCGGACATACCTGGACCAATCCCCGAATCGTCCCTGAACTCGAGACCAGAAAGTTCCTTGCAGTGCCCGTAGCAGCTCGCAGTTATCGCGAAGAGCTCCTTCAAGGCGCTCTTTGCATCATCGGTCGGCAAGCGGCTACACCTGGCAAACAGCGGACTGTTGAGGAAGCTGTTAAGAGCGCGCTTGGTCGAATCTACGCTCTCGGAGTATCCCGTGAAGACGTGCTGAATTATTCCCTCTTTCGTCTCGACGAAAACCTGGGGCACCAGGTAGTCCTCGGACCAATCCCCGAATTTTAGGACCAGTTTGTCGGCCTTCGCCTCCTGGTCTGGGATGTCGATATCGTACGAAAGAAGGGGATTCCCAGGCCCCCGGCGACTTTCTGCATCGGCTCCACAGTCACTGGATGACAGTACGGGCACCATGTTGCGTGCACCACGTGTATCGATTTGAGGTCGGTCATCTTGCCCTCCTGAGGGTTCACTGACGTCTTCAATGTCAGATCTTGCATTTATCTGCATCGAGGACTGAGAAGGCTTCCTCCGGAGGTAGGGCACCGCAATCCACACTGTTTTCCATCACGGCCTAAGTAACGAATCTGGTTCATGAGCATGAATCCTTGCTGAACCGCCGTAATAGGAGGGATGATCGAAACTGTGGGAACACATTGGAGCTATTTTGGCTCCAGTCGTCTCGGAAAGGTTCTATGATGAGGTGTTCTCTTTGCCCGAATTCCCGAGGTTCCTTCCCACCCTCCGCCTAAGCGCCTCGAGGCTCTTCGTGATGGGTCCAGAGAGGTTGAGCCTGATTGGGGTGATGGACACCCTGCCCTTCATCAGCACCGCCTCCGCATCAGTGTTGGCAGGGAACCGGGAAAGCACCTCCCCGAAGAGCCAGTAGTACGGCCGGCCTCTAGGATCCTTCCTCACTATGACCTTGTCTGTGTACTTCCTCCTGCCGACTGCCGTCAGGGCTATCCTTGTTGTGGGGTTGACCCCGCGGGGGAAGTTCACGTTAAGGACCTCCGCCCCCTCTGGCATTCCGTTCTCCAGCACAACTCTCGCAATTTCTCCCGCGATCCGGGCTGCGTTCGAGAAGTCAGGCTGGTTGTATTCGAGTGCGAACAAGGACTCCTCGTTCACCAACAAGGAATAGGCGATAGCCGGAATGCCTGCGATGGCGGCTTCGAGGGCAGCGGCGACCGTCCCGGAGGCCAAGACATCCTGGAAGGTGTCATTGTCCCCGATGTTGATCCCTGATACCACGAGGTCGGGCCGCCGATCGAGTATCTTGTTTACTCCTATGATCACGCAGTCTCCGGGGCTTCCTGACACCGCAAAGCATTCGAACTCGTCCCTCCGGACCTTGCTCACCCTTAAGGGCTTGTGAAAGGTCAGGCTCAGGGCCGTAGCGCTCATGGGCTGTTCCGGGGCGACTACGACGACGTCAGCGTGCTTGGAGACTTCCCGCGCGAGCTTGATTATTCCGTTGCTCTGGACGCTGTCATCGTTGGTGACCATCACGAGCTTCCGATTCCTGCTCAACACGCCTCGGCTTTGCCGATGCATCGTCTATAGACCTTCTCCCACCCGAGACTCTCAGCCATCTGCCACCATCAATAGACCGCTGGGACGCCACCGAGCCGACGGGCTCAAGTCCACGACATCATCGGGACTTCATTCGACCGTCATCATTCGCGCTTGTCAGTTGTAGTCCGAAGCAGGCTGAAGCCCTGGGCAGAGCCTACAAAGCTCCGGGGCCCCGAGTAGTGCTTTGAGTTAGTCCGACAAACACTTCGTTATCGAGGAGATCATGTCGAGGGCTTGGGTCGCAACCTTCGGGGCTCTTGAATGTGCAGTCGCAGGACTTCAACCACGCCGTGCGCCGCGAATCGACATTTGTTACAAACATAAGGAGGCCGCCGAATGTGCTCTATGGGAGCGACGAGCTACGGAATTTTCGAATTTCCTAGGTGGTGTCGCCCTGGCTTCGGGTCCTGGGCATCCCCTGAATCTTTTCTTGTTCAGCCTTGCTGGCCTCTTCGTCATCTCGCTGGTCTCAAACGCCACTCCGTTCTTTGGCGCGTCCTACACCGTGATAGCCACGACTGAACTGATAGCTTTCGGTTACTCGGTGGAGGGTTTCATTCTAGTTGTGCTCATCACTGCCGCGGGGGCAGCCATCGGGAAGCTAATCATATATGGTGGCGTCGGAATGTTCAAGGAGAAGCTGTCAGGGAATAGGAACGCCCAGCTGCTTGCGCGGTGGCTGCAAGATAGGAAGTTTCTAGTCGCGGTCTTCGTGACCGGGGTGATACCTCTCCTACCGTTAGACGACTACATCTACATCGGCGCAGGAGCCGCAAGAACGAGGTTGACACCTATGCTCTCGGTTACCCTCGCGGCAAAGCTTGTCAAGAGTGCGGTCGAGATTGAACTCGAGTTACTCGGGATACTGAGAATCGCGAGTTTCACGAGAAATGTCCTCCGAATCTCGCTTTTTGAGTTCTCAATCCTATTGACAGTCGTATTCATAGTAATTGGAATTCTTCTTTTCAAGTACGATTGGGGAGTTTTCCTTGGTGAGGCCCACGAGCGGAAGCCGGATCTGACGGAGGAAGTATAGGGTCGTGACCATACTCCTACAGGAGTTGGACGCCAACCCGACCCGGAGGTCGGCGCGAATCGGCGACCGCTCAGACTCCATGAGGTTCGAATATCCAATCAGATGATGCGAACCCGGTCCCAGAACCACCTAATCGTCCTCAGAAACGCCAGAATTCCCACTTCGACAACTCGCAATGCGAACCTGACCATCCTGAAAAACAGCGAGAGCAGACCCACAACCTTCGATCAGCTGCCGACCTCTTAACGGCCATACTTTTGCAGCCTTGATTTCCGGGTCAAAAAAGAGTCGGCTGCCAGACTGGTCGAAAGGGCGGATCTGCTCCCGTCCACCAACTACGACTTCACGGAGTTTCCGTCCAAGGCTCAGGGACGCCCTCAAGTCTTCTTTTGCAGAGCTTTATTAGAGAGGACTAGAGAATAGATATTCATAATGGGAGCAGGTCTTGAGGAAAATTATGAAAACTCAAGAGGTAGCCTGAAGCGGCTGCCGAATGCTACCATGTGAGACTTTTCCTGCCCCCATTACAATCTCCTTTGCGTCAGCGGCTTATTAGTGTAGTTACCATCTGGCCGATTTATTATCATTGTTACCAAGATTCTCAAGCTCAACGATATGCCAGGCACTCCTGAAACTCTGTCATCGCAAATCGAAGCGGGCAGACCTCTTCAGCAGATTCGTTGTTCTCAACAAAGCGCTCTCAAATTCCATAAAGGGATAAATCGACCCGGACAAGCTCAAATCTGACTGGCCGTGGAAATTAGGAGGGTTGCAGTAATCGGTGCCGGGGAAATGGGCCACGGCATAGCCGAGCTCTTCGCGATGAATGGGTATGAAGTGACTCTGATGGACAAGTTTCCAGAAGTCCTTGAAAGTGCCAAGGGAAGGATTGCGCGGAGCCTTGAGAGGTTCGTCGAAAGGGGAAAGCTCACGAAGCCCCAATCAGACTTGGTCTACTCAAGAATCACCTTCGAGGGAGACATGCCCAAGGCGGTGTCGGGGGCCGACCTCGTGGTAGAAGCCGTGCCTGAAATCCCAGAGCTTAAGAAATCAGTGCTGAAAGAGGCCGGCCAGTCGGCGCCTGGCGGAGCCATTCTTGCCTCGAACACCTCCAACATAAGAATCTCTGAGCTGGCGGAGGAGACGCCAGGACCAGAAAGGGTCGTCGGTATGCATTTCTTCAATCCTCCCGTGGTGATGAGGCTCGTTGAGCTCGTACCAGGAAGCAAGACGGACATCGCCATCCTTGACGTCCTGGCCTCGGTCTGCGCTAAACTCGGAAGGACGCCAATCAGGGTGCTGAAGGACAGCCCGGGTTTCATAGTCGACAGGATAAATGCCGCCGAGACCCTCTTCTTCTGTCTGGTGCTCGACAGGGGGATCGCCACCCCCGAAGAGGTCGATAGTTACGCTAGGAGCCAGGGGCTCCCGATGGGACCCTATGAGCTTCTGGACTTCGTCGGCGTGGACATCGCGCAGGCCTCTCTTTCCTATTTCTCGAAGACCCTCTCACCTGAATATGGCAAGGGACTCACGTTTGCGAGAATGGTGGACGCGAAGCGGCTGGGCAAGAAGACAGGGAAAGGATTCTACGACTGGTCGACAGGGAAGGCAGTAATTCCGAAGGCTCCTCCGACCGACAAGATCTCGGTCTTGGATATCTTCAGCGTAGAGATCAATGAGGCAGTAAAGCTGATTGAAGAGGGGGTGGCTCGCCCGGAGGACATAGAGAAGGGAGTATCTCTTGGAATGGGAAGGCCGTTCGGTCCCATCACGGTGGCTAAGGGATTGAGCAACGCCGAAGTAAGATCGAAACTCGAAGAACTCGCGGTGAGGTTCGAGTGCAAGGTATTTGCCCCCGCCAAGTCCATACTCGAGGGGAAGATGCTCGAGGTCATCGAGAGCAGGCAAGGCGGGAAGGCTGAACCAGCGGGCCTACTTGGCGGCAAACCAGAGAAAGAAGGAGGCGCGGCCGGACCAATTTTCGTGGAGAAGCTGGGTGGGAGGGTAGCCAGGGTGGTAATCAATCGACCGAAGCAGAACACCCTGAACGCCGAGGTCCTGGATGGACTCGATCGAATCCTTACGGAGCTCTGGAACGACAATGAAGTCGCCGTGGTTGTCCTGACCGGGGCCGGGGGTGTATTCTCAGCTGGCGCCGACCTCTCCCAATTCTTCAACAGCTCTTCAGCGTTCGTCGAGTTCTCAAGGAAGGGCGAGAGGATCTTCAGGAGAATCGCCGATTTCCCCAAGCTGACGGTTGCCGTCGTCAAGGGATACGCGCTAGGGGGCGGTCTTGAGCTAGCCATGTCGTGTGACCTCAGGTTCGCTACAGAAGATGCCAAGCTGGGCCTCCCGGAGGTGACCCTAGGGCTTCTGCCAGGATGGTCCGGGACTCAGAAGATGGCAAAGTTAATCGGACTCTCCCGGGCTTCCGCTCTTGTCCTAACTGGAGACAGGATAAGCGGGAAACAGGCCTACGAGATCGGACTCGTGAACAGGCTCGTCTCCGCAGGCGACCCCGATGACTACGCGATTCAATACGGCAGAGAACTCGCTTCCTCAATCGCGCCCGTAGCCGTGATGCTGGCGAAGAGGCTGCTCAACAAGGGGACTGAAGTGCCATCAGACGTAGGCCTCGAAATGGAGGCGTTGTCTTACGGGGTCCTGTTCGGGACAGAGGACCTTAAGGAAGGAATTTCGGCCTTCTTAGCAAAGAGGAAACCCGAGTACAAGGGGAAATGAATGAAGGGCCAGGCGAATGCCCTGAACGAAGTCTTCGTGGTGGATTACCTCAGGACTCCTTTTTCGAGGTCCAGACCTAACGAGCCCGAGAGGGACGTCTATAACTCGGTGCGGATGGACCAGGCCCTAGCGCTCCTGGTCAAGGAGCTCGTCAGGAGAGACGCGGTGAACCCGGAGGAGATCGGCGATGTCATCACGGGATGCGCCTTCCAGGTCGGAGAGAACTGGCTCTACGGCGGGAGGCACCCTGTACTCCTGGCCGGGTTGCCTGTCTCTGTAACTGCGGTGGCGATGGACAGAGCCTGCGCTTCATCGATGAACGCAGTGGCATTGGGTGCCATGGAAATCATGACTGGCAACACGGAGGTTGTCCTCGCGGGAGGCATGGAACACATGACTCACGTCCCGTTGAACAACAATCCGCACGTAGCTCCTAACACGAGGTTGCTCGCCAGTCCTGAGTACGCGAGGTATCAGATGGGTACAGGGTACGTCATGGGTCTGACCGCCGAGAAGCTCGCCGAGGAGAGTGGAATCACAAGAGAGGAGATGGATCTCTTCGCCATGGAATCCCACAAGAAGGCGTCCAAGTCCCTCGGTGAAGGCTGGTTCAATGACGAGCTGATGGCGATGAGGGTCGAGGTGAACGGCGAAGAGAGGGTCATCGATGCTGATCAGAGCATAAGGATAGAAACCAGCATGGAGCAGCTCCGGAAACTTCAGCCTGCGTTCAAGGAGGGAGGAATCGTCACGGCGGGCAACGCGGCTCCCCTGAACGCTGGAGCTTCAAGCATCCTCCTGATGTCTGGGAACAAAGTCAAGGAATACGGTCTGAAACCACTGGCCAGAATCATATCTTTTGGCTGGGCGGGCGTCGAACCGAGCGTGATGGGCAAAGGCCCCGTCCCAGCTTCCAGAAAGGCACTCGCCAACGTGAACCTGAGTGTTGATGAGGTAGACCTGTGGGAGGTCAACGAGGCCTTCTCTGTGGTAGTTCTCTACGCCATCAAGGAACTCCGACTCGACCCCAGCTGTGTGAACGTACACGGAGGTGCGATAGCCATAGGGCATCCTCTCGGTGCGTCGGGAGCCCGCCTAGTCGGGACTCTAGCCAGGCAGTTGCGTCAAACGGGCAAGGAGTACGGAATGGCCACCCTCTGCGTTGGGGGCGGGCAAGGCTTTGCGACGCTAATGCAGAGGGTATGATCCGCTCCCAATCTCAAGATGGATGATTGACGCCCTCGTCGGCAGGCGTTTGGGCTCACTCGTCTCTGGAAAACTGCCAATGCAGTGCAAATCTCTCCCTAAGCCCGTCCATGGGAGAAGCTCGTTTTCCAAAGAGTGTCGAACAGGAGGCACGGAGAGATAGCGAGAGGGAAGAAGGGAAAGCAGTAAGTATGAGAGCCGAAACGTAGATACGCTGACCTAGATGGAATTCGAGCTCCCAGAGGCCATTGCAGACGCTCGGAGGAAGGCCAGGGAGTTCGCAATCAGAGAGATAACCCCGGAACTCGCACGGAAGCATGACCTGGGCGAAGAATACCCGGACGATCTGAGGAGGAAGGCTTTTGCGAGCGGAATCCTCGACTATTCCGACCCATGGAAGATGCTTGTTACGATGGAGGAGTTCTGCCGCGTCGATGCCGGATCTGGGATAGCCTCCGTCGCTTCTCTCTTCGGAATGGAGCTAATCATGCTCTTCGGTACCGAAGAGCAAAGGCAACAATACCTTGCGACTGTGAACAGCGGACAAGCGATAATGGGCCTTGCTGTCACCGAAGCATCGGCAGGGAGTGATGTCGCTGGAATTAAGGCTAGAGCCGTGAAGTCCGGTGACACGTATGTCCTCAACGGGTCGAAGATGTTCATCACGAACGGCCAGCTTGCCGACTTCCTGTTGGTCCTCGCGCGTACCGCCCAACCAGACGAGAAGAGACATCACGGCCTCAGTGTGTTCATTGTAGACATGCATTCGAAGGGGGTCTCGAGGAACAAGCTGGGGGGCAAGCTGGGCGTCCGCGCAACGAATACCGCCGAGATAATCCTGGAGAACGTGGAGGTCCCGGCCAAGAATCTGCTGGGAGAGGAGGGTAAGGGCTTCTACTACATCATGACCTTCTTCAATATCAGCAGGATCTACGTCGCTGTTCAAGCCGTGGGCATAGCCCAGGGAGCGCTGGACAGGACCCTCGCGATTATCGAGCGGAGAGGGACCGGAAGCATTGAGGCTGAAAAGGAGCAAGTCCTAGTTACACTCGGGGAGATGGCCACTAGGATTGAGGCTGCGCGCCTGTTGACGTACGAAGCAGCCTCACGCCTCTTCAAGTTCAATCCCGACCCTAAACTGACCAGCATGGCAAAGGCCTACGCCGCTGAGACC
>Ga0187803_10000317_pt1 | contig 19868 bp, 14 predicted proteins | sample NC_wetland_sal_i_2_FD_132425 | JGI IMG/M metagenome (GOLD analysis project Ga0187803, IMG submission 132425) | Wetland sediment microbial communities from Neuse River Estuary, North Carolina, USA - Control_3 | ecosystem: Environmental > Aquatic > Freshwater > Wetlands > Sediment | place: USA...
GCGGGAGGTGGTCACTGCGCCAGCCGCCTTTCGGGTCCGGGAGAGCCAAATTGGAGCCGTAGAGTGCGCCCAGATGATCGTGCGCGAGGAGGGCATCGCATTCAATGCGCTCCTAAGGCACACGGATATCTACGTTACGACTGCGGAGATTTCAAAGCAAGTTCTCGAATCCGTGGGTAGTGGTGCAGTTTGAATTCTAGCCTCGTGTGGGGACTTCCGGGCCATGCGAGACTCGCTCTATTGCTTGGGCTCTGGCGGCGGCTTGGGTTTCAGGGTGCAGGCCTCGTGCAGGGCCTCGTAGCCCGCGTACTCGCCCGCCTTGAGCGCGCTGCGCAGCTCGTGACGGCACCCAACGTAAACCTCTTCGAGTTGCCCGATGTCCGCCGAGGGGCTGGCCCCGGCGCGAAAAACGTGGATCGCCGACGCGGCGTCCCAAAGTGCGGCGAGCCCGAAAATGTAGAAGTCCTTGTCCGCCTGGGTCTCTGCGTGGACCTGGATGTGGTCGCCGAGCTTGTTCGCCGCCTCCAGGAGGCGGCCGGTGAGGCCGGCGCGGTCCGCGGCCGGCTCCATCGCATCCTCGACTGCCTGGATATACTCAAGGCCTGCGTCGCGCATGTAAGTCGAGAGCCGCGCGGGCTTGGGAGCGTCCTTGACTTTGGCCGGGGCGGGCTTGGCCGGCCCGGGGGACTGCGCCAGAGTCGGCGCAACAACGATGAGAACTGCACTGTAGCACAGTACTCTTTTCATGTTTTCCTCGGTTTGTTCTTTGGGCCGAAGGGAACAGCAGGCGAATTGCTCCTAGCCAAAAATCCACTTATTGTTGTGTAGATCGTATTTGGCCTCGCCACTAGCTTTGAGGACCCTGAGCGCGTTTTCGACCTCTTCCACCTCTTCGTGAAGAAGCTCAGAAAGTTCCTGTGCGCTGAAAACGACTTGCTTGCGCTCATTAAATTGGTTTGTTGATTTCTTCTTCACGTACTGACGGATTGTTTTTGCGACAGTCTCGACCCGCTCAGCCTTGTCATCCCTTTCTCTCTCTCTTTTCAGTTGCTCGATTTCCAGAGCCAATTTCTCGGTGTTCGTTCTGATGAAGGCTATCTCTAAATGAAGCATTTTGGTCTCCAGCGAGAGCTTTCGCAGGCTCAATAAATGCATGAGCACACCACAGCCCGCGACGAGGAATGCGCCGATCCCCCACTCTTTCCAGTACGCCAGAAACGATCCCATCATGTAAAGCTCCTTCTTCGGCGCCTTGACAGCGCCGTCACCTTGGCGCTGATCGTCCGACTATAGTGTTTCGGGAAATCCTGACAACACGAGACTGGCTCTCGTACCGGATATTTTATGTACTGCTCGGTACATGAGACGGCGACTAGCCTTTACGAATCTTTTGGACGGATCGGAAGGCTGCCTGATTGAAGTCCTCAGGGGGGTTCGGATTGGCCTTGCGCTTCGGCTTCGGTCGCGGTTTCTTCGGCCTCGGCCGGAGTCTCGCACGGCGCGAAAATCCGAGTTAGCAATCTTGAGCGGATGACGGGGCACTCGGGAACAATCCACTTGGCTGAGGAACCGGAATCTGGCCTGTGACCAACCCGTTCTGTCAACCACTCCGTTTGAGATTCTCAGTCCCTCTTTCTTATCACGACAGCTCCTTGTTTTGCAGGAATAGACCATGAGGACAGCACTATGCAATTACCGAAGGACCTCAATGATTATTTGCGTGCGTGGGCGCCCGCTCTTGGTGACAGAATCCTTCAGACCTACCCGCCGTTGCAAGGCTTTGACGACGTAGCTTCGCCGCTCACCGGGCAACTCCTCCGTAAGCCCTTTCCCGCACAAACGCTCGCCATGATGGGAGTGGTAAAGCGCTGGCATGAGGCAAGGGGTGCGGCCGTCATCGCGGAGTGCGGGACTGGCAAGACGCTGATCTCGCTCGGCGCCGTCCACGTGCACAGTCACCGAAAGCCATTCACCGCCCTCGCCATGGTGCCACCCCAGTTGGTTGAGAAGTGGGCGAGAGAAGCGTTTCTGACCCTGCCTCGCGTGCGCGTTTTCTTCATCGACGGTCTGCGCACCCCGACCAGTTCCGTGGGCCATGCAGGGGTCAACGAGGTCAGACTGCGACATGGCCGCATCATCCGGGAAGGGCTGCGCACCACACTGACGGAACTGCGTATGCGGAAGTCATCTCGTACTCCTCGCGCGCGTTGGGATTCTATCTGTGGTTGGCCAGCGCTTTTCGTCGTCGGCCGAGATCGGGGGAAACTGAGTTACTTCTGGCGCCACTCCTACGCGGTCGCCAGGTGTGGGCGCTACCAGGGGAGCGTCACCAATCCGGACAGCGGCTCTCCGATCTACCTGGGAGAGGATGGCGAGCGGCTCCTGTCCGATGACTTCAAGAAGGCCAAGCTGAGTGAAATCCTCGGCAGTCAGAACGGGGACGAGTCTGGAAAGCGCCGGCGTGCACTGTACAGCGCCCTCTGGCAGGCCGATGGAACGAAGGTGCGGCGCTTCGCCCCCGTGGACTTCATCGGACGCTACATGCCGGGTTTCTTTGACTATGCCATCGCGGATGAGGTGCACGAACTGAAGGGCGATACGGCTCAGGGCAACGCGCTCGGCACGCTGGCCGCGTGCGCGCAACACACGGTGGTGCTCACCGGAACGCTGCTCGGAGGCTACGCCGATGAGGTGTTCAACATCCTCTACCGGCTCGAGCCGGGCAAGATGGTCGGAGAGGGATTCGAGTATGGTGAGGCGGGTGTGCGGGCTTTCACCGAGACGTATGGCCTGCTCGAAAAGGTCACTGTCATTGAGCCGACGGATAACGCCTGCTCTGAGGCGCGGGTAACAAAGCGTGTGCGCCGGCGCCCAGGCGCATCGCCGTTGCTGTTCGGCCGCTTCCTGATGAGTCTCGGGGCGTTCATTTCGCTTGAAGACATCTCGGAGGCGCTGCCGCCTTACCGGGAGGAGGTCGTCAGCGTGGAGATGGACCCTCCATTGAAGGAAGCCTACGAGAAACTTGAAGAGGACGTGAAGAACGCCCTGAAAGAGCATCGCGGCAACCAGTCAGTGATGAGCGTAGCGTTAAACGCCTTGCTGCTTTATCCGGATCGGCCGTTTCACCTGGGGAATCTCTTTGGGTGGGAATACGACCCGGAGACGCAGCGGCGGGAAAAGTTTCTCATCGCGGAGACGTCCGATCTGAACGAGGACCACATCTACGCGAAGGAACGCCGCTTGGCGGAAGAAGTGAAAGGAGAGTTGGCGCGTGGCCGTCGCTGCCAGATCTACGCGGTCTATACCCAGAAGCGAGATGTGACTCGGAGGCTGGAGCACATCCTCACAAACGAAGGGATCCGGGTCTCACTGCTCACCACGGATACGCCTCCTGAGGCGCGAGAGGGATGGTACGACCGGCAGCTCCGTGCTGGGGTACAGGCGGTCATCTGTCATCCCAAGCTGGTCCAAACCGGGCTGGACCTAATCGAATTCCCCACGATTCTGTTTTACGAGACGGGATACTCCATCTATGTCCTTCGGCAGGCCAGCCGGAGGAGCTGGAGAATTGGCCAGCGCCTGCCAGTGAAAGTGAAGTACCTGCACTACGCCGAGACGATGCAGGAGGGCTGCCTTCGGCTGATGGGCAAGAAGCTGCTGGTGTCGCTGGCCATGGAGGGCAAGTTCTCTTCGGAAGGTCTGCAGGCGATCAACGAGGAAGACGACATCCTCATGGCCATGGCGCGCGAACTCGTGACAGAAAAGGGGATCGGGGAACGAGCCGATTCGGTCTGGGCCGCCTTACAGAAGAAGCAGGAAGAAGCATTCGCGGTGAAAGCATCCCAGGCGGAAGAGGCCACACCGGAATCTGTCGAAGGGGTTGATCTAATAGCGAGCGAAAGCTCCGTCCCACCGCCTGCGGAGTGGGTGCCGATTGATGCAGGGCACGAATTGATTCCTCGTAAGGGCGCGCGCCGCGTGACTCCTTGCGAAGGCCAGCTCACCTTGTTCTAAAGCCCCTTCGATTCTTGAGGCTCAACCGTCTTTCCCAGCACAAATAGATCGCAGCATGAGGAGGAACCCCTATGGGCATTCTCGGACTGACACACGATGAGAACGGCACGGCCCTCGAACAGCTCCCGGTGACCATTAAGGTCGCCATCGGGGAGGGGCCGGCGCCGGGCAAGGAAAACAGCCATCCGCGGAGGCTGGACCATTTCGTCTTCAAACGGAAGACGCTGCAGGGCCAAGACGTGGGCTGGGTGCCAGCCTCGGACATCGCACAGGCCCACGGGGAGAAGCCAACCGAATTGGGGATCATTTTCCTCAATGACGAACCACGAGAAGTATTTCGGACGGAGTATGCCCTGTGGACAACCTCCGTGTGCAAGTGCCACGGCGAGCTTGTGCAGATTGCGAACGGCGGCGGGCCGCGGTATGAAATGCGAGCGACTCGCAGGACGCAAAAGCACCCTGAGGGGGAGGCTTGGCCGGGGAGTTACAAGTACATCGACGGGCCGAAAAAGGGCCAGCCAGTTGAAGAGTGTGGGGACGGCTGTCCCGACCTGGAGCGGGGCGAGTGCCGACCGTCGGGGGACCTCTACTTCATCCTGGAGAAGTTCCCGACCTTCGGCGCGATCTGTCGGCTTCACACGAGCAGCTACCGGTCGATTCGGAATCTCTCGAACGGATTGATGCAGATCCGCCGGCTGAACGGTGGACGGCTGACGGGAATCAAAGCCCTCTTGAAGGCCAGCCCTGAAAGAATCTCCTACTCCGACCGGGATGGAACGAGGCACACGTCCGTGGCCTACATCCTCAGTCTTGAGATCGGGGGGAGAGATCTGCGGAGTCTCGTCGCGAATATGACCGAGCCGGTCAGGCTCCTGGGAGAGGGGCGCGCCGCGTTCAGTCTGCCCGAGGGAGTTCAGTATGTCGCGCGGGAGGCGGACGCGGAGCGCGCTCAGGAGATCGCCGGCGAGTTCTACCCAAACGGAGAAGATGTTGCGGAGAAACCTGTGCGGTCCAGCAGCGGAGAAAGTGAGAAAGAGGAGCAACTCGCAAGGATCTCCGAACTGGCGCGACGACTCGGTTTCAACGAGGCCAAAACGAAGATGCTGTTGGGACAGTCACTCGGGGACCTAGCTGGACTTGAGCGAAAGCTCTTGAACGAATTGGACGACCAGCCGCGACGGACGTCGGCGGGAGTTGACAACAACGGCCACCAGCGCCAGCCGAAGCAAACGACAGATGGGACTGGGCGAGCCCTGAGTTCAGATCCTCCCCATGCTGTCCAAGTGGATGGGCCATCTGCGCGTGAGGACGGGTTCCTGTTCTGAACTGGCTGATTCGCAATCGCGCCGCCGCTTCGTCAATGGTATATTGACGATTTGCTTAGAATAATCAGTGGAGTTGAAGCTCTCATTGCAAGGTAGAGTCTTGGAAATCAACGCCCAAAGACGGGAGATTGTCGAGAAAGCACGCCAGGTCTGGATCAAGAAACTGATTGACCTTTCACGCCGCAACAATCTGCTGTATTACCGGCCACTGAAGCGCGGAACGTTAAATCTGTCACTTGATAATCGTGAACGGTGGGCTGCGTTGCTACGCGATGAGACGGTGCCACTCAAGAGCCTGACCACGGACATTCCGGACGAAGAACTGAGGTCAAAGGCACTGACCATCTGGCGAAGCGCTCAAGCGAACCAGGAAGAAAAAGGGCTGGCGACCATGTTCGTGGCCCTCGGCATGGCCGGTTGGAAAGCCTCTGATGGAGGGCGAGATTCAGAGGCCCCGGTTGTTCTTCTGCCGATTGCGCTTGAAATGAGAGGGCACGCAGGAACGGCACTTTCCGTCCATTGTACAGGCTCGGCCCGGGTGAATCTGGTGCTCCTGCACGTTTTGGAGACGGAATTTGGAGTGTCAATTTCAACGGAGAAGGTGGTTTCTCTTTTGCAGAAGCAGGAGGATGCGGAGGCGTTCGACCTAGCCCCTCTTTACCGGTTATTTGAGGAAGCATGTGCGTCGATCCCGGAGTTTGCAATACGGCATGACGCTGTTCTTGGGAATTTTGCCTTCCAAAAAATGGCCATGGTTCGCGACCTGCAGGAGGGTGCGGAGCGACTTGTGTCGAGCGAACTTATCGCCGCCCTTGCGGGCGACACCTCCGCGAAGCAATCGATTGGCGCCCAGACGCAGAATCCGGATCCGAGAGAATTTGACAAGATTCCGCCGCAATCGGAATTTCTGATTCTGGATGCAGATTCCAGCCAGCAGACCGCGATAGCCGCAGTTCTTCGCGAGCAAAGTGCCGTGATCCACGGACCACCCGGAACGGGGAAAAGCCAGACGATTGCAAATTTGATTGCTGCCATAGCTGCTGCTGGCAAGCGGATTCTATTTGTCGCAGAGAAGCGGGCGGCGCTTCAAGTGGTGCTCAAGCGGCTGCAACAAGTGGGGCTCGAAAACATTGCCATCGACCTGCACGGAGCGGACGTGTCTTCCAAGAGAGTCATGGAACAGGTTGCAGCCGCCTTGAACTCCGTTCGTGAGGCCGTTCCGGTTGATTGCGACCGAATGCACCAGCGCTACGTCGAGCGTCGTGATCGCCTTAACTGCCACGTCGAGAGCATGCATCGGAAGCGAACGCCGGGCGGGATGTCGGTGTATGAACTGCAAGCCGAGCTACTTCGACAAGAACCAAGGGTTCGGACCGAGACACGCTGGAGGGGTCCGGAGCTCAGCAAGATTGAAAGAGCCGACCCCGGGAAGATGCGCGACCTCTTGAGAGAGGCGGGTGGTCTGTCATCCCTTTTCCTCCGGTGTGACCCTTCTCCGTGGAATGGTGTAAAGCTCCAAGACGGTTCTGCCGCCCAACAAGCTCTAGATTTGGTCGTACGATTATCGTCACACACTTGGCCCGATTTTCTGGCCGCGCTTGCAGAGCTCGTTGAAGCCGCACATTTTCGGAGCCCGAAGACTTTGAAGGAGGCTCAGGAAGCATTTTCACTTGTTGGAGCGGTGCGAACGACCCTCGACTCTTACTCTCCCGAGCTCTTTAGCCAGAACATTCAGGGAATGATTCGCGTGCTCGCGCCAGGCAGGGCGGGCGGGCTCAAAGCTCTCTGGTGCTGGTGCACCAGCAGCGAATACCGGCGCGAGCGCAAGCGGGCGCTGGGCTATCGGATTGCGGGAAAAGCACCGAGCGCCCGGTTGTTCGCGGAGTTGAGCGCAGCGGAAGACCAGAGACTCCGCTGGGCCGACTTGAGTGAGCGCAAGACTTCGCCCCAACTCATGCGCGGCTTTTTCGAAGCTCGCGGGAGATTGGAATCCGCTCTCGGCGAACTTGCCAAGCTCAGCTCGATAGTCTCGAAGAGACAGTTCGAATTGCAGCAGATCCCCGATCTAACCCGATACATCGACGAGCTAAGCAAAGATCGGGTCACTCCCATGAAGCTCCCCAAATTGTGGCAATTGGAGGAGAGTCTTGAAGCATCCGGCGTGGAGAGACTGGTGGAGGAGTTTCGCAGGCGAAAGATCAACCCGGAAGACTGGCTCGTCGCATTCGACCAAAGCTGGTATTCCTCATGTCTGGAAGCGGCCGAGGCTGAGGACCCGGAAATCGCGGGCTTTAACGGCAGGACACATGATGGATTTGTTCGCGAGTTCAAGGAACTCGACAGAGAACGAATTCGGATCGCTGCTGCGCGGGTCAAGCGAGCTTATGCGGAGCGAGCTATCTCTGTTATGAACGAGCATAAAAACGAGGAGTACATCATCCGGTCCGAAGCAGAGAAAAAACGGAGGCACCGACCACTTCGGCAGCTTTTCGCTGAGGCCGGGGAAGTACTCACCGCCATTTGCCCTTGTTGGATGGCCAGTCCGCTCTCGGTGAGTCAACTTCTGGATGGGTCTCGATGCTTCGACTTTGTGATATTCGATGAGGCGAGTCAGGTCTTGCCCGAAGACGCAATTCCCGCAATCACGCGCGGGTTACATCTCGTTGTTGCCGGCGACAGTTGGCAGTTGCCGCCGACTACCTTTTTTGCTTCGGCGGATGATGATGACTTCGCGGAGGACGAGTCGGCTTTGGCCACCGAGGGGTATGAAAGCCTCCTCGACGCAACGAAGACCTTCATGCCGAGTGAGTATCTGAATTGGCACTATCGAAGCCGGGATGAAGCCCTCATTAGCTTTTCGAATCACCATATCTACAAGGGTCGGCTGGTGACTTTTCCTGGCCCCGGAGGTACGCCTGTCATTGAGCACGTCCTGGTCCAACAGCCGCTAGGAATCGACGGACAGGAAGAAAGCTCGTCAGCAGAAGTCACTAAGGTTGTTGATCTCGTGATGGAGCACGCCGAGAGCAGGCCGAAAGAGTCATTGGGGGTCATTGCCATGGGGATGCGACATGCGGAGCGCGTCCAACGGGCTTTGGACCAAGTATTGTCTCAGAGCCATGACCTCGGCCAGTTCTTCGACCCCAATGCTGAGGAACGCTTCTTTGTGAAGAATTTGGAGCGCGTTCAGGGAGACGAGCGAGACGCCATCATTCTAACGGTTGGTTATGGGAAAGACCGAGGTGGGAATCTTCCCTTCCGGTTTGGCCCGCTCCTATCGATTGGAGGCCAGCGACGGCTCAACGTAGCGGTGACGCGCGCCCGTCAGCGCATGACGCTCGTTTCGTCTTTCAGCCACCTGGATATGGATGCTGCCAAGGTCAGGCCGGGGACAGGCGTGGAATTGCTCCGCGACTATCTGGAATATGCGGCCAGTGGGGGCAGGCGCCTGGGAGAAACCGGAGCGACAGACTTCCCCTTGAATTCGTTCGAGGCGGAGGTGTTCGATGTCCTGTCATCCCAAGGCATTCAACTTGTACCGCAGGTAGGTGCCTCCCGCTACCGAATTGACTTGGTTGCTCAACATCCGAGGCAGCGCGGCAGGTACGTCCTGGCAATCGAGTGCGACGGCGCCTCTTATCACTCCGGCCCCACAGCACGCGACCGTGATCGCTTGCGCCAGCAGCAGCTTGAAAACCTCGGCTGGAAATTCCATCGGATATGGTCCACCGATTGGTTCATTCGCAAGGAGGAGGAAGTGAAGCGCGCCCTGGTTGCTTACGAGAGCGCTGTTGCGGCTGTCGACCGCTCCCAGCAGGCTGTTGAAGACTCGACTGGCTCACGATCAGATTCGGAATCGAGTCCATTAAACGTCAGAACGAGCAACCGCGGGCCGCGCCCAAAGGTTGGCTTCCGGGAATCAATCACCGCCTATTCCGAATGGGAACTCATGGCATTGGTCGAGTGGATAAGGTCGGACGGCCGCTTGCGAACTGACGAGGAGATAATCGAGGAACTTTTGCCGGAGCTTGGATTCCATCGCCGTGGCGCCCGTATTGAAGGAACGCTCAAATCTTTACTCGAGAAGCATAAACATGGTCCCGGGACGGTCCAATAGCGCCCTCCGCCCACTGACTTGAGGTCATAGATTGTGATCTCAAGATGTGTCAGTTACTGGCCAAGTCTGGGCAATTGATCTCCACTTCACTTCTTCTTGCTTGCCGTCGTCCTCTTGATGAGTGGCGCGGCTGTCTTCGCGGCGGCTTCCGTCTCGAACCCGAGTACGGCCGAGAATTTTCGTCCGACCGCTAGAGCCACAAAGAAAGTCATGTTGATGCCCGCCCCGGCGATGGCCTGGGCGATGGCGAACCCGAGACCGGGCTTGTCGTCCCCTTTCACAAGCAGGGCCGGAATCGAAGACGCCGACAGTCCCGCTTCCGACGCTGCGGCCGTTACCTTTTTGCCTGCGATGGGATAAAGCTCAACTGCGGCCTTCGCTCCACCGCCCTCATGGCGATATCCCATTAGCACCTGCAAGCTTGTGCCGGCCTTGGAAACCGGCTCGAGCGTCTGCGCGAGCGTCCCAACTTGGTTCTCAATCTCTTTCCGCCAAAGCGTAATGTTTTTCACCGTGACCGGCATGGCAGCGCCTCCCGTGAAGTCTCATGGACATCGGATGAAGTGAATATTACGCCCACCGACCTTTTTGCCCAATCCCTACGTCCCGGTGATTCAGTCGGCGGACAGGCTCTTTGGCGCGTCGGGCGAGAATCAGGAATGGACGGTGGTTCTTTCACCATACAGTCACGCAGCAAGAAGAGGAGGCCGAAGGGATGGAGGTGTCACCCATGCGTGAGGTTGAACACGGGGGAAAATCGATCCCTCCCTTGAGCCAGTCGCGGCACGGCGATATGGCCTGTGAATCTCTCTACGTTTGCAAGCATGTCCAGGGCGCAAGGCTCGGGGAGTCCGGGCCCGCGGTACGAGGGATCGAAATCCACCAGGTCCTCGCAGCCTACATCAGCCACCTGGTCACAACGAGACGCGCGACGGACCTGGAAGTTTTTGACGGCTTGACGAGAAGCGCCGGCGCCGATGCGCAAGAAGTCTTGGAGAAGTTTCGGGATAACCACGCATTTGACCCGGAGAAGATCCTTGCGACTGAACTCCATATCGGGCTCGACGAAAACTTCCTTCCCGCTGAGCATCCGTGCGATCAAGCCACGGTAGCCACCTACGAGGGGACCCTTGACCTGGTGATGCTGCATTCGCTCACCGAGGCTGAGATCGACGATTGGAAGAGCTACTACCAAGTCATCGACGCGGACACATTCCAGTCGAAGTTCTATCCGCTCCTCTTGATGTGCCTCAACCCTTCGCTGGAACGGGTCAAGTTCGTTCTAGAGTTCGTCCGATATGGCGTTTCGCGCTGTGTCGAATACACGCAGCGAGACCTGCCCTGGCTCAAGGAACTGGCCCGAAGGGAACGGACACGCCAAAGAAAGCTCCATGAGCTGGTTACTGTCGGCGACCGGGAGTTGAAGGCGTCGCCAGGTCGGCACTGCACTTGGTGCCCGCTCCTTTTGAACGGCTGCCCCGTGGCAGAGACAAATCCTTACGGGCAAATGACGGCCGAAGAACGACTCCGCTTTGCCCTCTGGCTGCAGGAGGCAGAGAAGCAAAACACAAGGGTGCTCAAGGACTTGATGGTGGAGCGTGGACCGATCCGGTATCGGGACGAAAACGAGAGCGAATATGTTGCTGACTTCGTGCCCACGGAGAAGAGGTTCTACCCGTATCGTGATGCCGTTTCGATCCTTGATGAATGGTTCAGAACGCATCCCGGTGAGCGGGGCCTGCGGGACAAGCTGACGATTTCAGGGCTCTCTACCGCACTCAAGGCAGAGAAGCGGAGCGATCTTGCGCAGAAGCTTGGAACGGTTGTGGATGTTCGTGTTGAGACGGAATTGAGAATCGGGCGAGGAGAAAAGAATGGGAGCAAGGAGGGAAGCTCATGAAGATTCAGACTCTGACTTTGAAGAACTTTCGGTCACACCAGGAGACGGTGCTGGAGCTTGACCGGTTCAACTTCGTGCGAGGGCCGAACGGCTGTGGAAAGAGCTCCGTCCAAATGGCCCTCGAATACCTGTTCACGGGGCGATGTGGAATGACCGATACGGCTGGCCGGGGCGCCGAGGCCCTAATACGGGTGGGTGAGAAGGAGCTTGAGGTCTCAGCGACTCTGGAAGGCGGCGAAACCATCTGCCGCCGGCGGACCGCAAGAGCACACATCGTTGAGATCAACGGGAAGCGGGTGCCGGTAGATGCCGCAGAAGCCTTTCTGACGAAACAATTCGGCTCAGCGGACGTCTTGTCCGCTGTTCTAAACTCCAGCCGCTTTATCGAAATGTCGGAGACCGAACAAAAGCGGTTCCTGGCCCAGGTGGTCGATGCAGGAAAGGTTGAACTGCCGGGCGAAATCGTCGAAGCAATCAGTGGCATCCATGAAGAACCGGCGAGGCTAGCGAGCGTCGGTGATGTCGAGGCCGCGTACAAACACTTCCATGAGTTGCACACGGAGGCGGGCCGCACTCTCACGGCCCTCGGGCAGATAGAGCAGCCGGAAATCCCATCGGACCTCCCGTCCGTGCAAGACGTAAAGAAGAAGCTCGAGGATCTGCGCCGACAGAAGGAGCGGCTAGTCGCCGAGAAGGCCCAAGCAAACTCCCAATGGGAAGCAGCGCAGGCGCGGTTGAAGCAAATCCGAGCAGAAATAGAGAGTCTATCGGCGGAGATACTCAGCCCGAGTCAAGAGCAGGAATTGCTGCGACTCGAATCCCAAAGGGGGCATGCTGAAAAGCTCCGACAGGAGCTGTCTGAGCTGACGGCTCTGCAAAAGGCGGTCGAGACTGCCTTGGGAGGCGCTCGGAGCTTGGAAGGCAAGTGTCCTGCCTGCGGGCAAGCAGTCAGCCAGGAGGTGAAAGCCAGGGAGGTCCGGCGCCTACAGGAGCGCCTCGCCGACCTGGAAGGCCTCGCCCAGGGAGCGCGGGAGGAATTGAATGGCCTCGCGGACGTCGACGAGGCGAGATCGCGCCTCGAAAACCACAAGAAGGCTCTTGCCCGGCGTGCAACGCTGGAGGGGGAGAGGTCGAAGCTCCAAGCGGTACAGAAATCCGATCTTGGAGGCTTGGACAGTCGAATGGCCATCCTGGTGGAGAGGATTAACAAGGGCGAGCGGGTGCTGGAGAAGGCTCAGCAGTTTCAGAGCGCCAAAGAGACCTGGGAATCGAATGTCAGAGAGAATTCCACGGTCGAGGCAAGAATCAATCTGTTGGACAAACTGACCGAATTCTTCGGCCCGAATGGCGCGATGATGTGTCAGGCCGCTACACGGATGCGATCGCTCACCGAGGAACTGAATCGGCATCTCGCTGTATTCGGCCATTTCTGCAACATTGCACTTGAGCCGTTTGAAATCCGCGTCAACTCGTCGCGCGGTGCCCAATCCGGCAAATCTTTGAGGCAACTTTCTGAATCAGAAAAGTACCGTTTTGGGGTGGGTTTCCAGACGGCGCTGGCAATGGCAACGGGTTTGCGATTCGTGGTGATCGATCGGGCCGACATACTGGACAAGGGGAAAAGAAAACTGCTGACCGGCCTGCTACTGAATAGCGAACTGGAACAGGCCGTAGTGCTAGCGACCAGTGAGGAAATAGCGCCCCGGATCGTGCCAAACGGGGTGAAATTCCTTAACCTCGACGAGCACATGAAACACGATCAGTTGATAGCGTCGACGGCAGCGTAGCTGACGTGTTGACAAGCAAATTATGTTCGCTAGCCTAGGGTCAGCGCGGCAGGCGGCCTCCAAAGGAGTTACGCCAGAGGATGGCGGATGAGGTGGTGAGAATGGGCTATACACAGTATTGGCGCAGGCCAGCGACAATCCCCCAAGAGGCAATGCGCGCCATCGTGGATGACTTCGGGCTTCTCATCCTGCCGCTGGACGACGCGGGGGTAAGGCTTTGCGGCCGAAATGGGGAGGACGCCGCGCAGGTTTCGCCTGACGGGGTTTCCTTCAATGGACCTTCTAACCGCGCGCACGAGACTTTTTATTTTCCGCGCGTCATGCTACCAGAGGTTTGGAAGAAACCAGTAGACGGACTTTACTCGGCGTCGTGCAAGACTGCCTTAAAACCCTACGACCTGGCCGTGATGGTGTTTCTTCTCATCGCAAAACATCATGTCCCTCAGATTCAGATTGCAACAGATGGAAGGGATGAACAGTGGAGTAGGGCACGACAATTCTGTCACGACATTCTGGGGTACGGCCGCGAATATCACATCAACTCAGAGAGGCAGCTTGAAATCTCCCGTTCGGAATAAGGAGAAGGCCCGCACCGTGCGCTCTGACTGTGATGAACTTTCAGTCCGCTGAGTCTCCCATGACGTAGAATTGTCTACCCCTCTCTGCCCGCAAACCAAATCGAAAGCGAGTCGCCCCAGCACCGAAGAACGCAAGCACGCCATCCTGCTCGCCGAGACTCTCTTCGCCGCGAAGAAACTCGCGCAGATGCTAGTTTGTAAGCTTGAAGTTTGCCCGCCTACGATAAGGGGGCACCCTCTGGCCAAAGATCTCAAGCGAGCTAGAGCTAAGCATTGGCAGGGTCTATCAGGCGGCCCAAGCCTCTAATAAATGTCACTTGAAAACGGGCCTCTAAACTCCGTGTTTGCAGGTCGGGTTTCTCTCATGTGCAGTTTTCACAAAACAGATGTTTGCCGAGGTGTCGAGTTCACCCTGACAATTCCTGCGGAAAATGCGGTGCGCTCATTCCTCCCTCGCTCCATGAAACGGTCGCGTCGATTTAGTTTCATGGACTTCAGTCCGCTTGCGTGACGTAACGTTTGCTGCCAAATGCGACGCTCGACCTACCCGTTCAACCTAATTTCGCGTACTTGCGGGCATATAGAGACGATCCGTCCGTAGCTCGCTGGGGGAATCGCTCCGTGGATAATCCTAAGAGGGAGGCCAAGGCGTCAGCGCAGACATTTCAGCAACTGTTGGTAGCGTGAACACGAATGTATCGCCATAGTCTTCAGAGAACCGACGGGGGAGATAACTCACAGGAAGGGGAAAGACGAGCTGCACATCGCGATATCTTTCCCAGAACAAATAGCACGCAACACACTGCATCTTGCTGCAGATTGGCGCGACTGCGATATTGTGGTCAGAAAAAAGAAACGCGTAATAATTATTCAACACTGCTAGGGACTGAAGTGGGTCAAGCGTGGATACAATTTCCTCAGAGGTGGGGCGCCCTGAAGTAAGTTCTTTATGCAGCTTTCGGGACCATGGAAGCCGCCATGCAAGTTGCTCATTTCCAGGCTGCCCGAACACTAACACGAGCCTAGTTGGATTTAGTTCATCTACGACGCCGAACGAGCGATGTTTCTCGTAACCAGCGAACACAATGAGGCAGGTCAGCGCGTCGCTCGACAACCCTCCGAAATGCATGGGAATAAGGTTGCCCGACATTTCCTTGCTCATGGCCAGGAACGGAGTCTCCGATTTCTCGACTTCCTCCCGGGTTGGAAAGTACTTCCCAGCCTCTGTATATATGACGCGAACTGCAAGACTCGGAAGCGTTTCGCGGACGGCCGCAAGAGTCGAGCAAATTCCCTGCATGGGAAGCGCCGACACGTCAATCCATACATCGTCAATGGCGTCCGGGCGCCACCTAAGGAGGGTCGTCTTCATTTTCTGGAGGTATTCGTCCGGACGCTGCGCGTCGAGAGGAACCGTCACAGCCTCAACTGCCGCACTATGTCTCGAAAGAATATGAGTCATTCGCTTGAAATTAGCGTCATTTTCCTGGATGGTTGGCTGGTATTGAACCACGATCACGCGGGGAGGTAATCGAGAATCAAGCATCTCCAGTAGCCGACGTGCGCGCCTTTCAAAACCTGAAGCGACTACTAGTACCCCGCACTTACTTACATCCGTCATGAGCTGTGGAGGAGCGACCTTCGCGGGCGCGCTAGCCATCGCTTTCCTTAACCTCCCAGAATGTGCCTTCCGCGTCGCTGATCTTCTCGCCGTGTAGAAAAGCCGTACCCTGCTTGACGAACGACGCAGGCCGGAGCAAATACATCTCAAACTTGCGGGCGCTCAGACGAAGATGAACATCACGCCGGAAACTAATTCGAAATGCAGGACAAAATATTCTATTGAGAACGCAAATTGGTTTTTTCTGTCCATCATCGAAGGCAAAAGTTAGGGGACTGTCGTCAAATATACCGTATCTCACCAACAGCTGAAGTACATTACGTGCTTCTTGAGATAGTAAACTTGTGTCATTTCTTTCTATGGCTAAAATTTCGGAGAGTCGACCACTCTTACCACGGTGCTTGGTAAGGTAGCGGTGGCTTACAGCTCCGAATGCGCTTGCACAAGCGTATAGGTGCTTTCCAAGGGGTGCTTTTTCGCCCAGGATCGAAATTTCGCCCGGTATGAATTCCAGACCCCGCAACCTCCTGCTGGACACATCTTTGATCGCGCGATCCTGGATGCGGGCACTAATCGCCTCCGTCCGGACCGACCGGTCAAGGGTAGTATGCTCCTGTGGACGAACACCACCCTGCGCAAATATCTCGGATACCAACTCGATCAGATTCCGCGGCGTCTTGTCCGCTAATCGCCAGACGACTTCCCAGCCAGCGTAATAGGCATTTCTACGACCGTCCGCTAGAAGACGGATGAGTTCTGGGACCGGCCCCATCTCCCTCACTGGCTTATTTTCAAAGGCCAGGTACTTGGCAATATTCGTTTCGGGATACTTCCAGAATTCAAGACGCTTCTTCATGATCTTAGCGAAGTAATTTCTTACAGCTGTGCGCGAGTGATCCACCCCTCCCTCTGTGGCATATGCGCTAGAGATATCAAACGATGTGAAATCGTGCGTCTCCTCAAGCGTTCGGTCGACTGAATCACTCAATTCGTAGGAGTAACGCTCCGCTGAGAGTTTTATGCAGTAAACGGAGTTTGAACTTGCCACGAAGTCGTTCAGGACATGTTGAGCGTCGCGCGGGATGTTAGGCTCGCCTGCGTCATCAAACAGAAAATAGAACCTGGAACTCGCGAGCGCTGGGAAAACGCCTCTTACGAGCTCGCAGAACTTCAATAAGCTGGCCTCATTAAGGTGTCGAGGCGCGATGTTACGGGACGCGTCGGAAGTAGCAAAAAGACGCCTCATCTCCAGCTCTTCCCATCGCACGACCCCCGCTGCGAGATTGGACAACTCAGCCGTGGGACTCGCGCTGACACGCGGGATGCTAGCTTCGCCCGGCACATGAGACCTGACGAATTCGTACAAGTGTGTCATATCACCACTAGAGGCCAACTCCCCGAGTCCGCTTGCCGAAGATAGAATCGCAAGGACTCGCCTGATAATCTTGAGTGCGAGAATGTGCTTCACGGCGATTCGCGATGCCGCGTCAAACCGGATGAAGTCGTGTGAAATCTGTTTGAACTCCCCTTGTCGACACGAGAACAACACGCCAAATACTTCGGTCGGCTCCACAAGCCTTTTCTTCGCAGCGGGAAAATATGCTAGTGCAGCAAGGTACGTCGATTTGCCAGACCCGCGGGGACCTACAATAAGCGAATTCCCGAACGCGCGCACCTGGCGAAACAATCCCGGGAACGGTTCGAACAAATCCAAAGCCTGTGCAGGGTCCGCAATTTCTTCCCAGCGCAACAGGCCGAGCGGCATCGGTTGCTTAAACTTTGTCGAAATGAACTCAGTGCGATCACGGAGCCACTGAGCGTAGAAGGGATCGTCTTCCAGCAAACCGAAAACTTCCCTGAATGTCATTCGGTCTGCTTGCAAAATCCTGTTGATGATCGAAAAGAGCCTTGGACCGAGATGCCTTTGAATCGAGATAGATGCGAGGTGATGACGCAGGCCAAACAACGCCACCGCTAGATGTTCTTTGAACCACTCGAAGTCCGACCTCTGCCTTGTGTAGGGTGACGCACTCGTGAGCCCATGAGATGGATCAATTACGGTGAATTCCAAATTTGGGTCCTCACTGCTCACGAGAATATTGCGGCCATGGAGGTCGCCGTGGGTCATCCCTCTCATTTCTAGGTCCCGGAGTACACCCCCGACCTGCCGAACAAAGGCTTCGAAGTAAAACGGCGTAACTGGGGGGCGTTTGAAGAGATAGTCATCCAGAGTTGTCCCGTCGATGAACGGAAATACGATGCAATATAATTCCACTGGGTCTTCAGCAATGCTCGTTGCCGGAATCGTGTAACTATCCATTGGGGCGACTAGGTGGGGAATTCCGTCAACCGCACCAAGTCTTTTGATTGCAGCTTCCACTAGTTCTGGCTTACTGGACTGCAGTAGCTTGAGTACAATCGTCCTACCCACTCGCTTGTTGATTGCCTTGAGGGCGACAGAGCTACTGCCCTTTGCTATCGGCCCGATTATTTCAAAATGGTCCGATAGCCTGCTGGACCGCGCGGCCGACTCAAGGTTTATCTGTAGTCTCCCCAGAATACGCAGGCCTGACGTTGTCAAAGTGCGCTGATCCGCTTCACATCCTGCAGTCTGTCGCAAGACTTCAACCACTTGGGGCGGAGCTTTCAGAATGCTCCCTGCAGCCCAATCCACGTGTGTTTCGCGAAGCAACTGTGGCGCATCATCCCGATGCAAGAAAAAACCGAGGATTCGCCCCGAGTGTTCGATGGCTTCTGCGGTGGCCGATGGAGTTAGCATTTCCATTAGTTTTCTCTAAAAAAGAAACGCCTTACCTATTTGAATGGCCTGAACTTTCTCAAGGATGATAGCAGTCAGATGGCACGCTTGAACATCGCCTAGCGAAACGAGGCGACAGGTTGCTCCATGTGCGGCCATATGCTGCAAGTGTTGCACGACGAGGCCACCCTGGTGGTCTTCAAAGCAGAAAAACGCGGCTTTCCCGCAGAGGTCTCGATGATGAGTAATGGTGGTCGCCTCAGTCACCGCACCAGGCGATCCAACCAAGACAATAATGAGGTCTGCGGCCCTCATCGCTGCAATTTCCTGGACAAGGGGATCCGAGAGCTGCGGAGGAAGCGATGGATCGACTAAGTCCTCCCCAAAAGAGGCTGAGTGACCTTCATCGATGAGCTTCTTCTTTATGTCATTTCTTTTTGTTTGAAAGCTGGCGACGTAAGGATCGCTCGATGGCGGGTCGACCGCAGGCCCGAACACAAGAATCTCTAGCCGCGTATTCTTTAGCTGATCCTCAATAAGTTTCTTAACATCGATCATAAATATGGCTCAAACGCGAACTCTTCCGCTACCTCCCGGCGGACCAGGCTAATCCTCTCATCCATTCGGTGAATCAAATGGCAGGCGTGAATTATCACATGAGTCATTCCGTAATGCTAGAAAACCTGTAACTCGCGAGTGGTCGTAAAGGGCCGGCGCAATCATTGTCGGGTTTTCTCGGTGCGTCGTCGTTTCACAGTAAGTAGGCGATCCAACCAGAGATTCTGTCGCAACTCATGCTCCCAAACCCTTACGCAGCCACAGCCAGAAGCCCTTAGCCTACGGCGAATTCTTTCGTCTCTGTGCCGGTTTTGGTCGATCTTTTGTCGCCAAAACTCTGAGCGGGTGGCGGGAGTCCGGCGATGGCATCTCGGACAAGCGTGCCAGAAACATCCGTCAACAAAGAGCGCCAGTCGCGCTCGCCGGAAATAGAAATCAGGCCGACCAATTATGTCCTGAGGGTGTTTCACCCACCCTCTAATCCTCGCTCCCTTGAGGGCTGCCTCCACAACTTGCTCAGTTGACTTATTTCCTTTACTACGCACCTTGGCCATATGCGCAGATCGCTCAGCCCTGGTTAAAACATCTCGCATTCAGGTGTCCAGCCAAATCAATTTCTCAACGCCAAGCTTGTTGGCCGCAGCTTGGACCATGCTCCGGTTAGCTGCTTCCAGAAATCTACCGTCTGCGGATGTCAGCACGACTGCAAATGGCCTTGCCCCCTTGGATAGGAAAGCGCGCTCGTGGATTGCCATCAAAATACTCTTCCAATCTTCTGCCCGGCCCCAACTGATGATTCTTCCGTCCCCGAATCTCCTTCCGTGGGGCTTCACATATTCCTCCAACACCTCCGCAGTCGGTTCAATCCCTGCGACCGTCAGCGGCCGGTGCGGGTCAGCCGATCTCTCAAGTGCATAGCCCTTGAGAAGCGTGTCTTTGATATAGAGACGAACCTTCCCACGATCCATGAAACGACCCAACAAACCGCCTATGTCCGGATTCCTAGTCCAGTTTTCATACTGCCTGGATTTCTGCGAGGTTGGCAGGTTTATCCAACCAATCTGATCGGCCAACTCCCGTAGCCGCAGCCTGAGGCTGTCGCGTATTTCCTCCGGAACGCTCATTGCACGTTTCCTGGCGGTGGCGGTAAGGGAAATTCAAATTGGGGTATTTCCAGGGAAGAATCACCTTCCCACAGGAACAACGAAGC
>Ga0187803_10000318_pt1 | contig 19829 bp, 16 predicted proteins | sample NC_wetland_sal_i_2_FD_132425 | JGI IMG/M metagenome (GOLD analysis project Ga0187803, IMG submission 132425) | Wetland sediment microbial communities from Neuse River Estuary, North Carolina, USA - Control_3 | ecosystem: Environmental > Aquatic > Freshwater > Wetlands > Sediment | place: USA...
CCAGCGCGTGTACGACAACGTGTCGGCTGAGGCCTGGAAGCTGTGGGTGGAGCATTCCAAGATGATCATGAACGAGTACCGCCTGAATCCGCTGGACCCCAATTCGCACAAATTGATGGAAGAGCAGATGGAGCAATTCTTTTTCGGTGAAGGCGCAAAGCTTCCCGAAGGCTTCGTTCCCCAGCGCACGAAAGGCTAGTCGCCCGGAAAAAGACCACGGTCAGCAAAACACTGACCGTGGCTACCCGCCCCGCGTTACGACCCCTACCCCATGCGTCCTGAAACCGGATGCTCAACCGGGAGGCGCGGCCGCAGATCGAACCGCAGGCAAGCATGTGCCGCACGCAACGCGGCTTCCACCGCCGCCGGCTCCGCCGCGCGCGCGAAGATGAAACCGAGATAACTCGCGCCTTCGGGCCACGCGGCGATGTAGTCGTGCAGGCGCGCGGTGATTTCCACGGATTCGACGTGCGCGACGCGCGCGGCGTCCGCGATGCCCGCCACGCCTTCCAGGATGCCGCTGGACGGGACGGGAATCATCATCACGCCGGAAGCGCCCGGTTCGCGTTCGAGGCCGCGCGTTTCCATGCCGAGCGCGTGGCGGGCGAGCAGCTCCTCGAGCGGGATTTTCTTCGCGCCGAAGCGCAGCGCGCGCGCACACAATCCGCCGATGGGCCGCGGCTGCACTTCCAGCACCCAGGCCCCGCGCGCGTTCACTCGGAATTCCGCATGGATCGGGCCGCGCGTCAGGCCCAGCGCCTTAACGGCGCGGCGCGCACACTCTTCAACCAGCGTGAGCGCTCGCGGCGCCAGCCGCGACGGCGTGACGTAAATCGTTTCCTCGAAATACGGCCCTTCGAGCGGATCCGGCTTGTCGAAGATGGCCAGCACGCGCAGGGCGCCGTCTTCGACGAGGCCTTCGAGCGCGACTTCCGGGCCCGGCAGAAAGCTTTCGACCAGCAGGCGGTCGAGCCCCTCCTCACGGGTTACCTGAATCTCGGGCGATTCGACGAGTGCGCGAATGCGCGCCACGGCGGCGCGGAATTCCGCGGCATCGTTGGCGCGCACCACGCCCTGGCTCATCGAGAGCATCAGCGGTTTCACCACGCACGGAAACGGCACACGCGGGAGGACGCGCTCCACATCATCGTTGAGCGCGAAGGAAAAGAACTGCGGCACGGGCACGCGCGCCGCGCTCAGCGCTTCGCGCTGGCGGAGTTTGTTGCGCGCGGTTGCAACGGATTCGGGCGAGTTGTAGGGCAGACCGAGCGCGCGCGCGGCGTGCGCCGCTGCGGCCAGCGGGCGATCGCCCAGCGCGAGTATCGCGTCCACCGGAGCGCTCGCTGCGGCGCGGGAGATTTCCGCGGCCGACTCCTCGGCGCGTTCGAAGTGGAGCGGAAGCGCGGAGTCCTGCCACGGATCGTCGAGTTGGTGGCAACGGTCGGTGCCGAAGACGACCTCGGCGCCGAGCCGCCGCGCGGCATCGGCAAACGCGCGCGCCTGGTAGCCGAGCTTCGAGGTGAGCAGCAACAAACGCTTCGCTCGCCGTGGTGTCCGCTTCTCTGTCCCTCCCGGCTTCTTTCTACGCGTCCTCCGTGTCTTTGTGCTCGCCATGTTAAGTGCTGTTTCTTCTCCCGGCCCAACTACACAAAAGCCTCCGCCTGCCTCACCGCCTCGCGCGCCTTCGCGATGGGGACCAACTGGTCCCGCGTCGGCTCGGCTCAACAGTACCAAGGCTCGGTGAGATAGGGCACGGCAGCACGCGCGATGAGTGCGGGCTCCACGGGGGCCGGCGCGTCGAGCTCCGCCGCGGCGTGCGCGGCCTGCCAGATTCGCGCGAACAATTTCTCGCGCCCGCGGCCCATTTTCTCGCCGCGCTCGACGAGCGACTGCACTTCTTCGGCGAGCGCGTCCACGCGCGGGTCGGGATGGCGCCAGGGATGGACGAGCGCCGCCGGATCGAACGGCCCGGCGATGCGCCGCACGTCCTCCAGCTCCATCAGCAGCGAGCCCGCCGGAATCAAGAGGCGAATGGCGAGCTGGATGGCGGGGACGCTCGCGGCCAAACCTTGCTCCGCCAGCAGGTGAAGCAGGTCGCAGTAACCTTCCAGGGTAGTCCACGGCGTGAAGGGCACGAAGGTAGGCTGGAGCGGGAGGCCGACTTCGCGGCAGCGGCGCACCACGGCGAGGAAATCGGCGCGGGTGTGGCCCTTCGCCAGCCGCTCGAGGATGCGGTCGTCCACCGACTCCGCAGCAGTGACCACGAAGGCGCACCCGGTGTCGCGCAGCACGGGCAGCAGGTCCGCGTGGCGCAGCAGGTGTTCCACCTTGATCGTCACGTCGTAGCTCAGCGAGGGAAATTCACGGTGTAGCGCTTCTACGATTCCGATGGCGTGGCGCGGGCCGTTGAAAAAATCCGGATCGCCGAAGGTGATGTGCTGCGCTCCCGCAGCAACTTGCTGGCGGATGTCGGCAAGCACCACGTCCTCGCCGACCACCCGAAAGACGCCACGATAGACGGGCACGATCGGACAGTGGCGGCACAGATGTTTGCAGCCGCGGCTCGCTTCCGTGTAGCCGGTCACGCGATGCGAGCCGTCTGGCAGCCGCAGGTGCGCGTAATCCTTGAGTGGCGGCAGCCCGGCGCGCTCCGGAACCAGAAATTGCTGCCGGTTGAGCGAGATGGACGCGCACGCTCGGGTCTCGCTCTTCTCTGCGCCCTCCGCGTTCTCTGCGTCCTCTGCGATAAATCCCTGTTTTTTCTGCTTCCCACGCGCGTTCAGGCGCTCGCACAGCCGCGCGAGGGGCCGCTCGAACTCCCCGCCAATCACGCTATCAACGCCGAGCGCGCGTAGGTACTCCTCATTCATCGGAGCGTACAGACCGTAGAAGCAAATGTGCACCCTCGGATTTAGCTTCCGCACCGGCTCCAGCAGCATCACCGCCAGCCGCGTGGCTGTATGCATCGGCACGTAAAACGCGATCAGCTCCGCGGCGCGCACCCATTCCTCGCGGAACACATCCCTCGATACGTCCAGGCAATGCACCTCCACACCGGCGCGACGCAACCACGCCGCGGGCGAGGCCAGCCCGAACGGCTGCCGGCCAAGTTCGTAGGTGGAAATGAGAAGAACGTTCACGGGGTCGAAACGGAATTATCGCACGCCGCAGAGCGGTATCACCAATTCCGCCGCTCATTTCATCCAAGCGGTTGGAGGCGATTGCGATAGAATGGTGGTTCCTCTCAAGGAGTGCAGCTCACGATGACAACCGGACAAGGCAACAGTTTCGGGACGCGGGGCGCGCTGCGCGCGGCCAGCCGCGAGTTCCAGATCTTTCGAATCGGCGAGCTCGAAAAGCGCGGCCTCGGCCAGCCCTCGCGGCTGCCCTTCTCGCTCAAGGTGCTGCTCGAAAACCTGCTGCGGCAGGAAGACGGCACTTTCGTCAAAGCCGCGGATATCGAAGCGCTTTCGCGCTGGAATCCGGCCAAGGCGGGCCAGCAAAAAGAAGTCAACTTCATGCCCGCGCGCGTACTGATGCAGGATTTTACAGGCGTTCCGGCGGTAGTGGACCTGGCGGCGATGCGCGACGCCATGCGCGCCATGGGCGGCGACCCCAAAAAGATCAATCCCCTCCTGCCCGTGGACCTGGTGATTGACCATTCCGTGCAGGTAGACCTGTTCGGAACGAATCAGGCCTACCTGCTGAATACCGAAATCGAGTTCCAGCGCAACCGCGAGCGCTACGTGTTTCTCCGCTGGGGGCAGAAATCGTTCCGCGATTTCCGCGTGGTCCCGCCGGGCACGGGCATCTGCCATCAGGTGAACCTGGAATATCTTGGCCGCACGGTGTTCACGCGCGAGGCGGGAGGCGCCACGTTCGCCTTTCCCGATTCGCTGGTCGGCACCGACTCGCACACGACCATGATCAACTCGATCGGCGTGTTCGGCTGGGGCGTGGGCGGAATTGAAGCCGAGGCGGCGATGCTCGGCCAGCCGCTCTCCATGCTGATTCCGGAAGTGGTGGGATTCAAATTCCACGGGCGGCTGCCGGGAGGCGCCACGGCGACGGACCTGGTGCTGACGGCCACGCAAATGCTGCGCAAGAAAGGGGTGGTTGGCAAGTTCGTCGAATACTACGGCCCCGGGCTTTCGAACCTCTCCGTGCCGGACCGCGCGGTGCTCTCGAACATGTCGCCGGAATACGGCGCGACGATGGGATTCTTCCCCGTGGACGCGGAAACGCTGGCCTACCTGCGCTTCTCCGGCCGCGAAGAAGACCACGTGAGGCTGGTGGAAGCCTATGCCAAGGAGCAGGGCCTCTTCCGCACCGACGCGACGCCGGATCCCATCTTCACGGACACGCTGGAGCTCGATCTCGCGACGGTCGAGCCGGCGCTCGCCGGGCCCAAGCGGCCGCAGGACCGCGTGCCGCTGCGCGAAGCGAAGCCGGCATTTCTCAAATCGCTGGAAGGCGCGCCTGCCAAGCATGCCCAGGTGAAATCGAACGGCGACCACTACGAGCTGGGCCACGGCTCCGTGGTGATTGCCGCGATCACGAGCTGCACGAACACGTCGAACCCCTCGCTGATGATCGGCGCGGGCCTGCTGGCGAAGAAAGCGGTGGAACGCGGCCTCAAAGCGAAGCCGTGGGTGAAGACGAGCCTCGCGCCGGGGTCGAAAGTCGTCACGGATTATCTCGATGCCGCCGGGCTGACCAAGTATCTCGATGCCCTGCGCTTCAACCTCGTGGCCTACGGCTGCACAACCTGCATCGGGAACAGCGGGCCGCTGCCGGAACCAGTGGCCGCGGCAATCAAAGACAATTCGCTTGTCGCTGTCTCCGTGCTCAGCGGGAACCGGAATTTCGAAGGGCGAATCAATCCGCTGGTGCGCGCGAATTATCTGGCTTCGCCTCCCCTGGTGGTGGCGTATGCGCTGGCCGGACGGATGGATTTCGATATGGCCACGGAACCGCTGGGCAACGACGCGAAGGGCCAGCCGGTTTATTTGCGCGAGATCTGGCCTTCACCGGCGGAGATCGAACAGTCGGTGCGCGCAGCCGTCACCACGGGAATGTTTCGCAAGGAATACGGCGACGTATTTACCGGGCCGGAGGAATGGCGGAAGGTGCCGGTCTCGGAAGGCGAACTCTACCCGTGGGATGCCGCCTCCACCTACATCCAGAATCCGCCGTATTTCGAAGCGATGCCGCGAACGCCGCGGGCGATTGAGGATGTCCGCGGGGCGCGTGTGCTCGCCGTGCTGGGCGACAGCGTCACCACGGACCACATTTCACCGGCGGGAAGCATCGCGGCGGATTCGCCGGCGGGAAAATATCTGATCGGGCTGGGCGTGAAGCCGACCGATTTCAATTCCTACGGCGCGCGCCGGGGAAATCATCAGGTGATGATGCGGGGCACATTCGCGAACATTCGCTTGAAGAATTTCATGGTGCCGGGCGTCGAGGGCTGGTGGACGGTGCACGTCCCATCGGGCGAGAAGATGGCGATTTACGACGCGGCCATGCGCTACAAGAAGGAAAAAACGCCGCTCGTGGTGATGGGAGGAAAGGAGTACGGTTCCGGCTCGTCCCGCGACTGGGCGGCGAAGGGCACCCTGCTGCTCGGCGTGCGCGCGGTGCTCGCCGAGAGCTTCGAGCGCATCCATCGCTCGAACCTGGTGGGAATGGGTGTGCTGCCGCTGGAGTTCCTGCCCGGCGAGAGCCGCGAATCGCATGGCCTGACCGGCACGGAATCCGTGGACATCACTGGCCTGGCAGTAGGCATCACACCGCGCAAGAAAGTGACCGTGCGAATCACCGGAGCGGACGGCGCGTCAAAATCATTCACCGCGCTGGCGCGCATCGACACTCCCGAAGAGGTCGAGTACTACCGTCACGGCGGCATCCTGCCCTACGTCCTGCGCAAAATGATGTAAGGGCAGAATATCCCGTATCCTCAGGCCATTCCCATCGACCCGCGAGCCCGCTCCCGGTCTCGGTGCTCAGCTTTAAATAACTAGACATCTGACTAGCCCATTAGGTACAATTCCCTGCAGGAGGCTGTCCATGGCCAAATGGCAACTCCAGGAAGCCAAAGCGCGTTTTAGCGAGTTTCTGAACGCGGCCCTCAAAAAGGGACCTCAGATCGTGACGCGCCGCGGTGTGGAGCAGGCCGTCCTGATTCCCATCTCTGAGTGGAGGCGACTGGAGCAGTCTTCCCGCCCGAGTTTGAAGACTCTGCTCCTTGAGTCGGGCCCTCGCTTCGAAAACCTGATCCCTTCGCGCCGGGCATTCCGGCGCCGCGCGCCCGTGGAATTCCAATGACGCGCTATCTGCTGGACACAAACGTAGTGTCGGAATTGCACAAGCCGAGGCCCCACGGCGGCGTGGTCGCATGGACGGCCCGTCTGCGCGAAGACGAAATCTATCTTTCCGCCGTTACCCTGGGAGAACTGCAAAGAGGAATTGAAAAAACCAGGAGGCAAGACCGGAAAAAAGCGGAAGAGATCGAAGTTTGGGTGGATCAACTCCAGACCTCCCAAAACGTCCTGCCCATGGACGCGGCCTGTTTTCGAGAATGGGCCAGGTTAATGGAGGGCACATCGGACGAACTGCTCGAGGACGCTATGATTGCCGCGACGGCCCGTGTTCACGGGCTGACGGTGGCCACGCGGAATGGGAGCGACTTCGCGGCTCTTGGTGTGAGGTTTGTCGATCCCTTTCGTCCGCAAACCTGAGCACGCAGATGCTATCGCCGGTCGAGGGCGGGATGGCGCACGTCGCGGCCCACGACCATGAAAATGACGTCTTCGGCGATGTTGGTGGCGTGGTCGGCGATGCGTTCGAGATTCTTGGCCACCAGGATGAGCTCGAACGCGGGAAACACCACCGCCGAGTTCTCCATCATGTAGGTCAGGAGTTCGCGGAAGATCTGGTTGCGAAGGGAATCTACCACGTCGTCGCGCGCCAGGACGTTGCGGGCGAGCTCGACGTCGCGGCGGACGAGGGAATTCAGGCTGTCGCGAACCATTTCCTCGGCGATTTCGCTCATGCGCGGCAGATCTACGTAGGGCTTCACGCGCGGGTGGCGCAGGATGCGGAGCGCGGACTGGGCGATGTTGACGGCCTGGTCGCCGATGCGTTCCAGATCGCCGTTGATGCGCGAAACCGCGATCGCGAAGCGCAGGTCGCCGGCCATGATCTGCTGAGTGGCCAGCAGCTTCACCACGCGTTCGTCCACTTCTATCTGCATTTCGTTGATGGCCGGCTCTTCTTCAAGGACGCGATTGGCCATGTCTTTTTCGCCGTCGAGGACAGCTTGCACGGACTGGTGAACGGCGCGCTCGGCGAGCGAGCCCATCCACACGAGACGTTCCTTCAATTCCTCCAGATCTTTTTCGAAGTGGCGTTCCATCTAGGCGGACCTCCTCATCCGAACCGGCCGGTGATGTACGCCTCAGTCCGGGGATCGGAGGGCGTGGTGAACAATTGCTCGGTGGTCTGAAATTCCACGAGATGTCCTTCCAGCATGAAGGCGGTCAGGTCGCTGGACCTCGCGGCCTGCTGCATATTGTGCGTGACGATGACCATCGTGCAAATCTCTTTCAGGCCGAACAGCAGTTCTTCGATCTTCGCGGTGGAGATGGGGTCGAGGGCGGAGCAGGGTTCATCAAGGAGCAGAACTTCGGGATCCACGGCAAGCGCCCGGGCAATGCACAGGCGCTGCTGCTGGCCGCCGGAAAGAGCGTAGGCGGATTTGTGAAGCGAGTCCTTGACCTCTCCCCACAGCGCAGCACGGTGCAGGCTTTTCTCCACCGCTTCCGCGATCGAGCCCCTGTAGCCGTTGATGCGCAGACCGTAGGCGATGTTGTCGAAGATGGATTTGGGAAACGGATTGGGGCGCTGGAAAACCATGCCGACGCGGCGGCGGAGGCTGGTGACGTCCTGGTCGAGCAAGTTTTCGCCGTCGAGCAGTATTTGGCCCTCGAGGCGGGAACTCTTCACGGTTTCGTGCATGCGATTGAGAGTGCGCAGGAGCGTGGATTTTCCGCAGCCGGACGGGCCGATCAGCGCGGTGACACGGTTGATGGGCACGGTGAGCGAAATATCGTGCAGGGCGTGTTTCGCGCCGTAGTAAAAGTTGAGATTGCGGACTTCGATGCGCGGCTTGAGCCCGGCGAGGGGATCGGTTTTCGCACCCGATGCGGCAGCCGGCGCAGGTTTTCGCACCGCTCCGAGCGCTGCGTTCATGGGCACCTCCACGGCATCACCTCGGGGCCGAGATTCCGCGCGACATGATGGCGCGCGCGATGATGTTCGTCAGCAGTACCATCCCCAAGAGCACCAGCCCCGCGGCCCAAGCCTGGCGGTGCCAATCATCATACGGCGAAAGCGCGTAGGCGTAGACCACCACGGGGAGCGAAGCGATGGGCTGGTTCCAGCCGGGGCTCCAAAAGCGGTTATTGAGCGCGGTGAACAGCAGCGGCGCCGTCTCCCCCGCCACGCGCGCCAGCGACAGCAGGACCGCCGTAAGGATTCCGCGATAGGCCGCGGGCACGACCACGCTGACGATCGTTCTCCACTTGCTCGCGCCCAGAGCCATAGCGCCCTCGCGGAGCGCCACCGGTACGCTGCGCAGGAACTGTTCGGTACTGCGGAGAGTGACGGGAATCATCATGATGCCGAGAGCGAAGCCGCCGGCAATCGCCGAAAAATGTTTCATCCGCAGCACAATCAGGCTGTAGGCGAATATGCCGATCACGATGGAGGGAACCCCGTTGAGCAGGTCGGCCGTGTACTGGATGAGGAAGGCGCTCAATTTTCCGCTGAACTCGGCCATGTAGATGCCCCCAATCACGCCAATGGGGACGCCGATGATCGAAGCGAGCAGCAGCAGCTTCATGCTGCCCACAATCGCGTTGGCCATGCCCCCGCCGGTCTCGCCCACCGGTTTCGGCAACTGGGTGAAGAAATCGAAATTGACGTCGGAGCCCCCGTTCCACACCAGGCATCCCAGGATGAAGAACAGCACGCCTACCACCAGGAGCGCGCACACGGCGGTCATGCCCAGCCACACGTAGCTGACCGCCTTGCGGTACCGGCCGTGCCCCGCTCCCGCCCAGCCGCTCATTGCGTTGCCCCGCGCTGCGACGTGATCAGGATCAACAGCCGCGCCAACCCATTCAGAAGAAACGTTACCAGGAACAGCACCAGGCCCAGTTCGACGAGAGCCTGGAGATAGATATCGCCAGTGGCTTCGGTGAACTCATTCGCGATCACCGCGGCGATGGAGTAGCCGGGAGCCAGAAGCGAAGCCTTGATCTGTGGGACGTTTCCCACGACCATCGTGACCGCCATGGTTTCGCCGAGCGCGCGTGCCATGGCTAGGAAGACGGAACCCAGCACGCCGGGCAGCGCGAACGGCACCACCACCTTCCAGGTGGACTCCCATCGCGTAGAGCCGAGCGCCAGCGCCGCTTCGCGCTGCTCGGTGGGCACGGCCAGCAACACTTCGCGTGAGACGCTGACGATGAACGGAACGATCATAATCGCCAGCACCAGCCCGGCGGCCAGAAAACTCACTCCGTAGCAAGGTCCCTGGAACAGCGGCAGGAATCCCAGCGTGTGCTTGAGAGCGGGAGCCAGGGTGCTTCGCACGAACGGCACAACCACAAAGATACCGAGCAGCCCGTAAATCACGCTGGGCACTGCGGCAAGAAGCTCGATCACAAACGTGAGCGAGTCCGAGATCTTGGGAGGCGCCAACTCGGCCAGAAAAATGGCCGCACCCAGCCCCAGGGGGACACCCAGCAGCAACGAGACCGCCGTGGTCACCAGAGTCCCGTACACAAACGGGGCCGCACCGAACTGCTCGGCAACCGGGTCCCAAACCCTTCCGCTGAAAAACGACAAGCCGAACTTGGCGCGCGGGAGGGCCGAGTTATCCCACAGCACAATCACCAGTGCGGTGGTAATCAGCAGAATCGAGGCAGCAGCGACAAACGTCAGGGCGTGGGCGACTTGGTCGCCTTGCAGCAGGCGGGCGGCATAAGAGCGCTTGGCCGGCTTCGGCCCCGCGCCTAATCCCGTGGTGGAAAGTGTGGCCAATTCCGCAGCTTACTTGATCTTGCTGATCGCTTTCTCTTCCTGTTTGACCACCTCTTTCGGAAGGGGAGCGTAGCCCAGGCCTTCGGCGAAGCTCTGGCCATCGGCCAGCATCCACTTGAGAAAATCCTTCAGCGTGTCGCGCTTTGTAGCGTCGGAGATAGTCGTGGGAATCAGCAGCCAGGTGAAGCTGGAGATGGGATAGGCCGTTTTGCCCGGTGCGTTCGTGATGGAGATGCGGAAATCCTCCGGCATAGACTTGGCCGCGCCCGCGGCGGCCGCGGTGGTGGATGCGAGGTCGGCCTTCACGAAGACCCCTTCCTTATTCTGGACTTTTCCGTATGCCAGATTGTTCTGTAGGGCGTAAATCAACTCCACATAGCCGATGGAATAGGGAGTCTGCTTGACGAGACCGGACACGCCCTCATTCCCTTTGCCTCCCAGGCCCTTGGGCCAGTTGACGGAGGTATCGCGCCCTACCTTGGTCTCCCACTCCTTACTCACCTTGCAGAGAAAATCGACCCAGATGTATGTGGTTCCACTGCCATCGGAGCGGTGTACGACCACGATTTCTTCGGCCGGGAGTTTCACGCCAGGGTTGGCCTTGGCGATTTCCTGATCGTTCCAGTTGAGGATTTTGCCGAGGTAGATGCCGGCCAGCGCCGCCTGCGTGAAATTCAGCTCTGCGTTCACCCCAGGGATGTTGTAGGTGGGGACATCACTTCCCAGCACTGTCGGAAAGTGAAGCACGCCGGTTTTGACCTGCGCGACTTGCTCATCCTTCATGGGCCCGTCGGTGGCGCCGAAGTCCACCGTCCCGGCAATCACTTGGCGGATGCCCCCGCCGGAGCCGATGGACTGGTAATTGATCGAGATGTTGGGATGCTTCTTCTGGTACACATCGAACCATTTTGAATAGATGGGAAAGGGAAACGTGGCGCCTGCGCCATTCAGCAGGATGGCTCCCGATTGCGCCGCTGCCGCCAGAGCCACCGCCAGGCAGAGCACTCCGACCAGCATGTATCTCCTCATGAGTTAGACACCCTCCTCCGCCGGCGATTTTGGAGGGAAATTGTTACAGGTCTGTTACAGCGCAGGGAAATTGGCGTGAATGAGGCCTTCACCGAAGCGAAGCGCAACGAGCACAAATTGAGTGGATTACCGATTCGGGATGCGCGCCTTGATTTCGATTCCGTCGCACCGCTATCATCGTCAAATAACGGCAACCCGGAACCGGTTCATCGACTCTCACTACGATAGGGGCTCCGGGAAGCACGTTCGAGTCCCGCGATGCAAACTTCAGCGCTCCGAAGACAGAATCCGGTGACCGGCAAACGGGCACAGCAGACGGTGGCGTTATTCGCACTAGCCGCGGTGGTGGTGTATGGGGCCACCTGGGCGAAAGTCTCCCGCTACGATGTGCGAGCCCTGCCCTCGCCGCATTTCTCCACCTCGGTCAAGATCGCGTGCATATTCCTACAAAATGGACTGGGAGATGAGCCGCAAGCCTTAGTCGACGCCGGAGCGAGTTTGCCGGAACCGGATTGGAATGGATTCGCTCCTGTTCCCGATCCGGTGGCCATCGCCGGCGCGCCGCCGCTTCCCTTCCAGGCGCTCCGCTCTCCTCCTGTCCGGCTCTAGCCCCTCCCCGCTTCGCATTGCGCCGGGATGATTGTGGCGGCCAGCGCGGAGATTAACGGGAATCCAGGGACTCTCAAAAGCCCGCTCGGTCGGAGCCAGACGAGAATTCATTCGCAGTCATTCCCATCTGGCTGGCTCCTGAATCCGGGCAGCGTCACTTGCTCCGAGATCGTCCTTGCGAACCGGCCACGGGGAAGGAGACAGGCTGGCCCGGGAGGGGTGATCGACAACGCGCGCCGAGCGCGACCGGCACCGATTCGAGTTCCAAGTATGGAATACTCGGCACAGCGGAGGGGAAACTCTCCAAAGGAGACGTTCATGAAAACCGTGACTAGCAAATATTGGGGCGGTCTGGTGATTGTGATCTCTCTTCTCGCAGGATTGCTGGCGTTGCCGGCGACGGCGGCGGCGCAATCCAACTCGGGGACGGAGGAGGATGTGAAGGTGCTGGCCCACCTGCCTCTCTCCGGAATCCACGTGAATGGGATGTTCATCCAGCACCGCAACGACAAGGATTACCTGTATCTTCACCGGCCGGTGCGGCAGGCGTTCGCGGTGGTGGACGTCAGCAAACCGGAAAAGCCGGTGATTCTGGACAAAGCCGCCCTGCAGGAGCCCGCGCGATCCCAGGTGAGTGTGAATGCCGCGAATTCCGCCCTGGCCATCGCCGTGGCGCCGGAAGACCATCCGCGTGCCGGGGAAACGAAATCGAATGACAAAGGCGGAGCGGGGACGGCGGTGGAATTGCCGACGGAAACGCTCCGGCTGATGGACCTTTCGAACCCGAAGCACCCCCGCGTGCTTAAAACGTTTACGGGAGTAACCAGCTATCTTCCGGACGACAGCCGGCACCTGATTTACATTGTGAATCAGGATGGCCTGACGATTATTCGCCACCGGCAGGCGCAGCCGATGCCGTTCTGCACATCGGAAGACGCGCTGACGCAGCAGCCGAACTGCCAGTAAGGGACAGGGATCGAGTTCCGTATTGTGTTGCGCCCAGGGAGGAACGCACTACCTCCGCCAGCGGGTGAGTGGCCGTAGAATGAAGCTGCGGCCCGGACTTTTCGGGAACCTTGAGAAACGGGCCCGGAGGGAGAGTTATGGCCCACAACTCGATTGCGCCCGCGGTGCTCGAGGAGCTGCGCCGGCTCAGCACGTGCGTGGTGGCGAGCACGATTGAAACGTTTGGAGTCCGTCTCCCCAACGTGGGGTTCACAGATTCCAGCGTGCGATGCATGTTCCGCGAGTTCCCATCGGTGATCGGCCACGCGGTGACCGCAAAGATCAGATGCACCACTCCACCGATGAGCGGAGCGTACTACTACTGGCGGACGGATTGGTGGAAGGTGATTCTTACCATTCCCGCGCCGCGGATTGTGGTGGTGGAAGACGAGGACAATCCGCCCGGCCTGGGCGCCTTCGTGGGCGAGGTGCACGCCAACATCCTGCGGGCGCTGGGCTGCGTGGCGCTGGTTACCAATGGAGCCGTTCGCGACTTGCCGGAGGTGCGCGACAGCGGGTTCCAGTTGTTTGCCGGCAACGTATCCGTCTCCCACGCCTACGCGCACATCTCCGGCTTTGGCGCGACGGTGGAGGTGGGCCAGTTGAAGATCAAGCCGGGCGATCTGCTGCTCGGTGACCTCCACGGCGTCGTGTCCATCCCCATGGAGGTCGCCGCGGAGATACCGGCCGTGGCCCAGGCGATCATCAAGCGGCGGCGGCATGTGATTGGCATTTGCCGCGCGGAGAACTTTACCATCGATAAGCTCGATGAGGCGCGCAAGGAGTTGGGAATCATGGAAGTCCAGGAGCGTGCCAGGCAGAACCCCGGCACAAAGCGAGGAGGATCATGAGCAGGCCAAGGGCAGAGCGGGGCCAGCTCCCAAGGCGAACCGCCGCGGGGCTCCTGTTGACGTCGTTCGTAGCGGTCCTCGCTGCTGGCTGCGGGCGCGCCAAGGAAGTGCGCGCGGACGACCCGGCGAACGCGCCGTCAGCCTCCGTGGCGAAAGTGGTCCGCCAGACCATCACCGATCGTCTGGAAATCGCCTCGGAATTCCAACCCTTCCAGGAGATCAACGTGTATGCCAAGGTCTCCGGCTACGTGCAGAAGTTGAACATTGATTGGGGCACGCACGTGAAAGAGGGCCAGGTGATGGCCGTCCTGGAAATCCCCGAGCTCGAGCAGCAACTGCAATTGGACGAGGCCGCGCTGCGCAAGAGCCAGCACGACCTCAAACGGGCGCACGAAGATTTGAACCGCGCGCAGTCCGCCTACACCGTGGCGCATATCACCTACACGCGCCTCGCGGACGTGCAAAAGGCGCGCCCGGAGCTCGTCGCGCAGCAGGACATCGACGTGGCGGAGGGAAAGGACCAGGAAGCCGATGCCGCGCTTTCCGGCGCGAAGGCGGGGCTTGCCTCGGCGGAGCAGGCCGTGGCCGTCTCCCAGGCCGCTCTGGACAAAGACAAGGCCTACTACGCGTACACGAGGATCACCGCGCCGTTTGACGGCGTGGTCACGGAGATGGACGCGTTCACCGGGGCGTTGCTGCCCGCGGGCACCTCGTCCAATAAAGGCGACCTGGCGCTCTGCCGGCTGTCCCAGAACAACAAGCTGCGGCTGGTGATTCCGCTGCCGGAGCGCGCCGTGCCCAGCGTGGTGATCGGGGAGACGGTGGAGATGAAGGTTTCCTCGTTCAACAAAACCGTGGAAGGAAAAATCGTCCGCGTTTCCGGCCAGATTGACAAGGACACGCGAACGATGCACACCGAACTGCAAGTGGACAACGCGAATTACGAGCTCATTCCCGGGATGTACGCCTCGGTGAATATCCCGCTGCACACCGCGGAGAACGCTCTCACTGTTCCCATCCAAGCCTTCCAATCGTCGGGCGAGGGACGTGGCACCGTGCTGGTCGTGAATTCGGCCAACAAGATCGAGCTGCGGCCGGTAAACGTGGGACTGCAAACCGCGAATCTCGTCCAGCTCGTCAATGGAGTGAAGGAAGGCGAGCGCGTGGTGATCGGAGATCAAAGCCAGTATAAGAGCGGCGAGCTCGTGCAGCCCAAAGAGATGCCGCCCGCAGGTGGGGTGAAATAACTCATGCCAGGATTTTCACTCAAGCATCCCTACTTCGTAATCGTGGTCTGCATGTTCATCATGGTGCTGGGCCTCACCAGCATGTCGCAGATGCCCGTGGACATGTTTCCGCCCATCAACATCCCCGTGGTGCTGGTGGCCACCTTCTACAGCGGGATGCCGCCGGAGCAGATTGAAGCGGACATCACCGACACGTTCGAGCGCTTCTTCACGCTGGGAAGCGGAATTGACCACATGGAATCGCGCTCCATGACGGGCGTGAGCCTGATCAAACTGTATTTCCAGGCGGGCACGGACGCCAATGCCGACGTCACGCAAATCTCGAACCTGGCCATGGCCGACCTGCGCCGCCTGCCGCAGGGCACGCTGCCTCCCGTGGTGCTCAGCACGGGCGCCTCGAACCTGCCCGTCTGCCTCCTCACCGTGAAGGGCGAAGACCTCACGGAGACGCAGCTCCACGACTATCTCCAATACCAGATCCGCAACCAGATTGCCGGCGTGCCCGGAGCCACCGTCCCGCCCCCCTACGGCGGCCGCTACCGGCAGCTCATGGTGTACGTCGATCCCCTCAAATTGCAGGCCCACGAGTTGAGCCCGATGGACGTGGTACGCGCGACGAATGAGTCCAACTTGATTCTGCCCGCCGGTGACGTGCGCATCGGCCCCCTCGACTACAACATTTACACCAACGCCCAGGTGCCCAACGGCCGCGCGCTCAACGAGATCCCGCTGAAGACCGAGGGAGAGAAGACCGTATTCATCTCCGACGTGGGGCATGCCGAGGACGGCTCCTTCTTCCAGTACAACATCGTGCACGTCGACGGGCAGCCGTCCGTCTACGTCCCGGTCCAGAAGCAAGGCGGGAATACGAATACGATCGAGGTGGTGAACGGAATTCGCAGAACGATCCAGAACCTGCGGGACATTCCCGAACAATTAAAAACTCACGTGGCGCTGGACCAGTCGGTCTTCGTCAAGGACGCGATCAAGACCGTTGTCCGCGAAGGCTCCATGGGCCTCGTGCTCACCGGCCTGATGATCCTGCTGTTCCTGGGAGACCGACGGGCCACCTTCGCGGTGTTTCTGAACATCCCCATCGCCGTGATGATCACCTTTTTCATCCTCCATCTGCTCGGAAAATCGATTGACAGCATGGTGCTCAGCGGGCTGGCGCTCGCTTTCTCCCGGCTGATTGACGACTCCGTGGTCAGCCTGGAAAACATCTTCCGGCATCTGGAGATGGGCGAGGATCCGCTGAAGGCGGCGCTCGAGGGAGCCAACGAGGTGGCGCTGGCGGTGCTGGCCATCATGCTGGTGGCCGTGGTGGTGTTCTTTCCGGTCACGCTGCTCTACGGCGTGAGCTCCTACCTGTTCGGCGCCCTGGCGCTGGCTGTGGCGCTAGCGCTGGCGGCCTCGTATTTCTGCGCGATGACCATCGTGCCGCTCTATTGCGCTCACGTGCTCAAGCCCGTCCACCATCACGGCGAAGCCCATGCGCCGAAAACCTGGGGCGGGCGCTTCCATGCCGCGTTCAACCGTAAGTTCGACGCCATGCTGGACGTGTACGAAAAGGGCGTGCGCTACGTGCTGGACCGCCCGTGGCAGACGGTGGGCGCTTTCGGCGGCCTGCTGGCCGCCTGCCTGCTGCTGATCCCGCTGGTGGGTGTGGCCTTCTTCCCCCGTACCGACGCGGGCCAGTTCGTCATCAACCTGAAAGCCCCGAGCGGCACGCGCATCGAGTTGACGAATGAGTATGTGAAGCGCGTGGAGGAAATCGTACGCAATACGGTCTCGAAAGAAGACCTGGACACGATCATCTCGAATATCGGCGTTTTCCCCGACCTCTCCGCGCTGTTCACTCCCAACCAGGCGATGCACACCGCCTACGTCCAGGTGGGTCTAAAAGAGGAGCACAAGGGCGATAGCTACGTCTACATGGACAAGGTGCGCCGGCGCGTGGCCGCAGAGATGCCCGAACTGCGCACCTACTTCCAGTCCGGCGGCCTCGTGGACTCCGTGCTCAACCAGGGCGTCCCCGCGCCCATCGATCTCCAGGTAAGCGGCATGAACATGAAGGTGTGCCGCGACATCGCCAACCATCTGGCCGGGCAGATCCGCGTTGTACCCGGAATTTCCGACGTATATATCCCCCAGGATCTGGATTATCCCGGGCTGCAGGTGAATGTGGACCGCGTGCGCGCCCAGCAGTTGGGGCTTACGCCCAAGGAAGTGATCAGCGACGTGATAACCGCTCTGACCTCCGACGTGATGATTGCCCCGAGCTACTGGGTTGACCCGAGGAGCGGGAACAACTATTTCGTCACCGTGCAGTATCCCGAGAACCGCGTGAACTCGTTCCGGGACCTTGAAGCCATGCCCCTGCGGGCCCCGAACCTGAAAGAGCCGACGTATCTGGGCCAGGTGGCCAGCATCACGCCTACGCTCACCCCGACCGTCGTCGATCACTACCAGTTGCAGCGAACAATTGACATCTACGTGGCGCCCTCGGGCGAAGACCTCGGCGGGCCCGCCAAGCAAATCACCAAGCTGGTGAAGGACCTTCAATTGCCGCCGAATATCCGGGTGGACATCCGCGGGCTGGTGGTAACGATGCAGGAGTCGTTCCGCAGCTTCGCGATTGGACTCTTCCTGGCAATCCTGCTCGTCTACCTGATCATGGTGGCGCAGTTCACATCGTTCATCGATCCCTTCCTGATCATAGTCGCCGTGCCGACCGGCCTCGTGGGCGTAATCCTGGTGCTCGCGCTTCCGGGCACCACCTTGAACATTCAATCGCTCATGGGAATCATCATGCTGCAAGGCATGGTGGTGTCGAACAGCATCCTGATCGTGGATTTTTCCAACGTGCTGCGCGGCGAGGGCCACTCGCTGAAGGAGGCGGTGACGCGGGCGTGCCGCATCCGCCTGCGCCCCATCCTGATGACCTCGCTGGCCACGGTGGCGGGCCTGCTGCCGATGGCCTTCAAGATCGAAACGGGCAGCGAAGCGTACGCGCCGCTGGCACGGGTCATCATCGGTGGGCTGTTGACGTCGATCCTCCTCACCATTTTCGTGGTTCCCGTGGCCTATCTTCTGATCTACCGCCAGCGCGAGGCAGCGCAGGCGGCAGGCGTACAGGAGGCACAATGAACGCGCGGTCCTTGACTCTGTTTTTGGCGGCTGCAGCGGCATTCAGCGCAGCCCCATGCCGGGCTCAATCCACGGATGCGCTGCCGGCGGCTCCGCAGGCCTCGGAGCCGGCGACGGGCGTTGCGCCTGCTCCGGCGGCCACGCTCTCCGCTACCTTCGACTATTCCGCGGTGCGCGGCGCTCGGGGGCAGGCCATGCCGGGACCGGCGGCCCAAACTTCCCCCGGCCAGACCCAGACTCTCACGCTCGCCGATGCGGAGAAAATCGCGCTCCAGAACCATCCGCAAATCCAGATTGCCGAGCACCACGCGACCTTTGCGGCCGCGCAGGAGCAGGAGGCGCGCTCGGCCTATGCGCCGCAGGCGAATGGCAGCGTCACCGGAGTGTACGCGGAAAATAACAGCCGCTTCACCGCGGGAGCTCTGAACAATCCCATCATCTTTGACCGGTTTTCCTACGGCGGCTTCGTTACACAATACATCACCGATTTCGGACGCACCCAATCCCTGGTGCACAGTTTCAACCAGCGTGCGCGGGCCCAACAGGCGGGCGTGGTCACCTCGCGAGCCGACGTGTTGCTGCTGGTCCACCAATCGTATTTCGCCTCGCTCAAATCCAAAGCGCTGCTCCAGGTGGCGCTGGAGACGGTCCGCGACCGCCAATTGGTGGCGGATCAAGTGGGGGTGATGGCGCAGAACAAACTGAAATCGGGGCTCGACGTGGCCTTTGCCGGCGTTGACCTGTCGGAGGCCAAGCTCCTTCTGATTGAATCGCAGAACAATCTGCAGGCCTCCTACGCCCAGTTCTCCTCCGCGCTGGGCTTCCGCGATCCGCGCGAGTTCGATCTGGCCGAGCCGGCCGCTCTGCCTCCGCCTCCTGCCGATTTCGCTGAGGTGCTCCAGGAAGCGTTCCTGAACCGCCCGGAACTGGCCGGGCAGCGCTTTGAAGTCAGCGCCGCAAAAAGTTACGCCATAGCGGAGCGCGACCTGTGGTTTCCGAGCATGAGCGCGGCGGGCGGGGCGGGCCTGGCGCCGTACCGCGCCACGCAGGTTGATTCGCGCTATGCCGCGGTGGGATTCAACGTGAATATTCCGGTTTTCAACGGCCACCTGTTCGGCTCGCTGCGCACCCAGGCCAACGAAGCATTTCGGGCGCAGCAGCAAGTGCTGCGCGACCTGGAAGACCGGATCTCTCGCGACGTGCGCACGGCCTGGCTGAATGCCAATTCCGCCTTCCAGCGCCTCGCCGTCACCGAAGAGTTGCTGAGCGAAGCGAAGCTCGCCGAGGATTTGGCCGCATCTCGTTACCGCATGGGGCTCAGCTCGATCATCGAGCTGACGCAGGCGCAATTGAATTTGACCCAGGCGCAAATCGCCGAAGCCAGCGCCAAGTACGATTATCAGACGGCCTTCTCGACCCTTCTCTACGAGCAGGGCGCGTTGCGATAGGCGAACGAGGGCTCAGGGTCCCGAATCCTGAAGCTTCGGGAGGGAACCAAGCCGCCGCGGGATTCGTGCTGCTCGAAACTTGCCCGGATCAAATCGCTCCGGAACTTGTGCCCCAATAAATCCTCAGGATGCCGTATCCGACTGAGCACGGAGCACTTCCCTTTTCCTGCAAAGTGTTAACATTCCGTGAATAAATCCCTCGCGGATGCGGGAAGGTCTAAATGTGGGGTCCCCGTATCCAACTCTGGATTGGAGGACAAGTCGAATGACAACTGCAGATCGTAGTACCCTTCCGCTGCGTCTCGCGGCGCCAGCATGCGCGCTTCTTGTGATGCTGCTCCCGCTCGCAGCTCAGGACAAGATTGCACTCGTCGGTTCCG
>Ga0187803_10000319_pt1 | contig 19809 bp, 19 predicted proteins | sample NC_wetland_sal_i_2_FD_132425 | JGI IMG/M metagenome (GOLD analysis project Ga0187803, IMG submission 132425) | Wetland sediment microbial communities from Neuse River Estuary, North Carolina, USA - Control_3 | ecosystem: Environmental > Aquatic > Freshwater > Wetlands > Sediment | place: USA...
TAGCTTCTCTTTCGCCCCGTTGGGGCTTGCTCTCGTTCCACTTTCCACCCACGGCTTGCGCCGTGGGCTGCATTCTTACGCCGCTTCGCGGCTAGGATCAGCGCTCCCGCTCCACTCTTTCGCATCCCGTCAAGCTCTGACACAGACCCCTGCGGGACTCGGTCATTTTCCGCTGCTACCCCCGGACTTACGTCCGGGGCTTTGTTCTTTTGTCCCTTCGGGGCTGGATTCTGCGGTTCTCGTGCGGGCGCGCCCTCGATGCAATCGCAATTCCGGCGGGTGGCCAGGCCCATCGCAATCACTTGGAATCTGGGGGGTGCCCCGTCCAAGCTCCGCTTGGGCGGGGGTTTTCGTTGGCGATCAGAAACTTCCCCACCCTAACGTCGCAAAAAGCGCGACGTCAGGATGGGGCGCTCGGGCACCCGCGCCCGATTGCGGTCTGCGTTTCGGACTGAGACCGAGGGTCGGGTAGGGCGAAAGCATAAGTGAGTTCCGTTTCAGGGCAGTTCTTTCCCTCGCTCCTTTTGCGTTGGACTTATCTTCCCGGCCAAAGCCTGAGCCGGCAACGCAGGCACAGGAAACGCTGGCGGCGAAGGACTAGTGCGGGGAGAATTTGGCTGCACGCAGAACAGGAGATTGGTCGAGACTGAGCGCGCTTTCAGCCGCAGCCAGATGAAGCGTCCGATGCGTCTTAGCCGGACTTCTTCGGGACTGAGCCGGGCAACGTAACTGGAGGTAATGCGCGCCATTTCGCTCAAATCGCGAGTTACGAACTCCACGTCGCTCGGGCGCGGAAGCTGGCGCATCGCTTCGAGCTGCCGCGCAATGCTTTTTGGAGGAGCAACGCACGGTTGCGTGCGGCAATCGAGAATCTTCTCGATGGCGTAGAGAGCGGCGTGATCCACGCGCGCTCCGCAAGCCACGTAAAGCGTGTTGGTCGAAGCCGCGTAGTTGAGCGGAAGCATCTGGAACGCCTCCAGAATGGGAAGCGGGATTCTGCCCGCGAATTCGACGGTCGAGAGATCGAACGAGGAAGCAACCGGACATCCCCACTGCAAGGCGAGCGCTGCGGTGACGTCCTGCTCGCTGGCAAAGCCGAGCTTCTCGATCCAGTCGCCGATGGTGCCATAGCGAGCGCGGCGCTGCGCTTCGAGCGCGGCGCGCACTTCGATGTGGGTGAGCTTGCCGCGCGCAACCATCAGCAGTCCGAGAGGAATTCGGTTGGGAGGCTGAACTGGCGGAGTCATAGCGCGCAGCCGCGTGATCTGCCCCACCAGCGCCGTTTCCAGACATTGCGGTCCGCAGTAGAACTGTCCGTGCAGGAAAGCGCCGCTCGGGCGGCGAAGCAGGCGCTGCCACAGCGGCTTCGGTCCAGGACAGGAGACGAGCGCGCAGTTTTGGCGCTGCGATTCCGCGTAGCGGCGTTTCATCCAGCCGGCAGATCGGGTAATGGCTTTGAGTACGTCCGACATTGGCCCTCCTAGTTTGCGCGGTGAGCGCACGATTCTTCCGCTCTCGCCCGCCGCGCCGAGGGCGAGGCGCCCCTTCGACAAGCTCAGGGCAGGCTCTCGGAACCGCCGGCAAGGTGCCGGCGCTACGTTCCAGCAGCGCATCACAGCGGCGCGCCAGGCGCCGAAGTATCAACCACCTCGGTGACGCGCAATCCGTATTTGCCATCCATGACGACCACGTCGCCGCGGGCGATGACGCGTCCGTCTAGCAGCAGGTCGACCGCGGAGTTGAGCTGGTTGTCCAGTTCGACGACCAGGCCTGCGCTGAGCCCGAGCACGTCGCGCAACAGCATGCGCCGGGTCCCGAAGCGCAGCTTCACGCCAAGCCCGACATCGAGGAGACGTCCATAGTGGACGCCGCTTTCGTCGAGCGGCCCAGTTGCGCCCGAAAGCGTGGCAGCAGATCTGGACTCGGGCGGGGACGCGGCGGCAACCGGTTGCGGCGCGGAAGAAGCTGGACCGGCAGCAGCGTCCGGGACGCGAGACGGCGGTGCCGAGGAATCTGCCGCCGCAGCGGCGACACGAGCCGTGAGCGCAGCCGCAAGCGCGGGGCTGACGCGGACTTCGACGGCGATCTCCGTGCCGCTTTCATCCCGCGTGCGGAGAGTAGCGACCGCGTCGGAAGTCCAGGCCCATGGAGCGTCCGCGCGCGCGAGGGCAAGCTGGACTGGACCGCCCACGTTGGCGCCGACCGTGGTCGCTGCGAGTCCGGCAATCTGGCGCAGGAGTTCTTCGAGCGCTTCGCGATTCTCGTCCGTGAGGGTTTCGGGTGAACCGGCTTCGGCAGGCGCAGGCTCGGGCTCCCCGAGAAACTTGCAGGTCAGACGCAGGGCGGAAAGCGGAGACAGGCGAAGCGCCATTTCTCCCTGAACTGCGCCGGCCGCGGTGATTGTGTAGCGCAGGTCGGAATCGCCCGCCGCGATCGGCTCAAAGGCGGCCTCGAAGATGTGGGGCTGTCCGGAAACCTGCGAGAGAAGGTCCTGCAGGGAGGCTTTCCAGGCGTCGAGCCAAGCGCGCAGCTCGGGCTTGGGCGAATTGGATGGGGCAGCGTCGGTCATTGTTGTGGTCATGGTCGTCTACCTGTCACGGTTCACCTGCCGGAGGAATCTGGGGTTCGAGAGCGAGAACGCGCGCCGCGCGCCGAGAACCGACGCGGACGGGGACCGCGGAGCAGAGTGGAACGTCTTCGACCTGGAGCAGGGCTGGCGCGGAAGCACTGCGAGGAAACGTCAGCAGCGCACCGGGAGCGAGCCGGGAGAGGTCGTCGACAGGAACTTTCAGGTGAGGCATGGCGAGTTCGACTGGGAAGGAACAGTCGAGCAGCCGCTTCTGAAGCTGGTGGCGGACTTCGGCGGGGCTGTGGGGGCGCTGATAACTGAGGTCAGCGGAGATCTTGCGCAAAAGCGCGTTGGAAACCAGGGCCGGAACGGCCAGGTTGAGGGTGCCGCGCCGGTCGGTCATCTTGATTTCAAAGCTGAGACAGAGATTTTTTTCGTCGGGCGGCATGAGGCGCTGCGCCTGGGAGATCTGCAGGCAGCCTTCGAAATTGAATTCGAGATTGATGGCATGCCAACTGGCTTGCAGGTCGCGGCAGAGGATGCGCACTACGCCCTCGAGGACTTGCTCTTCGATTTCGGTGAGGTCGCGCACCATATCGCCCGACTTGCCTTCCCCGCCCAGCATGACGTCAATCAGCGGGAAGGCGATTCCAAGATCGAGCTGAAGGACGGCGAGGGCGCCGAAAGGCGCCAGATCGCAGGACGCGAGATAAGTCTTTTCCTGAAAGCGCTGCAGGAATTCGCGGTAGGTGAGGTGTTCGGCGGACACCAGGCTGCAATCGAAAGCAATACGCAAGTAGCCTCCGATGGAGGTGGTGAGAGTGCGGGCAAACAATTCGTGGAGCTGGTTGATGGCGCGCAACTGCTCGGGCCCGATTTGCCCGGCTTGGCGGATATCCCAGGGTTGGACGACGGGACCGGCGGGGACCGCAGGCGCGGCCGCAGTGCCGGAGCGAGCGGCCCGCACCATCTCGTCAATTTCGCGCTGGTTGAGAACCTTGTCCATAAAACCTGCAGTGACCTCCGCCGTCGTACTCGGCTAGGGCGAGCCGGCTGCGGCGCTTTTGGCGCGCGCCGGCTCTTCGCTCGGATTCAGAAAGCTCAGCCGGGCGCGCAGGCGCACCATGGCCAGCGAATGAATCTGGGAAACGCGCGACTCGCCAATGCCGAGCACGGCGCCCACTTCTTTCATGGTCAACTCCTCGAAGTAGTAGAGAGAAAGCACGCGCTGTTCTTTCTCCGGCAACTCGGCGATCGCCTGCGTGAGCAGTTGCTTGGTCTCCGAGCGCAGGCACTGCGCGAATGGAGTCTCCTCCGGCCGGGCTGGAACGGAATCGGTGAGGTCTTCCTCCCGGCCAGAGTGAGGGGAATCCACACGCAGGCTGCCGATTTCGAGCGAGTCGAGTTCGGCGAGCAGCGCCTGCAGCTCCTCGAGCCGGATCCCCATTTCGCGCGCCAGATCGTTTTCGGTAGGGGTGCGACCCAGGCGGATAGAAAGGAGGTTATAGGCCGCGTCCACCTCGCGCCCCTTGCGGCGCAGCTCGCGCGGGCTCCAGTCGAGTTCGCGCAGGCTGTCGAGGATGGCGCCGCGAATCCGGAACTTGGCGTAGGAGCTGAACTGCACATGCTTGGACTGGTCGAATTTGCCGAGAGCATCAATGAGCCCGAGGACGCCGGCGTGCACCAGATCCTCGAAGGGAACGTGGCGCGGCAGACGCTCGTGGATCCTCCGCGCAATGTAGCGGACCTGCGGCAGTTCGCCCATCAGGACGCGCTCTCGTTCGGCGTCGTTCGAAAGGCTGCGGTAGGCCTCAGCGGGATGTATGGTCATGAGTCTGGCCCTCTGTTGTGGCGGTCGTGGGTCGATAGCAGTCGCCGGTCGTTAGTCGTCGGTCGTTCGCGGGGCGTCGCGGGGGATCGGTTTTGCTTGAGCGCCGATTCGAGTTACGACCCAGCGCGCCGCATTCATCTTCGGATAGCAGTCGTCGGTCGTTAGTCGTCGGTCGTTCGTAGGGCGTCGGGAGGTGATCGGTTTTGGTTGAGCGCCGATTCGAGTTACGACCCAGCGCGCCGCATTCAACGTCCCGAACGACCGACGACCAACGACCGACGACCAGTAACTTTTTCATCGCACCGTCCCCAGCGACTGCACTTGAATCATGGGAGGAATTTCGAGCGGGGAGAGCACGACTACCTTGGGGAGAAACGGTTCGAGCAGGCGGCGCAGGTGAAAACGCGCCGGCGTCGGGCAGAGCAGGATGGGCGCGGTCTGCGCGACTTGGTCACCGGCAAGCTGGCGCAGGCTGTCAAGCACGCGGCGGATAAAAGACGGCTGCAACCCGCTTGAGGTCGCCGGCGGCGCCTGGGGTGTGAAAGCGCGGCTGAGTTCCTCCTCGATGGAATGGTCGAGCGTGAGTACGCGCAGACCGCCATCCTCGGACAGGAGGGGGCGGACGAGGGCACGGCCGAGCGCCTGGCGCGCCGCTTCGACGAGCAGCACGGGATGCTTGGTCGAGGCCGTGGCGTCGAGCAAGGACTCGATAATGGTGGCAAGATCGCGGATCGAAACCTGCTCGCGCAAAAGCTGCTGCAGGACTTTCTGCACTTCGCCGAGGGACAGGGTTTTCGGAACCAGTTCTTCGACGAGCTTGGGATGGCTCTCGCCCAAGCGGTCGAGCAGGCGCTTGGTTTCATGCCGGGTGAGCAGTTCGTAAGCATGCTGGCGGATGACCTCGGCGAGGTGGGTGGAAAGGACGGAAGTCTGGTCCACGACGGCATATCCGCCAGCTAGAGCTTGCGATTCGAGCGCGGGCGCGATCCAAAGGGCGGCGACGCCGAAAGCAGGCTCGCGCGTGGGAGTGCCAGCGAGCGGCGGCGGCGAAAGCTCGGAGCTGATGGCGAGCACGCGGTCTTCCAGCATTTCCCAGCGTGCGATTTCGACGCCGCGCAGCGAGATGACGTATTCGCGCGGCTTGAGGCGCAGGTTGTCGGTGATGTGAATGGGCGGAACCAGGAAGCCCAGCTGCAGGGCGAGATTGTTTCGCAGCGATTTGACGCGAGCGAGAAGCTGTCCGCCTTGTTGGGCGTCAACCAGCGGGACGAGGGCGTAACCGACTTCAAGGGCAAGCTCATCGAGCTTGAGCAGGTCTTCGAGCGAATCGGCCTTGACGGCCTTTGTGTCTTTTTCGCCACCTGTGCCGGCGCCAGAGGCGACGGAGCCGGGAACTCCGGAATCTTTAGCCGCGTCAGGCGTGGCCGGCAGGCGCGAGGCGAAGAAGGCGACCAATGCGGCAAGCGTGAAAAAGGAGAATTTCGGCAGTCCAGGAATCAAGGCGAGCACGAACATGACGCCGGCGGCGATCTGCAGCGGGCGGCGGCGCGAAAGCAGTTGTGCACCGAGATCAATCGAAAGGGTCGAACCGGAAGAGGCGCGGGTGACGACCATGCCTCCCGCCATCGAAACCAGCAACGAGGGGATCATGGTGACCAGTCCGTCGCCGACGGTAAGGACGGTGTAGGTCTTGAGCGCCTCGCGGAAGGGGATGTCGAGTTGAAAGACTCCGATGAGAAAGCCGGCAAGAATGTTGATGACGGTGATCAAAATGGTGGCGATGGCGTCGCGCTGATTGAAGCGGGCGGCCCCGTCCATGGCGCCGTAGAACTCGGCTTCGCGCGCAACCTGCTCGCGGCGGGCGCGGGCCTGATCTTCGTTAATCAGGCCCGCGTTGAGGTCGGCGTCAATCGCCATCTGCTTGCCGGGTAAAGCGTCGAGGGTAAAGCGCGCGGTGACCTCGGCCGTGCGCACGGCGCCATGGCTGACGACGATGTACTGGATGGCGATGAGGGCGAGGAAGAGGACGAATCCAACTACGTAGTTGCCGCCCACAACGAATTGCCCGAAGGCCTCGATGACTCGGCCGGCGGCGGCTACACCTTCGTTGCCGTGCAGCAGGATGCGGCGGCTGGAAGCCAGATTGAGCGACAGGCGGAACAGGGTGAGCAGGAGGAGCAGGCTGGGGAAAACGGAAAACTGCGCCGGGCGCAGGATCTGAAGCGCGCTGAGCAGCACGAGGACGCTGGCGGCAATGCTGGTGGCGAGCAACAGATCGAGCACGATGCCCGGCAGCGGCACCAGCATCACAAAAACGAGGCTGACGGCGGCGATGGGGACGATCCAGTCGCCAAGCGGACCACCCCAACCGGCCGAAGCCGGGCCCTCTGGGGACGCGGGGCGGGTGAGCGCGGCAGTGGCGGCGGCGGGCATCAGCGGCGGACCTCGGATGTTGCCGGAGTGGAGACCGGGGATGAAATGGCGCGGGCGGCGATGGCTTCCGCTTGCGCGCGCGCCTGAGCGCGGTAAATCGCCGCCAACACTTCAGCGACGACGGCATAAAGCTTCGGCGGCACGTTCTGGCCGATTTCGACGGTGCGGTAGAGCAGGTGCGCGAGCGGCTTGTTTTCGACGATCGGAATGTTGTTCCAGCGCGCGATCTCGCGGATTTCGGCAGCCAGCAGGTTGCGGCCCTTGGCGACCACAACGGGAGCGGGCATCAAGGCGTTGTATTCGAGCGCGACGGCATACGCGGTGGGGTTGGTGACGACGACGGCGGCGCGCTTGGTGTCATCAAGCATCTTTCGGCGCCGCACTTGGCGCTGCAGCCGGCGGATGCGCTGCTTGATGAGCGGATTGCCTTCGGACTCCTTGTACTCGTCGACAAGTTCCTGGCGGCTCATCTTCAGTTCGCTTTCGAAGTGGCGGCGCTCGAACAGGTAATCGAGGAAGGCCCAGAGCAGCAAGACCAGAGCGGACTTCCAGCCCATCTCGAAAACACGCGAGGCGGTAAAGCTGGCCACGCCGCGGGGGTTGCGCGCCGGGAGCGCCATCAGCGAAAACCAGTCGCGGCGCAGACAGACGACGGCGATGTAGACGACCGCGGCCGCGGGGAGCAGCGACTTGAGCAGCGAGCGGAGAGCGGAAATCGAGAACAGCTGGCGCACGCGGGCGGCGGGCGAGATGCGCGAAAGCATGGGCATCAGCGAGGTGGGGGCAAAGACGAACCCGCCCTGGGCGACCGCTGAGGAAAGCGCAACGATCCACCCCAGGCCAAGCGCCGCGGCGGTGGCTCCAAACAGCGCCGAGTGGGTGAGGAAGGGAGGCAGCACGCCCATGCGCAGGCTGCCGGAAACCGTGCCTTCGAGACAATCGCGCAGAAACCCGCGCCAAAGCTGGGGAAAAGCGGACATCTGGGTGAACAACACCAGCGTGGCCGCAACGCCGGCGGAGGCGCCGATGAGATCGCGGCTGCGCGCAACCTGCCCCTTTTCGCGCGCTTTTTGTCGCCGCCGCGGTGTTGCCTGTTCGGTTTGGTTGGCTTGGGGCATGAATCAGTTCTCAGTTCTCAGTTCTCAGTTCTCAGTTCTCCGTTGCCAGTTTTCAGTTCTCGCGGTTGGCAGGTTCTGTCCGCCCTCCCTCCCGCCGGTTAATGAAACAAGTGCTTGTCACCTCGCGAGTTTCAGGATCCTTTCTGAGGCTTCGAGAGCGCGCTCGAAGCGGGAGTCGAAAAAGCGCGGCCAATAAGCGACCGCACCCACCAGCAGGGCGAGGCCGAGAAGGTTCTTGAGCGAAATGCCGAGAAACAGCACCGGAAGCTGTGGCGATGCTTTGCCGAGAAACCCGAGGGCAACGTCGGCAAACAGGGTTGCGACCAGCACCGGCGCCGCCATCTGCAAGCCAGCGACCCACATGCCGGTAGCGAATGCGAGCAGCGCCGAAACGGCCGGCCACGTGAGCGACAGGTGGCCGGGAGGCAGGTAGTCGAAACTGCGCGCCAGTCCTCGCAGCAGCCAATGCGGCACGCTCAACTGCATGAACAGCACCAGCACGATGAGCTGGTTAAAAGTGGAGAGCACGGTCGAATCGGCCTGGCTGTCGGGATTGAGGACGCTGGCCAGCGCATAGCCCATCTGCACGCCGCAGACCTGTCCGGCTAGCTGTGCGGCATCGAAGAAAAGCTGGACGGTGAAGCCGAGCAGGAAGCCGATGGCGAATTCGCCGGTGAGCACAAGGGCCACGGCTGGCGCTCGAAGCGAAGAGGCGGGCGCAGGCACCAGCGGCACCAGGAAGAACGTGAGCAGGACGGCAAATGCGGCCTTGATACGCGGGGGAACCGAAGCGCTGCCCAGGAAAGGCGCGGAAACGAGTAGTCCGCTCACGCGCGCGAGCACGACCATCCAGACTAGGACAGTGCGGTCGAGCGGAATTGCGAACGGCATGGCGGACACGGTCATCTCGAACTCTCAATTGCAGAGGTCAGAGGTCAGATTGCAGAGGTGAAATCCTCTGTGTGTTTCGCCTTTTGGCTTCTGCTTTCTCACCTCGCTACTTCATCCCCCCTCTATACGGTCTTTTGGAATCAAAGACTTGGCAGGTGATTCCGGCCAGGTCTTTGAGAAATAAGGACTTATTGATAAAGTATTTGTAAATCAATAAGTTGGCTCCTGTTCTGCCGGGTTGGGATAGAGAACCTCTGTGAGGTAGGGGTCCCCTCGGCTCGCTCGGGGCAGGCTCTTCGACTTCGCAGACCGATGCGCTTCGCGCATTGGCCTGCTCCGCTCAGGATGACTCGGCGAAGGATTGCGATCCCAAACACTCCCATGCTCCCGACAAAAAAGTCACACACTTTCAACGCAACACCAGGTGAAAATCGCTCCACATGGCGATGGTGAAGACGATCAGCTTGCGCAACATCCAGGGCAGAAACAGAAAGGCCGCGGCCGCCACCGCCGCCAGGCGGGGCACGGTCGAAATGGTCTGGTCCTGCAGCGAGGTCAGCACCTGCCCGACGTTGACGAGCAGGCTGACGACGGTGGCAATCACGAGCACCGGGGCGGCGAGAAAGAAAGCGATTTCGAGGGTGCTGCGCATCAGAGCGATGGTGTCGGCCATTCCCATAAAGGCCTCAGCCAAAGCTCCTCATGAGGGAACCGATGAGCAGGTTCCATCCGTCCACGACCACGAACAGAAGAATCTTGAGCGGGGTGGAGATGACGACCGGCGGCAGCTGCAGCATGCCAACGGAAGTGGTAATGGCCGCCGTCACCAGGTCAATGACAAGAAAGGGGAGAAACAGCGCGGCTCCGATCTTGAACCCCGCCTGAAGTTCGCTGAGCAGGTAAGCGGGCGCGACGATGCGCATGGAGAGATCGTCGGCGCGGGCCGGGCGGGGAGCGCGCGCCAGTTCGACAAAAAGTCCCAGATCTTTTTCGCGCGTGTACCGGAGCATGAAATGGCGCATGGGAACCGAGGCGCGGTCCAGCGCCGCCCAGGCGTTAATGCGGCCTGCCTCCAGGGGAACAAAGGCGTCCGCGTAGATGGCGGCGCCAACCGGCTGCATGAGGAAGAAAGTAAGAATGAGGGCAAGTCCAATGAGCGTCTGATTCGACGGCGAGGTCTGCGTGCCGAGGGCTTGGCGCAAGAAATGAAACACGACGAGCAGCCGCACGAACGGCGTCATGGAGAGCACGATCGCGGGCAGAATCGTCAGCAGCGTGAGCAGGACGACGATGTTCCAGGGCACGGACCCACTAGGCATGTTGAGGGAGAGGCCAGGAGCGGCGTGCGCTTGCGCGCGCGCCCAGAGGTCGGGCGCCAAGGCTCCGAGAAAGAAGACGAGGAGAGCACCAGCACGCGGTCGCGGCAAGGATGGCATCCGGATGGCGGACTCGCTCATTGACCCGCTCCATTCGTGGCGCCGGTCGAGCCCGGTGCATTCATTCCCGTGCCAGTGCTGTCCGGGCCTCCGGCATCCGGCAAGGCAGCGAGCAATGTGACCGAGGAGGGACTTGTGCCGATCAGAAAGCGCCGGCGTTCGAACTCGACGACGGCAACGAAGCGGCGGTCGCCGAGGGCAGCGGTTTCTGCGACACGGAGAGACTTCCGGGTCCGGCGTGCCCGGTGGAGGAGCGCGTGCCAGAACCTCTGGAGGGAACGGCGCAGAAACGCGAGCGAGGGGGCGAGAAATCGCGTGCCTTTACGCGGCTGGGCAAGCTCGGTCCGAGCGGACCGGGTGTGGAGGAGTTTCGCGGTGGCGAAATCGGCGTAGAGAATGTTCGGCGGGACAGTTGGCGCGGAAGCAGATTTCAGCGCAGAGAGTATCTGCGGGTCGGGAGGTGCCGGCATCGCAGACGATGGGTATGTGGGCGTGGTTTCCATGTCAGGCCAGCTCCGTCAAGCGCACGGCAACGTGATTGTTGACGATTTCAAACTCGCTCCAGGCGATCAGTTCTCCATTGACGCGCAGGGGGACATCCTCACCGACGGTCCAGTTGGCGTTGACGAGGCGGCCGGGCGCGAGGCTGACCAGATTTGCGACCGTGAAACTGGGCACGGGGATTTCCACGGAAAGCAGACAAGGCAGAACTTCGACGCGTGTCCAGGGATTGGGGACGGGAGCCTCGGGTTTGGGTTGGGCGGCGGCGGCCATTACATTTGCACCAGAAATTCCGTGAAGTAAACGTTCTCAATGCCGAGTTCGGGGGCGCGTTCCTGGAGCGCGTTGAGCAGATCGGTTTTGAGTTTCTGTTTGCCGTCGGAGGTGAGCAGTTGCTCCGGCTGAGCGCTGGCCAACACGGAAAGGATGGCGTCGCGCAGCAGCGCGACGGGCGGCTCTCGATTGGCGTTATGGGGCAGCGGGCGCGACAACCCAAGCGTGATGCCGACCCGAAGGTAGGCACGCTGGCCGGCGCCGTTAAGATTGACCACAAAAGTTTCGAGCGGGAGTGTGGTCTCGGCGGCGGCAGCGGCGCTCGGGGCGGAGCTGGTCGAGGCATGCGCGTGGAACCAGACATAGATTCCCGCCGCGGCCACGACGAGCGCGGCCAACATGTAAAGGAGGCGCTTGCTCTTCGGCGGCGACTTCTTGTCCCCATCCGAAGCGGGCGTGATTTCCGGGTCCGCGCTCTTCTCAACGTCGGTGAGCGTGGGATTTGCCTGCACCTCGGCCATGGCCTGCCTGAGTGCAAACGGCATGCCGGGTCGCGCTCTGGCGGTTGTCCAAAAGTGGGTACCAGCAAGCGATTGAAAATCAACGAGATTGCGCCGGTTTCGGAGGCACCGCGTGCCAGAGGCGAACAGAGGAGGGAGAACGCCCTCGCCCTTCTGAGAGCGTTCTCATGAAGAGGTTCTCACTGAGCCGCGACGGGTGCCGTGGCCCTTCGATTCGGGGGCAGGTTCTCCCCGCTGACAGCTACATCGGCAACAATCGCTATTGCTTGATGTTGATCGTGTCCTGCGCCACCTGATCGAACGTGGTGACGACGCGTGCATTGGCCTCGTAGCTGCGCTGGGCGATGATCAAAGAAGCGAATTCGCCGGCGATGTCCACATTGGACTGTTCGAGGGCGCCGCCAGAGATGGTGCCCAGCCCGCCGGTTCCGGGAGCGCCGATGGTGGCTTGGCCGGAGGCGAGGGTGGGTTCGAAGTCGTTTTGCCCCACGTGCGACAAGCCCTGGAGGTCGGGAAAGCTGGCCAAGGCGATCTGGCCGAGGATGGCGGTTTTGCCATTGCTGAACGAGCCGGTAATGGTGCCATCTGAGCCGATGTTGAACTTGACCAGCGTGCCACTGCCGCTGCCATCCTGCTGGATGGACGACGTGCTGTCGGCGGCCGCCATCTGCGTCAGCAGTCCATTGCCGTTCTTGTCGTACAGGTTCCAGTTGAAAGAAAGATCATTGGCGCCATCGGCCATGGTGCCAAAGCTGGCGGTACTGATGGCGATGCTCCCGTTGGCCGAAGTGGGATTGATGAGATTTCCGTTGCCGTCGAAAGTAAGCGAGCCGGTCGACAGTACGACCGGGTCTCCCGGATTCGTTCCAGGCTTGGGCGTGATGTCAGCCAGGGGAATACTGGCGGAATAGGTCCAGGTGTTGGTGCCGGTCTTGGTGTAGGTGAAGGTGATGTTGTGGCTGGCGCCGAGCGAGTCGTAAACGGTCACGTTGGTGGAATAGCTGTTGCCGACGGGATCGGTGGCATTGAGGTTGGAGGTCATCTCCACGTTGGTGGTGGTCGTAGCGGGGCTGATGGTGCCGGCGCCGAGGGGGAGAGGGTCGAGGCCTGTGCTGGTGCTGATGACGCCGTTTACCGCCTGGTATCCGAGCACCTGCTGGCCGTCGGCGGTTTCGAGCAGGTTGTCGGTGCCGACCTCGAAGTTGCCGGCGCGGGTAAAGCTTTGTACGCCGTTTTTCTCCACCACGAAGAAGCCTCCCCCCATGATGGCCACATCGGTCGCAACGCCGGTTGGGGTGACGTTGCCCTGGGTGAAATTCGAGGGCATGGAACTGACGGTAGTGCCGGCTCCCTGCTGGATCGGATCGCCGGCGCCGTTGGTGCCGAGGTTCTCGTAGAACAGATCGCTGAACCGGATCTGCTCGTCCTTGTATCCGATGGTGTTGAGGTTGGCCAGATTGTTGGCCACGGTGGAAAGCGCGGTGGAACTGGCGGTCAATCCGGAAAGTGGAATCGAGAACGCAGGCATACGGGCTCCTTAATAAGAAATGGATTTGACGGCTGTGCTTGGAATGGGACTGGAACTTCTGGCGGCCGAGGCGCTCGCGTTGGCGCTGGAGGCAGGCGTGATGTTGGCAACCAGCGTCTGCATGAGCTGGTCAATCTGGGTGAGCGCGCTTAGCGATTGGAACTGCGCGAGCTGCGCCACGAACTGGTTGGGATCAAGCGGATCGATCGGGCTCTGGGCCTGAAGTTGCGCCGTTAAAAGCTGCAGGAACATGGTGTCCAAGCCCCCGGTGGGATCAGTCGACGATGACGACGAGGAAGCAGAGTTTGTGGATGATGTTGTCGAAGACGCCGGCTTCGGCGTGGCAAGCGACTGGAGCAGCGGGATATACATAAGAACCTCCTAGACAAGAATGCTGACGCGCGTCTGCGGCAGCAGGGCCGGGAGCGCGGTCGTTATATCAGATTTGTTTTCAGGCTCCGGAGCCGTTGCTTCGCTGGGCAAAGCGGCAGCATAAGAGCCTGGAGTTCGAGAGAAAGTCTGGCGCGGCTGCCCCTGCTGAAAGCTGGTGGCAGTCTGCACGCCAGAGCGGTTGCTCGCGAAATCCACGGCCATGAGATTGAGGTGCTGGCTTTTGAGTCCGGCCTCGAGGCCGCTGACTTCGGAGCCGAACCAGCGGGCAAGATCGCGATCGCCGTGAATGGCGATGCCCACCTGGCTCTGCTCGATGATGGTATGAATCTCGACACTGCCGAAAGCGCTGGTGCGAATTCCGACATGCATCTGGAGCGCGGAATCGGGCGTGACGTTCGCGGCAGATGGCGCCGGCGCTGCCTCGTTGAGAGGCGCGGCAGGCGCGGAGTCGAGCATCTGGTGGGCGGGCGGAAGTGCGCCGGATTTTTCGGATGCGGCCGAGGCTGCGGGCGCGGGCACGTTTTGCGGCGGAGCGGGCGGCATGAGAGATGAAGTGGCGGCTGTATCGTGCGCCGGGCCGACACTTGCGGAAGATGCGGTTTGTGGCGATTCCGCGCCGGATTTCCGTTCCAGGGACGAGGCTGCGGATACGCCTGCAGAGGAACTGGCCTGAGCCGCATTTGCGCCGTCCTGAGCGATGTCCTGGGCGATGGGTGCGGTCGCCGTGGTAGAGGCTGAACCTGCATCCGAGGATCTTGACTCGGGAGCGGAGTTGGCGGTAGCGGAAGCCGCGTTGGCCGCCGCTGCATTTGCGAGAAACGCGGCACTAGAAGAACTCGTCGTCTGAGGTGCGGCGTTGTCGCCCGTGGGCGGTTGGGACGAACTGATGTCGATGGCCTTCGTTTGCGAACCAGCAGCGCCCACCGAATCACGGAATGAGGGCTGCGCCACGAAATTTGCGCTGCGAGAATCAACAGGCTGTTTGATCTTCGTTGGGGTGGTTGTGGACATCTGGGCAACGACGGCCACTGGCGCCGCAACTTGATGATCAAGTTCAAACGCTACGTCGTTGGCCAGAGGGGTCAGTGAAATCCGGGCCGAAGCCGCGTCGTTGAGTTTCGGACCGGCGGATGAATCCGCAATCGCCGCGACGGGTACGGTTACTGGCACAAGCGGGAAGTTGTCTGCTGACGCAATTGGCGATGGGAACACGGACGCGGGCGGCGCGGGTTCGGAGTGAAGGTGAGGAGCGTCGCCCGCGTCCGGGTTGTTGGGGACAGCCATGCCGGGGAGAGCAGGCCCAGTGGGCATGCTCGAGTCGTCAAGCGCGGCGTTCGCCGCAAGCTCGGGGACGCCGCTGGCGGGAATCGGTTGGCGAATTGAGCCCAGTGAGGAGTCCGAGGCGGACGAGAACGCGCCGAGTGCCGTTGAGTCTGATGTAGGGGAAAACGGGGCTTCGGAACTGCTGGCAGTTGCAGGGCTCAATCTGCGGAGCGCGCTTTCGGCATCGTTGGAGGATGCAGGAAGGTTCGCTGCATTGGCTCCGGCTGGACTCGGCGACGCGCTGGCTGCGGAGGAAGAAGAGAAAGGCGCGAGAGAAGGAACCGTCAGAGACGTAGACGGGGAGGCAGGGGGCGCAAATTTGGCCGCAGCGGGCGTTGTGACACTCAGGCCCGTGTCGGCCACGCCGCCAGACCGGGAACCGGACGGTAGCGCGTCCGCAGAAGCCAACGGGACGAAAGCAGCACCAGACGGAGGAGGCGCAGCCGTTGGCGGGAGCATGACAGGCGGCGCGACTGGTGGAGCGAGGGTTGCCGCCAGACTGTCAGGGTGAGCGCTGGTTTGCGGCGCGAGCTGCGGCACGGCAGAAGAGACGAGTGCGGCATTCTTGGAGTCGGCTACGGACCCAGCGCCAGACTTGGCTTTCGGCGTCGTGCTGGAACTCGCGCTGTTCGGAACCACATCAGGTGCGGCGCTGGCCGTCGCTAGACTCGGCGGCAAATTCGATTGCGCGTCGGACATTGAAGTCAGGTTCATGCCGGATTGCTTCGGGGACTTGAGGTTGGACTCGGCATCGGCCTTCGTATTTCCGCTGGAGTCAGGTTGAGTCCCGGAGGCACTGCGGACGTCGCTCGCATTAGCATTCGGCTGAGGCGCGGGTCGCACCGCTGGTTGGGCTGCTTGAAACGCGGGCGCGGATCGCGAAACTGAAGTGTCGGACCGGGGCGAAGGTGGCGCGGATGTGGAGGGCCTGGGAAGAAGCTGCGTCGACTTAGGCGGCGCGGATCGGGCGAGCGCGTCCGAGAAGTTCAAGCCGGTCTGCCGCGCACCCGTGGAAAGCGAGGGTGCGGTCGTCGTTCGTGGAGCCTCCGAAATGGAAAGCGCGTCAACTCGCATGACGGTACCATGCAGTCGAGGTGCATGCGACGCGCCAAAGGCGGAAGAATCGAATGCGAAACCGGAATGCGCGATGGTGATAGCAAACTCAGCGACTTAGGCGGGCCATGGTGTGAAGCTGCGCAAGATCGCAGAGGACAGAAACGGCGCGAGCGGCAAGACTTGCCGCGCGGCACCCGGCAAAATCAGCCGCTTCGAGCGTGCCAGCGTTGGAGCAAAAAGGCGGCATCGAGTTCCCGTTGCTGACGGCCCGACTGTTCGATCTGATAGGCGCGGCTCTGATGCGCGCGCAGTGTGTCGAGAGCCTCGCGTTCGCGGTAGGCCCGCTGGTACGCGAGTGCGGCTTGCTGTCGGAGCGTTTCTAAGCGCCGGACTTCCTTTTCAAGTTGGAGACGAAGCTGGCCGAACTGCTCGCGGAGCAGGCTGGCGAACTGGAGTTCGGCGGCGGTCCGTCCGGCCGCGAGCGAGGCGGAGTCGGCAAGCTCGGACTCAGCGAGAAAGCGTTCGAGGCGGGCGAGCGTGTCCTGCGCGTGTTTGAGATTGAAAGTGGCTTGCTGCAAGGCCAGCGCGCGCTGCCGCTCGAGGCTCTGGCGAAGCCGAAGCAGGGGCGCGAGCGTAAAACGAAAGGCCATAGGCTTCAGACGGCGAGAACCATGAGGCGGTCAAGTGAATCTTTCATGGGCGCCACTTGGTGCGTGGGTTGAACGAGAAATTCGCGCAGCGCGGACATGAGCGCGATAGCACGATCGAGCTCAGGATCGCTGCCTTTCTGATAGGCGCCGATGCGAATCAGTTCTTCAGAAGCCTTGTAGGTGGCGAGCAAGCGGCGAATCTCTGCGGCTTTGGCCAGGTGTTCGGGCGAGGCGACGGCGGGCATGATGCGGCTGATGCTATCGAGAATGGAAATTGGGGGATAGTGGTTCTGGGCGGCAAGGCGGCGGTCGAGCATGACGTGGCCATCGAGCAGGGCGCGGGCGGCGTCCACCAGCGGATCGTTTTCGTCGTCGCCTTCCATGAGCACGGTGTAAAAGCCGGTGATGGTGCCCGAACCGAAGGCGCCGGCCCGCTCGATGAGTCGTGCGAGCAGAGTGAAAACCGAGGGCGTGTAACCTTTGGCGGTGGGCGGCTCGCCGGCGGCAAGTCCGATTTCGCGCTGCGCCATGGCCAGGCGGGTGAGCGAATCCACCACCAGCAGCACATGATTGCCGCGGGCGCAGAAGTATTCGGCGATGGTGGTCGCTGCCAGCGAAGCGCGGATGCGAAGCAAAGGGTCCTGATCCGAAGTGGAAACGACAACGACGGAGCGGCGGCGGCCGTCGGGACCGAGCGCGTTAAGCAGTTCGCCAACTTCGCGTCCGCGTTCGCCGATCAGGCCAAGAACGGTGAGGTCGGCGTTAGTGTTGCGCGCCATCATGCCGATGAGCGTGCTTTTCCCGACTCCACTGCCTCCGAAAATGCCCACGCGCTGACCGCGTCCGCAGGTAAGGAAGGCATCAATGGCGCGGATGCCACAGCCAAGCGCTTCGCGAATTGGCGTGCGCTCGAGTGCCAGCGGAGCTTCGCGATCGAGATAGCAGCGCTCGCGGCAGACAGGAGCGGGCCCTTCGTCCATAGGATGTCCCGCGCCATCAAGCACGCGGCCTAGAAGCTGTTCGCTGACGCGCAGCGAAGGACGGCGTCCCCAAACGACAACCTGATCGCCATAGCGAATGCCGGTGGGACGGCGCAGAGCCATCGAGAGCACGGTGTGCCCGCGGAAGCCGACGATTTCTCCCAGCCAGCGGCGTCCGCGCGAATCGACGATCTCGCAGGCTTCGCCCACGGTTGAAAATGGGCCTTCGGATTCAATCAGCTGTCCCACGACCTGCGTGACTTTGCCGCGCCAGCGCAAAGCGGACGAAGTTTCAAGATGCGAGAAGTAGGCGGAGAGTAAAGGAGCTGTCATCAGCGCGCCTCGCGGGCAGCGGATGAAGGGGGCGAAACGCTCAGAGCGGATGGCGAGAGGCTGGCGCCCGGACGCTCCGCGAGCAGGTCGAGCAATCCGGTTTCAATTTCTTTGAGCTGCGACTGGATGCCGATTTCGGTCGAGCCGAGCGAGCTTACGATGCGGCATTCGCCGGCGGGCAGCGTGGGATCTTCATGGACCTCGGGCAGGGGCGCACCTTCCATCTGACAGGCGAAGTAGTGGCGCCAGTCGGCCGCTTCTTGCGGATTGACCTGCAGGTCAACTTTGGTTCCGGCATCCAGCTTTTCCAGCGTGACGCGCACGATGCCCGTCAGAACATGGGGATCGAGCTGCGCTTCACGATGCAGGATTTTGCGCGCGATGGCGAGCGCCAGTTGCACCACTTCGCCTTCGATGCGGTGGTAGTAGGAGGAGCGTTCGCGGCCGAATTCGTCGAGAGCTTGAAGAACTTGATTTCGGGTACTGGCGATGGCGGCGTCGTATGAGGCGCGGAGCTGCTGCTCAGCGGCCTGGCGCCCGCGCTCGAAAGCTTCGGCTTCACAGCGCCGCATGCGCTCTTCAGCCGCCTGCTCGGCGCTGGAAGCGGAGTCGATTGCGCTGGTCGGCTGCACTTCGGTATAGCGGAAGGGCGAGGCCAAGGCCTCAGGCTGCAGTTTGGGGGCGCTAGACAACATACTCCTCCTGCGCCTCGGCGCTCAGCACGAGCTTGCCTTCCGCTTCCAGTTTGCGGGCCGTGTCCACAATTTCGCGCTGCGCCTGGTTGACATCTTTGGAGCGCACCGGCCCCAAAACTTCCATGTCTTCTTTCAGCATGTCCACCGCGCGCGACGACATGGACTTGAAGATCAGGTTCTTGAGTTCTTCCGAAGCGCCGCGCAGGGCGAGTGCGAGTGTCTTCTTGTCGAGCTGGCCCAGCAGTTCGCGGATTCCGGCCTCGGGCACACCCAGCAGATCTTCGAAAGTAAACATCAGGTTGCGGATGGCAAGCGCCATTTTGGGATCGTCTTTCTCGATATTCTCGAGGATGCCTTTGCTGGTGTTGGGATCGAGCTGGTTGAGCATGTCGGCAGCGCCCTTGAACCCCGCGTACGCGTTGCGGCTCTGCTCGCCCAGCGACTCCAGGCGTTTGTGCAGCGCGACGGAAACTTTCTGCGCAACCTCGGGCGAGAACTGGCGCAGCTGCGCCAGCCGCTTGACGCTTTCGGCGCGCATTTCCTCGGGCAGACGCATCAGCAACATGGAAGCCTGGCGGGCGTTGAGGTGGGCGAGAATAAGCGCGACCGTCTGCGGATGCTCGACTTCGAGAAATTTGGCGAGCTGTTGGGGATCGGCCTTTTGCAGGCTCTCAAGCTGCACCACGCTCATCTCCATGGCCTTCGAGACCTGCTCCAGAAGTTGTTGTGCGCCAGCTTCGCCGAAGGCTTTGACCAGCAGCTTCTGGGCGTATTCGGGCCCGCCTTCGGCAAGATAACTCTGGGTAAGAGCGAGCTTGTGATACTCCTCGAGCACGGTGATAGCGGTCTGGGGATTGACATGATCGAGTTCCGTAATGCGCTGGGTGAGCTGCTTCAGATCGCCATCGGAGAGATTGCGGTAGATTTGGCTGGCGGTTTCCTCGCCCAGCAGAACCATCAGGATGGCGGCTTTTTGCAGTCCGGGATTGGCGGCAGCTGGCGGCATGGAAGCGGCGTTTTGGGTCTACGTTTATTTGGTCTTCTATCTAGCCTTGGGTTGTTCTCGGATCCAGGTCTGCACCAGGCGGCTGGCGGTAGCCGGATCGGACTTGATCTTATCGGTCAATTCTTTCTTGATCTGAAGCGCGTGTTTTGCCTCGTCGCTGCCGGCGGGCAATTCGATGCTGGCGGCCGCGCCGACGGGAACGGCCGCCGCCTGCGCCAGCCGTTCCGGAATCTGCCGCAAGGCTGTGAGCGCCTGTTTTTTCACCGGGCGCA
>Ga0187803_10000320_pt1 | contig 19711 bp, 12 predicted proteins | sample NC_wetland_sal_i_2_FD_132425 | JGI IMG/M metagenome (GOLD analysis project Ga0187803, IMG submission 132425) | Wetland sediment microbial communities from Neuse River Estuary, North Carolina, USA - Control_3 | ecosystem: Environmental > Aquatic > Freshwater > Wetlands > Sediment | place: USA...
AGGCGGCTACTTGGGAGCGGGCAACTTCTCAGCGGGAGTCTTCGCAGCGGGGATCTTTTCGGCGGGAGTATTCGCTTCAGGCATATTCTCGATTGGCATCTTCTCCATAGGCATCTTCTCGATCGGAGTCTTTTCGGTGGGGATATTCAACATTGGACTCTACTCATATGGAATATGTGCTCTGGGAAAATACACCATGTCAATGCTCAGCGACGAGAAGAAATGAAGCCTACTCTGAAGTAGTAATTGTGACGTCCTAGTCTCTGCAACATTCTTTGGTGAAAGCTTTGCGCCTCAATGCGCCCTAAAACAGTAGCCCCAGGGCTAAGCCAGCTGGGTTCGGAATTCCTCTAAAGAGTCCGCCGGGAGCTTGCATGCGAAGTTGGAGCAGACGAAAGCCCGAGCCTTTCCTTTGGGCCTTCTCCCCTCAAGGAGAGTGCTGACCTTGGACAGCTCGTCGTACGTCTCGGATGTTGCAGTGAGCACGACCTTGTCCGGGACGAACGTCCGAAACGCCTCCAGCTTCATTTCTCTTGCTGCCCTGCTTGTCGGCGCCGCTATGACAATCTCCTTCATCCCGTTGAGAACGAAGTCAAGTCCCGCGAGCATGACCGTGTGTGCGGATGGCTGGCCTTCGAGCTCCTTCCCGAAGGACTTGATTGTCCTTTCTGCTGACTTTCTGAACTCTGCGTCCCCCGTCAGCTCGGAGAGGCGGACGAGGTCGAGCACGGCGACGGAGTTCCCTGAAGGCGTAGGGCCATCGTAGCTCTCCTTCAGCCTCGCGGGCTCGGCGGTCAGGGTCAGGTAGAACCCGCCGTTTTCCTTGTCCTCGTAATCTTCAAGCATCACATTCGTCAAAGCGATGGCTTCCTTCAGCCACCTTGGCTCCGGTGTCGCCTCGAAGAGGTCGAGCAGCCCCTGCACGAGGAAGGCGTAGTCCTCGAGCGTCCCTTCAAACGCGGCCTCCCCTCCCGCGTACCTCCTCAACAGCTTTCCGTCCTTGCTGTTTCTATTGAGGACGAACTCGGCCGCCCGCTCCGCCTCCCCAGAGAGTACCGGGTCATCGAGCACAAGGCTCGAGAAAGCAAATGCAGAGACCGCCAACCCGTTCCACGACGTCAGCACCTTGATGTCTGTTGCAGGTCTTGGTCGGCGCGTGCGTGCCCTGTATAACGCGCCCCTTGCCCTAGCTACCGCCTTCTTGTCCTGAGGAATGAGCGGAGCCCCTGGTTCCCTGTGGAGGATCGACCTCCCATCGAAGTTCCCCGTTCTTGTGACGCCGTACAGCCTGCTGAAAATGGCGCCGTCTTCCTTCCCGGCGGCAGATTCGATTTCCTCTGGGGTCCAGGTGTAGAAAGTCCCCTCCCCTTCTGTTGTGTCTGCGTCTTGGGCCGAGTAAAAGCCTCCTCCGACGTCCTTCATCTCCCTGCTGATCCATCCGAGTGCCTCCCTGACGACCTCTGCGTACTCTTCTCTGCGTGTGATCTGATACGCTTCGGCATATGCCTTGGCGAGGAGCGCGTTGTCGTACAGCATCTTCTCGAAATGAGGCACCAGCCAAACCCTGTCCGTCGAGTATCTGTGAAACCCGCCTCCTACGTGGTCCCTGATTCCGCCGGCCATCATCTCGTCCAAGGTCTTGGTGACAGCCTTCAACGCGAGGTCTTTGCCTGACCGCCGGTGGTACCTGAGCAAGAAAGCCAGTGATCCAGGGAGCGGGAACTTCGGCGCCCCTCCGAAGCCACCGTGCTCACCATCGAACGACGAAATAAGCGTCGTGTAGCCGTCGTCCAGTACGGACTTTCCGACCTCCTGGCCGGTGCTTCCGGGGAGGGAGGATATCGCTTTCTCGATCTCCTGAGAATCAGAAATGACCTGTTCTCTCTTCTCCTTCCAGAGGCTGGAGACGAACTCGAGCACCTGCATGAAGCTGGGCATCCCGTACCGCGGCTCGGGAGGGTAATACGTTCCGCCGTAGAACGGCTTCAGGTCGGGCGTCAGGAACACGCTAAGGGGCCACCCGCCCCCTCCCGTCATGGCCTGCACGGCGCCCATGTAATAGGCGTCGATTTCGGGCCTCTCCTCTCTGTCAACCTTGATTGGGATGAAGTTTTTGTTGATGAAAGTGGCCGTATTGGCGTCCTCGAACGATTCCTCGCGCATCCTGTGACACCAGTGGCATGTCGAGTAACCGATGCTGAGGAAGATGGGCTTGTTGTCATTCCTTGCTCTGGCAAGAGCCTCCTTCCCCCAAGGGTACCAGTCGACCGGGTTGGACGCGTGCTCGAGAAGGTACGGGCTCTTCTCCCTGGACAGGCGATTCGATCTTGTCTGAGGCAATTTCGGCCTGCGACGTGGTCCCGCGTAAATGAATCTTGTCTCCTCTAACAATCCTTAACACGGCTCCAAGGGAGTCCCCAGTGGGCTTTCAATCCCCAGGTTTGGCTTGAGTTGCAGTACAAGTGGACCGTCTTGACTGTTACCACCGTCGGAGTCCTGATGTCGGGCATCGACAGCAGGATCGTGGTCATCGGGCTCCCCACCGTGGCGGCGTCCCTCCACGCGGACGCGGAGCAAGCGATCTGGTTCACCCAGGCCTACATCATAGGAAGCACCGTGGCCCTTCTGTTCCTTGGAAGGGTGAGCGACATGTTTGGGAGAGTGAAGGTGTACAATATAGGGTTCGCCATTTTCACTGGAGGGTCCCTTCTAACTTCCGTATCCCCTGAACCCAACTTCTTCATAGCGGCCAGGATATTCCAGGGCCTCGGATCGGCGGCCCTCTTCTCCAACAGCGCCGCCCTCATTACGGACGCATTCCCCCGGGGGGAGCTGGGGAACGCCCTCGGAATCAACTCGGTTGCCTTCAGGGCTGGCTCCATGTTCGGCCTGACGCTGAGCGGGTTGATACTGGCGTTCTTCGATTGGAGGTACCTCTTCTACGTCAACATCCCCGTGGGAATCTTCGGCACCCTCTGGGCGCGCAGCCGGCTCCACGAGCAGAGCCAGCCGGAGAAGAGCGCTGCCATGGACTGGCCGGGTTTCGTCACTTTCTCCTCTTCCATCACTTTCCTCCTCCTGGCGCTCACTTTCGCCGCCTACGGGATAGCGGAGTCGACGCTAATCATCTCCTTCGTCGTATTGTCCTGCGTGAGCTTTGCCGCCTTCATCAGGGTGGAGCGTAGGCACAGCGATCCGCTTCTCGACCTCAGCATGCTGCGCATCCGCGAATTCAGCGGCGCGGTCCTCGCCCAGCTGATCAACGCCATGGCCTGGGGCGCGTTCATACTCCTGACCAGTCTGTACCTTCAGCTAGTGAAGGGACTCTCTCCCCTTCAGGCAGGTCTTGCCATCGTCCCCTTCGACCTCTCGCTGCTCGCCGCAGGACCACTGAGCGGGAGGCTCTCCGACCGTTTCGGGACACGGCCCTTTGCGACGGCGGGCCTTGTGGTGATTAGCCTCGCCCTCCTAGCCATGTCAACCCTCGGCCCAGCAACCCCGTACTCGACTCTGCTGATCTACCTCCTCATCGGCGGGGCGGGGCTGGGGCTCTTCGCTTCGCCAAACATGAGCTCCGTGATGGGGTCTGTCCCCTCTCACAGACGGGGGGTAGCTTCCGCTCTCAGGGCCACATTCTTCAACATAGGATTCGTACTGAGCTTCAACATCGTCATCCTCGTCCTCACCTTCTACCTCCCCTACGGGCTGATAACCCAGATTATATCTTCGCAGGGATTGACGGCTGTTGTCATCACGAACAGTGCGCGATTCTCGAGCGCCCTAGACAACGTCTTCTTGGTCCTGGCCGCGATCAACACCACGGCCATTATCCCATCGCTACTCCGCGGAAAGAGGGTCGAGGCCGAAGAAGCGGATGCTGCCAGGGTCCTGGCAGAGCCGGAGTAGGCGCGAATCAGATCCAACGATCTGAGAAAAAGGGAGAAAAGTTTCGTCGTTAGGAAGTCGCTGCCGAATCATGTTCAAATATCGGCGAGAAGGCGCAGGCTCGAGATCCTAAATGCCACTTGAGAGTTTCGACCACATTAGGACAAAGGTCGATTCCCCATCTGGCCCTGCCACTGCTTTCAACATTCTCAGATTGAAGGACATGGGGTACGATGCCGAGCGTCTCCCGTACTCAATTCGCATTCTTCTCGAGAATGCGATCCGCCATTCCGGCCGAGTCCACGGCGCCCTCGAGGCTGCCCACGGGCTCGCCCAGTGGCCAAGATCCGTCGACTCCGAGACTCCCTTCATGCCCTACAGGGTCCTTCTGCAGGATTACACCGGAGTCCCGCTAGTTGTAGATCTGGCGGCCATGAGGGACGCTGCCCGGACGGCGGGTCTGCAGACGAACGCCATCAACTCGAAGGTGCCCGTTGACCTCGTCATCGATCATTCGATTCAGGTGGACGCCTGGGGGAACGACATGGCATTCGCTATCAATCTCGAGAAGGAGTACGAACGAAACTCAGAGCGATACTCGCTATTGAAGTGGGCCCAGTCCGCCTTCAGGGGGATGAGGGTCTTCCCTCCAGGGAAGGGAATCTGCCACCAGTTTAACCTCGAGTATCTCTCCCAGGTCGTTGCTGTCTCGAATAGGGACGGCTCCCTTGAGGCCTTCCCCGACACCCTGGTCGGCACGGACAGCCACACGACGATGGTGAACGGCTTGGGGTGCCTCGGCTGGGGGGTGGGAGGCATCGAGGCCGAAGCCGTCATGCTCGGAGAACCCTATCACATGTCAATCCCGAAGGTTTTCGGCGTCAAGTTCACGGGGAACCTCAGGGAGGGTGTTACTCCGACTGACCTGGTCCTGACTGTCACGGAGCGGCTAAGGGAGAGAAATGTCGTCGGGGCATTCGTCGAATACTTTGGAGAGGGGTACGGGCAGCTCTCCGTCCCTGACAGGGCAACCATTGGCAACATGTCTCCTGAGTACGGTGCCACAGCTGGTTTCTTTCCGGTCGACGACGCGACTCTGGCGTACCTGACCGGGACGGCAAGGTCGAAGGCTCACATCGATTTCGTTTCAAGATACGCGAGGCAGTTCGGTTTCTTCGCGTCCGGCGTCGAACCAACGTACTCTGAGGTGATCCACATCGACCTTGACAAGATAGAGCCCTCCATAGCGGGACCCCGGAATCCCGAAGAGCGTCACCCTCTCGGCTTGGTACCGTCGTACGCTCGCACACTGCTCGCCCAGCGCCGATCTGCCGCGCCGGGTCCCTCGGAACCCTCAACCCCCGGGCGGAGCCAGCTGATGCTCGAAGAGGACGGGCCCGTCCACGCTGGTCTGTCGGACGGGTCGGTGGTGATAGCCGCTATCACGAGCTGCACCAACACATCGAACCCCACCGTCATGGTGGGGGCGGGGCTGATGGCCAAAAAGGCGGTCGAGGCCGGTCTCTCAGTCAAACCCTGGGTCAAGCCCAGCCTCGCTCCAGGCTCCACCGTTGTGACCGACTATCTCCAGAACTCAGACCTCCTCAGGTATCTCGACAGGCTCGGGTTCGTTCTTGTCGGCTACGGGTGCACCACGTGTATCGGCAACAGCGGCCCCCTAGCCCCCGAGATAGAGAAGGCGATCAAGGAGAGGGACACATACGCCGTCGCCGTTCTCTCGGGCAACAGGAACTTCGACGGGCGCATTCATCCACTCGTGAAGGGATCATTCCTAATGTCCCCCATGCTCGTCGTGGCATACGCCCTCGCCGGGAGGGTCGACTTCGACTTTTCGACGACGCCCCTCGGGAAATGGAGGGACGGCAGGCCCGTCTACCTCAGAGACCTTTGGCCGACCCTCGAGGAGGTTAGGCGCACCGTCCAAGCCTCGCTCAACTCTGACCTCTACGCAAGGCGGTACGCCGACGCCATGAAAGGGGACCTGAGGTGGGAAAGGCTCAGATCATTCGAGGATGATGTCTACCACTGGGACGACGCTTCCACGTACATCAGGAACCCTCCCTGGTTCGACCCGCCGAACACCGAGTCCTCGAGGAAGGACATAACCGGAGCGCGGGCCCTGGCGGTCCTCGAGGACAAGGTGACCACTGACCACATCTCTCCTGCGGGAACAATACTTGTGGACAGTCCGGCAGGGGTTTACCTGAAGGAGCACGGCGTCAACCTGCTGTCCATGTCTACCTACGGAAGCAGGCGGGGCAACCACGAAGTCATGGTTCGCGGGGGGTTCAGCAACATCAGGCTCCACAACTCCTTGGCGAAGGGGAAGGAAGGGGGCTTCACCTCGCACCTGCCTGACGGCGAAGTCATGAGCATCTACGACGCGGCGGTAAAGTACGCGGCTGAGAAGGTCCCCTTGGTGATCTTGGCTGGCAGGCAGTACGGCGCAGGCAGCTCCAGGGACTGGGCAGCCAAGGCACCAAAACTTATGGGGGTGAAGGCAGTCATCGCAGAGAATTTCGAGCGGATACATAGGAGCAACTTGGTGGCCATGGGGGTGATCCCGCTGCAGTTCAAGGAAGGGGATGGGGTGAAGCAGCTCGGCCTGACAGGCGAGGAGATCTTCGACATAAGGGGCATCGCCGAGATGAGGGATCCAAAGCAGTGGGTGGACGTGGTCGCGAGAAGCAAGTCGGGGGAGAGAAGGTTCAGGGCGCTGGCGCGGGTGGACAATGAGACGGAGATGCAGTACCTTCAGGCTGGCGGGGTTCTGCCTTACGTTTTCGCGAGACTGAACAAATCTGGGCATTAGCGTAACCGTTTTAATGCCCGGAACTTCGGTCTTCCCTAATGGGTAAGGAGCCGCTCGTATACGTCGATGGGAAGTTCTTCGACAAGTCAAAGGCGGTCGTTTCAGTCTTCGACCACGGGCTCCTCTACGGGGACGGAATCTTCGAGGGAATCCGCGCTTACAACGGGAGCGTCTTTCGACTTGTCGACCACATAGATAGGCTCTACGACTCGGCCAAGAGTATCCGACTTAAGATACCTCTAACAAAGCACGAAATGACCGAGGCTGTCCTGGAAACAGTTAGGAAGAATGAGCTCAGAGACGCGTACATCCGTCTGGTCGTCACCAGGGGGAGTGGAGACCTTGGGGTTGACCCTGCGCTATGCAAGAATCCTACGATCTTCATCATAGCCGAGCCCATGCCAAGCGTCCTAGGTCCGAGGGAGCCAAAAGTAGTGAAGTTGATAGTGTCGTCGTACAGGCGCGACAGGGTTGACGCTACGTCCCACGAGATCAAATCCCTGAACTACATGAACAGCGTGCTCGCAAAGATCGAAGCCAGCAGCGCGGGGGCGGACGACGCAATCATGCTCGACCAGAGAGGGTTCGTGTCGGAAGCCAGCGTCAGCAACGTGTTCCTCGCGAAGCACGGGAAACTTGCTACTCCCTCGACCGGGGCAGGCATCCTCCACGGGATAACCAGGGACAGGCTGATCAGGCTCTGCTCCGACCACGGCATCGAAGTGCAGGAAAGAGATGTCACCCCCTTCGAATTGACCACGGCCGACGAGGTGTTCATCGTTGGCACGAAATCAGAGATTCTCTCGGTGGGGTCCATCAGCGGGTCGAAAATCGGATCAGGGGGAGTCGGACCGATAACAAAGCGGCTCTACCAGGAGTTCTCCAAGGTGATTCTGAACGCCGAAGAAGGCACTTCCATCTACGAGGCCGAGTCAGTCAGGGTATAACGCCGCACGTCTGTCGAAGCGAGCGCAGGGGATTCCCGATTTCTCTCGTGGAATCTTCGCAGCGATCTTGTTCGCTGCAGTCGTGCTGACTTCCCAACTCTTGGTCCGGGCTAAATTCGGGCGAGATAACGGTCGCTTCTGTTTCTAGCTGGTCGTTTTTCGCCTCTCGGGAGTCGAAGTGGCTGATTCGTCCTCTTTCCCCCTCAAAAACTGAAATTAGCCCTCCTTTTGTGCAAATCCGGTCAATGCTACATCCGTCTGGGGTGTCGCCTTCGAAGGCCCCGGCGTATTGTTCCTCTCGGCGCCTTATTTAGTAAAATCTAAATAAGCGATGAAATTTGGGCGTCTACGGGGCCCTGTTCCGTGTATTGTTCGCGCCACTTAGTCAGTATTATCAATGGAGGTAAAATGGCATAGTCGCCCCAAAGAAAGTTGTCAGACGGAAGAAGGTCGAGGAAGAAGTCCCATCCTTCAAAGTTAGCACTCACTTCCTCATTCCGAAGCACGAACTCCTGACCAAAGAAGAATCTGCGCAGGTCCTTGCCAGGTACAATTCGCACCCGGCTCAGTTCCCGTACATTCAGTCGACAGACGCCATCGCGAAGGAAATCGGCGCCAAACCCGGCGATTTCGTCAGGATTACCCGCAGGAGCGAGACCGCTGGAACAAGCGAGTACTACAGGTACGTCGTGGAGGGCTGAATTTGAGCAGACAGATCGCAACATCAAACTCTTGGGTCATACTCAGCGACCTACTCCAAAGGGAAGGCGTAGCCAGACAGCACCTGAACAGCTACAACGAGTTCGTTACGAGGGGGCTCCAGAACATCGTCGACGAGATAAGCGAAGTCGAGATCGAGACGGTAAGCACCCCCTACAAAATCAAGTTCGGAAGGCTGACTCTGGGCTCCCCCAGGGTCGTCGAGATTGACGGTTCGGTAAGCAGCATACTCCCAATGGAGGCGCGCCTTAGGAATCTCACCTACTCTGCACCCATCCTTCTCGAGATGACGATAGAAGAGGAGGGGCTCCCGAGAGACACCACCCGCCAGCACATCGGCGACCTCCCGGTGATGGTGAAATCAGAGCTCTGCCAGCTCTCCAACCGCTCCAAGGACCAACTCATCGAGTCAGGCGAGGACCCCAACGACCCCGGAGGGTACTTCATAATCCACGGCGCCGAGAGGGTCATAGTCGGCCTCGAGGACCTCTCCCCCAACAAAATCCTCGTGGACGCGGAGAAGCTGTCAGGGACGACGACCTACAAATCCAGGGTCTACTCCTCGGTAGTCGGCTACAGGTCGAAGCTCGAGCTCACCCTCAAACAGGACGGCGCCATCAACGTGAAGGTCCCAAGCTGCCCCGTGGACCTTCCGTACGTTATCGTGATGCGCGCCCTGGGCATAAAGTCAGACAAGGACATAGCAGACGCTGTGTCTCCCAAGGCTGAGATCCAGGACCTCCTTGAGGTGTCATTTGACAAGGCGAGCGAGGCACCGACGGAGAAGGACGCCCTCGTGTTCATTGGCAACCGGGTCGCCCACGGCATGCTCGAAGAGTTCAGGGTGAAACGCGCGCAGTCGATGCTCGACTGGGGTCTCCTCCCGCACCTCGGCAAGACCGAGGACAGGCGCTTCGACAAGTCGATGTTCATGGGCGAGGCAGCGTGCAAGCTACTGGAGCTAAGGCTCGGATGGATCGAGGCTGACGACAAGGACCACTACGGGAACAAGGTGATCAAGTTCGCTGGCCAGATGCTCGCTGACCTGTTCCGAACGGCATTCAGGAACCTGGTGAGGGACATGAAGTACCAGCTGGAGAGGACGGGTCAGAAGCGCGGAGGGAACGTGGTCGGCGCAGCTATCAGGACAGGCATCATCACTGACAAGCTGAACAACGCCATAGCGACGGGCAACTGGGGGAGGGGGAAAGTCGGTGTCACCCAGCTGCTCGACAGGACCAACTACCTCAGCACACTCAGCCACCTAAGGCGGGTCCAGTCCCCACTCAGCAGGAGCCAGCCCAACTTCGAGGCGAGAGACCTCCACGCCACCCACTTCGGCAGGATCTGCCCTTCGGAGACCCCTGAAGGCGTGAACTGCGGCCTTGTCAAGAACCTCGCCCTCTCCGCGATAATCTCAGTCAGCGTCCCATCCCAAGAGGTCGAGGAGAAGCTCTGGGAGCTCGGCGCGAGGCAGATCCGCGACGCCGACCAGAAGCTCCAGGTGGATGGGTGCAGAATATTCATGGACGGGAGATTCCTCGGCTACGTCGACGACGGCGACAGGCTCGCGAAGGCGTTCAGGAAGCTGCGAAGGGAGGGGCAGATCAACCCAAGCGCAAGCGTGCTTCATATCGCACCCGTCAACGAGAAGGCCTACCCGCGGATCTACATCAGCCTCAGCTCAGGCCGCGTCCTGAGGCCCCTGGTGGTGGTCGAAAGCGGAAGACCTCTGCTCAACCCAGAGCTCATCGAGAAGGTGAGCGCCGGCCAGAACTCCTGGCGTGACCTCGTCGAGCAGGGCGTGATAGAGTTGATCGACGCCAACGAGGAGGAGAACTGTCTTGTGGCCATGAGCCCCGAAGATGTTACCACCAAGAACAGCCACATGGAGCTCTTCCCGGCGGCAATGTTCGGCATCGCCGCCTCCATCATCCCCTACCCAGAGCACAACCAGTCTCCGAGGAACACATACGAGTCCGCCATGGCGAAGCAGAGCCTTGGGTTCAGCTCTCCGACCTACCCGATCTCCCCCCACGTCAGGCAGCACCTTCTCGTCAGCCCCCAAGCCCCGGTGGTCCGGACAAGGACCCTCGACCTGCTCAAGATCGACGAACGCCCGCTGGGGACGAACTGCGTCGTCGCCGTCCTGTCCTTCGAAGGATACAACATAGAGGACGCCATCATCATGAACAAGTCGAGCGTCGAAAGAGGGATGGCGAGGTCGTTCTTCTACAGGCTCTACGAAGGGGAGGCGAAGCAGTACCTGGGAGGGATGAGGGACACCTTCGAGGTCCCTGCCGCCGAGTCAAACATCAGGGGGTACCGCGTGGAGAAGTTCTACCGCCTTCTTGAGGGGGACGGTGTCGTCGCCCACGAGTCCCAGGTTACCGGAGGGGACGTTGTCATCGGCAGGACCAGCCCGCCGAGGTTCATGGAGGAGTACAAAGAGTTCGAGATCAAAGGGCCGTACAGGCGGGACACGTCCGTCGCCGTGAGGCCTTCCGAAGCGGGGGTCGTCGACTCCATCTTCATGACGGAAAACGTCGAAGGGGGAAGGATGTTCAAGGTCCGGGTGAGGGACATGAGGGTCCCTGAAATCGGTGACAAGTTCGCATCGAGGCACGGGCAGAAGGGGGTCATCGGCCTCGTCGTCCCCCAGGAGGACATGCCGTACACGGCTGAGGGAATAGTCCCGGACGTGATAATCAATCCGCACGCGTTTCCGTCGAGGATGACCGTGGGCCAGTTCATCGAGTCCATCGCTGGGAAGGCTGCCGCCTTCAGGGGGTCGCCTGTGGATGGCTCCGCATTCGCGGGGGAGAGCATCGAGGAGATGGAGAAGGTCCTTCGGGCGAAAGGGTTCGAGCCGACTGGGAGGGAGATCATGTATGACGGCAAGACGGGCAAGAAGTTCGCAACTGACGTCTTCGTCGGTGTCGTCTACTACCAGAAGCTCCACCACATGGTCGCTGACAAGATCCACGCCAGGGCCAGGGGGCAGGTGCAGATGCTCACCAAGCAACCCACCGAAGGGAGGGCTCGCGGAGGAGGCCTCAGGTTCGGGGAGATGGAGAGGGACTGCCTGATAGCCTACGGCGCTTCGATGGTCCTCAAGGACAGGCTCCTCGACGAGGCGGACAAGACTGAGATCTACGTCTGCGAGAAGTGTGGCCTCATAGCTTACTACGACGCCAAGCAGAGGAAGTACACCTGCAAGATAGACGGCGACCAGGCGAAGATCTCCACGGTGGTGGTAGCCTACGCGTTCAAGCTTCTGCTCCAGGAGATGATGAGCCTGAACATAGCACCGAGGCTACAGCTGAAGGACAAGGTGTAGAGAATGTCGATGGAACAGGCCCTCAAGACAATCGGCGGAATCAACTTCGCAGTCTTCTCGCCGAGCGAGGTCAGGAAGTACTCGGTCGCGGAGATCACCCAGCCCGAGACCTACGACGAGGACGGGATGCCCGTCCAGGGGGGTCTGATGGACAGCAGGCTCGGGACCCTCGAGCCCGGACAAAAGTGCGGCACCTGCGGAAGCACGGCAGGGAGGTGCCCCGGCCACTTCGGCCACATCGAGCTCGCCGAACCGGTGCTCCACATCGCTTTCGTCGACGAGATCAACAGGCTTGTCCAGACCACCTGCAGGTCCTGCGGAAGGATACTCCTGCCGCAGCAGGAGCTCGACGCCTACCATGCCAAGACAAAGGGCCAGACAGACTTCACTCCAGCCCTGCTCGAGACGGTCGCAAAAGAGATAGCCACCAAGGCGAAGAAGGTGAAGCTCTGCCCTCACTGCGGAAAGCAGCAGTACCAGATAGAGTTCACCAAGCCCACCATCTTCCACGAGATAACTGAGGAGGGGGGAGCCACCCGCCTCCTCCCCGTAGCCATCCGCGAGAGGCTTGAGAGGATAAACAACGAGGACCTGGAGCTGCTCGGATTCAACGCCAGGGCAGCCCGCCCGGAATGGTTCGTCCTGCAGGTCCTTCCCGTGCCCCCGCTGACCGTCAGGCCCTCGATCACGCTCGAATCGGGGATCCGGTCCGAGGACGACCTGACCCACAAGGTCGTGGACATACTCAGGGTGAATCAGCGGGTCCGCGAGTCCAAGGAGTCGGGCACGCCACACCTCATCGTCCAAGACCTGGTCGACCTTCTACACTATCACGTCACGACCTATTTCGACAACGAAGTCTCCGGGATACCCCAGGCGCACCACCGCTCAGGAAGGCCCCTCAAGACGCTCAGCCAGAGGCTAAAGGGGAAGGAGGGGAGGTTCAGGGGGTCCCTGTCGGGGAAGAGAGTCGACTTCTCGAGCAGGACTGTGATCAGCCCGGACCCGAGCCTCGACATCGGGGAGGTCGGCGTTCCCTTCGAGGTAGCCAAGAAGCTCACCATCCCTGAGAAGGTCTCCCCGTTCAACATCGAGCACCTGAAGGACCTAGTGAACAAGGGGCCCTTCGAGCACCCCGGTGCCAACTACGTCATCCGCCCCGACGGGGTCAAGATCAGGCTCGACTTCGCCAGCGACAGGAAAGCGCTGGCCGACTCTCTGGCGTCAGGCTACATCGTCGAACGGCACCTGATGGATGGGGACGTGGTCCTCTTCAACAGGCAGCCATCTCTCCACAGGATGTCGGTCATGGCCCACTTCGTCCGCGTCCTTCCTTTCAGAACCTTCAGGCTGCACCCCTCCGTCTGCCCGCCCTACAATGCGGACTTCGACGGGGACGAGATGAACCTCCACGTGCCCCAGAGCGAGGAGTCGAGGTCGGAGGCGCTCATGCTGATGAGGGTGCAGGACCAGATACTCTCGCCAAGATACGGCGGCCCCATCATAGGGGGCATAAGGGACTTCATCACAGGCGCATTCATGCTCACAAGGGATGAGACCTTTCTGACCCCCGGTGAATTCTCCAACCTCGCCCTCGTCGGCGATTATGTCGGAGACCTGCCGGAGCCGGAGAAGAAGGGAGCCAACCCAATGTACACGGGGAAGCAGCTCTTCTCCCTCTTCCTCCCCAAAGGGATGTACTACGTGCTCACGTCAAAGTGGGCGAAGGCCCAGAAGACCGGAACGACCAACGACGTGGTGATACGCGACGGCCAGCTCATCTCCGGCGTGGTAGACAAGGCTGTGATCGGAGCAGAAGAGCCAGACTCGCTGCTCCACCGCATCGCCAAAGACTACGGCAACGAGGAGGCACGCAACTTCCTCAATTCAATCCTCAAGGTCCTGAAGACTTTCCTGACGCGGAGAGGGTTCACCTACGGCTTCAATGAGCTGGAGCTCCCGGCCGAGGCGAAGAAAGGGATCACCGACACGCTGGACGAAGCCTATTCGAACGTGGCGGACCTTCTGAAGAAGTACAAGGCGGGAACGCTTCAGCTCACCAGGGGGCTTTCACCCGAGGACTCGCTGGAGGCGTACGTAGTCAACGAGCTCGCGAGGGCGAGAGACAGGGCGGGCAGGATCGCTGACCGCGCATTCCCGGCAGAGAATTCTGGGATGATAATGGCCAGGACCGGCGCCAGGGGGTCGAGCCTCAACGTCGGTCAGATGACGGCGGCCCTTGGCCAGCAGTCTGTCAGAGGCAAGAGGATCGACCACGGCATGAAGGGGAGGGCGCTCAGCCATTTCCCCTGGAATGACCCGTCCCCCGAGGCCAAGGGCTTCGTCAGGAGCAACTACAGGGACGGACTTTCCCCCACCGAGTTCTTCTTCCACGCGATGGGAGGGCGCGAGGGCCTCGTGGACACCGCGGTCAGGACCCAGCAGAGCGGCTACATGCAGAGGCGCCTCGTCAACGCGCTGGAGCACCTTAAGGTCGAGTACGACCTCACTGTCAGGGACCCGCACGGCCACGTCATCCAGTTCCTCTATGGCGAGGACGGCGTCGACCCCGCAAAGAGCGACCACGGTCGGCCGATCAACCTCGACAGACTCGTGGAGACCGAGGAGCTGTCGCACAAGTCCAAGGCCAAGGTCGATGGTGCAGAGATCGAGAAGCTTCTGAAGAAGTACCAGCCCGGGCTCAACGAGAGGCTGGTCAAGGAGCTCACCGACAAGCTGGGGAGCTCCCACCTCACTGAGGACGGGCTCAAGGAGACGATGGAAAAGGTGGACGAGGCAATGGACTACTCCCGCGTCGAACCGGGCGAGGCGTCCGGGATTGTCGCTGCCCAGTCCATAGGTGAGCCAGGAACCCAGATGACCCTGAGGACGTTCCACTTCGCAGGAGTCAGGGAGAGGGACGTCACCCTGGGGCTCCCAAGGCTGATGGAGCTTGTGGACGCCAGGAAGATCCCCGCGACGCCTTCCATGGACATCTACCTGACCAAGGAATACGCTGCTAACAACGAAAAGGCGGTGAAGGTCGCTAAGGAGATCCTGTTCACCAAGGTGGGGAACGTGGTCGCTTTCAGCGAAGTAGATCCGACGGAAGGGATCAAGCTTCACCTCGGGCCGGAGTTGATGGAGGACAGGGACACCAACCCCGAGGAGATCTCGAAGGTCGTAGAGACAGGGAAGAGAAAGGTCCAGCAGGACAAAAGGAACCCCAACGTGATCCACGTGAGCATGCCCGACGCAGACCTCTCGGCCCTCTTCACGCTCAGGAACAAGATACTCAACATGAAGCTGAAGGGGATCCCAGGCATCACCCGGGTCACCGTGGTGAAGGAGGGAGACGAGTGGTTCATCCAGACTGCCGGGTCCAACCTTGGGAAGGTCGTGCAGGTCCAGGGGGTTGACCCGACCCGGGTCTACACAAACAACGTCCACGAAGTTGCCCAGGTGCTGGGCATAGAGGCCGCCCGGGCCACCCTTGTCCGGGAGCTGATGGGCACTCTCGACGAACAGGGGCTCGAGGTCGACATACGGCACATATTCCTGGTGGCCGACCTGATGACATCCAAGGGCTACATCCAGCAGATAGGAAGGCACGGGATCGCAGGGACGAAGAGCAGCGTTCTGGCGCGAGCCGCTTTCGAGATCACGGTCCCCACCCTAGCCGAGGCCGCAGTAAAGGGCGAGGTGGAGGACCTCAAGGGGGTCACAGAGAACGTCATCGTCGGCCTACCCATCCCGGTTGGGACGGGGATGATCGACCTCTACATGAGCTGATCCCGATGGTCGACAGCGCTCAACTCTCGAAGGTCCTCAAGGACGCCATGAAAGGAGGCAAGTCTGCGGTGGGCGCCAAGGAGAGCATCGCCGCAGTGAAGGGGAGCAAAGCGGTCCTCTGCACACGTTCCATCCCTGCCGCCCTGGGCGCAAGGCTCAGGGAAGAAGCGAAGAAGCACGGGGTTCCGGTCGTGGAGCTGACCCAGTCCTCGGCGGAGCTTGCCCGGATGGTTGGACGGCCCTACAGAGTCTCAGCCATGGCCGTCAGGAACGTCAGCGACGCGGACGTCAAGCTCCTGACCCGGTGATGGTACCATGCCAGAGATCAAGCTAAGCTCGGACCAACTTTCGCTCATGTCCATGTTTCAGGGCATGACGGGGGCTACGGCGCGGGACTGCGTCATCGACGACAAGAGGGATAGGGTCATCTTCATCATAGCCCAGGGCCAGATGGGGCTTGCCATAGGGAAGGACGGAGCTTCGGTAAAGAAGATCGAAAGGGCGGTCAGGCGGCCGGTGGAGGTCGTCGAATGGGCGGACGACATCGAGGGGCTGGTCCGGAACTCCCTGGGGGCAAAGTTCGTCCAGGAGATCAGGGTGAGCGACAGGCTGGACGGGACCAAAGGGGTCGTCGTCGTAGTGGATCCGCGCAAGAAGGGAGCAGTCCTCGGCCTGGGAGGGAAGAACGCTGAGAAGGTAAGGCTCCTGGCAAAGCGCTACTTCGACATAAGCAACGTCCAGATTACGAGCGAACTTTGAAAGCTCTAAATAGAATGAAAAAAGGCGGCGTCTGAAGCATGTCAGGCTCACCCCGCGGGGAGTTCGCTGCGAGACAGGTCTCGTTGAAGCGCCAGAGGCTCCGCTGGTCCAACAAGTGGTACAAGAGGCGCAAGCTTGGCCTCGACTACAAGGCGGACCCGCTCGAAGGGGCCCCACAGGCAAGGGGGATCGTCCTCGAGAAGGTGGGGGTCGAATCGAAGCAGCCCAACTCTGCCATACGCAAGTGTGTCCGATGCCAGATAGTGAAGAACGGCAAGCAGGTAACGGCTTTCCTGCCGGGGGACGGGGCCCTCAACTTCGTCGACGAGCACGACGAAGTGATGCTGCAAGGGATAGGGGGGTCGATGAAGCGGGCAATGGGGGACATTCCGGGGGTTCGCTGGACCGTGTTCAAGGTCAACGGCGTGTCTCTTAACGAACTTGTTTACGGTCGCAAGGAGAAGCCGAGGAGATAGAAATGAGCAGGCAGTCGCTCGAATACCCCAACCTGCTCCTCTGGGAGAGGTGGGACATGACGGGAGTAAAGGTGGAGGACCCCGGCCTTCAGACTGTGATCAACCTGAAGCCCATGCTGGTCCCGCACTCCGGCGGAAGACACGAGCACAAGAAGTTCGGCAAGACTAGGGTAAACATCGTCGAAAGGCTCGTCAATGGAAGCATGCACTTCGGCAAGAAGTACGCCAAGAACACCGGAAGGATGGGGGGAAAGAAGCAGAAGTCGATGAACGTCGTGAAGACAGCATTCGCGATAATCGAGCTAAGGACAGGCCAGAACCCCGTCCAGCAGCTTGTAAAGGCCATAGAGAACGCCGCCCCCAACGAAGACACTACCAGGCTGAGCTATGGTGGCGTCGTCTACCACCAGTCAGTCGACATCTCCCCCGTGCGCAGGGTGGACCTGGCGCTCAGGTTCATCTCCGAAGGGGTCCGCGAAGCGGCCTTCGGCTCCCCCAGGACGGTCGAAGAGGTCCTGGCCGACGAGATAATACAGGCGGCAGCCGGGGATGCGAGCAGCTACGCCGTGAAGAAGAAGAACGAACAAGAACGCGTGGCTATGGCGTCAAGGTAGACCCCGACCCGCTCTTCTGGTCCTCTTTTCTCAGCTCCATACCTTTCAGCTCGTTCTCCATTTCAGGGGGTTCGGCCACCATGGCGTCCGGGTTGGAGAGAAAGCTCTTCGCGAGCTGAAGCACCTGCGGCGCCCTGAACTTCTGCAGCCTGTGGGACATCCTGAAGTCGTACCTGGGGTCCCGCGCCACCGCGTCGAGGACCTCGAGCCTCGAGGTCCCTATCGCATCCCGGAGCAGGTATCCCGCCTTCAGCTGCGTCACCAAGTCATCCTCAGCGAAGATGATTAGGGTTGGCTTCCTCAGCTTCTGGAGTCTCCGTAGCTGGTCCTTGTCGTAGGAGCATGCGACCAGGACGATTGAGCTGACGCTTTCGGGCCAATCCAGAGCAAATTCGAGAGCAATCTGGCCCCCCCAGCCGCTCCCCATGAGGCTAAGCCTCTCGATACCTAGCCTCTCCACGAAGTCCCTTAGGATCTGCGCCTGGGCCCTGTGATCTGGCGTCTCGTCGGGTTTTGTAGACTTCCCGTGTCCCAGTAGGTCAGGCGCGATGAGTTTGTAGGTGTCCGCCAGTGCAAGAAGGGGTTCCCAGACTCGCCAGTTCTCTTGGGGTTCGCTCCCATGAAGCAGGAGGAGGGGCGGTCCGCTCCCAGCGGACGCGAAGTTCACACTGTATTCTCCTACGGCCAGCTCCTTCTCGGTGGCTTCCAACTGGACCGAGCCCGCTGAATCGCTTTTCAAACCTTTTCCTCCCCCTCGGCTGGTGACGTCCTACCCGCCGGCATCACTGCGGTTCGATGGTGGCCGGAGGTTTGGACGAGATCGAGTACGAAACCGCCACTGCGCCTGGGACTTCGTTCGTTATCCTGCTCGCCATCCGCTCCAGGACGGTGTGGTCGAGCCTGAACCAGTCAGCCGTCATGGCGTCCACGGACTCGACCACTTTCACTGTCACCTGGTGCCCGAGGCGCCTCTCGTCCCCCAGGACCCCGGTCACCTGGTCGTCCCCGACATACGCGAATGCCTGCCAGACCTTCTGATACAGCCCCTCTTCCATGAGCACCTCTTCGACGATGCTGCTTGCCTCCCTGCAGATTCCCAGTTTCTCCCTCGTCACCTCCCCCACCACTCTTACGGCGAGCCCAGGGCCGGGGAAGGGATGCCTCTCGACGACCTCCCTTGGAAGCCCGAGGAGCGTGCCGAGCTCCCTGACCTCGTCCTTGTACAGCTCCCGCAACGGCTCCACAACGGCCATTGACAGATCCTCGGGCAGCCCCCCGACGTTGTGATGTGTCTTGATAACATCAGCGGGGCCCTTCGACCTCCCGCTTTCGATCACGTCCGGATAGAGAGTGCCCTGGGCAAGGTGCCCGAACGGGCCCTCTTTCTTGGCAAACTCCTCGAAAACGTCCGCAAACGTCCTTCCCACGATTTTCCTCTTCTGCTCAGGGTCCATCACGCCCACGAGCGATTTCAAAAAGCGGTCAGAGGCGTCCACGATTTCGACCTGCACCCCCAGCTCCTTTCCCAAGAACCTCCTCACGCGCTCCGACTCTCCCTTTCTGAGCAGGCCCGTATCAATGAAGACGCTCCTCAGCCGATGCCCTATGGCCCTGCTGAGCATGGCAGCGGTCACCGACGAATCGACTCCGCCTGACACGGCACAGAGCACGTTCCCCTCAAGCTCCGAGAGCGATTGTATTGAGCGCTCGAGGAACTCCCTCATGTTCCAGTTCCTATTGGCTCTGCATACACCAAAGACGAAGTTCGAAAGTATCTCCTGCCCTTTCTCTGTATGAGAGACCTCGGGGTGGAACTGGACGCCGAAGTGAGGTGTCCCCGCGACCCTGACAGCTGCGTAGGGGGAGCCATCGCTCGAGGCAAGCACCTCCATCGAAGCTGGTATCTTCGTGGCCGAGTCCGAGTGGCTCATCCAGCAAGCCAGCACTCCTCCCTCCATGCCGTCCAACAATCCGCCCCCAGACTTCACGCCGACGTTCGTCCTTCCGTACTCTCTCCTGCCGACCCTCCCCACTTCTCCTCCGTTGGCGGTGACGAGGAGCTGGTACCCATAGCAGATTCCAAGCATGGGAATCCTGCTCCGAAATATCTGAGGGTCGGCCGATGGGGCCCCCTGAGAGTACACGCTCGCTGGGCCCCCCGAGAGAACGACGCCTGCGACCCCGCGTTGCTCCAGCATTGCGAGGCTCGTGTTGTGCGGAAACAGGGCAGAATACACCCCAAGGGCCCTCACCCGCCTACAGATGAGGTGGGCGTACTGGCCCCCGAAATCGAGTACCGCGATGCCCCCCGCCAGGTCCGGCCCCAACCTTTACCGCTTGACCTC
>Ga0187803_10000321_pt1 | contig 19695 bp, 12 predicted proteins | sample NC_wetland_sal_i_2_FD_132425 | JGI IMG/M metagenome (GOLD analysis project Ga0187803, IMG submission 132425) | Wetland sediment microbial communities from Neuse River Estuary, North Carolina, USA - Control_3 | ecosystem: Environmental > Aquatic > Freshwater > Wetlands > Sediment | place: USA...
CCTACTTATGCTGGTAGCAGCAGTGACTTCCTTTATTCACAATTTCTCGCGAAAAGCCGCCGCATCGGATACGCAAACCGATCCCCGCGTCTCTCGCGTGCTGCAAATCCTCCGCGAAAGCGCGACCGCGACGACCGAAGAGCAAATCCGCATTACGGAAATTCCCGCACCGCCATTCCAGGAAAGCGTTCGCGCCGCCTACATGAAAAAGGCGCTCGCTTCCGCGGGCCTGCGTGTGGAGACGGATGAAACCGGAAATGTCATTGGCGAATGGCCCGGATCGTCGCCGGATATCGTCATGCTGACGGCGCATCTGGACACCGTGTTTCCTGCAGGCACCGACGTGCAGGTCAAGCGCGAAGGCGGGAGGATCCTCGCACCGGGAATTTCTGACAATGGCACTGGACTCGCGGCGCTCGTGGCTCTGTCAAAAGCGTTCCGCGAAGCAAAAGTTAAAACCAACATGACGATTTTATTCGTGGCGGACGTGGGCGAAGAGGGAGAGGGAAATCTTCGCGGGATGCGCGCGCTCGTGGACTCCTACAAAAAGCATTTGAAATACGTTCTGGCCCTGGACGGGTCGGCCACCGAATATGTGACGACGGCGGCGCTGGCGTCCCGGCGCGTGGAAATCACCATCACCGGGCCGGGCGGACACAGCTGGTCGGATTTCGGCGCTCCGAATCCGATTCATGCGCTGGGGCGGGGAATCGCGCGGTTTGTCGCGGTGCGTGTGCCGGAATCCCCGCGCACGAGTTTCAATATCGGTGAAATCGAAGGCGGCACTTCGGTGAATTCCATTCCGTCCAGCGCGCTCATGAAAGTGGATTTGCGCTCCGAATCGGAGACCGAACTTTCCTCGCTCGAAGGCCTTTTGCGTGACGCCATAAAGGCCGGCATCGATGAAGAAATGTCGGCCGCGCGAGAACGCGGCATGGCGGGCAGCGCAAGCCTGTTGAATCTGAAAATCAATGTTTTGGGAGTCAGGCCGGCGGGAGAGCTCCCCGAGAATTCGCCGCTCCTGGCCGCTTTGGTTGCCGCCGATAACCAGCTTGGCAACCGGTCGCGCCGTGAGCGATCGTCAACAGACGCAAATATTCCGCTCTCGGTGGGAATTCAGGCAATTTCCTTGGGAGCAGGCGGAAGAAGCGGCGGCGCTCACACTCTCGAAGAATGGTACGACCCTGCGGGCAGGGAACTCGGCTTGCAGCGCATCGCGTTGACCGTGCTTGGCGTTGCCGGCCTCGAACCTTAGGACATCTGCCGGGCCCGAAGCAACATTCAACAGGTGGTCACCTGATTTAAGTGTGAGAAGTGCGGTGCTAGAACTTTCAGGGCTGGCTGCGAAATTCAACTTCCTGCATTTCCCCATCCCATGCTTTTTCCGAAACCAGGTGGTAGGAGATGCGCGCGGTGCGGCCGCGAAGGCTCGCGCAAGTTGTGCCTTTCGCGGCGGCGGCCGAGCCGGCGGACTTGATCGATACTTTCTCTAGATTGTCCGCATGTAGTTTCATGGTGATCATTTGCGATTTCAGCGTGACCTGGATCTGCGGCGCGCTCGCGCAGTTTACATCCGTGATGGTGCCCACCATCGAATACACCTTTGAAGATTCGGCGAAAAGCGGAGGCGCGGGTGCGGAGGCCGGCTCTGTTTTTGGCGTGGCGGGCACGGTTGACGTCGCGCGCGGATTCGCTTCGGGTTCCGTCTTTCGTTCAATCCGCAGTCCGGAATCGGAGGTCGGCTTGGCCGGTGCATTGCCGATGGGAGTGGCTGCGGGTGCAGCGGAAGCTTGCTGCGGCGACGTCCGCGCGACGACTTCGCCCGCCTTGTCGGTTGCGGTCCGAGCGCTCGCCGATTCCTGGACACGCGCTGCCGCTTGACGCGCTTCGTCGGGATGGCTAATGCGGTCCTGAATGGCCGCCACTTGCAATTGGTAACTGGACGTCCCGGGCGCAAGCGAGGCCGCACGGCGCGCGTCGGTCAGAGCCCTAGCAAGGGTTTCGTTCCTCTGGGAATAAATCATCGCCAGGTTGTACCATGCGGGTGCAAAGTCGGGATTCAGTGCGACACTCTTTTCAAAAGCATCCGCAGCTCCGGCCGGGGCGCCTGTGTTGCCGCCTTTGGCCGTGGCCACGGCTACGAGTCCCTGGCCATAATAATTGAGCGCGTCATTCGGATCGAGTTGCACGGCGCGCTCGAAGTGCTTTTGCGCTTCATCCAGATCGTCTCTTTTCAGCAGGATGAATCCCAGGCTCTGCTCCGCCTCCGCCAGCGTGGGTTCGGTCATGAGGGCTTCTTCCAGCTTATCCTGAGCGTCCTCACTTCTTCCGCGAAGCGCCAGGAAGTCCGCCGTGCGCGCTTCTATTTCCGCCGCGGAAAGCGTCCGTGCAGGACCGCCGGAATCGCCGCCGCCCGTGACGGGAAGTTCGGCCGGGGGAGCGCTCACTTGTTTGACGAAGGCATCGAGTCTTGCTTGCAGCTGGTTCAAATCGCCGAAGGCATCGCGCGCCGCTTGCAACGAGTCCGCCCCGCCCTCCACGGAGGTGACGTAGCGGTCCATCGACTTCGTCGCCGCGAATTGTGGGTCGCTGATCAAGAAGTGTACGAGCACGCGAGACTCCGCAAAGTAAACCGACTCTTTGTTCCCCGGGCTGTAGTAGGGCGAACTGCGATCCACGTGCAGGACCAGATCGAGCGGGAGGAGCGGGCTCTCAAACAAGACGCTCAAATCCTCGGGATCGGGCCTTTCCAGACGAACGCCGCGATCCGTGAAAGTCACGCTGCCGTAAACCGTCGAATAACCTTCTTCAAGCCAGGGCGGCAGTTTGCGATAGCTGAGCTTCAGAATTTCACGCGCGTAATTCTGAAAAATTTCCATGTAGGGAAAATGACCGGAGACGTTCGCACGAATTCCGATATACGTCTTCTCTGGGCCGGAAAACATCAGTCCCGGCGGCTGCTCGCGATTCTTGTTGAATGGAAATTCGGGAGCCATGCGGGCAAAGGATTGCCCGTCCCTGGCCGCGAGGATGCGCACGGGTACACCTGTGCTGACCCGCGAATTCGGCATAGTCGCCTGGAAGACTCGGAGCAGCGTTTCAAATTCGTCCGCAATCCGGCGCGCCGTTTTTTCTCCGCCGTCGCTGGCCACGATGAAATGGGAGGTGCGAATTTCGACCCAGGGTTCGATCTTTTCCTTTTTTTCCTTCTCCGGTTTCTTGTCTTTGTCCGCGCCGCGCGCGATGGGGCATACGAGTGCCGCGAGGAGAAACGGGGCCGCCAGGATGGCCTTTGCCCAAATGGGATTACGAAGTGACGCAATCATGCTGTGTGACAACGATCTCGATCTCCATCAGTTTAGCAGACAAGCCTTCCCGCATGCGCCCGAATCATCATAGGTGCGATTCCATCGCGGACGGGCAGGTTGCCTTTGGAGCGCCAGATCAATAGACTCGAACATTCCATGAGACCTGCACCGGGAAAGATCCGCCTTCACGCGCGATTTCCACTCTCCGATCGGACCTCGCGAATCCAGTGAGCGTCCGTTTCAAAGCTCATTGCGCGCTGCTGGCCTGCTCTTTTTTCTGGGGAGTGACCTTCGTAGTGGTGAAAGACGCCCTGGAGGATATTTCCGTATTCGGCTACCTTGCGGCCCGCTTCGTATTGGGCGCCCTGCCGATGATCTGGCTCTACAGAGAGGATCTTCGCAAGCTTACGCGCGACGAATTGTGGGCGGGCGTTCAGGTTGGGCTCTTCATGTTCGGAGGCTATGCGTTTCAAACCGCGGGGATTGCCCGCACCACTCCGTCGAAGGCCGCGTTCATCACCGGATTAAGCGTCGTGCTCGTACCTGTTTTTCTTGCCGCGTTTTGGCGAAAGAAGATTGGTACGTGGGCCTGGGGAGGGGCAGCGGCCTCTTTCACGGGGCTGTATCTGCTGACGGTGCCCAAGGAGGGATTGGCCGATCTCAACCGCGGAGATTTGCTGGTGATGGGCTGCGCGGTGCTGTACGCGCTTCAAATCATATTCATTGCGCGCTTCACCGGAAAATATTCTCTGGGAGCATTGAGCTGCCTGCAGGTAATCCTAGCCGGGGTGCTTTCCACGATCGCCGTGCCTGTATTGAATGTGACAGGCGGGGAACATTTCTTTGTCCGCTTTACCTTCCAGATGGAATTTGGCGTGATTGTTACTGCGATTTTCACCACCGCGCTGGCTTATCCGCTCCTCGTGTGGGGACAACGCCATACCACTGCGACCAACACCGCGCTGATTCTCACGGCCGAGCCTGTTTTCGCCGCGATCACGTCCTTCTTCGTGCTGCATGAACGCCTTGGGGGAAGACCCCTCGCCGGAGCCGTGCTCATTTTGTCCGGAATTTGTATCGCTGAATGGAAGGGGACGCTTCCCTCTGCCGGGCCGTGAGGAAGAAAGTGGGTGTAAGAAGCGAAACCTTAACGCCAGCAGGGTTTGCGAAAGCTGGCGTTACTTGCGTTGCTTCCCATGCTCCGGCGTTTGCAGGCCCACCGCTCGCTGCGCGACGTAATTCTCCAACAATTCATAGAGTTCCTGAGCGCGGATGGGTTTCGAGAGATATCCGTCCATGCCTGCTTCGAGGCAACGTTCACGGTCGCCTTTCATCGCGTGCGCGGTCAAGGCGATAACCGGAATGCGAATCCCCATTTGTTCTTCACGTTTTCGTAACTCACCGGTTGCTTCAAAACCGTCCATTTCGGGCATCTGTACGTCCATCAAAACCAGATCGTAAGTTCCTTGATCGAGCGCGGCCAGCGCTTCATGTCCGTTTTTTACGACCTTCACGCTGTGCCCCCTTTTCTCGAGGAGCCGCGTCACAAGCTTTTGGTTCACGGCGTTATCCTCAGCTACGAGCACGCGAAGCGATGCGGAAACGTAACCGGGGTTTGCGATCATGTGCCGAGTGACCATGGGCTGTGCAGGCGATTGCTCGCGGTTATCCATAAGCTTGGAAATCACTCCGAGCAGTTCGGATCGCCGGACCGGCTTCGTTAAATAGGCGTCGATTCCCAGCCCCTCGGCCCGCGCCGCATCGCCTCTTTGCCCTGCGGAAGTCAGGAGCATGATCTTTGCGGTGGAAATCTCCGGCCTTTCGCGGACGCGCTCGACAAACCCAAAGCCGTCCATGTGAGGCATCAGAACGTCGCAGATGATCAGCCCGTATTGTTCTCCCGCGGCGGAGGCTGCGAGGAGTTCCGCAATCGCTTGGTCGCCGCTCTGGACCGAAGTAGGGATTATTCCGCGCCTTTTCACCATCCCTTCCAGGATTCTGCGGTTCGCGCGGTTGTCATCTACGATCAGGACTTTCAGGCCATGCAGGAGATCAGAAGGCCCCCCGGAGGCTGTCACCAAAGGTTTCTCAGCCGGGACGAGGGGCAGGGTGAAATGAAATTTCGTACCTTCGCCGGGCTTGCTTTCCACCCACATGTTTCCGGCCATCAACCGGACCAGGCGAATCGAAATGGTTAGGCCCAGACCCGTACCGCCGTATTTGCGGGTGGTGGAAGTATCGGCCTGTGTGAAAGGATCGAAGATTGATTTCTGCTTCTCTGCGGGAATTCCGACTCCGGTATCGCAGACGGCGAAATGGAGCATGGGGGCTGCGCCCTCTTCCCTGATTACGCCGACTTTCAGAACAACATCCCCTTCCTCGGTGAATTTGATGGCGTTGCCGATGAGATTGACGACTATCTGCCGCAATCGCGTCGAATCCCCTCGAATGGCTTCGGGCACTTCCGGGGAGATTTCGCAACGCAGGTCAAGTCCTTTTTCTTCCGCGCGGAAAGACAACGTCTTTATTGTCATTTCCGTCGTTTCGCGAAGGTCGAAATCGATCATCTCGAAGTCGATCTTGCCGGCTTCGATCTTGGAGAAATCCAGGATGTCGTTGATCACCGTGAGCAGGGAATCGGCCGAGAGCTTTACGGTTTCGAGGTACTCCTGCTGCTCGGAGGTCAAATCGGTTCCCAGAAGGAGATCGGTCATGCCGACGACGCCATTGAGCGGCGTTCGGATCTCGTGGCTCATATTTGCCAGGAATTCACTCTTGGAGCGGTTCGCCGACTCAGCCATTTCTTTTGCTACCCGGAGCTCCGCTTCCGCGTATTTCCGGCGCGAAATGTCCACCGCGACGGTTCCGACCAGCAACTCCCCGCTTGGCTCTTCAATGGGAAATCTGAAAGCCAGCCAATGATGGAGGACTCCATCCGGTGTAGGGATCACTTCTTCGGTCTGTATCAGTCGTTTTGTGGAAAGGACCTCTTCGTCATGAACGCGAATTCTCCTCGCGTTTTCTTCCGGAATCCAGTCGGCGAGTGTTTTTCCTTGTACGTCCTCGATTTTGATTTTGTAGATCCTCTCCATTGGTTCGTTAATGTAGAGAATTCGGCCCATCGCATCCTTGATCAATGCGACTGCCGGTATGTTGTTCATAAAAGCCCGGTAACGTTCTTCGGTCTGCTGCCGTTGCCTCTGGGAGAGTTGCAGGGATTCCAGCATGCGATTGATGGCGTCTCCCAAATGAGAGAGTTCGTCGCTCCCGGGGCAATACACGTGCGCCGATGCGTCACCAGTGCTGGCGATCGCGGCAACGCAGGTGCTTAACGCACTCAGCCTGGACACCACGGACTTTTCCAGGAGCAGTACGATCACGATTGCAAATACCAGCCCCGCGATCCCTAACGAAACGACAAAGTACAACTGGCTGGCCTGGCCCCGGCGGTACATTCGCCGGGGCATTTCCGCTTGCAGAATCAATGCCGGTTTTCCGTAGATGTCGTAGATCAATGCATAGCCGCCCAAAACGGAGTCACTAATCGGGCGGACGTAAATGTCCCCGTCCTTGAACAAGTGCTCGCGGGCGTCCGACAAACCGTGAGGCAATTTCTCTCCATCGACCCCGTGAACAGAGAGGGGAATGTTGGTGGTTTTTTCCAATGCTGTTAGGTCGCCCGCGCTTTCAAGGTAGCGCGCGGAGAGCATGAAACCCCGTGCGGAGCTTTCCGTATTGGGCATGATGACCGGGCGACAGACCACCAGGAGAGCGCCTTCAGGAAGGATCAGTACTCCGTTTGTCTTACCAGTTACCGCTGCGGACTGAATGAGCGCATCTTCCATAGAAATATGCGCCTTCAGGCTTTCGGGGATAGCGATCACTTGCTTCGTCGCGAGGTCGTAACCTCTGGAGGCGATGATATGGCCAGAGGTGTCAATCAGGAGTACGAAGTTGAGGCGCCGCGTCTGCGTCGTGCCCGTGGCATCTCTTCCCATTAGCCAATGGAGTAGTCCGGGAGTCTGAGCTGACATGCCCTCATAGGTCTCCTCGATTGACGCACGGTCGTAGGTAAACCGATCCATTGCGGCGAGGTCCTGGTCGAGAGCGTTAAGCACGCGCTTCACGTTCTCTTGAGCGTAGGTTTGTTCGAGCTTGATGAAACCGCCCAGAAGGAACGATCGAGAAGCTGCGTACAACACAACGACGAGCCCTAGGCACGTGATGGCAATGATGAGCAGGGTTTTTCGGCGAACTGTCATCAGAAACACCCCTGAGTTCCAGCCGCCAGAAAACTGATACCGCCGAAACGCAGGCTTCCGGATCTAGTCGCAACCACGTGCCCATCCCAGTGGGGAACTGCATTCACTAAGTTGCTGTGTCGCTTTAGCTTGCAGTCACGAAGAAAAGAATGCGAGAAATCGCGGAGGGGCCGCTGTTCCAGAAGGGGAGAGTTGGCCCTGAATGGGACAACAATTCATCGTCATTCCGGGCTGACTGCGCCGGAAGAAATAAGCGCGCTCTGGAGAGGGTTGTGTCTATTTCTGGGCGGCGAATTTCGCGTCTACGGGAGAGTACATCGTCGCACCCGGGTGATACGATTTTTCGTATTCGGCGATCTTGGCTTCGTACTTGAGAGTGAGCCCAATTTCGTCGAGCCCCTCCAGCAAGATGTGCTTACGGAATTCATCAATCTCGAAGCGGCAGCTCAAGCCCTTCGCATCGGTGACGGTTTGGACGGGCAAATCGACAGTCAGGGAATACCCCTCTTGATTTTCCGCGCGCCGGAAAAGTTCATCGATCTGCGTTTCCGGAAGAGTCACTGGAAGAATTCCGTTCATGAAGCAATTGCTGTAGAAAATATCGGCGTAGCCCGGTGCGATCAACACTCGAAAGCCGTAGTCGGCGAGGGCCCACGGGGCATGCTCGCGGCTTGAACCGCTGCCGAACCCCGCGCGCGCGAGCAGGACGGATGCGCCCTTGTATCGCGGCCAGTTCAGGACGAAATCCGGATTGGGTTTCTCGCCCGGGAGGTAGCGCCAATCATAGAACAAGACCTTGCCGTATCCCTGCCTGGTCTGGAGCTTTAGGAATTGCTTTGGCACCATCTGATCGGTGTCGACGTTTACTCGGTCCAGGGGAACCACTAATCCAGTATGTTTGGAAAAAGGCTGCATCATATTCTCCGGCTCGCCCAATATGAAACTGAGTCTGAAACCTTACTCCTGCGCTTCCACGTTCCAATCGCGTACGTCCACAAAATGGCCTGCAATCGCCGCTGCCGCAGCCATGATCGGGCTGACCAGGTGCGTCCGGCTGTCCTTGCCCTGGCGGCCTTCGAAATTACGATTCGAAGTGCTCGCGGCCCGTTCCCCGGGAAGCAGCACGTCTGGATTCATGGCGATACACATGCTGCATCCCGCATCGCGCCATTCGAATCCGGCATCTTTGAAAATTTTGTCGAGCCCCTCGGCCTCCGCTTTCTGTTTGACGACCATCGAGCCCGGCACGACCAGCGCCCCCTTGAGGTCCTTAGAAATATGCTTGCCGGCAACCACGCGAGCGGCAGCGCGCAGATCGTGCAAACGCGAATTTGTGCAGGACCCGATGAACACGCGGTCCACGGGAACGTCCACGAGCGCTGTGCCGGGTTTGAGGCCCATGTAAGTCAACGCGCGCGCAACCGCCTTCTGGTCGTCCGGATCGCGGAACGATCCTGGATCGGGTACCCGATCCGTGACCCCTGTGACCATTCCCGGGTTTGTCCCCCAGGTGACTTGCGGCGCGAGCGCCGAGGCATCGAGTTCGACCGTGGCGTCAAATTTCGCTCCAGGATCGGAGGGGAGCGCTTTCCAGGCTTGCACGGCTTCTTGAAACTCTTTTCCGCGCGGCACGTAAGGACGTCCCTCCATGTAGGCAAACGTGGTGTCGTCTGGCGCGATCATTCCGGCCCGGGCGCCGGCTTCGATGGACATGTTGCAAACGGTCATGCGGCCGTCCATGGACAGGGCGCGAATCGCTTCGCCCGCATACTCGATCACATGCCCCGTGCCACCCCCAATGCCAATCTTGCCGATGATGGCGAGGATGATGTCCTTGGCGGATACGCCTTTGTTGCGTTTTCCATTGACGACGATGTGCATGGTCTTCGATTCATATTGCTGCATGCACTGCGTGGCCAGCACATGTTCCACCTCGCTCGTGCCGATGCCGAAAGCCAGGGTGCCGAATGCGCCGTGCGTGGAGGTGTGGCTGTCACCGCAAACGATTGTCTGGCCGGGTTGCGTCAGACCCAGTTCCGGGCCGATCACGTGCACGATGCCCTGGTTGTGGCTGAACATGTCGAACAGCGTGATGCTGGCCTCCCGACAATTGCGTTCCAGGGCGTCAAACTGCCCCCCCGCGGCGGCATCCAATATCGGGAGATTTCGGTTCTTGGTTGGGACTGAGTGGTCCATGACGGCGAAGGTCAAGTCAGGGCGGCGCACCTTTCGGCCGGCGGCCTTCAGGCCGGCAAAGGCCTGCGGAGAAGTCACCTCATGGACGAGGTGACGGTCGATGTAAATCAGCGATGGTTCCCCGGGCGCCTCGCGAACGAGGTGAGACTCCCAAATTTTCCGGTACATCGTACGCGGGTTCATATTTGTGCATCCTAATTTAGCAGGCCTTGGCGAGGCATGCAGGAATATTCGGTCGCATTCGTCAGGAACGCGGGAAATTTACTACGTCCTTCCGAGGCGCGCCGCAGAAGCATGCGATGTTGCCGGTCATCACGCTCTCGCCTCCGTCCATTTGACCCCGGACGGGCGTGCAGATCAAATTTATAATGATTGTGAGAGCCATAAAGTCTGGTTATATAGAGAAATTGCACTCTTGATTTCAGATGCGCTGCAAGGCGCGGTTGCGCGCTGGAAACCGCCGCGCATATCCGAGGATGCGCGGAGCGATAGTGTGAGTGGTATAATCTGATGCGAATCGATCGGGACGAATAGCAGAAGGTGATCGGCTTAAGGAGTGAAGATTATGGGCATGCAGCTTCGGGAAGTTGCCGTTTGGGCGCGCAATCGAAAAATATTGGCTACGCTGCTGGTGACGTTGACGCTGGCCATCGGCATGTTGATTGGCACCGTGATTTCCGGCCATGTCGGGGCGGCGCATCCCGCTGCAGCCGTGGGCGGAACGCCGCTGGCTATTCCCGATCCCGTGCAGCTGTCGAGCGCCTTTGCCAGCATCGTGAAACAGGTGCAGCCGGCGGTCGTAAACATTTCTACCACGCAGGTGATTGAACAGCACGGCCGTGGACGAGGAGCGCCAGGGCAGCGCAATCGCGGCGGTGAGTTGGGTCCGCCGGATGACCAGGATCAAGATCAACAGCCGTTCCAGGACTTTTTCAATCGCTTCTTCGATTTTCCGGATCGTGGTCCAACCGCCGAGCGGAGCCTCGGTTCTGGCGTGATCGTCGATAAGAAAGGTTTTATCCTGACGAACAATCACGTTGTGGATCAGGCCACCAAGATTCAAGTGGTATTTGACGGTGACTCGACGCCTTACACAGCCAAAGTGGTTGGAATTGATGAAGAGACCGATCTTGCGGTGATAAAGATCGAAGTGGGACACGACCTCCCCTATGCGAAGCTTGGCAATTCCGATGGCGTACAAGTGGGTGACTGGGCTCTTGCCATCGGCAATCCATTTGGGTTCCTGCAAGGCAGCGTCACCGCGGGCATCATCAGCGCCAAGGATCGCGGCAACGTGGGCCAGCAGTTTCAAAGATTCCTTCAGACTGACGCGGCGATCAATCCGGGAAATTCCGGCGGGCCGCTCGTCAATATGGCCGGGCAGGTGATCGGCATCAACACCGCTATCATCACCGGCGGACACGGCAACGAGGGCGTGGGATTTGCTCTCCCCTCCAACACCGCAATCGGCGTTTACAACCAGATCATCAGCAACGGCAAAGTGACTCGCGGCTCGATTGGTGTGAGCTTCACGGAAACGCAAGGTAGCAATCCGATCGTATTGAAGGAACTTGGCGCGACGTATGGAATCGTCTTGCAGCGTGTTGAAGCAGGCAGCCCGGCTGAAAAAGCGGGTCTGCAGTCGGGCGACGTCATTACCAGCGTGAACGGGAAGCCGGTTCACACCGGAAACGACCTCGTGAATCCGATTGCCCAAACGCCCGTAGGCAATTCCGTCCGCGTCACCTACATTCGCGACAAAAAGGAACATGAAGCCTCCATCACGGTAGCGGACCGCACCAAGATTTTCCCCGACCGCACGGTGAATGGCGGCAACAATGATAACGGGCCTACGCCGGCAGAGTTCGGCCTGCGCCTGGAAGACCTCGGAACCGACCGCGCACGCCGCGCCGGATACGAGAACATGAAGGGCGCGCTGGTTACGGAAGTCGATCCGGCGAGCTTTGCCGAAGATATTGGCTTTGCCCGCGGCGACGTCATCACGGAGGTCAACCACACGGCGGTGAATTCCGTGGCTGAATATCGCCGAGCGGTTTCGGGCTTGAAAGCCGGACAAGACGTCTTGTTCAAGGTTCAGCGGCGATCGGGCAGCGACCAGTTCGACACGGTTTACTTGGCCGGCGTCGTTCCGACTCCTGAGCAGTAACTGGACCCAATTGGCGAATGATGATTCAACGATGACCAACCGATGACCAAACGAAACCTGTTGTCCATCTTCGGGGCCGCGCTCCTCATGAGCGCGGCCCCCGTTGTGTCCGGAGCAGCGCGTCAGGGCGCGGCGCAGGCCTCTTCCACTTCCTCTTCCACTGCCTCTACGGCCAAGAAGAAAAAGCGCACCTCCTCAAAATCAAAGAGAAAATCCAGGGTCAAGGCGCAGGCCGCCCCCACTACCGACCGCATCAAGGAAATTCAGACCGCCCTCCAAAAAGACGGTTCCTACGAAGGCGAGCCGACAGGGAAGTGGGACGCCGCAACCATGGAAGCGATGAAAAAGTATCAGGACAAAATCGGAGTCGCTCCGACTGGCAAAATCGACGCGGTGTCGCTCAACAAACTCGGATTGGGCTCCGAAACCGCGGGTAAGGGCGCCCCGGTGCCCGCCGCGTCTTCTTCCATCGAGCCTGCAGATCCTCCCGCTAAGCAGTAACAAGCCGCGCAAGATATTCTGAGACTTTCCAATAGCTAGAGGAATACGATAGTGTGTCCACCTAGACCTGGCAGCGTCCAGTGAGCCCCCCTCGAGGAAGGTCTGCGTCAACTTCCGGGTGGGCGACAATCCGCCCAAAAATGTGCTGAATCCACTGCATAGCCATGGCACAAGATCGCGGTCCCCAAGATGAGCGGCAGAAGAAGACCAGGCACCCATCTTGGTCTGAATGGGACGAATGGCTCGAGCTCGTCAGTCAAGGAGAGTGGAGCAAGGTCAGAAGTCATAGCCTCGAGTCGGACCGGAACCGGACTCGCATGGGATAGTGATCACAATCACAGACAAGTGAGTTCTCACGATCGATGTTAACGTCTCTAAGTTATATTCGTTATATTATCAATTTATAAAAGCAAGCGTAAAGCTGGTCATGAACGACCCGTGGAAGTAACCTGAGTTCTGGGTGCGGAGTCAGCCAGAGCGTGGCCCATTGTCTATATGAAGAATGAAGGGAGGACCTACACGCCATGTCCACCTTTGAATATGTTCCGAAACCGGAAAAGGGGAAAGATGACCCCCCAGCGCCAGTTCCACTTCGAGCAGTGCTAGAGGCGGAGCAAACAGAAATCGGGAAAATCCGGCAGAGGCGCAAGTACTTGGCAGGAACGTTTCCCGCGGGCGACAGACGCCCCCCGGCGCGCGCGACGGCCGCACCCATCCGAATGGCGCCGACGGACGCAGATGAACCGAAATGGCAGACGCGCGACAAAGAGTGGGTGGAAGTGATTAGAAAAGCGCACGAAGCAAATCTGGTAGGGCTGGCATTTTCCGGAGGTGGGATCCGTAGCGCGACGTTCAACCTGGGGGTCCTCCAGGCTCTGGCCGATTTGAAACTCCTCTACCGCGTTGACTACCTCTCGACGGTGTCGGGAGGTGGATACATCGGAGGATGGCTCGCTGCGTTGACGAAGCGGTTGAAAAGTTTTGCCAAAGTACAAGAACGTCTGCGTACGAACCGTGTCCACCAAGATGAGGACAATGAGCCGACTGAGATCCGATTCTTGCGAGTGTTTAGCAATTATTTGACCCCCAAGCTCGGAATCTTCAGCGGTGACACTTGGGCAATAGTGGCGATTTATTTGCGGAACCTGTTGCTGAACCTGACGGTTGTGCTCGCAGTCTTGGCGACACTGTTGCTCGCACTGCGGACGTTGCAGGCGTTGTGCGTTGCCATCGCAGGATCGAAGGCCCTTGAAATTGATAAAGCATTGATCATCACAGCAGGAGCTCTCTTGCTGGTTGCATTTTGGGTGATTGGGAAGAACATGGCGTACCTGGATTGGCAAGATGGCAAGGTGGGGCCGAAATTAACCGAGCAGGGGCGGGTTTTGGTGTTAGTGGGCCTGCCCCTTTTTCTGGCGGCCGCTGCACTGGCGGCGTGGTGGCACGCGACGAGGTTTAATTCACTCTGGAAAGCGGTATGCGTGGGAGCTGCTGCCTATGGCTTGATCTCGCTTATAGCGAGTCTGGCAGAGCTTCTGCACAGGAGAACTGCTGCGAAGATTGCCAATACGAAAGAAGAAACTTCGCAGAGGCCGATAACGGCCGGAACAGCGCCGAGAAAGGTAGCCCTGAATGCCGGCCAATCCTTGTGGACTCTAATCGCAGCAGTTGGTGCCGGAGCGCTGGCCGGGTCACTCTACGCACTTGTTTCGAATAAGCTCATTCATCAAGGTACATGGGAAGCGACGGAAGCACTGACAGCTGGGGTGCCGTTGGTGGTGGGAATTTTCCTGCTAACAGGAGTGCTGCAAATCGGTTTGATGGGAACTGCATTTCCCGAAGCAAAGCGAGAGTGGTGAGGACGACTGGGTGGCTGGCTGCTGCTTTGGGCGCTGATATGGATCGTGATCTTTTGGGTCTCGCTGTATTTCCCGGGTTTTATTCAAAACAATACGCTAGTGAAGGCGGCATGGAAGGCGCTCGCGGCAAAGTATCTGACCCCAGCGTGGATCTTGACGACCCTCATGGGCGTGCTGGCGGGGAAGTCGGCCGCGTCCGGTAGACCAGGAAGACAGACGTGGCAGGACGCGTTTGCTAAGGTCGGACCCTACGTGTTCATTGCAGGACTCCTTTGCTGGTTGTCGTGGGGAATTAACCGGGTTCTAGGTGACAACACCTCCCCAATCTGGCGACCATGCGCGGCACTAGCCGTATGCGCCGGGGTGGCGGTGGTAATGGCTTGGCGGGTGGATATCAACCTGTTTTCGATGCATTTATTTTACCGGAACCGACTGGTCAGATGCTACCTGGGCGCGTCAAACGAGGGGCGATCTCCCAACCGATTCACAGGTTTTGACCCAAACGATGACATCCCTTTGAAGGAACTCCGAGTGGATGCAGGGTACGACGGACCGTACCCTATTCTGAATGCGTCCTTGAATTTGGTGAAAGGCAAGGATTTGGCCTGGCAGGAGAGGAAGGCGGAATCATTTGTGATGACGCCGAGATATTGTGGGTATGACGTGTGGTTGGAAGAGCAGGACAGCCCGATGGTCAGCGGCGAGAGGACACGGACTGACGAAGTGGCTAGGAATTCCGAGGAGGTTCAGAACAAGGCTCAAGGAGGGCCGCGCCGATATGGGTACTGTAAGACGGAGGACTATGCATTTCCGTCTCCACCCTGGGTTGGCCCAAAACTGGGGCTTGCCATGGGGGTATCGGGAGCGGCGGCCAGCCCGAACATGGGCTTCCACAGCTCGCCGCCTGTAGCCTTCCTGATGACAGTGTTCAATGTTCGGCTTGGGCAATGGTTGGGAAATCCGCGGCACAGCAAGACGTCGGGGCGACCAACGCCGCGTTTTGGCCTGCCATACCTCGTGAACGAGCTTCTAGGAGGAACAGACGACGAAGCAAGATACGTTTATTTGTCGGATGGCGGACATTTCGACAATCTGGGCCTCTACGAACTTGTGAAGCGGCGGTGCGGGCTGATCGTCGTCTGCGATGCCGAGGAGGACAAGGACTACCAGTTCGCGGGGCTCGGAAATGCGATCCGGAAATGCCGGACGGACATGGGGATCGACATTGAATTGGATGTCAGTGAGGTCACCCCCAAGAAGGCGGACGGGTCAAGCAGGAAACACTGCGCGATTGGAAAGATTCACTACGAATATGCGGACGCTAATGCGCCAATGGGAACGATAATCTATTTCAAGGCGTCGCTAACGGGCGATGAGCCCAGCGATGTCAAGAATTACAAAAAGACGAAAACGCATGCCTCATTCCCGCACGAATCCACAATTGACCAGTGGTTTTCAGAGTCGCAATTTGAGAGCTACCGCGAACTCGGCTACCACGAGGTGATTTCGTCAACTAAAGGCGCATTGTCTGTAGGCACACAGCCTGCCGCAGCCGATTGGTGGTCTGCCGCAGGCGCGGCTATGCGTGAAGTGTTGGGTGGGCTGGAGGGTGGTGCTCCGCACCATGAGAATGCGGCCTCCGAAGGACTGCCTATGGAAGAGCAGTTGCGCGAAATCTGCGATAAGTTCGGATTCGACACCTCGGCTATGAACGCTGCGTCCGAGTCTTAGGTCGACGGCTATGGCGCACTCGGAAGTAGTGCCAGGCGCCAGCCCAAACGGCCCTCTGCGAATATATGGCTGCAAATCAGAGAGGCCTGGGCTGCACTCATCACAAATCGCTCACAATTCATTCGGCTTGTTTGACGGCCTCCTGACCCTCTGCTACATTGAAATGCCACGCGGGAAATTTTCCGTCGCGATTCTGTTTGCGCGATTTGCCAACCTCATCCTAAAAAGCCTCAATCGACCGCAGGAGGCGACATGACGACCAGCGCTGTTTCGAGAAGCCACAAAAACTTTATTAATGGGGAGTGGGTGGCGGCGCGTCGCGGGAGCACGTTTGAGAACCGCAATCCGGCCAACACGGGCGAGCTGGTGGGAATTTTTCCGTCATCGACGCACGAAGATGTGAATGATGCGGTGGACGCCGCGAAGGCCGCCTTCAAGCATTGGCGTTTGTTTCCCGCGCCGCGGCGGGCGGAAATCTTGTATCGCGCCGCCGAGACGCTCGTGAAACGCAAAGAAGATCTGGCCCGCGACATGACGCGCGAAATGGGCAAGCCACTTTCAGAAACGCGCGGCGACGTGCAGGAAGCAATCGACATGACGTATTACATGGCCGGGGAAGGGCGCAGGCTCTTCGGCCAGACGGTCCCGTCGGAGCTTCCCAATAAATTTGCGATGTCTGTGCGCGATCCGCTCGGCGTTGTTGGAATGATTACTCCTTGGAATTTTCCGATGGCCATTCCATCTTGGAAAATCATGCCTGCGCTGATTTGCGGAAATACCGTGGTCATCAAGCCGGCCGAGGATACACCGCTCTCCACCTACAATTTGGTCCAGATTCTGATTGAATCAGGCTTACCTGCAGGGGTCCTGAATATTGTGACGGGAATGGGGCCGGAAGCTGGAGCGCCGCTCGTTACGCATCCTGGCGTGGCAGCGGTGAGTTTCACGGGATCGACGGACACGGGGCGCATTGTGAGCCAGGCGTGCGCGCCTCTGTTCAAGCCATGCCACCTCGAGATGGGCGGCAAAAACATTATGATCGTCATGGACGACGCCAATCTGGAACTCGCCGTCGAAGGCGCGGTGTGGGGCGGCTTTGGAACAAGCGGACAGCGCTGCACGGCTGCCAGCCGCGTTGCGGTGCACACAAAAATTTACAGGGAATTTCTCGATCGGTTCGCGGCTCGGACCAGGGCGCTCAAGCTGGGCGATGGACTCGATCCGGATACCGATGTCGGGCCGGTGGTAAATGAAACGCAACTGCTCACGATCATGAAGTACGTGGAGACTGGAAAAAGCGAGGGCGCGCGTTTGATTCTCGGCGGACACCGCGCGCAATCGGGCGATTTGGCCCGCGGGTGGTTTCACGAACCTACGATTTTTGCGGACGCGCATCCGAAGATGACCATCGCGCAAGAGGAAATCTTCGGCCCGGTCGTGGCCATGATTCCATTTTCCTCGATGGAAGAAGCGATTGGGATCGCCAACAACGTGAAATACGGACTCTCCGCTTCCATCTACACGCGCGATGTGAATCAAGCGTACCGCGCGATGCGCGATCTCGAAACCGGGATCGTCTACGTGAACGCGCCGACCATCGGGGCGGAAATTCAGCTGCCGTTCGGAGGAACAAAAGGGACCGGCAATGGTCATCGGGAAGCTGGAACGGCGGCGATCGATTTTTATTCGGAATGGAAGACGCTCTACGTGGATTATTCCGATCGCTTGCAACGTGCGCAAATTGATACCGCGTAGCGCCCATTGCCCACGACGGGATGTCCGTCCAATGTTGCGGACGGTCGCTACGAAGACCTGATTGTCCCGCCCGGCACAACACACGCTTGTCCAATTTGACGGCGACGGCCGCAGCGCATAAAATCAATGCAGCAGGGGAAGTACCACGTGAGCCGTGTAGCCAATGTCCGACCCAGCGCCAAATAGCGAACGAAACCGGCAGATTTTATCTGCCATCGTCCGCGCTTATATTGAAACCGGAGAGCCCGTTTCTTCGCGTTCCATTTCGCGGAGGCACGTGGAATCGCTGAGTCCCGCGACGATTCGGAACGTGATGTCCGATCTGGAAGAGCAAGGCTTTTTGTATCAGCCACATACATCGGCCGGCCGGGTTCCGACGGCGACGGCGTACCGGTTTTTTGCCCAGCAGATTGTCTCGCGAGCCACCCTGAGCCCGGAAGATGAGGACAGGATTCGCGGTGAGTTCGCAGCCGCGTCTTCGGGAGAGGAAATCGCCGAGCGCGCCGGGCATGTGCTCGCGGAAATCTCGAAGGGGCTTGGCATTGTCGTTTCGCCTCCCATCTCGAAGACCGTGCTGGAGCACATTCGTTTCGTTCTGCTGCCAGATGGACGTATTGTCGTCGTTCTTGTTTCGACGGGCGGAAATACGCGCGACAAGGTGATTCGGCCCGAGCAGGCATTCAACCAGCAGGACCTTGACCGGACTGCGGTATATTTGAATCACCATTACACGGGATTCTTGCTCGAAGCCATCCGCGCGGACCTTCTCACACGGCTGGCCAAGGAAGAGGAACAATACGCTTTGCTGGCGCGCAACGCGCTGGTCCTGTGCGATCCGGGGATGCTCGGGCAGGGCTCGGCGCAGCGAGTTTACATTGAAGGTGCGGCGCAAATGGCGGCGGCGCCGGAATTCAATGATCAGACGCAATTGGCGCACGTCCTCGCGGCGATTGAGGAAAAGCACAGGATCATCGCGCTGCTGGCAAAATGCATCGATACGCCGGACCCTGTGCACGTGCAGATTGGCGTCAAGGGAATTGACCGCGCGGGTGAACATCTGGCTTTGATCAGCGCGCCATATTCGTTCCAGGACCAATCGCAGGGAACGGTGGGCGTTCTCGGCCCCATGCGTATGCACTATGAACGCGCGATTACGGCCGTGGCGTTTGTCGCGCGCGCCTTCAGCGAAACATTGGATCGGAGTTAGGTAACTTGGCGGAAGCAAAACGTGAGGAAGAAAAAGTGATCCCCATCGATGGCGTTCGCGGCGAGCGGGAGGCTAATTCGTCGCAAGCTTCGGCAGACGCCTCGTCCGCCGATCCTCCGGCAGCCGGGGAGACTTCCCTGGCCGCGGAACTTCAGAAGCTCAAGGCTGAGAAGGAAGAGCTTTTGCAAACGATGATCCGGCGCCAGGCCGATTTCGAGAATTTCCGTAAAAGGACCGAGCGCGATCGTCATGAAGAAGGCCGCCGCGGCGTCGAGCGGCTGATCCTCGACCTGATTCCGGTGCTGGATGCATTCGATCGCGCGCTTCAGGCGCACGAGGATCCGGGCTACGAGGAATATCGCAAGGGCGTCACGCTGATTCGCAAGCAGCTCTGGGATTCCATCGCGAAGCACGGCGTGCAGCGCATTGAGGCGGCAGGGAAGATCTTCGACCCGCATCAACATCAGGCGATTGAGCGGCTGGAATCTGAGGAGTATCCGGACGGCTTCATTGTCGCGGTTTTCCAGGACGGGTACACGTTTCACGGGCGCGTTCTGCGGCCCGCGATTGTGCGCGTCGCGGTACATTCCGGAGAAGGCGAGAACTCCACCACAAATGAAAATTAGGCCAATCTGGCGGTCCAGCCGATGAGCGAAAAACGTGATTGCTACGAAATCCTCGGAGTCACGAAAAGCGCCGGCGCGGATGA
>Ga0187803_10000322_pt1 | contig 19675 bp, 13 predicted proteins | sample NC_wetland_sal_i_2_FD_132425 | JGI IMG/M metagenome (GOLD analysis project Ga0187803, IMG submission 132425) | Wetland sediment microbial communities from Neuse River Estuary, North Carolina, USA - Control_3 | ecosystem: Environmental > Aquatic > Freshwater > Wetlands > Sediment | place: USA...
AACTTGGGTAATCCCACCGTAACAAGTAACGCGTAATCTTTCGCAAGATCTGCGCACGCCGTAGCGTCAGATCTGTGGGAGCCATGATCTCGTGGAAAGCGTTGGGTGCTGCTTTGCTCTTTGCCGGTTTGCTGGGCGCCATCAAATATCTATTCGACCTGATCGAGAAGAACAAATGGCCGAAGGGTTGACGCTAAAAGTACCGCCCCCATTTGCACCCCACTGCTGCCCTGCCGGCTAGTGCCTGCCCGGGAGGTGAGGAGCATACGGTCGCAAGGGCCGCCGTCCGTCCCCCGCCATGGAGCTAGACTTCAGAAGGGTGCAATGCGCCGGGCCACTGTGATATTTTGTCCGCACCCGGGGAAGGAGCAGGAAGCCATGGGGTATTCCGAGGAGGGCCTCACGAAGCCGGGGGTCACTCAACTGCTCAAGGCCTGGGGGCAGGGGGATGAGGCGGCGCTGGAGCAGCTAGCTCCTCTGGTCGAACACGAACTGCACAGCTTGGCGCGCAAATACATGCGCCGGGAACGGCCTGGCCAGACTCTGCAAACCACTGCGCTGGTGAACGAGGTCTACCTCCGCCTCATCGACACCCAGCAAGTGACTTGGCAGAACCGCGCCCATTTTTTTGCGGTCTCGGCACGGATCATGCGGCGTATCCTCACCGATTTTGCCCGCTCTCGACACTACCAGAAAAGAGGCGGAGGAGCGGTCCATGTATCGTGGGACGAGGCTCTCGCGGTATCTCGGGAGCCGGACGCGGACATCGTGGCTCTCGACGACGCGCTGAACGAATTGGCTTTGCTGGATCCAAGAAAAGCCCAAGTCGTGGAATTGCGATTTTTTGGCGGCCTGAGCGTCGAGGAAACGGCCGAGGTCCTGAAGATTTCTCAACAAACTGTCCTGCGAGATTGGAAGTTTGCGAAATCCTGGCTGATGCGCGCCCTTAGCGAACAAAGAGCCCCATGAATGAGCGCCTTCAGGAAATCGAGCGCTTGTATCACGCTGCGCTGGAACACGATGAGGCCGAGCGGGGATCGTTTCTCGACGAAGCCTGTGCCGGGGACGAAGCCCTGCGGCGAGAAGTGGACTCACTCCTCGCATATAGCGAGCGTTCCGGAACCTTTATCGAGTCTCCGGCGTTAGAAACAGTAGCCAGAGCGTTAGCGCACGAGCAAAGCGAAGATCAGGCGATCCAGGCGGATGCCGAGGTAGATCGCTATCCGCCGGGAAGCAGGATTTCCCACTATGAGGTGGTTTCACACCTGGCGACGGGTGGGATGGGTGTTGTGTACAAGGCCAAAGACACCCGCCTGGGGCGCATCGTCGCATTGAAATTCCTGCCCGAACATTTTGCCTACGATTCTCATGCGCTGAGCAGGTTCGACCGCGAAGGCCGGACGGCCAGTTCGCTGAACCATCCCAACATCTGCACCATCTACGAAGTGGGAGAGCACGAGGGGCACCCCTTCATGGTCATGGAGTACCTGGACGGGCAGACGCTCCAGGAATTGATTTCCGGCCGGCCACTGGACAGCGATAAACTCCTGCAACTCGCGGTTGAAATCGCAGACGCGCTGGAGGCGGCGCATGCCGAAGGCATCATTCATCGCGACATCAAGCCGGCAAACATCTTTGTCACTCAGAGGGGGCACGCCAAGATATTGGATTTCGGCGTGGCCAAGCTGCAGGTCCGAACCGGCGCTGAATCAGCTTCGCTGGCAGCGCGCGAAGGAGCGCCGCGGCATGGATTAGCGGGACCGCTCTCCTTAAATGCAGAAGAACGCGACCCGAGCCTTACCGGTGCTGGATTGGCAATCGGAACCGCTTCCTATATGTCGCCGGAGCAAGCGCGCCGGGAAGACCTCGACGCCCGCACCGACTTGTTCAGTTTTGGGGTGGTCCTGTACGAAATGGCAACCGGCCAGCAAGCGTTCAGCGGCAGCACCACAGCGGTAGTTTTCCACTCGCTTTTAGCGGAGCAGCCCAAGCCTCCGCTGGAGTTGAATCCGTCGCTGCCTCACGACCTGGACCGGATCATTAGTAAAGCGCTGGAGAAGGACCGTGCAGCGCGATACCAATCGGCTGCTGAGATTTTGGCGGATTTAGCTGCAGTCAGGGCTGGTGAGCGCGTGGGCGCAAGGCGGATGAAGCCCGTGCGTTTGTTGGTGCTGGCGGCAAGTGTGATCGCCTTCCTGCTAGCGGGGTTTTATTTTTATCGTCACCGGCTGCCGTTGTACCGACTGACCGAGAAGGACACCGTCCTGCTGGCCGATTTCACAAACAACACCGGGGATGGTGTGTGGGATGAGACTCTAAAAGAGTGGTTACGAGTCGAATTAGATCAGTCGCCCTATCTCAATATCATGTCCGATGAGAATGAAGCCAAACTGCTCCGTTACGCGGGCCGCTCCCCCAACGAGCCAGTAACACCAGAACTGGCCCGTGATCTGTGCCAGCGCGCGGGCAGCAAGGCGATGCTGCTGGGGAGCATTTCCAGTATTGGCAGTCATTACGTCATTGAGCTTAAGGCCATGAATTGTCAGAATGACGAGCCGCTGGCGGAAGAGCAGAAGGAGGCCAACAGCCGGGAGGAAGTATTAACGAAGCTTCATGATGCTGGGGTCAGCATGCGGAATAAGCTCGGCGAATCACTGGCTTCGATCCAGAAATATGACATGCCCGTAGAACAAGCGACGACGCCATCGCTTGAAGCGTTCCAAGCCTATAGCGCGGCCTTAAGAACTAAACAGTCCCGAGGTGACAACGAAGCTCTTCCATTGCTCAAGCGCGCCGTCGCCTTGGATCCAAATTTCGCCATGGCGCACGCCGTTTTGGGAATGGTCTATTCGAACCTTGATGACCCCGCCTTGGGTGCGGAGCAAACCAGAAAAGCTTACGCGCTCCGGGAGCGAGTGACAGAACGGGAAAAATTCTATGTTGATTCCTCCTACTACAACATGGCTACGGGGGAGTTAGAGAAGGAGATGCAAGTTTATGAGGAATGGAAGCGCGCGTATCCACGGGACCCAAAGCCGTATCAGAAGTTAGCATATTGCCAAGGATTTCTTGGGCAGTATGAAAAAGCCGCGGCAGGATATCGCGAGGCAATGAAGCTCGAGCCTAACGACGTGATCAACTACATTGACCTTGCTAGCACGTACATAATTCTGAATCGCCTCGATGAGGCCAGGAGTGTTTTGGACGAGCTGCAGGCTCGTAAGCTGGAACATGAATACGTGCCCGAAGTCTTTTACCTGCTCGCCTTCATGCAGGACGATGACAAGGAGATGGAAAGGTTGGCCTCAGCCGCGGCTAGCACCCCAGGGAGCGAAGATATACTTTTTTCGAGTCAGTCGGACACGGAGGCCTTCCACGGGCGCGTGCAGAAGGCGCGGGACTTCCTCCTGAGAGCCATTGAGTCAGCTGGTCAGAATGAAGCCGGCGGAAGGGCCTCAAAATGGCAGGCCCACGCCGCCTTGCGGGAGGCCGAGCTGGGAAATGTAGTCCAGGCGCGTGGGGAAGCAGCCGCTGCCCTTGCAACCGGGGAAGATATAAAGGAAGTTGCAGCTCTGGCGCTAGCGCGAGCCGGAGATACTGTCAGGCCACAAACTATTGTCCGGGACCTTGCGAGGCGATTACCGACTGATCTTTGGCTAAACAATTATTGGTTGCCATGCATTCGGGCAGCAATCGAACTTGATCGAAAGAATCCCACACGGGCAATTGACACGTTAGAGATCACTAAACGCTTCGAAACGGGCGGAGACCCAATCATGCTCGACGCACTTTATCCCGCCTACATTCGCGGTCAAGCATACCTGATGCAACGGAACGCAAGTGCAGCGGTTGCGGAGTTTCAGAAAATCCTCGATCACCGCGGTCGCGTAGCCAATGGCGTCATAGGTGCTCTTGCCTATCTTCAATTGGGGAGGGCTTATGCGATGTCCTCTGACACACAGAAAGCGCGAAGCGCCTACCAACAGTTTCTGGCGCTTTGGAAGGACGCCGATCCCGACGCTCGCCTGCTCCACGAAGCCACCGCTGAATACTCCAGCTTACGCTAGAGGATCATCTCGAACGGCTATTCGCGGGGGACGTGAGATCCGCAGTTCACTCTTTACCCCGTGATCGTTAGTTGGTCTTGTACTGGAACACAGTTCCGTGCCTGTTAGGGCCACCGCCTTTTTCAGCCGTGCCATAGAGGACGCCCGCGGCGTTCATCAGCAAACCACCTTGGGGAGTTCCCCCATCCTTCCCCCCCGTGAAGCCGTGCAGCACGGTTTCGTTACCGTTCGCAATGGTCACGCTGAACGCTGTCCCCTGGTGGCCCTGGCCCGGACCGCCAGATAAAGTCGTGCCGTAAAGCAGACCATTGTACAGAGCCAAATCTCCGACGGGAGTGCCTCCGTCGTTACCACCGCTGAAGGTATACAGCACTTTCTCACCGGAGCCACTTAGCGCGAACACCACACCTTTGCAACAACCGTGCGGTATCTCAGGCTGCACTCTATCGAGATAGCTTGTGAGCGCTCCTTCCAGGGAGCGTGAGCCGCCATTCTCAGCAGTACCGTATAAAGTGCCACCCGAGTCTCGAGTTAAGCCGCCAAACGGGTTTCCGCCATCGGTGCCACCGGTGAAGTTGTGCAGGATGGTTTCCGTGTTCGTTGTGTCCAACTCGAACACCGTTCCAAAGCTACGAGATCCTCCAAGAAAGGTGGTGCCATAGAGGTTCCCGGCAGCGTCCAGGATCAGATCCGCTTTGGGGTCCGCTCCGTCCGTCAAGCCCCCCGCGAAGCTGTGGAGCACGGTTTCATTGCCCCCGGTATCAATCTTGAATATTGTTCCGAGGCGGGATGTACCCCCATTTTCGGTCGTGCCGTAGAGATTTCCTGAGTTATCCATGACCAAACCCGCGTAAGGGTTCGCGCCGTCCGGATAGCCAGCAAAACTGTATATGACGCTCTCCGTGCCGCTGGAATCGATCTTGAAGACCGTTCCCATGCCATAGGTCCCACCCACGGAGGTGGTGCCGTAAAGATTGCCAGAACCGTCCACGTCCAGGACCAGACGCCCGTAAGGGATCGCACCGTCGGGACGGTCCGTGAAGGCATGCAGCACGGTCTCGTGATTGGCAGTGTCGAGCTTGAACACGATCCCGCACCCAAAGCCGCTGCACCCAGAACCGCCGCCTGACGACGTAGTGCCGTAGAGGTTACCCGCTGCGTCCTGGATCAAAGATGCTGTGGGCGCCGCGCCGTCCGTGGTGCCGCCTTTGAAGACATAGTCCACACTGAAACCCTTGCCTTTGCCTTGACCAACAAGCCCGGCAGCGAAGCGCTGCGCGTCGTTTTCCAGAGACACGCCGCCCAAAGCAGATGCGCGGTCCGTTGCTCCGATCTGCTGCCCAAACACAGACGGCGTTACAGTGAATAGCAAGAAAACGGCACTCGATGTGAGGAAAGACACTACACGTTTCACGTCGGCCCCCAAAATCCGGACGACTTTCCCGGGAAGGTGCTGGGAGAGAGCTGGGAGTTACAGTTGCGACGAGCCTTCTTTAGAGCATAGCCCGTGCTGGGTTTAATTGTAGCAGAAAAAATTGAGGTTTGGTCGAGAAAGGCCGCGCAGCGAGCCAAGTCCGGCGTTCCTCAGTGAGGCGGAAGGGTAAACACGGTGGAAGAACGCGAAGGAGAGAATCTCTCCCTTGGAGAATCTTGCTGTTGCCCAGTGATTGCTGTGGAACCTGTTGCAGGCAGCTCGTTGAACGCTGATTTGACTGACGAGAATTGGCGCTCGAGGCGACCTCTGGGAAATCGAGCTTCTTCTGCAGCGCGATAAAGCGCGGATTCGAACGAAGTGCATCCAGTTGGGGTTCAACTTGCAAGAACACCAAGCCGTTGGAGCGGTCCTCCAGGGCTTTCTCAAGCCAGCTCAATGCCGCTTCGTTCTCGCCCAACCCGGCATAAACAATCGCGATGTAATACGGGGACACGTATTGCCTTTTCGCCGCCACTTTCATCTGGGACAGAATCTTCTCCGCTTCCGTCTTGTTACCCGAGCGAGCGTAAACATTTGCCAGGGCCGAAAGCATCAGCGGCGTTCCATGTGAAAGATCAACCGCTTTGCGCAACTCGACAATGGCCAGATCGTACTGGCCTTTTTGCTCATACGCCTGCCCGGCAACCAGATGAGGCAGTTCGTAGGAGGGGTCCATTTCGAGCGTGTTGCGGAGTTGCTCGAGGGCACGATCATATTGGCGCGCCATGTACAGCCTCCAACCCAAACTGAAATTGATGCTGATAGACAGCGGGTCGAGTTCGCGCGCCTTGTTGATCTGGTCGAAGCTGTCCTGGGTGCGCCCGATCGCCATCAAGTAGAGGGAGTAGCGCTGGTAGGCGGTGGCGTAGCTGGGGTTGAGATGGATGGCACGTTCGAAGCCGGCGGCGGCGCCGGACCAGTCCCAGTCATAGTTGAACCGCACTGTAGCCAGCGAGGTCTCCGCTTCCGCCAAGGTGGGATCAATCTCCAGAGCGCGTTGTGCAGCCGCCTTTGCCTTGGGCCCTGAAACCGAGGCCGGCATGGTTCCAAAAATCGTCGCGCTGATGATGGCATAGCAATCGGAAAGACCAGCGTAGGCCAGGGCGTAGTTGGGATCCTTGCGGGTGGCATCCTCGAAATATCCGATGGCTTTCGTCAAGTTCTCATCGCTTCGTTTGTTCCAGTAATAACGCCCCTTCAGGTAGTCCTCGTACGCGTCCGGCGCAATGGCGGGCGTTTTCGCCAGGCGTTCCCGATCTTCCGGGGTAAGGTTGATGCGGATCTCGTTTACGATGGCCGAGGAGACGCGGTTCTGAAGAGCGAGAACGTCGCCGATCTGGCTTTCGTAGGTATCGGCCCAGAGATGGCGATCGGTGGAAACCTGAATTAGTTCGGCCGTAATCCGGACCCGGCTGCCGACGCGTAGCACGGTGCCTTCCACCACTGCGTCCACGTTCAACTCACGGGCGATCTCGGAGAGGGGCTTGCGCGTCCCTTTGTAAGCCATGGCCGTGGAACGGGAGATCACGCGCAGCGAACGGATCTTGGCCAGATTCGCGATCAGTTCGTCGGTCATGCCGTCGGCAAAGTATTCCTGTTCCTTGTCCCCGGAAAGGTTTTCCAGGGGGAGAACCACGAGAGAGGTGCTCCGCACAACCTTGGCGGACTCTGCGGACCGGGAAAAAAAATAAACCAGCGATGCCAGCACCGCGACAAACGCTATTGCAACCAGAGCCCAAGCCGTGAACCTCGGTGAAGGCGAAATAGGGCGGTGAGTCACCTGCGCGGATCCCCCCGGCGTGGCTTCGGCAGCTGGCGGCAAAGCCGGTTCCGCGACGCCCGCCGGGGAACTCTTATCCGTCTCCGAGATCGCGGGGAACTGGGGTGATGCCAACGACTCTTCCACCGGCGCAATAAAGCGGTATCCACGCCGAGGGATCGTTTCGACAAAACGGGGGTTTTCGGAGGAGTCGCCGAGGACCTCCCTCAACTTCATCACCGCATTATTCAGGCCGTGATCGAAGTCAACAAAAGTATCTCCTTGCCACAGCCGATTGCGCAGTTCATCGCGGGTGATGATCTCGCCCGGCTTCTCCAGGAGCACGGTCAGAATCTGAAAGGGCTGCTCTGGAAGTTTTAGACGAAAGCCGTGTTTCCGGAGCTCGCAGGCCTTCAGGTCCACCTCGAAAACCCCAAAACGAACGATCTTTGTGCAGGCACCAGTTGGGGGCATGGAATGAACGGCGTCGTTGGAGTATATCGCCGGTGCCCAGCAAGGTCAATGAGGTGGGGCTGCAACTCTCGTATTTTCAATACGAAAACAAAGGATGCAGAAATGTTTTGGATTGGATGCATGAAGTATTGCGCAAACAGGGGTCCGTTCCTCAGATTGGCCAGCATTGTTGGCGACCACTACTAAGGTTCTCAGGAGAGCTACCCAGGAGGATGCGATGGCACCGTGCAGTCACGTTTCAGCGACTTCTCGTTTGATCTTGTTGTGTGTTGTGCTGATTGTGGTCCTGACCGCGTCGTCCGGGCCAGCCATGGCCCAAGTGGCGGGCGCGACGCTCTCGGGATTGATCACGGACCCCTCCGGCGCTGGGATCCCTGGCGCCACCGTTTCCATCAAGAACGTCGGGACAGGCGAGGTTCGTGAAGTCCCGGCAAACGGGGACGGTTTCTATTCAGCGCCGAACCTGTTGCCGGGGAAATACGAGGTCACGGTTACGGCCCAGGGTTTCACCAAACTCTTGCAGAAGGCGATTACTCTGACCGTCGGCGAGCAACAGGCACTCAATTTCAGCTTGAAGGTCGGACAGGTTAGCCAAACCGTCGAGGTGACAGCCGCACCGCCGGAAATACAGACATCCTCATCGACCATCAGCTCCACCGTGGACGCGACGACGGTGCGGGAACTGCCGCTGAACGGGCGCGACTGGGCCTCTCTTGCAATCTTGGAACCAGGCGTTTCCCAAATCGCCGATCAGGCCCAAACCACTTTCAATGCCAACAAGGGTAACCGTGGCTTCGGCAATCAATTGAGCAACGCGGGCCACCGCGCCAACGAGAACACCTACCGAATCAATGGCGTGGTAATCAACGACTACTCGAACGGAGCGCCCGGAGGCCCGTCGGGTCTCAATCTGGGTGTGGATGGAATCCAGGAGTTTTCCGATCTCACCAGCGATTACACCGCTGAGTATGGACGTACATCGGGCGCTGTTATCAACGCCATCACCAAGAGCGGTGTCAACGAACTGCACGGTACCGCGTTCGTCTTCGACCGCGACAAGATCTTCGATGCCAAGAACCTTTTTGATCCCGCCGGGCCTATTCCCTCATTCCGCCGCGTGCAGTTTGGGGCCTCTGGCGGCGGGGCGATTGTAAAGGACAAGAGTTTTCTGTATGGAACTTACGAAGGGGTTCGCCAGAACCACCCAGTCTCCCAGTTAATTAAGGTGCCCAGCGATGCGGAACGTGCAACCGCCGTTCCCGCTATCGTTCCCTACCTCAAGCTGTGGCCGGAAGCTCCCGCTGGCACACCGATCAACAATGGGATCCAGTCTTTTGGCGTCGCGTTGCCCAGTATTACGACTGAGAATTACGCCACCGGCAGATTTGACCAGCAACTGCGGGCAAACGACAAATTCAGCGCCAGTTATTTTTGGGATTCCGGACCCCAATCCCAGGAAGCCCCTCTGGAAAATGCTATCCACGAAGTTTTCTCCCGCCGGCAGATGGCGAGCGTTGAGGAAACGCATATTTTCAGCCCCGCCGTGGTTAATACTTTCCGCGCTGGCGTCAACCGCGTACGTGGCGACATCAACACTCCCGTGTCGGGAAGTGGTGCGGCCATCGATCCTACTCTCGCGATTGCCCCTGGCGCAAAGGCGACTCCGCAGATCTCTGTCACCGGGCTCACCACCGCTATCGGATTGGGCGGCCTCAACCGCTTCCAACATCGATGGACATCCGGTCAGTTTTATGACGACGCCTTCGTCACCCGTGGCACTCACTCCATCAAGTTTGGGTTTGCCTTCGAAAGGATGCTCTACAACGTCTTGGAACAGCTTAGCCCTAACGGCCGCATGAATGGCTATCACTCCCTCTCCGACTTCTTAAGCAATGTCACGGACCAGCTCAACGCGCTGGCTCCGGGAGGATCGCATGAAGTCGCGATTCGGGAGAGTCTCTTTGCCGGATACATCCAGGACGATTGGCGGATACGGCCTCGTCTCACGTTGAACCTGGGTTTGCGCTACGAATTTACAACCCTCCCCAAGGACGCCAACAACCGAATCCAGGAGATCACCACGCTTGCGAATTGCGCTACTCCGGGCGTTCCTCCCAGTCTCACCAGCCCCTGCGGTCCGGTTCCCGTCGGCAGTTTTATCGCGAATAATCCCACCACCAGGAATTTCGAGCCGCGCATTGGCTTCGCATGGGACCCAAGTGGAAGTGGAAAGACAGCGGTGCGGGCGGGTTTTGGAATGTTTGACGTGCTGCCCCTCCCCTACGAGTTCGGCCTCAATACGGCAGCAACCGCTCCTTTTCAAATTGTGGGCGCGGATCCCAATGCGACTCTCGGCAGCGGCATCGATCCCAACGTCAGCTTTAATCCGAACAACATTAGGAACCGGTACGTGCAGCAGGACCCCAAGCGCGCCCTGGTCATGAACTGGAACGCAAACGTCCAGCGCGAGGTCGCGCCGACCTGGACCGCCCTCGTGGGGTACGTGGGTTCTCGCTCCGTTCACCTCTCCGTCGCGGCCGACGACATCAACCTGGTTCCGCCGGTCACGACTTCCGCCGGAATCCTCATCCCGATGAGCACTTATCAACTCGACCCGAACTGGGGAGGAGCGAATGGTGGCATCACTCCCGGCGGCCCCGGTGGGGCAGGCATTCGCCCGGTTCTGTTTGACGGCGAGTCCACCTACAACGGGCTGCAGGCTCAACTCAAGAAAACCATGAGTGCCGGCTTTCAGGGGCAGTTGTCCTACGCCTATGGCAATTGCAAGGACACCAGTTCCGCTCCCGTCACCGGCGACACGTACGTCAATTCAATCGCGGTTCCTCTGCTGCTGAGCAAGCAATATCGAATCGGCCCTTGTGACTTTGATGTCCGGCAGATATTGACGGGCACTTTCATCTGGGATGTTCCCGGCCCCAAGTCGGGCCTCTCGTCCTACCTGTTGGGAGGATGGGAACTTGGCACCATTGTTACTGCCACCTCGGGTTCGCCCTTCACGATGACGGTCGGTGGTGGTGGCGATCCCCTCAACACTGGTTTCAATGGTGACTTCTCCATGGACTATGCCAGTCTGGTGCCCGGATGCAATCCGATCCGCGGTGGTATTAACTATGTCAACACGAACTGTCTTACGCTGCCCTTCGCTCCAACTGCTTTTGCGGCAACGAACTGCCCGCCGAACAGTTTAGGACCTCCGCCGACCGGTTTTTATGGCACGGCACTTACACCCCCGTCGGGAATGACATTCTGCCAAAACCTGGTGGGTAACTCTGGCCGCAACCATTTCTACGGACCGGGACTCAAGACGGTGGATTTCTCCGCCTTCAAGAACATTCGCCTCATGGAACGTCTCAAGCTGCAGTTCCGGGCGGAGTTCTTCAACATCCTCAACCATCCCAACCTGGCTTCGCCCAACTTTCTGAACGATGCGAACAACTCGATCGCCGACGCAACCGGCGCAGCTATCGGAACCGCCGGGCAGATTGCTTCCACCTCCACCTTGTCGCGTCAGATCCAGTTCGGGTTGAAGCTGATCTTCTGAAGCTGGCCGGTGGGAACCGCAGCCACGCGGCGGCTGCGGTTCCACAGGGAACTCCCGGCAACTCTGGTCGAGCTTCTGTCGCAGTTCCAGAGTTGTTGCCGCCGACGAAAGTCGCGCCAAGAATTTTCTCTGACTCGGGGAGGGCCGCTCGAAAGCTTAAGGACGAAGCAGAAATAGAAGGAAATAGCGGAAATAGACGCTAACTCATTGATTCCGAAATACTTTACGCATAAGTCCTTATTTCTCAAAGACCTGGGCGGTAGATCACGCTAAGTCTTTGATTCCAAAAGACCGCACTGAGGGGGGATGTCTTTGCTTGTCTAGGTCGCTCGTCCTCAGATAGGTTTCTCCTTGCGCAGAAAAGGGGCGCAAACCAGGGTGAAAAGCGCGTGGACACGACCAACGTAGCGAAGCCGAAAACCAGCGTGTCCGGAGAGGCTACTCATCCTGCCCGGCCGACCGCGGTGCGCTGGTGGATCCTGGCGATTGTTATGGCCATCATGGCCGTGACCGCACTGAACCGCCTGAACCTGAGCATCGCGGGCAAACTGATCGAGGAGGAATTCTCTTTTGACACGGTCAGCATGGGACTGGTGTTCAGCGCTTTCCTTTGGGGATATGGCCTGTTCCAGATTCCATGGGGATATATTTGTGATCGCCTTGGTCCCCGTCGTACGCTGACCGCTTCCATCCTTTGTTTTGCCGTTGGAGCGGGCGCAGTAGGCTTGGTCCCAAGACTTGCCGCGATTACCGGAATCAGCGCCCTGGCTGCCTTTCGCCTTGTCCGCTTCATTACGGGTGTGGGCGAGGCCGCCATTTCTTCCAACGTTACGCGTGTGATCGCATCCTGGACTGCGGTGCGGGAGCGCGGATTCGCCAGCGGGCTGCAGGTATGCGGACTTGGTCTCGGTGGAACCCTCACTCCCGTCTTCATCGCTTGGACGATGACTCATTGGGGATGGCGGGCCTCCTTTGCGATCTGTGCGGTGCTGGCGTTCCTCGTGGTTGCGGTATGGCAGTCCTACGCGACCGACTGGCCCGAACAACATCCGCGCGTGAACGAGGAAGAGTTACAAACTATTCATCCCGGATCGAGCAAAGGCAGTTCTCGCTCGCGGCGAGCCGGGGCGGCACAGGTGCCGTGGCTCAAGATGCTGACAAGTGTTTCGGTGTGGGGGCTGATTCTGGGCTACGGTTTTCAAGGTTATGCATTTTACGTTTATTACAACTGGTTTTACTTTTACGCGGTCAAAATGCGCGGGTTAGGAATCATGCAGGCAGCAGCATGGACATCCGCGCCGTTTCTGGCGATGGCCGTATTGTCTCCAGCAGGAGGCTGGTTTTCCGACCGCCTTACGCGAATCACGGACCGGCGCCGCGCTCGTCACGCGGCCGTATGGCTCGGGATGGGGCTGGCGGCGCTGCTGTTGTACAGCGGCAACCATCTGAGCGTGACGACGGTGGCATTGCCGATGATCGCTTTGGCGGCAGGCTTCACCATGTTCGCAGCGGCAAATTTCTGGGCCGCATGCATTGATCTTGCGCCGGGCTATTCCGCTTCGCTGTCTGCGCTCATGAACACCGTGGGAAGTATCGGGGGGGTGGTTTCATCCACAGTCACGGCATCCATCGCCGTTCACTCGGGGTGGAAACCGGCGCTGGACCTGGCAGTCTGGATCACCCTCGGTTCCGGCCTGCTGTTCACACTGGTGAATGCCAATCACAGCATCGAGGAGAAGGAGAACGGATAATAGGTCTGTGACAGCGAAATTATTGGATGCGGTTATTCATTTGCATTTCTTCCGGGACCTTCCCCAGGGAGAAAATCGTGCGTAAGCTCTCCGTTATTTGGCCCTTAGTGGTGCGCCATTGGGTTGCACAACCATCCATCCGGAATTCGTGATGAGCAAAGGTTCTGGCCGTGAGTACCGCGACCATCTGTGCAGCGATCCAGCAAACCGCCTTCGGTTCACCGCAGAATTGCATGGATTTTGAATTTTGCTATTGACATCCCGCCTCATAGTCCGGTAAACAAGTAATACTCATTTATATTCACATATGTGAATAAATATGCATTATGAATAAAACCTTGCGCCAGAGAGCCGAACTTGACGTGCTTCGCGAAGGGCCGCTGCCAAGTCAGGATGCCTTGCAGAAGGCTTTACGCCGGCGCGGCTTTAAGGTAGGCCAGGCGACTCTCTCTCGCGACATCCGCGATCTCAACCTGATCAAGACGGCGCACGGCTACGCCCTGCCGCAAGGGGAGGAACTTTCGCATTCGGGGTTGCCACCCGTGTCACGGCTGATGAAGGAGTTCGTGCTTGACGTGCGCGCGGCGCAGAACCTGCTGGTTGTTAAGACCATAGTGGGCAGCGCGCAGCCGGTGGCGGCGGCGATGGACCAGCAAGACTGGCCCGAACTTGTGGGCACTATCGCTGGCGACGATACCGTCCTGCTTGTGTGCCCAAACAAGGAAGATGCAAAGAAGCTGGCCCACCATATTCAGGGGGCGATCGAGTAATGAGTGGCCGGCTCAAAACCGCAGTTCTGGGAGCGACCGGGTACGCCGGTGCGGAACTTACCAAGCTATTGTTGGCCCATCCTCAGGTCGAGAAACCCATCCTGCTTCGGCGCAATGGAGGCCCCCGCACGGATTCGAATTTGGACGACCTCTTTCCCGCTTTTTCCGAGAGCGACGGATGCCGTTTCCAGCCTTTGGACTGGCCGGCGTTGAAGCAACAAGGAGTGGAATTGCTTTTTTGTTCGACTCCACACGAAGTCTCACGATCGGTTGTGCCGGAGGCGACTGCAGAGGGTCTGCGGGTGATTGATCTCAGCGGCGCCTGGCGGCTGAGACGGGCGAGGAATCGCGCCATCTACGGATTTCGCGACGAGGATGCTGTGACTGCCTCCGAACTCACCCGCAAAGCAGTTTACGGGCTTCCCGAGCTGAACGGCGATCGCATTCCGGAGGCAGCCTTGGTTGCGAATCCGGGCTGCTATGCCACATCGATCATCCTGGCTTTAGCGCCACTGCTGAAAGCCGGTTTGGTGGACCGCGAGCATGGGATCGTTTGCGATTCCAAGTCCGGCGTCTCCGGTGCCGGAAAAGAACCCACCGAGCGCACCCATTTTGTTTCGGTGGCGGACAATCTTTCCGCCTACTCGGTCTTCAACCACAGGCATTGCGGTGAGATTCTTGAGCAACTGGAATTGGAATCGTCGGATCTGGTTTTCACGCCCCATTTGCTTCCGATTCCTCGAGGCATCCTGTCAACGATCTACGTTCGATTGAGCCGAGGAACGAAGAGCGCGGAGATTGAAGGGTGTTATCGCGAGTTCTACGCCGGCCGGCGATGGGTGCGAGTGTATGCGACGCCGCGGCTGCCGCAGATCCGTTTCGCGCTGTTCACGAATTACTGCGATCTGGGCTTCTGCCTGGCGGACGACACCCGGCGTCTGGTGATTGTCTCTTGCGTGGACAACCTGCTCAAAGGCGCTGCCGGGCAGGCAATTCAGAACATGAACCTGATGTACGGATGGAAAGAGGAAGAAGGTTTGCGGTGAAGATCGTCGTGAAAATCGGCGGAGCCGCGCTGGAAGACAATTCCACACTGCGCAAATGCGCCCGGGCGATTGTCGAACTCGCGCGCGACGGTCACCGTGTAGCGGTCGTGCATGGCGGCGGAAGCGCGCTAACACGCACGCTGAAGTTGTTGGGCAAGGAGAGCGCTTTTGTGAATGGCTTGAGGGTTACCGACGCCGAAACCCGAGACGTCGCTCTTATGGTATTGGCGGGGATCGTCAACAAGACCTTGGTCGCCACCATTCAGGCGGCAGGATTCCCGGCGGTCGGTCTTTGTGGTGGCGATGGCAGTGCGTTCCGCGCCCGCAAGAAGGATCGCGACGGCGGCAAACTTGGATTCGTGGGCGAGATTTGTTCGGCCGAACCGCGTTGGCTGGAGGCCATCTGGCGGGAAGGCGGCATTCCAGTCTTTTCATCCGTGGCCCTGGGCTCGGACGGCGAGTACTACAACATCAACGCCGACCAGATGGCGGCGTCCTGCGCGGCCGCATGCGCCGCCGACCTGCTCATCTTTCTGACCGATGTGCCCGGAGTGAAGGACGCGGACGGCATGGTGATTCGCTGGCTCAAAGTAACGGATGTCGCCGGCCTGATCGCGAACTCGGTCATCCGCGGCGGGATGCTGCCCAAGCTTGCGGCCTGCACAGAAGCGCTCCACAAGGGGGTGAAGCGTGTCCGGATTCTGCCCGCGGCACAGGCTGAGGCTTTGCCGCAAATTTATCTGACGAAGCTGGAATGCGGAACGGAGGTTTTCAGAGCATGAGTCTCGCCTCCGTGATTTGTTCCGCGAAAGCCTTGCTGGTACCGACTTATGATCGGCCCACGATTCTTCTGGGACAGGGCGGCGGCGAGCAGTCCAGTGACTTTGGTCAGGCGGAAAGCCGCCTGCATGTGCAACAAGCTCTTCTCTACCTAGTACTGGGAGGCAGAGGAAATTACTTGCGGACAAGGAGCGCTTATGTCTGAGAAAGTCGTGCTTGCTTATTCCGGGGGACTGGATACGTCCATCATCATTCCGTGGCTGAAGGAGAACTACACCTGCGAAGTAATTGCCATGGTGGGCGACGTTGGCCAGGGGGACGACTTTGAAGCCGTGGTCAAGAAGGCCTACGCCACCGGAGCGAGCAATGTGGTGGTCGAAGATCTTCGCGAGGAATTCCTCACCGGCTATGTTTTCCCGGCTCTGAAAGCTGGCGCCGTCTATGAGCACAAGTATTTGCTGGGCACGTCCCTGGCACGGCCACTGATCGCGAAGCACCAGGTGGAACTTGCCCTCAAGGAAGGCGCGACGGCCTTGGCCCACGGATGCACTGGTAAAGGAAACGATCAGGTTCGCTTCGAACTTACTTATCAGGCGTTCGCTCCAGAACTGAAAGTGATCGCGCCCTGGCGGGAATGGGATTTGCGATCCCGCGAGGATTGCCTAGACTATGCCGAAAAGCGCGGGATTCCTGTAGCTGCAAGCCGTGCGAAGATTCACAGCCGCGATCAGAACCTCTGGCATGTAAGTCACGAGGGCGGAGAACTGGAGGATGCCGCGAATGCTCCGCTAGCCAGTACCTGGCTGTGGACGCGTTCCCCACAGGAGGCGCCGGATCGCGAGGAACAGGTCGAGATTGGCTTTGAAAAAGGAATTCCGATTTCGGTCAATGGGGTGGAGCTGGATCCGGTATCGCTGGTCGAGTTGCTGAATGAAATCGGTGCGCGCAATGCAATTGGCCGCGTGGATTTAGTGGAAAACCGTTTTGTGGGGATCAAGTCACGCGGCTGTTACGAAACGCCGGGCGGAACCCTGCTGATGGCAGCTCATCGCGAACTCGAAGCCTTGTGTCTGGAACGCGACCTACTGCATTTCAAGCAGCAGATCGGGCTGAAGTACGCCGAATTGGTTTATTTCGGTTTCTGGTTTACGCCGCTGCGCGAAGCTCTGGACGCGTTCGTGGACTCGACCCAGAAACACGTGACCGGCGACGTCACGCTATCCCTCTATCGGGGAAACATTGCGATCGCCAGCCGGAGTTCCGATTTTTCCATGTACCGGACCGACCTGTCTTCCTTCACCATGGGAGCCAGTTACGATCAAAAAGATGCAGCGGGCTTTATTCGCATTCTCGGCCTGCCTTCGCGTTCCCGCGTAACGGCCGGGATGGAGGTTGCGAAGTGAAAATGTGGGGTGGACGTTTCCGGCAGGCGGCCGATCCGGAATTCCAGAGCTGGCAAAGTTCTTTCGAGTTCGATCGGCGGCTGCTCCGTTACGAACTTGCCGCCAGCCGAGCGCACGCGCAAGCCTTGAAGAAGGCGGACATCTTGTCTTCTGACGAGCTGATTGCGATCCTGCAAGGTCTGGAGCAGATTGGAGCCAAGGCTGCGAGTTCCTGCACTTTTCTCGAAGATGAAGAAGCCGAAGACGTACACCATTTCGTGCAAAAGCAACTGGCTTCGCTGATCGGGGAGGTTGCCTACAAACTGCACTCCGGGCGCAGCCGCAATGAACAGATTGCGGCTGATCTCCGCCTCTACATTCGCGCCAGTATCGACCAACTGCAAAACGACTTGGCGGCTTGGCTCAACGTCCTTTTGGAATGCGCGGAGCAAGCGCAGAACGCAGTCATGCCTGCCTACACTCATCTACAGCGCGCGGAACCGGTGCTGGTTGCGCATTACCTGCTCGCCTACGTCGAGATGTTTCTGCGCGATTCCGGGCGGTTGGCCGATTGCCGGAAGCGGCTAAACTTCTGCCCGCTTGGCTCTGGTGCTGTCGCAGGAGCCACGATTGGGCTCGACCGCCGTGCCATGGCTGCCGACCTGGGCTTTTCTGGCCCAACAGCGAACAGCATCGACGCCACCAGCGATCGCGACTTTGTGCTGGAGTTTGTGAACGCGCTTTCTCTGGTCGCGTTGCATTTGAGCCGGTGGGCGGAGGAAATGATCCTGTTCTCATCGGAGGAGTTTGGTTTTGTGCAGCTGCCGGAAGCTTATTCGACCGGCAGCAGCGCCATGCCCCAGAAGAAAAACCCCGACCTGCTCGAGCTGACCCGGGGCAAGGCTGCTCGCGTGATCGCCGCCGGCAATGCGCTGATGATCGTCACGAAGGGATTGCCGCTCGCCTATAACAAGGATCTGCAGGAAACGCAGGAGCCGGTTTTTGACGCGGTCGTCACGCTCTCCCGCCTTTTGCCGCTAGCGACTGCGTGGATGAAGGCTGCGGAATTCAACTACGGAAGCATGCGCGAGGCGGCGGAGGCAGGATTCATGAACGCGTGGGCCGCGGCAACCTACCTGGTTCACCGCGGAGTCCCTTCTGCTCTGGCGCACGAACAAATCGGCATGGCCGTGCAGTTGTGCCTCGAAAAGGGCTGCGGACTGGATGGGCTCTCACTCGAAGAATTGCGTTCTTTCAATCCCGTCTTCGATACGGATTTCTACGGCTGTCTGCGATTGGACTCCGTCCTCGCCATTCACGACGTGGCCGGCGGCACAGCGCCGGGCAGGGTTCGCCAGGCTATTTTGGATGCGAAACATCGGGTGGAGGCGATCCGGGAAGAAATTCATGCACACGCGTAAAGCCATCTTGCCGGACGCCCGGCAGATTCACGGCCTGATCGCCTCCTACTCCGGCGACGGGACCGTGCTGCCGCGGACCTTGGCGGAAATCTGTGAGAACGTCCGCGATTTCACAGTGCTCGAGGAGGACGGCAAGATCGTCGGCTGCGGCGCTCTGCATCTCTATGGCCCGCACCTGGCTGAGATCCGCTCCATTATCGTCGCGCCCGGACAACAGCGCAGGGGCGGAGGAAGCAGGCTGGTACGGGCTTTGTTGGCGGAGGCGAAAAGACATCGCGCCGGCTGCGTTTGTCTGTTTACGCGAAAGCCCGAGTTCTTCGGTCGGCTAGGTTTCCGGATGGCGCAACGCGAGAGCTTGCCGGACAAGATATATAAGGACTGCTGTGTTTGTCCCCGCTTGCATTGTTGCGACGAGTTCGCCATGGTACGCGGAGAACTGCCCAACTTCGCCATTCTCCCCGAACCGGTGGAACGGCTGGTGAAGATACAGGCATGAAGGTGACGACTCCCGCCATTTTTCTCCCTAAGGGTTTTCGTTTCTCCGCGGTTGCCGCTGGGATCAAAGCTAGTGGGCGGCGGCCTGACCTTGCACTGGTCGAAGCTGCCCCGGGCACGTCTGCCGCGGCCCTGTTCACGCGAAACCGGGTGGTTGCGGCGCCGGTAGAAATCGGCCGCGACTTCATGCGAAAAAGCCGCGGCCGCGTGCGGGCAGTTATTGTCAACTCCGGAAACGCCAACTGCGCCACCGGGCACACCGGGAAGCGAGCTTGTCAGCGTATTTGCCGCGAGGTCGCCCAGTTGCTTCACATCCCGACGGAAGAAGTCTTCCCCTCATCTACCGGGATCATCGGCGTTCCACTGCCGACTGAGAACATTGTGAGGACGCTCCCGCAACTGCTGGCGAGCCGCAAGTCAACCACGCGGGCCATGAGAGAATTCGCCGAAGCGATCACGACTACGGACACCAGGCTGAAGGTTGCTTCTGAGCATATTGATTCAGGCGCGCAGCAAATCAGCCTGGCCGGAGTGGCAAAAGGCTCTGGCATGATCCATCCGCAGTTGGCAACCATGCTCGTCTACCTCTTCACGGACGCCGTTGCCAGCCCAGTGGAATTGCGGCGGCTCTTGAGAGCCGTTTGCGATGACACTTTCAACTGTATTTCCGTGGATGGCGACACATCCACTAACG